>Ga0114950_10001349_pt1 | contig 18351 bp, 27 predicted proteins | sample N075metaG_FD_83503 | JGI IMG/M metagenome (GOLD analysis project Ga0114950, IMG submission 83503) | Deep subsurface microbial communities from Kermadec Trench to uncover new lineages of life (NeLLi) - N075 metaG | ecosystem: Environmental > Aquatic > Marine > Ocean trench > Sediment | place... | reverse complement strand
CTCATTTGGGGATGCCATTTAGGGCTTCCTGAGGAGGGAAAGGAAGGTCGGTGGCAAGGCTAGCACTTAAAATTAAGGCAAAAAAAGAGCCTAAGTTTCCCTGTCAGAAATATAACCGGTGTCCACTTTGTGGGAGGGTTAGGGGTTTCTTGCGACGGTTCCGCATGTGTCGGATTTGTTTTCGTTTGCTTAGTTTGCGTGGGGATATCCCAGGAGTGACAAAGTCGAGTTGGTAGTTATCATGATGATGTTCATGGATGTTTTTGTATGAAGCTATTTTAATGAAGAGGTTTTGAAGCATGTCGATGACTGACCCGATTGCTGATTTGTTTGTACGGATTCAAAATGCTGGAAAGCGTGGACATGAATTGGTGCATATTCCTGCGTCACGAGTTAAGCTTGAAATCCTTCGTATCTTTAAAGAAGAAGGGTTTATTCGAAGTTACCAGTCTGTCAGTACTGAAAGACACCCTACGCTAGAGGTTGCATTGCGATATTTTCCTGGCCGCCAAAAAAAATCTTTTATTACGGGTATTAAGAGAATCAGCAAGCCAGGGTGTCGCGTGTATATTGGTAAAGATAATATGCCAAGGGTGATGAGAGGTCTAGGTGTGTCCATTATGACCACGGACAGAGGACTTTTGACAGATGAGCAATGTCGAGCGATGAATGTTGGTGGGGAGGTTTTGTGCCATATCTGGTAGGTCTTTTTAATATGATCAATTGGTATTCATTGAAAGTGATTGGGTAATCATGTCAAGGATTGGACGTAAACCAATATCTATTCCCTCAGGTGTTGATGTGAGGGTAGATGGTGGAAGTGTGTTAGTTAACGGTCCTTTAGGGAAGATGGAATGGTCACTCTTTCCTGGAATTCATGCTGAAGTTGATAATGGTTTTGTTAATCTTACTCGAAAAAATAATTCTCCTAAATTAAGGGCTATGCATGGGTTGACAAGAGTAGAGATTGCCAATCAAATTATTGGCGTGAAGGATGGGTATCAGAGGAATCTGGAAGTAATGGGAGTCGCATATCGGGCTCAAATTCAAGGAAGTTCACTTAGTTTTACAGTTGGATATGCTCATCCAGTTTCGTTGGAATTGCCATCAGGTGTGGAGGCTACTGTTGATAAGCAGACAATGATTGCCATAAAGGGTATCGATAAGCGTGTGGTTTCACAAGTTGCTGCACGGATAAGAGAGTTAAAGATCCCTGATGTGTATAAAAATAAAGGTATTAAGTATGTTGGTGAGGTTTTGCGTAAAAAAGCCGGCAAGTCAGGGAAAAAATAAGGTGCACTCGTGAATATTATTGAAAAACGAAAAAGAAATGCAAAGCGTAGTCGCAGGGTTCGACTTCGAATCGTTGGTTTATCTTCTCGCCCAAGGCTGAGTGTTTTTAGAAGTAATTCTCATATTTACGCTCAAATCATTGATGATGTTGATGGGCGAACCATTGTTTCTGCATCTTCCTGTGACCCTGGGATAAAGGGTCGCATCAAGTCTGGTGGAAACGTAGAGGCCGCGACAATAGTTGGACAGGTTATTGCCGAGCGGGCGAAGGCAATACCAATTGAATTGGTAGTGTTTGACCGTGGTGGAAGATTGTATCACGGTCGGGTGCGGGCCTTGGCGGACGCGGCGCGTTCGGCTGGGCTTAAATTCTAATTGTATCAATTCCAGAGTTTTGAGAAATGGAAGGATTGAGGCCAGTGAGGGTTAAAGTTGAAGAGCTAAATTTAAAAGACAAACCAGTGGCGATAAATCGTGTGGCCAAGGTGGTGAAAGGTGGTAAGCGATTTTCTTTTTCTGCTCTTGTTGTAGTAGGTGATGGTGAAGGGTGGGTAGGTGTTGGGAAAGGAAAGGCAGCTGAAGTTCCTTCAGCTATCGCTAAAGCTGTGGAACATGCAAAGAAAAATCTCATTAAGATACCTTTGAAATCAAATTCCATCCCTCATGAGGTTCATGGACGTTTTGGTGGAGAGCATATTCTGTTGAAACCTGCAAAGCAGGGCACAGGAATAATCGCGGGTGGGGCTGTTCGAATACTATTAGAAGTGGCTGGTGCTCAGAATGTTGTAGCGAAAACTTTAGGTCGCGGAAATCCTTTTAATGCAGTCCGGGCTACAATTAATGGTCTCAGTCAGCTTCGTGATCCTCAGGAAGTGCGAGCAATGAGGCGAGCTCCCGTCAGTCAAGAAGAGTAACTTTATTGTTGGAAACATCGTGAGGGTAAGCAAGATACTATGGATACGGCATCTCAATTATCGATAATTTTAAAGCGAAGCCCCATTGGCCACCCAAGCAAAATCAGACTTGTTCTCCTAGGATTAGGATTGAGGAAGATTGGACAAACTGTTTCACGGCCAGATACTGCACAAGTTCGTGGATTAGTAAATAAGGTTCGTCATCTCATTGAGGTGTCCAGTCTATGAAACTCCATGACTTACATCCATCACCTGGTTCAAGGACCAAAAGGAAGCGTCTTGGGCGTGGTCCTGGTTCTGGCCTTGGTAAAACGTCAGGAAAGGGCCATAAGGGTTTGCTGGCTCGGTCTGGTCGCGCAAATATGCCCGGTTTTGAAGGTGGCCAAATGCCATTGGCTAGACGATTGCCAAAACGTGGATTCACCAATATTTTTCGGATTGAGTATACCATAATTAATATTCAATCTCTGGTCGCTCAAGAAAACCATTCAGATTTTTCTATTTCTGTTTTAAGGGAACTTGGTTTCTTGAAGGGCCGAAAGCCACGAGTGAAAATTCTTGGTGAAGGCGATATTGGTCGCCCAATTTCTGTTGAAGCTCATAAGTTTAGTGATTCCGCTAAGAAGAAAATTGAAGATGCAGGTGGTCAGGTAAAGGTGATTGTTCGTGCTTGAACGGCTCATTACGAGTCTGCAAAATATTTTCAAAATTCCTGAGTTACGTAGCCGGGTGTTATTTACCTTGGCTATGTTGGCTGTTTTTAGGATTGGGGCTCATATACCCACTCCTGGGATTAATAATGAAGAACTCTTTAAGTTTCTTACAGAACGTGGTGGAGCCCTTATGGGGTTCCTTGACATTTTTTCTGGAGGTGCATTATCGAGGTTGACAATTTTTGCCTTGGGCATCATGCCTTACATCAGTGCCTCGATAATTTTACAACTTCTGACAGTTGTTGTTCCGCACCTATCGAAGCTGTCGAAGGAGGGTGAACGGGGCAGGAAAACGATAATTCAATATACCAGGTATGGAACAATCGGGATTGCCTTAATTCAAGGGTTCGGAATTGCCCTTGGACTTGAAGGCATGAATGACGGGGCATTTGTTTTGGATCCTGGTTGGGATTTTCGATTCATGACTGTGATTACTTTGGTTTCAGGCACGGCTTTTCTTATGTGGCTGGGCGAGCAAATCACGGAACGCGGCGTTGGAAATGGTATATCACTCATAATTTTTTCAGGTATCGTAGCCAGCCTTCCTGGTGCCATTGTCCAAACTTTTGAATTATACACAATCGGGCAAATTAGTCTCCTCCTATTGCTCATTCTTGGTGTGGTCATGGTAGCTGTCATGACGGCAATTGTATTTTTAGAAAGTGGCCGACGGAAAATAGCTGTTCAATATGCTAAGCGTGTGGTTGGACGTCGTGTCTATGGAGGCCAAAATACTCATATTCCTTTGAAAATTAATACCGCTGGAGTGATCCCGCCTATTTTTGCGTCCTCCATAATTGCCTTTCCTGCCACGATTACAAGTTTTATACAAGTACCATGGGTGCAGTCCTTTGGGGCACAACTCGCGCCAGGCTCTTTGTTGTATACCATGATGTATGTTGGGCTTATTATATTCTTTTGCTTCTTTTATACTGCGGTTGTTTTAAATCCTGTGGATATGGCGGATAATATGAAGAAGTACGGGGGGTTTATTCCTGGAATTCGCCCAGGTCAAAAAACTGCTGATTTTATCTATAAAGTGTTAACGAGAATTACCTTTGCCGGAGCTATTTATCTTGCAATTGTCTGTGTTATCCCTGAATTGCTCATTTATGAATTAAATATGCCATTTTACTTTGGCGGAACTTCTTTGCTAATTGTTATTGGGGTTGGTCTTGATACTGCTCAGCAGATTGAAAATCATATGCTCATGCGCAATTACGACGGGTTTCTTGGGAAGACCCCACTAAAAGGAAGAAGCGGTTAGCAATATGAGAATCATCTTTCTTGGCCCACCTGGTGGCGGTAAAGGCACCCAAGCAGACTTCATAGCCGAGAAATATGATATACCCAAATTGTCAACGGGTGATTTGCTTCGAGAGAGTGTAGCGAATAAAACGTCATTGGGTAATGAAGCGAAAGGTTATATGAACCGGGGAGAATTAGTGCCTGATGCGGTTGTAATTGCACTGGTTGAGGAAAAGTTGGCTTCTCCTGAATGCCAGAAAGGATTTATCCTTGATGGATTTCCTCGTACTGTGGCACAAGCTGATCAATTGGCCAATTTCATGGTATCCACGGGCAAGGAAGTGGATCATGTGGTGTATTTTTCCATATCTAAAGATGAAATTATAAAAAGAATTAGTGGAAGACGTAGCTGTCAAGAATGTAAGGCCGTCTATCATCTCGAATACGTCCCTCCTAAAGAACAAGGAATGTGTGATGTTTGTGGGAATAAACTCATTCAACGAAATGATGATGAACCGAAAACAATTGAGTCACGCTTGAGTGTGTACCAGGAACAAACAGCTCCCTTAATTGAGTATTACAAAATGAAAAACATTCTTGGTGAGTTGGATGGTTCAGGGTTGGTGCCTGAGGTGCAAGATCGGTTATTGGATCTTTTGTCTTACCAAAAAATCAAATGATTATTCTTAAAACTCCAGAAGAGCTTGAATTAATATCACGGGCTGGTCAAATTGTCGCTGAATGTCAAAAGATTTTAATTCGAGAAATTAAACCAGGCATGACGACTCTTGAATTAGATTCGTTAACCGAAACTTGCATTCGTGATCTTGGTGGAATTCCGGCGTTCAAAGGCTATAGAAATTATCCTAAGAGTCTATGTGCCTCGATTAATGAAGAAGTTGTTCATGGGATCCCGTCCCAACGGGTAATCAGAGATGGCGATATTATTGGTTTAGATGTTGGAGCCATCGTAAATGGATTTTATGGAGATGGGGCGGTTACCGTTTCAGTAGGTGAAGTGGAAGCCCCAATCCGTAAGTTTATCCAGGTTACCAAGGAAGCTTTGTCAAAAGGAATAGAGCAAGCCATTGTGGGGAAACGGTTATCAGATATTTCTTCAGCCATTCAAGTATATGTGGAACAACATGGCTATTCTGTTGTTCGTGATTTTGTTGGGCATGGCATTGGTCGTCAACTACATGAAGAACCGCAGGTTCCTAATTATGGGAAGTCTGGACAAGGGCCTAGATTAAAACCAGGAATGGTTCTCGCAATTGAACCGATGGTGAACATGGGGGGACCTGGCGTGAAGGTCTTGGATGATAGATGGACTGCAGTAACGCGTGATAAATCGCTTTCTGCTCACTTTGAACATACAATCTCGATTGAGCTAACAGGACCCCCACGTGTCCTAACAGCTTGTGCCTAGAGAGGGTACTTGGTACATTCCTAATGGGAAAAGAAGATGTTATAGAGGTCCAAGGAGCAGTAACCGAAACTCTGCCAAATGCGATGTTTCGTGTGAGGCTCGAGAATGGACATAAAATTTTGGCGCATATTTCTGGAAAAATGCGTATGCATTTTATTCGGATTTTGCCAGGCGATAAGGTCACGGTGGAATTGTCTCCTTACGATCTGACGCGTGGGCGGATTACTTATAGATTTAAATAGAGGGTGAAAGCGTGAAAGTAAAATCATCGGTAAAGCCTATTTGTGTCAAGTGTAAAGTGATTCGTCGAAAAGGTGTTGTTCGTGTGTTGTGTGATAACCCTCGACATAAGCAACGTCAGGGTTAATCATAGTTGGATGGGTAAGAATTAAAAAGGAAGTCTTTTTAACGAAGGAACAGAAGCAATGGCTCGAATTGCAGGTGTCGAACTTCCAGTTGGAAAACGCGTTGATGTCGGCCTGAGATATATTTTCGGCATTGGCCCAGCCCGTGCGCGGAATATTTTACGAAAAGTAGGGGTAGCATTCGACACGAGGATAAAAGATTTACAAGAAGATGAATTGGTTAAATTGCGTGAAGCGATTGACCAGGACTATGCCGTCGAAGGTGATCTTCGTAAAGAAAATTCCTTAAATGTGAAACGATTGATGGATATTGGCACGTATCGGGGGCTTCGACATCGGAAGGGGCTTCCTGTCAGAGGGCAACGGACTAAAACAAATGCCAGGACACGAAAAGGTCGTCGACGCGCCACAGGTGGCAAATCTAAACGTTAATCCTGGCGAAAGGACTGTTCATGAGTGTAAAGAAGGGGAAAAAAAAAGAACGGAAAGTTGTACAAGTTGGAATTGTCCATATCCAAGCTTCTTTTAATAATACCATTGTGACTATTACTGATATGTCTGGTGGGACTGTTTCTTGGGCCAGTGCCGGGAGTCAGGGGTTTAAGGGGTCAAGGAAAAGTACCCCTTTCGCGGCAACTCGTGCTGGGGAGGTTGCCGCAAAGAAAGCCATGGAATTCGGGCTTCGCCAAGTGGATGTGTACGTGAATGGTCCTGGCTCTGGACGTGAGGCAGCTGTTCGTGCTATGCAATCTGTTGGGTTGCGGGTCACCTTGATTCGTGATGTCACGCCAATTCCTCATAATGGGTGTCGTCCTCCTAAGCGACGACGAGTATAAAATTTCAAGTTGTTTTGTTATAGAGAACGTTCTTTAGTTTACGATATTGATATAGGGGGAGAACAGCTATGGCCAAATATACAGGGCCTGTCTGTCGACTGTGTCGGCGCGAAGGTGTGAAACTTTTTCTCAAAGGCACCAGGTGCATGACGGAGAAATGTGCAATCGAACGTCGAAGTTATCCTCCAGGACAACATGGGCAGTCTCGGAGAACTCGAGCGACAGAGTATGGTACTCAGTTAAGGGAGAAGCAAAAACTTCGGCGTGTGTATGGTATGCAAGAACGCCAATTTCTTAAAACGTATCATTTGGCTGTTCGTCGAAAAGGAATTACTGGAGAACATTTATTGAGCCTTTTAGAACGCCGTCTGGATAACGTGGTATATCGGCTTGGGTTTGCTGCATCACGTGGGCAGGCCAGACAATTGGTCAATCATGGCCATTTGTTGGTAAATGGGAGGAAAGTCGATATTCCATCAATGACAATGAATGTGGGAGATTCCGTAGAAATAAAAGAAAAAAGCCGCCAACTTGTTCCAGTCCAAGCGGCTCTTGAGGTGGCTGAGGGCCGTGGTGTCCCTGACTGGTTAGATATGGAACGTAGTGCTTTAAAAGGGACGATACAAGCCCTTCCTACAAAAAAAGATATCGATGTGTTGGTTAATGAGCAAGTTGTGGTGGAATTGTATTCACGGTAAATAGCCAGGAACGTTCATGATCCGCCGAAGCAATAAATGGGACATGAAGTAAGTAATGGGATGGCCTGGGATCAAGAAAGGGAGACGCGGTCCTTATGATTGAAAGCATGAAGGATTTCCAATTGCCCACGAAGCTAGAAATAGAGAAAGATACTGCTTCTGCTACGTATGGCAAGTTTATTGGTGAACCCTTTGAGCGAGGGTTTGGTACTACGATGGGGAATGCTCTCCGGCGGGTGTTACTCTCATCGCTTCCAGGAGCAGCGGTAACCTCAGTAAAAATTGAGGGTGTTTTTCATGAGTTTTCTACCATTCCTGGTGTCACTGAAGATGTCACCATTCTGATCTTAAATATTAAAGAGGTGCGTTTGCGGTTATACTCAGAGAAGGCAAAGGCCATTCGTTTGAAAAAGAAAGGGCCGGGGGAAGTAACGGCTGGCGATCTTGCTGTAGATTCTGAAGTCACTATTTTGAATCCTGATTTGCATATTGCCACATTAGATAAAAATGCTGTTCTCGATATGGAGCTTATTGTAAAACCTGGTCGCGGTTATGTTCCAGCTGAACGAAACAAAGAAGAAGGTCTTCCTATTGGTGTTATTCCGATCGATTCGATTTTTTCTCCCATCAAACGAGTGAATTTCAATGTTGAAAGTGCGCGTGTGGGACGAATTACTGACTATGATAAATTACTGCTTGATGTTTGGACGGATGGAAGTATTACTCCGCAAGAAGCGGTGACAGCGGCTGGAAGTATTTTGCGAGACCATCTAGATATTTGTCTTCCCTCAGTCGAGACGAGTAAACCCGCGCTGGAAGATAGTAGCGATGAGGCTATGTCTCAAGTCAATCAGCACTTGCTTCGAAGCGTGAATGAATTAGAACTCTCGGTACGTGCGGCAAACTGTCTGAAAAATGCCAATATCAAAAGCATTGGCGAACTGGTCCAACGAAGCGAAAATGAGATGCTGAAAACAAAGAATTTCGGAAAGAAATCTTTGAATGAAATTAAAGAGGTCTTATCAGAAATGGGGTTGGAATTGGGATCAAAAGTGAGTGAAGTCACGGAGTCTCATTCCTGAACTTTTTAAAAGGACGGTGTTGTTGTGCGTCATAGAAAACGAGGTAGACAATTAGGGCGAAATACTAAGCATCGGTTGGCCCTATTTAGAAATTTGGCCACATCTTTAATGGAGCATGAGCGAATTGAAACCACGGAGGCAAAGGCCAAGGAGTTGCGTGGGATTACGGATAGGCTGATTACTCTTGGCAAAGAAGGCACACTCCATGCTAGACGTGGGGCCTTACGTGTGTTACGCACAAAACAGGCAGTTTCTAAACTTTTTGATGATGTTGCCAAGCGGTTTTCTGACCGTCATGGTGGCTATACGCGAATAATTAAAACCAGACAACGTCCAGGTGATGGCGCACACTTAGTAGCCATTGAATTAGTCGAAGGTGCTACAGGTACTCAGGTGACGGTTACGGATAAAAATTCTGAAAAACAGGAAAGTTAGAGATATCGATCTCCTATATTACCTGTTTTTTACTTCTCTATTCTCCACAGGCAGCCCATGTCACAATCGTTAGGTCTTTAACGATTTGTTTTACTTGCCATATTCTCTATGGTATCATTTTTACAGGGTTTTTGGTTCTCTGGCCTTTTCACCTCCTCAATGTTTAGAGTGCCATGAAAATCTATATTTTTAGGAGTGTACTCACGATTATCATCATCGTGATGGCGGTGTTTATTGCGCATGGCGTGGGCACGTTCATGCAAGCAAAAAGCCAAGCAACGGCTACTGTCTCAATACAGGAGCAGCAAGGTGCTGATGCTTGGATTCAAGGGTTTTCCTATCATCAAACGAGATCGGGTTTAACAAAATGGGTGGTGACGGCTGACCAGGCTCAAGTTTTTGATGATGAGCATGTTGCAAAATTAGAAAATGTAAAAGTTAGGTTATTTGACCAGACGTTTCAAAAAGAGCAAATGCTTATTACATCAGAAAAAGGTGTCATGAATACCTCAAGTAATGATTTTGAGTTAATCAGTCACCATAAAAAAACCGTGATGACATTTGAGGATGGATACCAAGTGTTCACGAACAATCTGATTTGGAAGGAAGATGCTGGTAAAATTTACGCAGATGATTTTGTGGTCATTCAAGGTGATGGGCTGGTGATTACGGGAGTAGGCTTAGTTGGTGATGTTGAAAAGAATGAATTTCGGTTGCTCAATAACGTTCGAGCAGAGGTGTCGTCGTCATAAGACCTTTGCCATTGGCCTACAGTTATTGTCTGGTGGTGGTAGTGGGGATTTTCCTGTTTCCTGTTCTTGGACGGGGGGAGGGGAAGAAATCCATAACCGTGATTACATCAAAGACGATGACGGCAAGTAGTCAGAAAAACACGGCTATTTTTCGTGAAAATGTGAAAATGGTTCAAGAAGATCTGGTGGTACATTCCGATATGATGACCATCTATTTCCAGGAAACAATCTCTGAGACCTCTTCTCCGGTTGGGAAGACCCCGTCACCGAAAACAGGAAAGAAAATCAGGTTTATTGAAGCAAAAGGACATGTCAGAATTAGAAGTGGTGAAAGTCGAGCGATAGCTCAGCATGCTCTTTATGATAAGCAGGCAGAAAAGATTATTCTTCGAGGATTTCCAGTGGTTTGGCAAGCAGGAACTCGGATCAGTGGGCTGAAAATGACGATGTTTTTAAAAGAAAACCGGAGTATTGTCGAAGGAAATACCAGGGTGATCATTGAAGAGGTGGAGGAGACTGAGTGATGGCTCCTCCAATAAGCATTGATCAGTGGATGAGTGTCAAGGATTGTTTCCGAAAACTTCTCTGTGCGCAGCTTGAGTCTAATCTGGCCTATGAGTGAAGGTCATGCGAATGTTTCTCATGAAATTTCTGCCAAGAATCTCCACAAAAGCTTTAAGGGGCGAAGTGTTGTCCGTGGAGTCAGTGTGGAATTGTTGGGGGGGGAAGTCGTGGGCTTGCTCGGTCCGAACGGTGCAGGGAAGACCACAATTTTCGATATGGTTGTGGGTTTATGTCAGCCAGATCAGGGAAGCATTTTTCTTGATCAAGAGGAAATCACTCACCTTCCAATGTATAAACGTGCGAGACGGGGAATTGGGTATTTACCACAAGAATCCTCAATCTTTCGAGGGCTATCGGTTGAGGACAATATCCTGGCGGTCTTAGAAACTCTCAACCTATCGAAGGCGGAACGAAAAACGCGGTTAGATGAATTGCTTGAAGAACTCAACCTTTCCCGACTTCGAACGCATGGCTCCTATACGTTGTCAGGGGGAGAGCGGCGCCGGTTGGAAATTACTCGAGCGTTAGCGACGAATCCAAAATTTCTCTTATTAGATGAACCATTTGCAGGAATTGATCCTATCGCTGTTGGTGATATTCAAGATATTCTTACCAACTTAAAACAGAAAAAAATTGGTATTTTGATCACCGATCATAATGTACAAGATACGCTTTCCATTACTGATCGAGCCTATATAATAAGTGAAGGCACAATATTGGAGAGTGGTCCTCCAGATGTGATCGTGAATAGCGCAAAGGCGCGAGCTGTGTATCTGGGTGAGCGCTTTAAAATGTCCCGATAACCGGAAATACGTTTTCTCTTATGGAACTACGATTAGATCTTCGTCTCTCACAAAAGTTGGTGATGACCCCCCAGCTACAGCAAGCCATTAAGTTGTTGCAGTTATCGCGGTTAGAGCTACAACAAAATTTAGCCCAACAATTGGTCGAAAATCCGCTCTTGGAAGATCTGGCTCTTGAGTCTCAGGAAGAAGAAACGGTGAATGCAGAAGAGGGAGGAGAGCAAGTTAAGGAGCGAGAGTCCGAAGTGGAGGGGGCGGGGGATTCGGAGGAAGTCCAGCCAGCCCTCAAGGAAAGCGAACCCCTGACCTCTGAAGAATGGGATAATATTTTAGGGAATGATTGGCGTCCGACACAGCGTGATCAAATCGTGGGAGGAGATGATGATTTTCCTTCGTACGATCAAACCTTAACCAAACCCCCCTCGCTCGAAGAACATTTAGAATGGCAGCTTCGGCTTTCTTCATTGGAAGGCGTGGATCGAGATATCGGGCGGATGATTATCGGGAATCTTGATGAAGATGGATATTTGCGTATGCCGTTGTGTGAACTCCAAGAGGATGCACATTGTTCTCTTGAACATCTTGAGCAAGTCCTTCGTCAGGTTCAGGCATTTGACCCCCCAGGAGTCGGTGCGAAAAATTTGGCAGAATGTTTACTGATTCAATTAGGGCATTTTCAACATGATGAGATAGTGAACACCCATCCTCTTTATGACACGGTATCTAGGAACCTTGTTTCCGCTATCATCAAAAATCATCTGACAGATTTACAGAAAAAGCGGTATCACGTAGTGGCGAAAACCTTAGGCGTGACATTGGATGAGGTCTATGAAGCTGTCCATGTTATTGAGGGGTTGGAGCCTAAGCCCGGTCGTCCATTTTCAATGGACAGCAACTCCATCATTATTCCTGACGTCTATGTGGTCAAATATGAAGGAGAATGGGTGGTGTTGTTAAATGAAGATGGACTTCCACGGTTGAGGGTGAGTCCCTACTACCGCCGTCTGTTGTCGCATTCCGGCGAAGATGCCAGGAAAACCAAAACCTATTTAGAGGAAAAACTCAAGGGTGCGCAATGGATTATCCGTAGTATTGATCAACGAAATAAAACCATCGTGAAAGTTGTGACCAGTCTGGTCAAATTCCAGGAAGCCTTTTTAGAAAAAGGAGTTCAGTATCTTCGCCCGTTGGTTTTGAAGCAAGTTGCGGATGATGTCGGGATGCATGAGTCGACAATTAGTCGTGTGACGACGAATAAATATGTCCATTGCCCTCAAGGAATTCTAGAACTCAAATACTTTTTCAATGCGGGAATCCAGCGGGCAGATAATCGTGGAGAGGATATGTCCTCTGTCACTGTGCGAGAGATGATCAAGGAAATGGTGGCACAAGAAAACCAGTTCAGCCCATTGAAAGATCAAGAAATCGTGGCTAGACTTAAACGAAAAAACATTTTGATTGCCCGTCGAACGGTAGCCAAATACCGCGCCGAACTTCATATTCCCTCTGCAAGCCAACGAAAACGTATTCCCATGTAAGGGCTCGCGAAAGAATAACTTCCCAGAATTCGAACCAAGATTTGGGCCAGATTGAGCCGATCTGATGGAGCAAAACAGCAGGCGTAGCCAAAGCCCACGTTGAGGATTTTGCGAGTGAAGATCGGCTCAAGGTGGCCTGAAGATTGGAGGCGAAAATGGGAAATTATTCTTTCGCGAGCCCTAAGTGGGATGATGTGACGAATGGGAGTTTCGTCGTACTGATTCTTCACGCCTGTTTGATGTAAGACCTGTATGTTCGTACCTGGAGTAGTCTGATGATCCCAGAGGTTTCTCGTAATCCAGTGAAGCCGGATGCGTTGCCGCTTCAACTCATGATGGTCACAGGAACGTCAGGGTCTGGCAAAACACAAGCACTCAAGTGCTTAGAAGATTTAGGGTTTTTTTGCGTCGACAATCTTCCCCCGGCCCTCTTTCAAAAATTCACCGAGTTATGTGCACAGCCCGAGAAAGATGTGAAGAAGGTTGCGTTAGGAATTGATATTCGCGAACGGAGATTTTTCGATGATTTATTGAGTAATCTGGAATTGTTGCAATCCCGGGGGAGTCATGTCGAGCTTCTTTTTCTGGAAGCGCAGGATGATGTTTTGGTGCGGAGATTTTCTGAGTCACGTCGTCCTCATCCGCTCTTGCCGCAACGGCCGGTCATCGAAGGGATTCAATTAGAACGGGAACGCTTGCAGGGGCTTCGAAGCCGTGCCCATCGGGTTTTGGATACCTCTACGTTTACAGTGCATGACTTGAAAGCATGGATGATTAAGCATTATCGGGAGCACAACGAGGAGCAAGCTCTCAAAATTAATCTCTTAAGCTTTGGCTATAAGCTTGGAGTTCCTGTCGATGTCGATATGGTGTTTGATGTTCGGTTTTTACGCAATCCACATTTTGTTCCAGAACTTCAACCGTTGACAGGCGAACAGCACGAGATTCAGCATTTTGTTCTTGAGAATAAAGAGGGCAAAGACTTCATTGGACATTTGCGAGAACTGTTTGCGTTTTTGTTACCCCTGTTTGAACGTGAACATCGCAGTCATTTAACTATTGCCTTTGGGTGCACGGGAGGACGGCATCGTTCTGTTTCCGTGGCATTGTTTATGAAAAATATTCTTAAAACACTCGGTCATGATGTGACTCTTCGTCATCGGGAAATCCAACAAGTAGATAGTGAATCCCGATGAGGGTTCGCGAAATAATAACTTACCAGAATTCGCGCCCAGATTCATGTCAGCTTGGTCCGAGCTGAGGGAGTACAACCGCAGGCGTAGCAAGGCCTACGCCGAGGATTGTGCGAGTAAAGATCGGCACCAAGATGGCCTGAAGATAGGATGTGGAAATGGGAAATTATTGTTTTGCGAGCCCTAAGCCTGAGTGAATAATTTGAAAAAAATCATTGATGAAATGTGACTTTCCTCAATGAGGGAATTTTCTGTCTGCTCCTCAACCTGCCTGGGTTCTGTTTTCGATTTTTCCTCAACATTCAAGACGGTCTTTGGTGGTGTGTTGCACGTCTTCGGGAATGCTGTTCCCAATCGTGCGGTCTATACTGGTAGTAATGCCTAGTGATAAACGCGGCATCATATTGAGTAATAGCAGACAACGGTCATGTCCAGCTAATACTACTGTGTATGTTGTTGCACGTAGATCATCTGTTCACCCTCACTCTTCCGTGGTTGTCTTTACAATGAATCCCCCAAAAGTTCAGGGTAGGTATGAAGCGTCCTAGTTGATTGCAAGACTGATGAAGAAATGAGTGCAAGCATGACGATCATACGAGGGCACCGTTGGCAACGCATGGTTCGTTCAGTCAGGGGACTGCTCGGGCATGAACCGCAGACCATCGGTGTTGATGTGGGCTCTTGTTTGATGAAAACAGTCGTCTTGCAGGCCGGTCGAAGCGGGGTGTTATTACAGGAATTTTCTATACAACCTCTTGTTGAAACATCGTTTCAGGATGAACAATTGGATTGCGGGTTTGTCGAGGCTATTCGAAAAAACATGACGGTACCCATGCAGACTGTCGGTATGGCAGTTTCGGGACCATCTGTTTTTATTAAATCGCTGATTCTACCTGTGATGACGGAGGGGGACCTTCGCGAGCACCTCTCCTTGGAACTTGATCGGTATATGGCTCTTGATGTTCAGGATGTGTTCTGGGATGTCTATCTACGAAAATCTGTACATGAGGCCACAGCAGAACAGCAGGAGTATTTTCTCGTTGTGGCGAAAAAAGAATATGTTGAGCGTCGGGTGGATGTGTTTCATCGATGCGGAGTGACTGTCCGGTTTGTCGATGTGGATGCGTTTGCGTTGATCAATGTGGTGACGCACAATTATGGGAACGAAGGGTCCTGGTTGCTGACGCATATAGGGCCATCGGGAATACTCATGGTGATCATTGTTGAGGGGGAACCTGCATACATTCGCAAGGTGTCCTACGAGATGGAATGGTATGGAGATCTTCTTGATCAGGTCTTGATGCCGCAACCTTTGTTGGAATCTAAAAAGAAATTGGGGGTATCAGAGACACTGCTCTTGGAACGATTTTCCCAAGAAGTGCGTGAGCACATTGCCCAAACATTGGAATCCTTCTCAGATATTTCAACGAAAGTCATCGATGGGGGTATCCTGCTGTCTGGAGGGTATGCTGGTGTACCGGACATGGTGTCTCAATTATCGAATTTTTTTGAAATGCCGGTTAACCTGGTCAATCCATTCAAGAGAATTGCTGTTCCTCAAACGATTCAACAGGATCCTGACTTCCAACAAACAGCTTCCCTCATGAGTGTTGCTGTGGGCGTGGCGTTGCGAGGGGTTGTGGCAGATGATTGAAATTAATCTTGTGCGTCAACTGCCGACGGGCACAACATTCGACGAGAAATCAAAGCAAGGGTATGGATGGATCATTGTCGTTCTCTGTTTGATGATTGGAGTTGCAAGTTGGGGATGGACTCAGGTCAAGCAACAAGAATTGCAAAATTTGCTTCAAGAAAAAGTCGTGCAGACACAATCACTTGCCATGATGCACGAAACCTTGAATCGTTTAGGATTATATCAGGATGAACGGCAGCGTCTTCGGGCTTCCTTTGAAGCAATACATGAAAAGGAAATAGGGAAAAATCAGCCGATGACATTGTTACATGGAGTTAGCCACAGTCTTGATGGCCTTGATCTTTGGTTGGACAGTGTTCAAATGATTGATCGGGTCGTTGAACTGCAAGGGCAATCATTGGCGCTTCAGGAAATCGAGAAATATCTTGATGCCTTAGAGCATGGCCACATGATTACCTCATTACCCGTTGTCGAAATTCTTGACCGAAAAGATAAAGATCAGGAAGAAGTCTTTTCCTTTTCCATTCGCTTTGTCTTGGGAACACAGGTAGCGGCATGACGATATGGTGGCGGCACATACCCATCGGGCAGAGGCTGATTCTCTTGGGATTGGCTGTGGTTCTGTATGTATTGGGGATGCAGACCTGGGTATGGAGTTCGCTGGATCAGAGCATTGAGGGATTGAAGGCGGACATCGCCGGGTTGACCCGGAACACTCAGGAGTCTATCAAGAAAATTTCGTCATTACACCATGTAGAAGAAGAGGTCATTCTCCTACGAGAAAAATTGGCCCCGCATCTTCAACAATTGGCTGTGAGAGTGGAGCCACGCATGTATCGAAGAGATATTGCGAATATTGGAAAACGAACGGGAGTAGTGGTTCGTCTCTGGAAGCCGAAAAAACCCTTGATGGCTCGTGAACATTCTAAAGTCGCACCTGATATTGTTGTGAAGGTTGAGGGAAGTTTTCATAGTACGGTTCAATTTCTTGATGAATTGTTGGAATTGTCATGGATTCAAACCGTCAATCCTCTCGTGCTTGCGAGAAAACCTGAACCCAACGCTTCATCTATCGTCACGACCGACTTCACCATTCATGTCTTGGCACACAGGGATATTCAGCAAGTGAACGAGAATCTCGAAGCCTAATGTCATGATAATGAGTATGAACGATTGATGTGTACGACGCTGACTGTACGTATGGATGATCATCAGGCTATGAGGGGTAGGAATAATGTGTGTCGAATAATGTCTGGCTCTCTCGGGCTCCTTATCTATGTGCTTATCGGAATTCCGGGAGTAGTGGAAGCAACAGTATCCGAGTTTCCTCATAGACAAACAGATTCTATGGAAAATAGGGTTCTTGTCGTCCAGTCGCAGGGAAATCATGAAAGCCTCCGTGATCCTTTCAGGCGCATCAACAAACCGCGATCTAGATCCTCGTCCTCAAAAAAATTACAACCTGAATCTAAAAAAACTCTTCCAATCCAACAGGCCAATGATCCCAAGTTTACGTTGCTGGGGATTATTCATGGTCCATTCGGGCGTCAAGCGGTCATCCAAGTTTCGCCTGGAAAGCGAATATTCGCAAGGTCTGGATTAGAAGTTGCCCGATCAGGCTGGTTCATCAAGACCATCAATAAGGAAGAAGTGCTGTTGGAGCATTTCTCGGCTCCCTCTTCAAGGGTACGCCTTCCCCAACCTGAACCATTTGTCCTTTCGTTTCCGATTCGTAGGAAATCCCAATAAAATTTTTGTTGAGAAAGCCCGGAAAAACCTTCATAATCTCCCACCTCTGTTTTGCGTAGGCAACAACGAATTTTCGTTTCTTTTGGGTTTCATACTTCATTCATAAGAAGGATCGTTATGTTGAGATATTTAAATGCAGGTGAATCCCATGGGCGAGGGCTGATGGCTGTGCTTGAAGGGGTGCCCGCAGGGTTGCCGATTACAGCCGAGGCTATCAATGCCGATCTTATCCGCCGACAAGGGGGCTATGGTCGTGGCGGGCGAATGCGCATTGAAAAAGACCGGATCGAGTTTATTTGCGGCGTTCGGAAAGGACTCACCTTAGGCAATCCGCTGGGGCTTCTTATTTGGAATAAAGATTGGGAAAATTGGAAAGACATTATGGCGTCTGAGCCCGGGCCGCCGTCCACCAAGCGGGTGGTCACGCGTCCGAGGCCGGGGCATGCCGATTTGGTCGGGGCGATCAAGTATGGGCATCGGGATATCCGGAATGTATTGGAAAAGGCGAGTGCGCGCGAAACGGCGATCCGGGTGGCTATTGGCGGAGTTGCTAAATCACTCTTGGCTCAGTTTGATATGCAGGTGGTCAGTTATACTATGAATATTGGAGGAGTGACGGCATCGAGTCCAAGCGATCCCTTAGCGGCCTATCACGAAGCGGAACAATCTGAGGTGCGCTGTCATGACCCTGAAGCGGCCAAGCAGATGATTGAGCGTATTCGTGGAGCCAAGCATAAGGGCGATTCGTTAGGAGGCATTTTTGAAGTCGTCGTGACCAATCCCCCAATCGGGTTAGGGTCCTATGCTCAATGGGACCGGCGCTTAACTGCGCGGCTGGCTATGGCCGCCATGAGCATTCAAGCCATGAAAGGTGTGGAAATCGGCATGGGCTTTGAATCTGCACATCGATATGGCTCAGAAGTGCATGATGATATTTATTTCGATCATACAACGGGACAATTTATCCGCAAGTCGAATAATGCCGGTGGGTTGGAAGGCGGCATAACCAATGGGCAACCTATTGTTGTGCGTGTGGCCATGAAGCCGATTGCCACGTTGTATAAGCCGAAAGACAGTGTGGATAT
>Ga0114950_10001346_pt1 | contig 18374 bp, 16 predicted proteins | sample N075metaG_FD_83503 | JGI IMG/M metagenome (GOLD analysis project Ga0114950, IMG submission 83503) | Deep subsurface microbial communities from Kermadec Trench to uncover new lineages of life (NeLLi) - N075 metaG | ecosystem: Environmental > Aquatic > Marine > Ocean trench > Sediment | place... | reverse complement strand
TTTCATGGTTCGTAGTGGCTTCAATACCTTTGAAATCGATGATCCGACCGCTCTCGACGAGTTCAGGGCCGTCTGCGACGAAGTCCGTGTCGTCTATCAGCCAACCGGCGACGGCCAGACCACGGCGTTGCAGCGCCGGCTGGGTCAGCACAGGGCGCCATAAGCACTGCGCCTTCACGGCCTTCTCACCCCGTCGTCCTCGACGTACTAAAGTACGCCTGCGGGCGACTGCGTTCCGAGGGCCGTGAAATCACAGCACTTCTGACGCCCGGGCGATGGACACGCACGAATATTGTCCAACCGACAGCATCGGCGCGTATCGACGTGGTTGTGCGGGTTTTTCGACCGATCGAAGGCACGCCGTTTCCGCCGAGAACAGGATGACTCTCCCGATGGACACGCGTGACGGATTTATTGGCGCGATCGGCAACACTCCGCTCATCCGGCTCGAACGCGCTTCGAAGGCGACGGGCTGTGAGATTCTGGGCAAGGCCGAGTTCATGAACCCGGGGGGTTCGGTCAAGGATCGCGCCGCACTCGCGATCGTCGAGGACGCGGAGGCGAAGGGTCTTCTGAAGCCGGGGGGGACCATCGTCGAAGGAACCGCCGGGAATACCGGAATCGGTCTCGCACTCGTCGCGAACGCCCGGGGCTACAAAACCGTGATCGTGATTCCCGAGACCCAGAGCCAGGAAAAGAAGGACATGCTGCTGCTCTGTGGGGCCGATCTGCGACAGGTTCCCGCGAAGCCCTACAAGAATCCAGACAACTACGTCCACGTCTCCCGGCGGCTCGCTGAGGAACTCGCCGAGTCGATGCCCGAAGGCGCGATCTGGGCCAACCAATTCGACAATCTGGCGAACCGCGAAGGCCATCGCCTGAATACCGGTCCCGAGATCTGGAACCAGACCGGCGGCAAGGTCGACGGCTTCATCTGCTCCGTGGGCACCGGGGGCACGATCGCTGGTGTCGGGATAGCGCTCAAAGAACGGAACCCGAACGTCTTGATCGGCCTGGCCGATCCGGAAGGGGCCGCGCTCTATCACTATTATGAGCACGGCTCGCTCAAGGCCGAGGGGACCTCGATCTCCGAGGGGATCGGCCAGGGGCGCATCACCGCCAATCTCGAGGACGCGCCAATCGATGTCGCCTATCAGATTCCGGACAGCGAATGGCTCCCGATCGCGTTCGAGCTACTCGCGGAAGAGGGACTCTGCCTGGGTGGGTCGAGCGGCGTGAACGTCGCAGGGGCGCTTCGCATGGCGCAGCGATTGGGCCCCGGGCACACGATCGTCACGGTGCTATGTGACTCGGGAACACGCTATCAGAGCAAGATGTTCAATCCCGATTTTCTGAAGGAGAAGGGGCTGCCAACACCAGGTTGGCTCTAGCCCTACTGCGAACGCCCTAAGCACTGAATCTCCACGGCCTTCTCCCTGCGGCGTGTTAGATGGGAGCGCGAGTGGAAGTACGTCTGCGCGGGCCTTCGGTCCGAGGGCCCGCGGATCTTCAGCACTTTTGACGTTCTCGCTACGGGCGTCATGAAGACGGAGGGCGAGTGGTCGATCCCGTCAAGTCTTCTCCCAGAGCGTCTTGCCCTCGTCGTCCTTGACGCCCTCGTGGCTTCGAACGATGCCCTCTCGCGCGAGTTTTTTGAGATGAGAGGTGACGGACTGTGCCGCCGCCGGGTGTAGGCTCTCGGGGTATCCGATGTAGATCCTCTGGACCATCGTCATCGCGTCCCGGTCCCCCGCCTCGAGTGCCTCGAGGATCTGCCGTTCCCGCGCTCGGCGATGGTCGAGGTATTCCTGGATCTTCGCGACGCCGGCTTCGATCCGGGGCCCGTGTGCCGGGTAGATCTGCCCGGGTGCTTCGGCGAGGGCGCGCTCGAGGGAATTCATGTAGGCGCCGAGATCACCCGACGTGGCCGGAATGACGGTGGTTCCGATGCCCAGCACGTTGTCTCCGCTGAAGAGGTTCTTCTCCTCTTCGAGCACATAACAGAGATGATCGGGCGCGTGGCCGGGGGTGAAGATCGCGCGGAGCGTCGCGCCCTCGGTCTCGACGATGTCGCCGTCCCCGATCGATTCGAGCGGGCCCTCGGCGAGTGTGTCGGGGTTGTCGATCTCGATCGGGCTGACGTCGCCGCCGGGGCCAGAGATCCCGGAATCGGTCGGCCAGGGCATCTTGTAGACGGGGATATCGCGGCCGAAATGCCCTCGTACCTGGTTCACCCCGCCGATGTGGTCGGGATGAGCGTGGGTCAGCACGATGCCCTCGATCCCGTTGCAGCCTGCCGCGGCGATCGCTTCTTCGAGTACCGGCATGTATTCGTCGAGACCCGATCCCGTGTCGAGGAGAAAACGCTTGGGGCCGGTGCCGACCAGGTAGGTATTCGTGCCGGGGCCCGTGAACATGCTCGGGTTCTGGCCGAGGGCGACGCAGACTCGTTCCGAGAGTGGGGCGACGTTCGGCAGCTCGGTTCCGCCGAGGATCTGGGGGGAGGAGTCGGTCATGGCTTGGAGTCCTTCGCGTCGTCTTTTCGGGGGGAAGGCGCCGGGCGCCACTGGGGAAACGTTATCCGTGGTGCAGGGTCATTCGCCCGCGATCATCATCTGGGCCACACGCAGTGGGGGGGCCGCGGTCCGGCCGTGGAAGACCAGCTCGCGCCCGATCCGATCGATCTGCCCAAACATGTCGCCGAGGTGGCCCGCAATCGTGATCTCCTCGACCGGATGCACGATCTCCCCCTTTTCGATCCAGAGCCCCGCCGCGCCCCGGGAATAGTCGCCGGTCGTCGAATTGAAGCCCATTCCGATCAGCTCGGTGACGAGCAGCCCGCGATCGAGTTCGGCGATCATCTCTTCGAGCGTCGGGCCGGAGGTCTTGTCCGAGGGTTCGAGCCATAGATTCGTGGTGCCGACGCGCGGGGCGGATCCCGTGCCGCGGGCGGCGCTGCCCGTCGAGTCCATGCCGAGCTTGCGTCCCGAGTAGTGGTCGAGGAGCCAGCTCTTCAGGCATCCGTCCTGGACCAGTACATTGCGGCGCGTCGGTTGTCCTTCGCCGTCGAATGGCTTGCTGCCGAGGCCGCGCGGGAGTCGGCCGTCGTCGATGATCGTGACCGACTCGCTGGCGATCTTCTCGCCGAGCTTGTCGCCCAGGAAGCTCGATTCGCGGTAGATCGAGTAGCCGCTGAGGCACGACACCAGCTGGCCGATCAGGCTCGGTGCGGTCATGGCGTCGAAGATCACCGGCACCTCACAGGTTTTGACGCGTTTGCTACCGAGTCGGCGGATCGCGCGTTCGGCGGCCTTGCGGCCGACTGCGGCGGCGTCGTCGAGATCGCGGAGCCGGCGCCCCGAGGTCATCCAGTAGTCGCGCTGCATCGAGTCGCCGTCGCGGGCGATCGGCTCCGAGAAGAGTCCGTGGGAGGCCGACGCATAGGCGCCCAGGAAACCCTCGCTATTGCCGTAGACGACTCGAGCGTGGCCCGAACTCGCCTGGCTGCCTTCGGAGTTGTCGATCCGTGCGTCGAAGTTCCGGGCCGCGGATTCGGCGCGCTTGGCGTCTTCGATACGGGCGTCGAGCGAGACGTTCCGGTCGTTCGGATCGAAGAGATCGAGGTCGGGAATCTCGTGGGCGAAGCCGCCTTCCGGCAGGCCTGCGGTCGGGTCGGCCGCGGTCGCGCGGGCCAGGGCGACGGCTTCTTCGGCCATCCGGTCGATCGCATCCGGAGCCAGATCGCTGGTCGAAACGATCGACGTCTTGCGGCCCTCCTTGGCGTCGACGAGTACCCGGATCCCGAGCCCGCGTTCCTGGGCCTGCTTCACGAATTCGATTTCATCGCCGCGGACGCGCACCTCGCGGTCGTCCCCTTCGACGAGCAACACGTCGACCTGATTCGCGCCTGCGCGCCGCGCCGCATCGATCGCGTGGTCGACGACGGCTTCCATGTCTTGCGCCATCTTGTCGGTCGTCCTGTCCGGGGTCCTGTCCGGGGTGTTGGCGCCGCTCATCCCTTGGTCCCCCCCACCGTCATTTGATTCACCCGGATCGTTGGCAATCCCACGCCGACCGGGACGCCTTGCCCGTCCTTGCCGCAGGTTCCGACGCCTTCGTCGAGGGCGAGGTCGTGACCGATCCGGCAGACGCGCGTCAGGATGTCGGGTCCGTTGCCGATCAGCGTGGCTCCCTTGACGGGCGCTCCGATCTGGCCGTTCTCGATCCGGTAGGCCTCGCTCGCACTGAAGACGAATTTTCCGCTCGTGATGTCGACCTGACCGCCTCCGAAGCTGACGGCGTAGAGCCCGTTGTCGACGGACTTGAGAATCTCCTCCGGGTCATCCTGCCCAGCCAGCATGAAGGTGTTGGTCATGCGGGGCAGCGGCACGTGGGCGTAGCTTTCGCGTCGGCCGTTGCCGGTCGGCTCGACGCCCATCAGCTTGGCGTTCAGGCGGTCCTGCATCAAGCCGATCAGCACTCCGTTCTCGATCAGGACATTGCGCTTCGAGGGCGTGCCTTCGTCGTCGACGTTGATCGAGCCGCGGCGGCCGGGGAGGGTTCCGTCATCGACCACGGTCACGCCCTCCGCGGCGACGCGTTGGCCCAGCTTGTCCGAGAAGGCCGAGGTCTTCTTTCGATTGAAGTCGCCTTCGAGTCCGTGGCCGATGGCTTCGTGGAGCAGGATGCCCGGCCAGCCGGGCCCCAACACGACGTCCATCGCGCCAGCGGGGCAGGCCTCGGCTTCGAGATTCAGGAGTGCGATTCGAATCGCCTCGTCGACGAGCTTCTGCCAGCGGGCCGGATCGCGAAGATCGGTCAACTCGAAGCGCCCGCCGGCGCCCTGGTACCCGATCTCGCGGCGGCTGCCGTCGGCGGCGAGGACCTGGACGTTGAGGCGAACCAGCGGCAACACGTCGGCGACGCGCGTGCCGTCGCTCGCGACGACGAGCGTGTGTTTGTACTGCGAGACGATGCTTGCCATGACCTGGCTGATCTTGGGATCCTTGGCTCGAGCGTAGGCGTCGATCTCGTTCAGCCAATCGACCTTGGTCGCGACGGGGACGTCGGTCGGCGCGGTGGCGACGGGGTAGAGATCGTGGCCGCCGCGCGGCGTGCGGATCGCGACGGGATCGTGCGGGCGGGTCTCGTCGGCGATCGCGCGGGCGGTCCCGGCGGCGAGTCGCGCGCTCTCGAGACTGATGTCGTCGGAGTGGGCATATCCCTGACGCTCGCCGCGGACCGCACGAACGCCGACCCCCTGCTCGAGATGGCGATCCCCCGACTTGACGATGCCCTCTTCGAGGGAGACCGAGTCGGTCGTCGTGTACTCGAAATACAGGTCCGCGTAGTCGATCTGACGCTCGAGCGCCGTATCGAGCGCGGTGGCCAGGCTGGAATCGTCCAGATCGAATCGATCCTGGAAGAAGGCGAGGGCGCGCTCGGAGGAGGACGTTCGGCCATCGTTCGAAGAATCTGAGGCGCTCATGTGGGCAGAAGCCTTTCTCGGGGCGGGCTATGAATCGATCACGGGGGTCTTGGACGGGAGAGTAGCGGGAACGTCGGAATTCGAGGCGCGGAAGAGTAGATCGGTGAGGTCAGCCGATTCCTGAACCGAACGGATGTTGACGACGTGAAGGCCGTGGGCGGCAATCGCCGCGAGGATTTCGGGCGGGTCGTCGCCCACGTAGACGAGCGAAGCCACGGCACGCCCGGATGCCTCGGCGACGGCTTTGAAAATCGCCCGATCCGGTTTCGCTCGTCCATGCTGGCTGGGGATTTCGATCATCGAGAAAAAACGTGATAAATCAAGAGCTTCGAGAATATCCGGAAGGCGATGGTCGAAGTTGCTCGTGACCGCGAGGAAAGAGCCCAGGTCGGTCAGTTCCGTGAGGGCTTGAAGAATACCCATCCGCGGGCGCCATGCTACGGCACGTTGGTAGTGGTCGAAGAGGGCCTGTGCGAACCCCTCGAAGTCCTCGAAGCGAGCCGTGCTGTCCGCGGCCTGGAAGGTCTGCCGGATCCGTTCGAACCACCATTCGATCTCCCGGGCGGCTCGCTCCGCCTGCGTCGCGCCCTCGAGGCCGCGGGCCGGGGCATGACGAAGAACCCGACGAAATGCGTCGTCGAGACGCCAGGCGGGCAGGTCGACGCCGTAGTCGCGGGCGACGCGGTGGTAGACGTCGCCGACCGGAACGACGGCTTCGATCAGGGTCCCCGTCGCGTCGAAACAGATCGTTGCCGCATTCGCCACGTCGCTCATCGCTCCGGACGGGTGGCGGGCGATGTGCGAGGCGCGCTGCGGGTGGGCTTTCGGGTGGAGGCGACAAAGCTGGCGGGCAGGTCACGCTTCGCATCCGATTCGTAATGCTGGATCCGCGGGGGTTCGAGCCCGGCCGACTCGATCCAGACGCGCAGTGTGTCCGGCTCGAAACCCAGCCAGAGCAGCCCCAGGTCCTTCTCCATCCAGGTGTGATCGTGCGCGAGGAAGTCGACGAGGATCACCTGGCCGCCGGGCCGCACGATCCGCGCCATCTCCTCGATCGCCCGCGACGGTTCTTCGAGCGAGTGGAGCACCATGTGTGCGAAGGCGGCGTCGACACTTTCGTCCTCGAGGGGGAGTGCGTGGGCGTCGCCGCGGCGGAAGTCGACGCGACCGGTGGTCTCGGTTTCGATCGCGGCCCACTTCTCGCGTGCGGTTTCGAGCATGCCCTCGGAGAGGTCGATCCCGACGACATCGAGCCCGAGGCCCGCGAGTTCGAGGGCGAGGACGCCCGTGCCCGTACCGATATCCGCGACTCGCAGGCGGGGCGGGACGAGGGCGGCGGTCGCGCGCGCGCGCAGCAGTTCGTCCCCGAAGACCGTGCGAAGTGCGTCCCACTCCGGACCGACTGCGTCGAAGAAGCTGTGCCGCGTGCCCGTCCGAGCCGTGCGCGCGGCGAGCGCGAGGCGCAGGAGCGTGTCGTCCCGTTCGGCGGTCGGATCGTCCCGGAGACTCTCTCGCGCAAGAATCCAGGCGTCGCGCCAAGGACCGTCCTCGGGGAGCACGAGGCGATAGGCGACGAATGTTCCCTCACGTCGATCACTCAGCAGACCGGCTTCGCGCAGGATCGCGAGATGACGTGACACCCGCGACTGGGCCATCGATAGGATCTCCATCAATTCACCGACGATCAGCTCCTCCTGTTCGAGCAGTCGCAGGATCCGCACCCGGGTCGGATCCGCGAGGGTCTTGAAGACCTTTTGGAGTGCTTCTGCCGCAGCGGTCGTCATCGTCGGGCCCGTCCCTGGCTCGACAGGATTTTTGGCCTGTCGAGTGTGCCGCCCAGCCGGATATCGGCTTCTCCGGTCCGCGAGAGCCGTAGCCCGGCGCTGGGCGCGAGCCGTTTGAGCATCGGATCGAGGATGCGGATATGCACGGTCAGGTCGATGGGTGGGGATTGGCTTCGGTGAACCAAGCCGATCTCGCCACTCAATTCGGCTTCGACGACCCCTCCCTCGAGCACGATGGAACTGATCCGAGTGGCGCCATTCTCGAGAATCTCGATCGTGCCCTCGGCGTTTGAGAAGGGGATTTCGACCGGCAGGAGACTCGACTGGAGATAGAGCGAAGGGCTGACGAAATCGACCCGTCCTCGCAACGTGCCATTCGGATCGAGGGCGACATCTGCATCGGCGGACAGAACGCCCCCGAACCGGATACCACTGGCGTCGAGTCGCAGGGGCAGTCGCGCGAGTTCGACCTCGCTCACGGTTCCGACGAAGGCCGACTCGTTTCCGAGTCGCAGCACGCCGTCGATATTTCCGAGGCCGCTCCGGGCCCAGAGTCGGAGGGTTGGATCCCCGCTGAACCAGGACATCGAGAAACGCGGAGAAATTTCGAGTTCGAAGAGTTGGACGTGGTCGATGGCCGGGTGCTCGATCGTCACGTCGAGGGCGCGCAGAACGGGACCCCGCGCGGTCAGCGCCGGTGTGAGATTCGGAACATCGACCCGCGCACCGCTCGCGCGGCTGATCTCCCATGCGACGCGACGTCCGAGGCTGTCCCACGGAAAGAGCAGCACCACGAAGAAAAGGATCAGTAGGGCGGCGAGGGGCACGATCACGGAGAGGGGCAGGAACGCCGCTCGGGGACTGCCAGCGGAGAGGTTGGATTCGGGCACGCGCGTACTCTACCGGCCTTGGCCGGTGTTTGCTGAGACGTGGATCAATTGATGGGATCCGAGGAACGCGTGGGATGAGCTCTGGAATTTGGATCGGGACAGGCTCGTGTGGGGTGGAACACGTCTGGCCATGCGCCCGTCAGGGAAGGCTCGAGGGAGTCATCGGAAAAATGTTCAGGAGCGTGACGAGGTAGAATGACTAGGAGAGTGACCTGAAGCCCGAGACCGAGAATGTGACGTCGATCAGGTCGGTTCCGGGGCTGCCGTCATCGCGAGCACGACCCGGTCGCCGCTTGACGCGCAGACTCTTGACCGAGAGGGGTTGGTCCGCACGCTCGATACTCGAGAGGTAGTCGACGGCCTGTCGGAGTGTGACGTTCTTCAAGCTGACCTCGACCTTGGTCTCTTCGTATCGTTCGCTCTCACCGGACTGTCGCTTCTCCATCGAGTTCGGTTTTACACCCGCCCGGGCCGCGAGGGATTCGAGCAGGGTCAGCAGGTTCTGCTGTTGGCGGGCTCCCTGAATCCGCGCTTCGACTTCGCTGAGGCGACCGTGCAGGTCATCCCATTCGCGTTTCATGCGTTCCATCATCATCAGCTGACGCTCTGCGGCGTCGGCCGCATCGATCGCGTTTTCCGCCGCGGAGCGCATCGGCATGACGACACCGACGACCAGCAACGTCAACAGGAGAGAACCTCCGGCGACCGCGACGAGCACTCGCTCGCGGGCAGCGAGACTGTCCCAGAGGACCTGGAAGCGTCCGATCAGTTCATTCACGCTTCACCTCCCGGCGCTGCCAGCGGGATGTTCACGTCGAAGCTCACGCCGCCGGTCTTGCGGTCCGTCTTGACCGAGCCGGCGACTTCGGCGCCCTGGAAGGTAATGGTCTCGGACAGAACCGAGGTCAGTCGATCCGCGGCTTCGTAGCCCTCGGCGTCGATGTCGAGTCGGATCAGGTTGCGATCGATGTTGACCTCGGTGATGCGCACGTTGAGATCCACGGGGATTGCGTTCGAGAGTTCGGCCAACAGCGCGAGTGCGGACTGGTTGCCGCTGTACAGACCGAGAAAATCGGCTCGTTCCTCGGCGGCGGCGAGTTCTCTACGCAGCGCTTCGGTCGGATCGTTCGGGGAGTCATTGCGATCTGGAAAAGCCTCGCTGTAGAGTTGGACCGCAGCTTCCTCGTGGCGATAGGCGCGGCGATTCTCGAGCACGATCGTCGAGACCGTACTGACGAGCAGGAGCGCGACCAGCACGCCGACCAGGGCGGCTGTCGGTCGCAGCTCGCGAGCGAAGAACTCGCTGAAGTCCTGGCGAAAAGCGAGCTCACCCTGCCGAAAATTCATGTGCGTGACGGTCTCGCCGGAGAGGCGAAGCGCGAGTGCCAGGGCGGGGCCGAAGAGCACGGGGTCGACACCTTCGACCAGCTTGGCGTGCCTCGAGTCGGCCGGCATGCGCAGAAGCTGGGTGTCGAGTCCGGTGCGCCGCGCGAGAAATTTATCGATCCGGTCGAGTCGCGCGCTGCCGCCGACCAGGGTCAGCGTGGCTTCGCGTGCGACGGGGCCCTCGCCCTGCCGCGCCTCGGCCGCTTCAAGCGTGCGAATGGCCTCTCGAGCGATCCGGTCGACGACCGCCAGGACACCCGGCGAGGCGGGGACACCCGGTCGTCCGAGCGCGCCGCCTTCACATTTGCGCTGTTCGGCGTCCTCGTACGAGAGTCCCAGCTCCGCCATCAAGGCTTCGGTCATCGCCCGACCCGCAATCGGGATGCTTCGTGAGAGTGCCGGCCGACCGTCGATGAGCGCACAGAAGGTGGTCGTTTCGTGGCCGATGTCCGTGATCAGATGAGAGCCTTCGAGGCCGAAGACCGGCGCGAGGTTTGCGAGGATGAGTCCCTCGGCTTCGAGAACCTGAGGGGAGCAGCCCGCCTCCTCGAGCCTGCCGAGCGCGCTGGCGACGTCCTCGCGTTTGGCGAGGGTTGCGGCGACCACGCCCCGATTGCGATCGGCGTAAAGGATATTCCAGTCGACGTAGATGTCTTCGAGATCGAAGGGCGTCTCGGCCTCGATCTCGAAGGGGATCGCCTGGGCGAGCCGCCGGCGGTCCGAGAATGGGAACTCGAGGCGACGCGTCGAGAGTTGCCGAGCGGGGAGCGCACAGGCGACCTGGTCGGTCGGCAGATTATGCATGGCGAGGAAGCGTTGAAGGGACTCGGCGACGTTCGCGTCGGCGTCGATGCGTGGGTGGACCCGAAATTGGCCGGGGGTGAGGCTGCGCGGAGAAACCTTGAGTTCCACCGCCTTCAGGCCGTGGCTTCCCACGTCGAGGCCGAGCACACTTCTCTCGAATAGGGCCGCCATGGTCTCGCGTCTTCTCCTCTCTCCGGCGGGCGCGCGCCGATCCGACCGGCCGTGTTGCCGGACGCTTGCCGAAGTCTGGGGGCCTCGAACGCGGCCCCACCCGGGCCGTGCGCGGGCCTCAATCCCTTTCGTCTCTTGGACGCCGAAGCCTGTGACCTTCGTTCCACGGGTCCGCTCGTGACTAGTAGCTTCCCCGCAGGCGTCGCCAGGATAGCAGCTGGGGTCCTAGAATCGGGCGCGTGTCGTAGATCGCCTCGAAGCGCCGGGTGATGTCGCCGACCTGCGCGGTCGCGACGACGCGGAAAACGCTCGGCTGGGCCGGAAGCCGGACTTCCGGGTAGATACTGCCGTTGCCGAGTTCTCCGTTCCCGACCTCGGAGAGGCTGACACAGCGAGGATCCGCGCCGGAGTCGTTGCAGACGAGTTTGTCCTTGTCGCGCAAGCGGTAGAGATCCTCGGCGAGTTTTTCGGTGATCAGGTGTCGATTGCCACTGGTCCCGTTGTAGACGAGTTTGAGGACCCAGGGCTCGGCGCGGTTCAGGTTGATACCGCTCGTGCTGCCGATCGGGTGGACGGTGAGGTAGTGCCGCAACTCCGCGAGCAGCGCGGGATCGACGTCCTCGACGAGCCCGATCTGGTCAATCGAGACGAGGGGTCGATTCCAGGCGGAATAGGGCGGATCCTGTCTCCTGTAGTACTCGTCCTCGGCGCGTCCATCCATTGCGGTCGAATCGCCATCGATGAAGTCGAGCAGGTTCTCGGCGATCCGGGAAGTGTCGTAGTTGTGGTCTCGCGAGGACTTCTGCATGCCGTCAACGACGTAATCGAGGACGGCGGTGAGATACTCGACGGCGTCTTCCTCGGCCGTGGTTCCGGCTTCATCGTCGGGCTCATCGTCCGGGTCGAGGGGGGGGAGTTCGCCGTCGGGACTCGAGACCGCGGCCTCGACTAACGCATTCAGATTGAGCTTTGCTCCCTCGTCTTCGATCTCGATGTGAAGCCTGCGATCGTGATCGAGCTGGATCGGAAAGTTTCCGATGCCCTGCCAGAGCGCATCGGCTCCGGCGGCTCCCCCGCCCGGTCCGCCCGAGAGGCTCAAGCTCGGGAGGGCATCGTTGCCCCCATCGCCGGTCGCCGCCGCGAGATATTTGGCGTGGACGATGGCGACGAGTGCTTCGGCAATTCGCAAGCCGCCCTTGGCCAGCCCGTCCGCTTCAGCGACGTCGAGCCGGTTGCGACTGATCGTGGCATCCAGGATGGCGCTGCGTTGAAAGCTGTAGACGGCCGTAATCAGCGCGAAGATCATCACGAGGACGATCGCGAGTACGATCCCGTCGACCCTGCGTGATCCGGGGCGGGGGCGTTCTTCCTCGGGCTGCGCGACGACGGTCATTGCAGCGTCTCGCAGGCGGGTTCGGCCAGGTCTTCGAGGCTGGGCCAGTCCCGTACGATGTCGTTCCAGCAAGACGTTCCCGAGGCCTCCAGAGCCGCACACAGCTCGTCGTCTCCGTCGCAGCCGCTGTCGAGTTGGTCGATGAACCAGTCATCGTTCCCGAGCGCGAGACAATCGTCGACGGTCGTGCAGCTCGGCTCGGTTCCATCCGAATGGGCGAGCTCGATCAGCGCGTCGATATCGATCGGTCGAGTCATCGGGATGCTGACGTGTCGCACCAGGGGACGAGCCGGGATCTGAAGCTCGTCGCCCTCCGCTTCACCCTGCCGGACGTCGCGGTAGAGCGAGAGACTGATCTCGGCGGCGACCGGGATCGGCGAGTCGCTCGGGCGGTAGCTGGAGTCCCACTCGTCGACGATCTCGCCGTCTGCGTCAACAAAAAGGATTCCGAAGTCGGCGACCCCCTCGACGACCCGGGCGGATCGATAATCGTCGAAGTCGGGATCCCGCCGGTCGGAATCGCTCGGGGGGCGCGTCGACCGCCAACGCCAGAGCGTGAATCGATCGCCCGAGTCGTCGTCGTCGGATTCTTCCTCGGTCAGGAAGTAGGCGACTTCGACCCAGGTGGAGGCGTGCTCGGCGAGATTGCCCCGGGCGACGTTCTGGGTCGGGAAACGCACATAGGTGGAGCCCAGGGGACCGGCGCGTTCGGCCAGGAACTGCCAGGCGTAGGTCCGGGCGGCGCGATTCCCGGGTCGGGCCAGAAACAGGGCGCCCTCGAGATCCTGTGCGATGAGTTCGAGGGTGGCGGACGAAGTCGTGTGGATCCGCATCAGCTCGGTCGCGGCGCTTCGTTGACGACCGTTCTCGATGAAGATCCCCGTCACGAAGCTGAGGATCACCGCCATCATGAAAAATGCGCCGATCACCTCGACGAGTGTGAACCCGATCTGCCGGCGCGGGATCATCGAATCACTCCCACATTGGGGGGAAGACTGGGCAGGGGGCTCTCCCCGTCGCGATCCGCGGCGGAGTCGAGATTCAGGCCATCGCCCGCTGGGAAAAGATCGGGAAGCGCCGCCCGCGCACCCTCCCAATCGAAAACATAGGTCGTTCGCCGAATGGTTTCGGGAACCGCACCCTCGATCCATTCGACGCGGATCTCATAGCGGAGCAGGAATTGATCGACGCCGGGCGCTTCGAGGGCGAGGATCGCGGCGACGCCCAACGCGGCCGAGCCCCCGTCCTGCCCGATCGGCCCGCCGCCGAAATCGTCGAGTGCGGGTTCCGAGTACACCCGAATTGAAAAGCGGTCGCGCGTTTCCTGCTTGTCGTCGGGCGGCGTCTGCTGGGCGTTGGTGAAGGACTCGAGGAGCGCGAGTTCCTGCTCCGCGATCAGACTGGCCTCGAGGCGGCTCGCGGAGAGTCCCGCTCGCGCAACGAGACTCGAACTCGTCCCGATCAGGACCGTGACGACCATGGCGAAGATCATCGCGGCGGCCAGGACCTCGAGCAGGGTGAATCCGCCGCGGGGTCGGGTGACGATCGTGTTCACAATCGCGCGCCTCCCTCGCGGACGTGGACGCGCTCGAGAATTGGTTCGATCTCGAGCGTCACGTGTTTATCGTCGGCATCCGCCATCTCGAGCAATGCGGATTCGGTCGTACCGTCCACGTAGAAGACGATCGGATATTCCCCGCTTTCGACCCAACCCGAAACGCCTTCGACCCCGACGAAATAGAGCGCGTCGTCGAGCCGGCTATAGGATCCCATCTCGCGATTGGGGATCGGGAAATAGTCTCGTTCCCGGACGCGAGGCGGCACGAAGTTGATTCGGCGCTCGCCGTCCGCGGCCTCGGAAAAGAGATCTTCGGGGAACGCACCCGCTGTGTCGTCTCCGTAGGCGCGCTCTTCGCTGATGAGCCATTCGACCAGGTATCCGCCCTCCTCAAGGTCGATCAAGAGGCGATGGGGGACGCCGGTCATGATGGCGCGCTGGCGTGCGAAACGCAGACTCTGGGCGATTTTCTCGGCCTCCTCGTTCAGTGGATCCCAATTCGAACCACTGAGTCGGGGCAGACCGACGGCGAATACCATCGAGATGATCGCCACGACCGCGATGATCTCGATGAGCGTGAAGCCGGCGCGGGCTCTGGCATTCGCTCGGTTGGGACGCTGGGTCATGCTCTTCGCTCGGCCTTCGCGGGGGGGCGAATGAAAGAGTGGGTCGGGCGGGACGCTCAGGCGTCGTCGCCACTCTCCCAGTTCTGGATGTCGTCACCACCTTCGACGCCGTCCGGTCCCAATGACCAGATGTCGAAGGAATAGGGGTTGTGCTGACCGGGAATCTGGTAGTTGAAGGGGGCGTCCCAGGGATCCAGCAACTGCTCTCTCTTGATGTACCCGGCCGGGTTGTAGTCCCTGGGCAAGGGCGGGGAGCTCGGCTTGCGGCGCAGGGCGTCGAGGCCCTGATCCGCGGTCGGGAAGCGCCGGTTGTCGAGCTTGTAGAACTCGAGGGCCTGCTCGATCCGCTTGATCTGGATCTTGGCGTTGGTGATCTGTGCCTTGTCGAGCTGGCTCGAGATTCCGACCGCGAGGGTCGCCATCAGCATGCCCATGATCACGACGACGGCCATGATCTCGATCAGCGTGAAACCCTGGTGCCGGCGCTGCGCCGCGGGCGATTCCTGGACGGGAGGGTTCAATCGTTCGTGGGTTCGGTTCATGCGAGGTCTCCGGGACCGGTGTGGGGTCATTCGGGAATCGGGGATCGAGAAAAGAAGTGGCTGAGAGGATACTCGAGGCTGGCTGGTTCCCGGGTTTTTTTAGCCGATGCTTTCCGTCAATTGGAGCATCGGCATCAGGACGGCCATGATGATGATCCCCACGACCCCGACCATCAACAGGATCAGGACCGGCTCGAGCAGCGAGGTGAGGCGCGACACACTGGTCTCGACCTGCTCCTCGTAGGTGTCGGCGACCTTGATCAGCATGGCCTCGAGGGTGCCGGAGCGCTCGCCGACCTCGACCATCGTCGTGACCAGCGGTGGAAATTGTCCGCTCTTTCGCAGGGGTGTTGCGAGGGTGGCGCCCTCGAGGATGCTCTCTCGCGCGTCATCCGCGGCCTTCTTGAAGACGGAATTATTCGCGACGTGGCGAGCGATATTCAGCGCCTGGACGATGCTCACGCTGCTGGCGAGCAGCGATCCGAGGGTGCGGGTGAAGCGCGCGATCGCCAGGAAACGAATCACCTGGCCGATGACGGGGAAACCCAGCCAGAAATGATCCAGGGCTGAACGACCGCCCTCCGTTCGACCCACGGCGCGGTAGATCATCGAGAGTGCGATCCCGATCAGGATCAAGAGCCACCAATACCCCCGCAGAATGTCGGAGCTGGCGATCACCATCTTGGTGTACCAGGGCAGTTCGAGGTTCTGGGAGAGCAGCAATTCGGTGATCTGGGGGAGTACCAGGGTCACCATCAGGCCGACCACAACGCCCGCGAAGACCAGCATGAAGAGCGGATAGGTCAGGATCGACATGACCCGGCTGTTGAGCCGGACCTGATCCTCGAGATAGTCCGCGATTCGCGTGAGGACCGCTTCGAGCGCGCCGCTGGCTTCGCCCGCCCGCACCATCGAGACGTAGAGGTTGTCGTAGCGCCCGGTCGCGACAAGGGCATCGGCCAGGGACGACCCTTCGTTCACCTTGTCTCGAACCTGAGCCAGAACGCTCTTGAGCGCGCGCTGTTCCGTCTGTTCGACCAGGGCCGAGAGGGCTTCGACGAGCGGAACGCCCGCGGAGACCAGGGTGGCGAGCTGGCGAGTGGACATCGCGCGTTCCATCGGCGGGATGCGCTGTGGGATCTTGATCTCGAAATTCAGGCGGCTGAGACCGGTGCGGCTCGTCGATTCGCTCTTGGCTGTCCCCTCGGCCTCGTTCAGCTCGGTCAGGAATACGCCCGCGGAGCGCATCTGTGCCCGTGCGGCTCGCGGGCTCTCCGCACTGAGCGTGCCGCGAGCCGGCTTGCCCGCTTGACTGACACCCTTGTAGGCGTAGACCGGCAAGTATTCTCTCCATCGAGGCTAGACCTGATCCGGGCTGCCTTCTTCCTCGGTCGCGCGAATTACCTCTGCGACGGAGGTCACGCCCGTGAGCACCTTGCGTGCACCGTCCACGCGCAGCGTGCTCATTCCCTGGCGCACCGCCGTCGCCTTGATCGTCTTCGAATCGACATTCTTGCTGACGAGCCCGCGGATCTCGTCATCGACCGCCATGAGCTCGAAGATGCCAACTCGGCCGCGGTAGCCGGTATGACTGCAGGCGTCGCAACCCGTCGCGCGATTCAGCGTGACCGGGCGACTGGGCGGTTTGATGCCGATCTCCCGGAGTTCGTCGTCGGTCGTCGTATAGGACTCGCGACATTCGAGACAGAGCACGCGAACCAGGCGCTGGGCGAGGACGGCGACCAGCGAGGAGCCGACCAGGAAGGGCTCGACGCCCATGTCGACCAGGCGGGTGACGGCGCTCGCCGCGTCGTTCGTATGCAGCGTGGAAAGCACGAGATGACCGGTGAGCGAGGCCTGGATCGCGATTTCCGCGGTTTCGAGGTCGCGAATCTCGCCGACCAGGACGACGTTCGGGTCCTGGCGGAGAACGGCGCGCAGTCCGATCGCAAAGGAGAGCTTGATCTTCGGGTTGACCTCGATCTGGCCGACGCCCTCCTGGGTGATTTCGACCGGGTCCTCGATCGTGATGATGTTCTTGTCCGTGCCGTTGATCGTGGCCAGCGCCGCGTGAAGTGTCGTCGTCTTGCCGCTGCCGGTCGGGCCCGTCACGAGAAAGATGCCGTTCGGTCGGTGCACGATCCGGTCGATCGCTGCCAGCTGGGTTTCGTTGAAGCCCATCTTGCCGAGATCGAGCAACTCCTGGGAGTCGGGCAGTAGACGCAGCACGAGACGCTCGCCGTGGGCGACCGGGATGGTCGAGAGACGTACGTCGTAGTCGCGGCCGGCGATCTTGAGGCGGATCCGGCCGTCCTGCGGGAGCCGCTTCTCCGCGATGTCGAGGTTACCCATGATCTTGATTCGGGAAGCGATCGCGGCCTGAAGCGACCGGGGGAGCGGTTTCATGGGTTCGTAGAGCACGTCGTCGATACGGAAGCGAACGCGGATTCCATGCTCGAAGGGTTCGATATGGATATCGCTTGCCCGCTCCTTGACCGCGTGCTGCATCATCGAGTTGACCAGTCGGATGATCGGTGCGTCGTCCGTCGAGTCGAGCAGGTCCTGCGGCTCTTGGGAGAGTTCCGTCGCCAGCGCGTCGAGATCGTCTTCCGCCTCCTCCGCGATCTGGTCCGTCGAGGTCACGCCGCGGTCATAGGAGACGTTGATCGCGTTCAGGATCACCGACTGGCGAGCGAGCACGATCTCGATTTCAGCGCCATCGAAGAGCAGATGGAGATCGTCGATCGGTGAGACTTCGAGTGGATCCGCGACGGCGACCCGCAGCACACCTTCGGAAACCCAGCCCAGCGGGAGGATCCGGTGTTGTTTGGCAAAGGTGATCGGGACGCGCGCCAAGAGCGCCTCGTCGATCTCGTCGGGGTCGATCGCGGCGACGACCGGCAGCCCCAACTGATGGCCCAGAGCGTGGAGCACTTCGTCGGCATTCAGGAAGCCCTCCTCGATGAGGACATCCGCAAGCCGCTCATGACTCTCGGTCTGGCGCAGGCGGGCTTGCTCGAGCTGCTCGGGCGTCAGCCGGGTCTCGCGCAGGAGGGTCGCACCGAGTTCCAGGCTCTCGCCTGGACTGCTGCCGAGCGGATCGTCGTGGATCCCCAGGCTCACCGTTCATCTCCGCGCAGGATCGTCACCGAGGACTGGTAACCGTAAGCGGATTCCAGGGTCTGCGCCGCCCGATCTGCGTCCCAGAGATCCTGGAAGGGGCCGATCTGGATCGTGAAGACGATCCGGCCGTCGGATTCGCTCGACACCAGGCTTCCGTCGTAGCCGGCATCGATCAGCAGCGTCAGGGTCTCGGTCGCCTCCCTTTCGTTGAGGAATGTGGCGACCTGGACGGCGTAGCGCCGTGCGCCCGCCTGGGCGCGCCGTTCGACTTCGGCGTCGCGGGCAGCGCGGGACTCGGCTCGCTGCTCTTCGAGTTCGCGCATGCGGTCGATCGGGTAGCGCGCGCCATGCCGCGTCAGGGCTTCTGCGACGGCGAAATCCCTGCCGGACGTCGGCTGTTTCCAGTCGGCGAGCTCTGGGAAGTCCTTGCTGTCCCCGAGTCGATCCTCGAGTTGGAGTCGCTTTCGGATCGTTTCGCGTTCGAGGTCCTCGGCGTTGCGGATGATATGCGGTGTGAGAAAGATCAGGAGATTCGTCTTTCGGAGTTCCTCCGTCTTGGTCTTGAAGAACCATCCGATCCAGGGAATGTCGGAGAGGAAGGGAACGCCG
>Ga0114950_10001342_pt1 | contig 18385 bp, 16 predicted proteins | sample N075metaG_FD_83503 | JGI IMG/M metagenome (GOLD analysis project Ga0114950, IMG submission 83503) | Deep subsurface microbial communities from Kermadec Trench to uncover new lineages of life (NeLLi) - N075 metaG | ecosystem: Environmental > Aquatic > Marine > Ocean trench > Sediment | place... | reverse complement strand
CGCAACAGTATTTATCGGCCACTGGCGGCTAATTTCGCCGTGCGCGGCGAGCGGGAGCGCGCGCTGGCTGCCTTGCGCCAGTCCGTGGCCGATGGGGACCGGGCCTCGTGGTTTTGGCGAATCCATCCCGTCTTTGCTTCGCTCCACGATGACGTGGGATTCATTACGCTGGCGGGTGAAGTGGATGCGGATATGGCCGAGCAGGCGGCGCGCCTCGAGGAACAGGGCCTGTTGCTGACCCCGGAACAGGCCCTCACCGCCGACCTATAATTGGGGTCAGACCCCATTTACAGTGTCCAGGCAGTTCCCCGAAACGGACCTGCGGGAATGGTTGCGTTTCGTGGAAACTGAGCAGATATCGACCGCCGGCGGCCTGACCTCGGGCATTGATCTGGCCCTGCGGGTGGTGGACCGCTACTACGGCCGCGAACAGGCCCGGCGCACCGCCCGGTACATGGAGTACACCGGCGAGTGCTGGAAGGCCTGAGCCCAGGATTTCCCTGACATTTGCCCGGCCCTGGCCGGGCATTTTTTTGTCCTGCGGTGCGAAATCGGCCGCCAAACCGGTAGACTAGGCACCCGGTCCGGTGGCAGAGCCCGGGTTTCGGAGGTCAGGGAGCACAATGGGCAACGATACAACTGCACAGACGGTTATTTTTACCCAGCGGGTCGACGCCGGGGGCGTGACCCACTACCTGGTGGTCCGCAACGGGCCCGAGGCGGGGCGTCACATCGAAGTCACCACCGAAGCGCAGCAAATGGGGCGTTCGGAAGCGGACGTCACGATGGCCGACCGGGCTGTTTCGAAGCTGCATTGCGAAATCGTCATGTTCGGCGACAGCCTGATCGTCAAGGATCTGGGGTCCACCAACGGCACTTTTATCGACGGCCAGGAAGTCACCTCACCTGCGTCTTTGCCGGTGGGTTCCATGCTGCAGGTCGGCGAAACACTGCTGGTGCATGAAGTCCGCACGCCGGAAGAAGTCGCTCAGGACGAACAGTTGTCCGAAGACGTCGAGCGGGCTGTGGAATATGTACTGTCGCTTCTGCCCGAACCCTTATTGGACGGTCCGGTCAGGACCCAGTGGCGCTACATTCCTTCCGCCCAACTCGGAGGCGATGCCTTCGGCTACCACAAGCTCGATGATGATCATTGGGTTGTGTATCTGGTGGATGTTTGCGGTCACGGAATGGGCGCGGCATTGCACACCGTGTCGGTCATGAACACCCTGCGCAACGGCACGCTGCCCAACGTGGATTTCACGGTGCCGGAACAGGTATTGAAAGCGCTCAATCGCGCGTACCCCATGGAGAATCATGGTGGCAAGTACTGCACCATCTGGTATGGCGTTTACGAGCTGTCGACGCGCCAACTGGTGTTTGGTGCGGCGGGGCACCCGCCGGCGTTGTTGCTCAAGGCCGACAGCGAGAGCGTGGATGAACTTGATGTGCGGGGATTGCCCATCGGTATGCTGGAAGACGCGGAGTACACATCAAACGAGGTTACGGTGCCGGAAGATGCCACGCTTTATGTTTACAGCGACGGTGTTTATGAGATCGTGACCAAAGACGGTCGCAACGGAACGCTCAAGGACCTGATTGAAATTATCGAAGGACCGGAGCAGCCAGGATTGGGCGAACCTGAACGAATCGAGAAAGCCGTACGCGACCAGATGGCGGGTACTGCATTCGACGACGATTTTTCATTGCTCGTCGTGAGTTTCTGAAAACCGGAGGCATGGAATGGAACTCAGCATCATCAGCGAAGACAAGCCGTATTCTTATGTAAAGTTGTCGGGGCGGCTCGATACCGCGGGCGTGGATACCGTGGAAACGCAGTTCACAGCGGCAACACTAGGAAACGCCAAATCTGCCGTGGTCGACATGTCGGAGGTGGATTTCATGGCATCCATGGGGATCCGTATGCTCGTTGCGGCCGCCAAGCGGCTGGCCGGCGACGGCGACAAGCTGGTATTGCTCAATCCCCACGAGTTCGTGGATGAAACGATGAAAAACGCTGATCTCTATATGTTGATCCCGGTGGCGTATAGCGAAGAAGAGGCCGTGACGTTGCTCGGGGTTGGCTGAAGCCGCGAGTGGGCGGCGCGAATCTCAGTTTCTCGATTCCCAACAGTCTGGAAGAGGTCACGCCGGCCTGTTGCAGGATCGAGACCTTTCTCAACGAACATGACGCTCATCCGCGCGTGGTCTACTGCACCCAGCTGGTGTTCGAAGAACTGGCCACGAATATCATCCGGCACGCCTTCTCAGATGACCAACGGCACGAGATCAGTATCGGTGTCATGCTGGACAATGATTCGGTCCGGATGACGGTTGAAGACGACGGAGACGCTTTCGATCCGGATTCCTGGCAACCCGATTCACCAGGCTCGTTGGAAGAAGCAGAATTGGGAGGACGAGGATTATTGCTGGTGCGGCGGATGAGCGATGATTTCTCTATTAATCGTGAAAGCGACCGCAATGTCTGTCGCGTCAAAATTACCGTTCCCGCAGAGAACAAAGAACAGTAATTTCGCGGGAGGACGCCGATGATCCCCCAAACGTCCACATACACACCGCTCGATCGACTGTTTTCCCTTTTTACGAAAGTGCGGCCCGGCGAGGGACGCAGCCTGTTTCTGCTGTTCTGGCTCGGCTTCACTTTCATGTTCGGACAGTGGGTACTGAAACCGATCCGGGACGCGTTTATTCTCAGCGAAGCCGATGCCGAAATGGCGGCCTATGGCAATGCGGTTCAGGCCGTGATCCTGATGGGGCTGATCCCGCTCTATGGCGTTCTCTACCGGCACCTGAACAAGATTCGTCTGGTGCAGTCGGTGACAATGTTTTTCTTTGTCACGACGTTGCTCTTCTACGTGCTCTATCGTGCCGGCGTCTCGATCTATTTCCCGTTCTATGTGTGGGTTGGACTTTACGGAACCATGGTGATCGCACAGTTCTGGGCGCTGGCTGCGGATCATTACAACGTCAAGAGCGGTCAGCGTCTGTTCGGCGTGCTCGCGGCCGGTGTGTCCCTGGGCGCGTTGGCTGGCCCGATCACAGTCAGCCGTTTTGTCCCTGTGATTGGGCCCGGTGGTTTGCTGTTGCTCGTAGCCGGGGCCCTGATCGTGACGGTGTTTCTTGTACAACCAAGTGTCAACGCGATACCCGAAGGATCGCGCGGAACAGGCGAGACAGAAGACGAGCCAGAGAAGCCCTCGATACTGGGCGGCTTCGCCGTCGTTCTGAAAGACCGTTATCTCACCCTAATTGCGGCCTGGGTGGTGGTTCAGAACATCATCGACAGCACTGGCGACTGGGTTTTCCGTACTGCGGTGCAGGAGCACGCCCGGGAAACGGTGGCGAACGGGGATGGGGGCATGACGCTCGCCAGCCAGATCGGCATCAACATGGGCAACTTCTATTTTATTCAGAACCTGGTGGTTTTCCTGCTGGCTTTGCTGGTCGTGTCCAGACTGATTCGCTGGCTCGGAATCAGTCGGGCGATTCTCATCCTGCCCTCGATCATGGTGGTGGGTTACGCGCTGATCGCCGTGGCGCCGGGGCTCCAGTTCATTCCGATATTCAGTCTCATCTGGATCTACAAGATCACCGAGAAAGGTTTCAACTATTCTCTCAACAACACAATCCGTGGGGCCCTGTTTCTACCCACCAGCCGGTCGGCCAAATACGAAGGCAAGACCACCATCGATTCGTTTTTCTGGCGGTTCGGGGACCTTCTGCAAGCCGGGATCATTTTCGTGGTGTTGAACGTGCTGGACTTCGGGCTCACCGAAGTCGCGTTGCTCACCATGTGGTTGGCGGTATTGATGCTGTGGCTGGCTTGGAGGCTGGGTCGCCAGTACAAGACAATGGCTGCATCCGGCTCATTTAATGTACCACCGAAGCTCGGCAGGCTCATTTCGGATGCCGAGGTGGTTGCCGGTCAGGCTTTCCAGCACGCCTTGCATCCGGAGACATTCCTGGATCCGGATCCCGGCGAAGTGCTGGTGCTGACCGCCGCCCAGATGGACGGTACACCCCTGCCGGGATGGGTGAGATTCGATCCGGGCCGGCTGATTTTCGAAGGGACGCCGCCGATAGAATTCACGGAGCAGTTGGTGATTCAGGTGACCGCCACGGATGTGGATGGGGCTTCGGTGACACAGACTTTCTGCATCCGGCATACCGTACGCGTCGATCGCTGAAAAACCCTGAGGTAGCGCGATAGCTTGTTGAAAACCCGCCGAAGATGCTCATGTGCCGCGTGTACACTGCGCTTTTTCGTCAGCCATTTTTTTTAATCAGGGTCTTGTCTCGCGCTCACTGGGGGTTTTTTCAACACCTGCTAACGGTTCTTGAGCATTTTCTCCGCGCGGGTCTCCAACGCATTGATCTGAGAGCGGTTGAGGTAGTCATTCAGGAACTGCATGTTCTCCCTGGTCAGAGTTTCCAATGAGGTCGCGTACCACTGGTTGGGAATGACCTTGACCTTGTTCAGATAGCGAGGCGCGCGTCGCGTAATTCGGAATGCGCGGCTGTGATCGATCATCCACAGATACCAGTCGCCGCGATCCCACAGAATGTTGCCCTGGTTGCGATCTTCGTTGTGAATGAGAATGTCAAAGGAATCCATCAGGCTCCATTGGGCGTTGGGGTCGCAGTAGCCGGTGTAGGGCACGTCTTCCTCGCGCCGGCTCGTCTCGTTGATGGCGTTTTCCACCCAGTACTGCACCACGCCCTCGTCGCCGTCGTAGCGGCGAAGCACGGCCACGGGCACCGCATCCAGACCCATGAAACGGTCCAGCTTGTAGGCGGCCACGTCATACTGATAGCGGTCTGAGCTGTCTCCGGAGGTTTCCCAGCGCCCCTTTTGCAAACCGGGATGCGAGTCCTCGTCCTTGAACACGGCACGCATACGCCGGTCGTTTTGTTCCAGGGTCAAACGGTGGGGGTTGGTGACGCCGAGGCCCAGTTCCACGTCCTCGATGACCGTTGCGGTGCGCAGGAATTCCTCCATCTCGGCATCGCTCATGCCATAAGGCCGGTCCCATTCCCGGTTGGATTCAACATACGGGTCGCTGGGACCGTCACGATCCGCGTAATACACCTGGATATGGTCGCCCTCAATCACCGTCATGGCGGGTATGCCACCGTAGTGCGCGGTCAACATCCCCGTGTCGAGTTTGTACACGAGGCCATCCAGCCGGCGCCCGACCCGGTGAGAAGTGGTCACGGTGTGACCGATGAACACGCGTTTTGCGCCCAGGCGTTCGAGCGCCGTGTCTGTCACAGGGTATTCGTTGAAGGGATGACACATGGCTGTGCGCCGGTACCAGACCGGTCCATGTGGAGAGAACGGAAAACCCTGGATTGTCCGGTTGAAAACGCTCGCCGCGTTACGGATCTCATCGTCGAGTTCCTCGTTGTCTGCCGTGGCCAGCGCTTTTTCTGGACGCCGCGGAAATCGTCCTCATAGGTCAAAATGCCGGCATCGAACAAATCCCGCCATGCAATCATGAATTCGCGAAGATCGTTGCTGGCTCTCTGGTTGATCTCCTCCAGGCTTGTTTTGGAGAGTTGTTCGGACAGGCCGCCGTGCACGAAAGCGTTGTCATTGATCACGATGATCAGGGGTTTCTCTGCGAGCCAGGATCCGTATCGGCCATACAGGGAAAAGGCTACCCGGTGCGCCAGGAATCCCTTGGGGAAACCCGCGATCATCTGAATGTCATCCGTGGCGAATGCCGCAAATTCCTCCGGCGCCACATAGCGCAGGTCACCCGTCATATTCATGATCTCGTGATTGCCCAACAGTGGGTGCACCATGCCACCTGCTACCGGGGCTTCTTGCTCCAACCGCATCAGAAGATCGAGGATCTTGCGTGACTCGGGTCCCCGGTCGAGGTAGTCGCCGAGACCCACCAGATGAGTCGCTCCACCGGCCCACGCCAATTCTGCGTCAATAACATTCGCCTTCTGGAGCATCTCCACGAGCGCGGGATAAGCGCCATGGCTGTCGCCGAACACGACGATGCGTTCCACGCCGCTCCAGCGGTACTGCCCGGCGGCGCAGACGCCGGCGATGAGAAGCAGCAGGGAAAGAACAGCAAAGCGTTTGAAGGTCCGATGGGTCATTGCATGCGCCTTAATCAGAATATGAGTTCGTGGGCCGGGATCCGCAGCAAGGCTCGCCTATCCTACTGGACGTACCCGAGCCCGCGTAACTCTTCGAGGGTGTCCTCATCCAGTTCATCCGATGCCATGACCCGGCGGGTCACGGCCTGACGGGCCACCTCTTCTTCCCACCGGAACAGGGCGGTTTCAAGGCGCTCCGCCACCTCGCTGGTATCCGGACCACCCCATCGGTTGTGGGTCTCGCCCGGGTCTTCGACCAGATTGTAGAGTTCCCACACCCGGTCTTCGCGCCCGTTCTTGCGAATCAGGTCGTTTCGAATCAGTTTCCAGTCACCATGACGAAGGGCAAGGCGCCGGGCGGCAGGATTTATCTGCAGTTCCGCGAATCCGTAGTCAAAAGCCGGTCCCCGGTCCTCGCCGAACATCAGCGGGCCAAGGCTTGATCCCTGGAAGCCGTCAGGGCGCGGGATGCCGTAGGCGTGCAGCACCGTCGGCGCAACATCCACCAGGCTGACCGGTTGGCTGATACGCGTGCCATCGCCCGGTCGCATGCCCGGCAGCTTGATCATCAACGGCACTCGAAGCTGGATCTCATACAGGCTTTGACCATGGCCGCGCTTCCCATGTTCAAAAAAAGATTCCCCGTGATCGGCAGTGACGATGAGCAGCATGTCATCAAACACACCGCGTGTTTCAAACCCGCGAATCAGTTCCCCGATCCACTGGTCCGTGTATCGCACCTCGCCGTCGTACAGACGTTTCAGTCTGGCGATAGTGTCCGATGTTGCGCCATCGCGCCCGAGTTTTCTCAAATCGTCCAGAGCCTGACGGGAACCATCGATGCCCTCAGTGCGTTCCGGGTCGCCGGTCAGTTCGGGATGTGGCAGGTAGGGATCGTGCGGATCAATGAAGTGAACAAAGCCAAAGACCTGCGTATCACCATCGGGTTGTTGATCGAACAGTTCCAGCGCGTAAGCCGTGACGGCTTCAGCGGGGATGAGCCGGATGGCGTCGTGCGCATAGCCGCGCGCGGTCCCGGGGTCCGGGCGCCCGAAATGATCAAAGCCCTGATCAAATCCCACCGCGTTGCCTGCGTTTGGATTGGTGGTCACACCAAAGCTCCAGAAACGCCCAGAGGTTTCAAGCGCCTCTGCCAGTGTGATGTTGCGGTCGGGCAGGGCGTCATCCCGGGTAAGCGCGGTATGAGACGACGGATAGCGCGAGGTGAATAACGATCCGATGCTGGCGCGGGTCCACGATGATGTTGCCCAGGCGTTTTCGAAGACAAAGGACCGTTGCGCCAGCCTGTCCAGTTCCGGGGTGAGTCCACGCTGCGACCCGTAGCTTCCCAGCCAGTCAGCGCGCAGAGCGTCCACCAGAACGATCACGACGGAGCCGGGGGGTTCGGTCTGCAGGGGCGTCGTGAACACCGCGCGATCCGCGAAGGAAAGCACGGGCTCTTCGGTCACGTCCGGCTGGCATGCGTTCAGTGCCAGGCCCAGCACGCACGTCGCGGCGAGACGTTTCATGGGATGTCCCCGCTGTCGGGTGGCGATGGTTCGGTCGCTACGATGGCCGTATTGGCTTTGACCGGGATGATCTGGGTCTGGCCGGAGGGCCAGTGGATGGTCAAAGTTCCCGTCTTCTCTTCGTTCAGGCCGAAGTGTACCGGTAACCAGCTGGTGGCGAAGGCGCCGGTTCCCGCGGTAACGGGCCGTGATTGCGTAAACCCGCCGGCTTGCAGAACCAGCCGTACACCCAGACCCATGGAATTGCTCACGGTGGGCTTGAGCTGCACCCGCAACCAGTTGCCACTGTCGCTGTCGTTGCGGAGCAACTGGTAGCGGCCCCGGTCGCGTTCAGGTGAGGGACCAAAACCGTTGGTGATGAACATATCCAGATCACCATCCAGATCGTAGTCGAACACCAGAACTGATGCCCCGCGGCCTTCCTTGTATCCGCCCGCCTTTGCAGAAGCCGTGACGTCATGAAACCGGCCGCTGCCCATATTGAGGTAGAGGCGGTTGGTGGGATTGCCAAACATGCCGCCGTTCACCACATACAGGTCCAGCCGGCCATCGTTGTTGAAATCCGCAAAAACGGCGTCGTTGCCGGGACCCGGGTCATCGACACCGGCACCCACGGAGTCTTCAAGAAATCCATCACCGTCGTCGATAAAGAGCTTGTTGCGGGTCTCCGCCGGCGGAGGATTCGTCCCCCATTGCTCAAACGATTCCGGCGATTGCTTCATGCGGATGCGCCCGCCCACTGATTGAAGTTCGCCCGGGCTGCCGTGGAACTCCGCTGTCAGGCAACCCTCGGCATCGCGCCACAGGAACAATCCCGTTTCGTCTGCCGCAATCTCGGGTTCGCCCTGGAACATGAGCGATTCGAGTGACAGGTGCCATGGCTGATGAGTGAGGCGGTGTTTGCGTTCTCCGAGACGCGCAATCCCCGGTTCCGGCAGACCCTCTTTCCAGAACTCCAGCGATGCCTTGCCGGTCGCGCATAGTTGAAAACCTTTTTCCACTCCCTTGCGGCTCACCAGAAACAGAAAACGCAGCGTCTGATCCGCGAGCACCGCGCCTTCACCAGAACGCGGGCGCATTACGTAGTACAAGTCGCTGTCACCGTCATTGTCCACGTCTCCGGCAGCCACATAGGTAGCACGGGTTTCGGTTTGCTTGGGGATGCTGAGTCTCCCTGACCACGGCGCAAACTTGTCCTTGCGGGTCAGGCGCCAAACACGTCCACCGGCACGGGGATGACCGTGGGTGACATACAAGGTGCCGCCCCGGCGAGGTACGACGGTGACATCTGAGGCGTAGACCCTGGCCCAGTTGTATTGCTCTGCCAGATCCACGAAACCTTCCGGCCGGTATATGGCCAGGATCTGCGCGTTGTCATCGTTCACGAAATTGTTGATAAACAGATCCAGCTTTCCGTCGCCGTCAACGTCCCAGGGAACAGCGGAACGGCCGCGCCCCGGTGCGTTGCTCAACACCGGACCCAGTTGTGCCAGTTCAAATCGCTTGCCTTGCCGGTTGATGTGCAGCACGTTGGCGCGATCCCGACGTCCGAGTTCGGCACCGCGACTCACATACAGATCCGGCCAGCCGTCGCGGTTGAAGTCCACCCAGGCAAGGCCGTGGGTGTCGGCACGCTCGAAAACACCGCGATTCGTAACGTTTTCGAAGCGGCCATCCTGCGTGTTGCGGAACAGGAGAATGTGGCCGTGGTTGCTGACAGCAAGATCCGGCCAGCCATCCCCGTCAAAATCCGCCGCCGCTGCCGCGAAGCTGGCGCCTTCGTGCGTGAACCCGGCGGCTTCGGTCTGGTCGGAAAAAACAAAAGGCGGCGCCGGCGCCGCGTTGTTGCCGGAAGCGGCCACCAGCAAGAGCCCCGTGAAGAACAGGCGCGCCGGTTGTGGATCAGCGATACTCATGTGGCGCTTGCGCATTTATTATCGTTCTCGTGAAAGCCTCTTTCGATCAACTCATGCAACGCGCGGTCACCGCCTTGCGCTCCGACCGTCTGGACGAGGCGTCTCGTCTCGTGCACCAGGTGCTCCGCGAAGATCAGAGCCAGGCCGAAGCCTGGCATTTTCTGGCAGGAATCCGGCTGCGGCAACAGCAGCCTACCGAAGCCGCCGCCGCTCTGCACAAGGTGATGGAACTGAATCCCGGGAACCGGGAGGCGGGCCTCGAACTGATTGGCGTCTTGCGGGGACTGGATCGGGACGAAGAAAGGCTGGCGCTGTGCCGGGAACTGGTGGCGCGCTGGCCGGACGATGGCCGTGTCTTGAGGGCCATGGGGCTCGCCGGGTGGGAACTGGGCGATCTCGAAGAGGCCACCGAGGCCTATCGGAAGGCATTGGAGCTGGATCCCACGGACCCGGATACTCTGTGTGACCTGACGCTTCTGGGCCGCTCTGATATGGTTTCTTCCGATGTGCTCCGTGCCGCGCTGCGCAATCCGCTGCTGGACTGGAGGCCGCGGGCCCGTTTGCACTTTGCGCTGGGTAAGCAGGCAGAAAGTGCCGAACAGTATGCGCAGGCTTTCGAAGACTTCACCGAGGGCAATCGGATTCGACGAGCACATGAAGACTTCGGCATTGCACGCAAGCTGGGGAACGCGGGCGCTTTCCTGCGACTTTTCGAGGAAAGCGATCGCCTGAACGGGTGCGGCTGTTCCAGTCGCCGGCCGGTATTCGTGACGGGCATGCCCCGCTCGGGTACGACGCTGGTGGCACAAATCCTCAACACTCACCCCGAAATCCAAAATCTGGGCGAGCGGCTGGATTTGCAGACCGTGATCAGCGAGTGGGCGCGCCGCGCGGACCTTAAAGGGGAGTTACTGGAAAGCCTGGATCAGATGGAGCCGGATGTCTGGGCCCGTATGGGGGAAGACTATCTGGCGCGTCTACCCGAACCGGCGGACGGGGTCCGGTACCTCGTTGACAAAATGCCTTTCAACGTAAACCTGGTCGGCTTCCTGCGGCTGATGTTTCCGGAGGCGGCCGTGATTGTCTGTCGGCGTGATTTGATGGATGTGGGAGTGTCATGTTTTGGCACCGGCTTCAGCGAAACTGCGTTCAGCTACGACCTGTATGAGCTCGGGCAGTTTATCGGCATGTGTGATGCGATGGCCGGCTACTGGCAACAGCGTTGGCCGGATTACGTGCACGTGGTTGACTACGAGGATCTCGTCACAGCGCCCGATGCCGTGGTACGCGGGTTGTTTGAGCGAATCGCCGTGGAGTGGGACGAAGGCTGGCGCTCGTTTCACACCACCAGAAGCGCCGTGCGCACTGCAAGTATCAGCCAGGTAAGGCGGGCGATCTATCAAAGCTCCGTTGGGCGCTGGAAACGCTATGAATCGCACCTGGAGCCGTTCCGCGCGGGGATCGCCGATGCCCGGAAGAGACTTGGTAATAAGTCACAGGCTCCGGGGTAATCCCGCACCGACCCGGGGCACCCGAACGCCCACACTATCCTCGACGCCGAATAACGAGGTCATCGAGGAGGGTGTCATGAAGAATGTGTACCGTTTCATACTAACGACCCTTTTGGCTGGAGCGCTTTTCGCCGCGCATGCCGAGTCCTTCAAGGACGTACACCCGGAGTTCGCGGGTGTGCACGCGGCTCAGATCGCGGCCCAGAGCGACTTGGCGCTTGACCGGATGCAGTTGAATATCGGCGCGCAGGTGGAAAAAACTCGGGTTGCCTTTGTCCGCGAGCAGGGCAACGCGATCGTCGAACAGGCCAACAAGGCATTAATCGCCCTGCAGGGCGATCTGTTCCCGAACGGCCTGGCCGGTGAAAACGTCGCCGCAGCGCGACCCAACAACGAAGATCCTGTTCTCGATGCAACGCTTCTGGTCGATGCGTACTAGACGGTCAGCAAGGGGGATTAGGCCGCGGTCCGACGCGGCCCTTTTTTTGTGCCGGTCAACCTCGCTCACCATACTAGGCTTGGCGTCGAGGCCCCGTCGGCATGCCCCGCAGCAAACCACTACTTCTTTATGACGGCAGATGTGAGTACTGCTGTTATTCCGTCCGCTATGCCCAGCGGCTCACGGGGGAAGCGGTTGAATACCGGCCGTACCAGGAAGCACTGAATCAGTTCCCCGATCTCACCGAGGCCCAATGCCGTGAAGCCATCCAGTATATAGACACTGACGGGAGCATCGTGGCAGGCGCCCATGCCGCCTTTCGCACGCTCGCCCACGTACCCGGTTATCGTTTCTGGTTGCGCCTCTACCGCTGGCTACCCGGTTTCGCGCCCCTGGCGGAACTCAAATACCGTTTTGTATCCGCTAACCGGGACTGGGCCGTCCGGGTGAGCAGGATCGTATGGGGCAAAGAGTGGATACCAGCCGAATACACTCTGACAACCTGGTTGTTCCTGCGGCTGTTTGCACTGATCTACCTGGCTGCGTTCGTGTCCTGGGCGGTGCAATGGCCGGGTTTGATCGGCGAAAACGGCATTCTCCCGGTCGGTGATTTCTTTTATGCCGTCGAACGGCATCTGGGGCTCGAGCGCTACTGGCTGATCCCTTCGCTCCTGTGGTTTTCGCCATCGGACATTGCAGTGCTTGTGATCACGTGGGCGGGGATCATCCTGTCGGTGTTGCTGTTTTTCAATATCGCCACCCGGATGTGTTTGTTGCTGCTGTGGCTGTGTTATCTGTCGCTTTTCCATGGTGGACAGCAGTTCATGTCCTTCCAGTGGGATATCTTCCTGCTGGAGTGCGGATTCCTTGCGATGTTCTTGCCGTCACACCCGCGCATTGGCGTGTGGTTGTTCCGCTGGCTGCTGTTCCGCTTCATGTTCCTTTCCGGCGCTGTCAAGCTGCTCAGCGGGGATCCGACCTGGGGGGATCTGACGGCGCTGTATTTTCACTACGAGACCCAGCCTTTGCCCACGCCGCTGGCGTGGTATGCGCACCATTTGCCGTTCTGGTTCCAGGAGGCAAGCGTCGCGATCATGTTTATTATTGAATTGGTCGTACCGTTCCTGCTGTTCCTGCCCCGGCGCATCCGGTTTTTCGCCGCGTGGAACTTCATCATCCTCGAGGTGTTCATTCTGCTCACCGGCAACTACAACTTCTTCAATTTGCTGACGATCCTCGTTTGCCTGTTGTGTTTTGATGATCAGGCCATTCGACGGGTCATTCCGGCGCGTTGGCGTGATCAGAGCGTCCCGAAACGGGCGGGTCGCGCGTCCACGATGGCCGCCGGAGCGTTGGCTGGGATAATCCTGCTGGTAAGCAGCCTGCTCATGTGGAGCACTTTTAACCGGGGTGACCTCGGAAGGGCCGCCCACCTGGTGCGCTGGGCACTGCCATTGCACATCGCCAACAACTACGGTTTGTTCGCGGTGATGACCATGCGCCGCCCTGAAATAGATGTTCAAGGTTCCATGGATGGGGAGAGATGGGAGAGCTACACCTTCCGCTACAAACCCGGGCCGCTGGTGCGGCGCCCCCGCTGGAATATCCCGCATCAGCCCAGGCTGGACTGGCAGATGTGGTTTGCCGCACTGGGCGACTATCGGCGTAATCCCTGGTTTAGCAACTTCATGGTCGCTCTGGGACAAGGCACGGAAGACGTTTTGGTTCTATTGGAGCACAACCCCTTTCCCGAGCGCCCACCGAGGTATCTGCGGGCGGTGCTGTACAATTATCACTTCGCCGACCCTGACAGGCGCACTGCCTCCGGCGATTGGTGGACCCGCGAGCTGGAAGGCATGTATTTCCCGGTGATTCGTATCCCGCTGGAGCAGCCCTCCGGCGGCAGTGGCAATGATCAATGACTAAAACCAACGGCGGTACACAGTCCTTCAGTCACTCGTTCAGCATGGGGCCGAGCCGGAACCTCCGGGCTCTGCTCAACGATGGAGTTACTCACCACCAGAACGGACGATTGAAGGAGGCGGCAGAAGCATACCAGCGGGTGCTTGATCTGAACGCGCAACAGCCGGACGCGCTGCATCTCATGGGCGTGATCGCATACCAGGGCGACGATCAAGCGCGTGCAGAACAGCTGATCCGTCAGGCCATCGGTATTCGGCCCAACGATGCGTCGTACTACAGCAATCTGGGTCTGGTGCTCATGGAACTGGGCCAGCTCGACGATGCGGCCGCCCAGTACGAAAAGGTCAAACAACTCAATCCCGGGCACGCGGATGGTCACTTCAACCTGGGGCTGGTTCAGCAGGCGCAGCGGAAATTCCGGGACGCGGTAGCAAGCTACCAGAAGGCTCTGGATCTGCAGCCGGGGCATCTGCAAGCGCTGCAAAATCTGGGGGGATTGCTGCAGATCCTGGGCGATTTACCCAGGGCCATCGAGATCTACAAGCGGACCTTGCAACTGCAACCGGACCACATCGAGGTCCTGATCAATCTGGCCAGCGCTTATGAGGGTGAGAACAGGTTGGCCGAGGCGCGGGAATGCTACGAGCGTGTGTTGGGTCAACAGCCGGACAACACCATGGCCATCGTCGGCATGGGCAGCGTCTGTCGCCGGGAACATGACCTGGATCGGGCCTTTGAGTACTGCAGCCGGGCTGCGGCGTTGGACCCCAACAATCCGGATATTTGCAAGAACTACGGGCTCGTACTCAAGGAACTCGGGCGAATCGAGGAAGCCTGTGAACAGTTCGAGGTAGGGGTGCAGTTGCAGCGGCTGCCCGGCTCCGGTCATCATGAGGAGCGCCACACGTTCTGTCACACGCACCGCGCGAAACTCAAACACGACATTGAGCAATTCGCTCACCTGGCTGAGGAGGGTTTGCTCCCGGACGAGTACCGCGATCTTTCAGAAACCTATCAGTCGGTGCTGGGTCGCCTGCCGGCTGATATCGGAGAAGGTCGGATCATCAATCTGCCACGCTGGGCCCTGGATGAACTGGGGCCCACCTACAACAAGTTGGTGTACCGGGAAACCGCCGACGAACTCGATGTGGCGCTCAACCCCGCGCTCGATCAGGAGACCATTCAACGTGATTATTTCAGCCGTGACCCGGGGATCACCTATCTGGATGATCTGCTGACGCCGGAAGCGATGCAGCGTTTGCGGGAGTTTTGCATGCGCACGACGTTCTGGTATGACTTCGCTCACCAGGGTGGTTATCTGGGCGCCTATTTGGAGGACGGGTTTTATTGCCCCCTGTTGCTCCAGATCGCCGACGAACTCTGCGAGACGTTGCCGGAGATCTTCGGCGACCACCATCTGATGCAGATGTGGGCTTACAAGTACGACAGCCGGCTGACGGGCATCGACATGCATGCTGATTTCGCGGCCATCAACGTGAATTTCTGGATAACCCCGGACGATGCCAATCAGGACCCGGAGTCGGGCGGCCTCATCGTCTGGAACAAGGAAGCGCCAAAAGACTGGGATTTCCAGGAGTACAACACCAGCGAGGACGCCGGGCAGGCCAGGATCACGGAGTTTCTTGCCAATGCCGGGGCACAGCCTTTTGTGGTCCCCCACCGGCAGAACCGGGTGGTGATTTTCAATTCGGATTTGTTCCACAAGACCGCGGAGATCCGCTTCAAGGAAGGCTACGAGAACCGGCGCATTAATATCACCATGCTTTTCGGGCGCCGGGATCAGGACCAGGCTTGAAAAGTTCTCAAATGGCGCCATGCGGCGTTGAAAACCAGCTCAAAATGCTCATGTACTGCGTGTGCATTCCACTTTTTCGTCTTGTCTCGCATTCCCCCGAGAGTTCTCAGCAGCCTGCCCAGTTTGCGACCCTTTGAGGCTCCCGGACATCATTGATGGCTGACAGACCCGTGAGCCTATCGTGGGGTCTGGGGTATACAACACTGGGAGATGGCAATGAAAACGATACATGCACTGGTCATCAGCGTGGCCCTGGCTGGCTTGGTGGCCGCGGGCGCCGGGGTGGCAAAGGAGCCGGTCGTCGAGGAACATTCGGTTTATGAGCTGAAAGTCATGGGCCACGACGGTTCGCCCGTTGAAATCCGGCTGGACAGCGAAGAACTGGGCTTTAACGCGTTCGACCTGGCCGAAGGCGATAGCCATGCTTTCACGCTGGAAGACGGCCGCCCGGTCACCATCAGCAACGTGGAAGGCGAGATCTGGCTGGATGTGGACGGCGAGCTGATCGAGTTGAGCGGTCTGCACGGCGGCGGCCATGCCATGAAGATGCTTCATCTGGGCTCCGGCCATGAGGCCTTCGGCCACATGATGGGCGCCGGGCATCGCGGCATCACCATTCGCAGCGCGGACCCGCTGGATGAGGAAACCCGGACCCGGATCGTGCAGGCGATCCAGGATGCCGGGGTCGATCAGGAAGTCTTCTTCGTCGAAGACATGCAGTTTCAGTGGGTAACCGCCGGCGATCTGGAAGGCGGCTACGACATCGAGATCGAGGGCGATGGTCTGCATGAAATGCACAAAACCATCGTGATCCGGAAGGAATGGACCGGAGAATCAACCGACTGAACTGAGTTGGGTTATTTTGAACGGGCCGGAGCCCTGGGGCTCTGGCCTTTTTGTGTTGTGCCTTCGCTGTGGGGCCGCCGTTTGTTGGCGGGCTTGCCGGTAGCTCTCTATACTCCCGGTAGTGCCCGACTTTGGCGGGGAGGTCTGTGGAGACATGAACGACGCGCCCAAGCAGATGAGTTGCATGGAAGTCTGGGGTGGCAACCAGGCGATGGATGGCGGCGTAATAATGGCCGGGTTGGATGCCTGGATCTACAGTCGTCCCTGGCGGGACGAGCTGGCCGGCGGTGACGTTCATTACGTCTCCAGTTGCGCCAGCGGCCGAATCACGCGGCTGGTGGTCGCCGACGTCAGCGGCCACGGCGCCTCGGTTGCGGATCTGGCAGCTGAACTGCGTCAGCGCATGCGGCGCTTCGTCAATCATTTGGACCAGCGGCGTTTCGTGAAAACGCTGAACAGCGAATTCACCAAGTTGTCTGATGCGGGTACCTTTGCCACGGCCATCATCGGCACTTATTTCGCGCCCAACCGTTTCCTTTCTTTGGTGAACGCGGGCCATCCACCGCCGCTTTACTACAGCCGACGCGAGTGCATCTGGACCCTGCTCGAAGACACAACTGAAGACGCGAGTGTGGCCAACGTGCCGCTGGGTATCAGTGAGGACATGCGCTACCACGAAATCGGGTTGACGCTGGATGTAGGTGATTTGCTGTTGTTCTATTCGGACTCATTGCTGGAAATGGGCGAAAGCCCGCTTGAACCGGCGCAATTATTGCCCATCGTCGAACAGGTCGATGTGGATCAGCCAGAGGAAATGATCCACGAGTTGGTGCGGGCCGCCAGCGGTGGAGCCGAGAGCGACGACGACATGACCGTGTTGCTGGTCCGCCCCAACGGCATGACACCGCAGTTCTCGTTGAGGGAACGCCTCCGAGCGCCTGCCATCATGTTCCGGCGCCTGTTGCGCGGTGAGGCTGGACCCTGGCCGGATTTGAAGTTGGCCAACGTTGGCGGCGCGCTGGTGCCATATCTGAACCGCTTTTGGGGCCGGAAAAAAGGTACGATTCGACGCATCGATACGGACGAGTCGTGAAGCTATGACATCGGCCCCCCCCAAACCGCTGAAACCAGAAGACCACGGTGGCGGCGACGTCATCGCCCAGTATTCCGCGCTGCTCGATGCCGCCGTAGACGCGGTGATCGTCATTGATGAGAGCGGTCAAATCGAGACCTTCAACCGGGCTGCCGAGGAGATATTCGGGTACTCGGCGGATGAAGCGACAGGGCGCAACGTCAGCATGCTGATGCCCGAGCCCCACCGGGGGCAACACGATCAGTTCATCGGCAACTACAAAGACACTGGTGTTGCAAAGATCATCGGCATTGGTCGCGAAGCGCTCGGGCAACGAAAAAACGGCGAGATCTTTCCCATCGAACTGGCGGTGGGTGAGGCGGTTGCGGGCGATACCCGCAGGTTCGTCGGAATCATTCGGGACGCGACGCTGCGCAAGGACACGGAAGAACGCCTCAGACAGATGGGCGAGCGACTGGCCTATCTGGGGCGCGTCAATACCCTGGGCGAGATGTCTACCGGAATCGCGCACGAAATCAATCAGCCCCTCGCCGCCATCGGAGCTTATGCGCAGGCCTGCCGTCGTTTCCTGGCTGAAGTAGACGAGGTGCCCGAGGACGTGGACAAGGCTCTGATCCGCATCGATCAGGAGGCGCAGCGTGCCGGGGGGGTCATTCATCGTCTGCGAGCGCTGGCCAGCCAGGCCAAGGTGTATCGGCGGCCCGTCGATTGCAACAGCGTACTCGCCGATGCCTGTGAACTTGCCGAGCTGGACGCGCGCGCCCATCGTCTGGAACTGCAGCGCGATTTCGCGAAAACACTGCCCCGGGTCTACGCGGATGCGATTCAGATTCAGCAGATCCTGCTCAACCTCATCAGGAATGCGATCGACGCCATGGGAGTCGTCGAACCCGCAGAGTCCAGAATCCTCGTGAGGACGGAGTTGGTGGACGCGGAGACCGTGCGGGTGAGCGTGACGGACTATGGCTGCGGCATCTCGCCGGAGGCGGCGGCGCGGCTGTTCGACCCCTTCTTTACTACCAAGCCCTCGGGTCTCGGTGTAGGCTTATCCATCAGCAAATCCATTATCGAAGCCCACGGCGGCACACTCGGGTTCGAAGCCAATCCCGCCGGTGGCACGGTATTTCAGTTCACCGTTCCTGTAGCCGAAAAAGAAAAATGAGCCCTCAGGTTT
>Ga0114950_10001340_pt1 | contig 18397 bp, 15 predicted proteins | sample N075metaG_FD_83503 | JGI IMG/M metagenome (GOLD analysis project Ga0114950, IMG submission 83503) | Deep subsurface microbial communities from Kermadec Trench to uncover new lineages of life (NeLLi) - N075 metaG | ecosystem: Environmental > Aquatic > Marine > Ocean trench > Sediment | place... | reverse complement strand
TCCAGGACCTCGAGCTGCGCCGCCGGCTGGTCGCCGCCGTTCGCGCTGCGGGGTTTCGTTTCGTCGCGGTCGACCTCCAGGGTTACCGCACCGGAAGCCTGAACGTCGTGGATCCCGCGGCGGCCCTCGACTAGCGCCGGCAGCCTCGATCGCCGGGGGTTCTCAAGCGCGGTGGGCTCGCGGGTCGAGCAGGTCGCGGACTCCCTCGCCGATGAGGTTGAACCCGAGCACCGCGACGTAGAGCGCGAGTCCCGGAACGACGGCCAGCCACCAGCCCTGGTCGATGTGCTCCCGTGCGTCGGAAAGCAACCCGCCCCAGGTCGGCTGCGGTGGCTGGACGCCCAGTCCGAGGAACGAGAGCGCCGCTTCCACCAGGATCGCCGAGGCGGCCGCAAACGATGCGGTCACGAGCACCGGGGCCAGGGCTGCGGGCAACAGGTGACGGACCATGATGCGTAGGTCCGACGCGCCGGAGGCGCGCGCCGCCTCGACCATCGTGGCGCTTTTCAGGCGCAAGAACTCGCCGCGCAGATAACGGGCCACCGGGATCCACCCCGCGAACGCCAGGACGAGCGCGACCCGAACCACGTCAGGGACCCCGCGTAGGAACGCGGGCGACATCGCCAGCAGCGCGATCGCCAGCAGCAGGCTCGGGATGCACGCAACCGTTTCGATCAGACGCGAGACCGCAGAGTCCGTCCAGCCGCCACGGAAACCGGCGAGCGCACCCAGCGGCACGCCAATCGCCAACGAGAGCAACGACGTCAGCAGGCCGATGCCCAGGGAGATCCGCCCCCCGTGGAGCACCCGCGACGTCAGGTCGCGGCCGAGGGCGTCGGTGCCGAGCCAGTGGGCGGCCGACGGGTCTTGGAGCGTTGCGGTCAGGTCGATACTCAGCGGATCATCGACCCACAGCGGAACGAAGGCCGCCAGGGCGCCGAGTCCGAGCACCAGGAGCAGGCCGCGCTTGAGCGCTGCGGGCCAGCGCCGCATGCTAGCCACGCCGCACCCGGGGATCGGCCAGCGCGTAGGTCACGTCGGCGAACAAGATTCCCACCAGCGCCGCCGCTCCCGAGATCAGCGTGACCCCGAGCAGCACCGGGATGTCGCGCTGGTAGGCCGCATCGATAAACAGCCAGCCCAACCCCGGCAGTTGGAACACCGTCTCGACGATGACGGAACCGGCGAACAGGGCCGGGATCAGGAAACCCGCGAGGGTCAGCATCGGCACCACCGCCAAGCGGAAGCCGTGGCGGACCAGGATGGCAAGCGGCGTCAAACCGCGCGCTCGCGCGGACAGCACGGTCTCCAGCCGGGTCGATTCGATCAGGTTGGTGCGCACGAAGCGCGAAACGTAGGCCAGGCCGCCGTACGTCAGACAGACCACGGGGAGCACCATGTTCGCGAACCGAGGGATTCCGGTCACACCCCCGCTGCCGTACAGCGGCAGCCAGCCGAGGCGCACGGCGAACAGGCGTTGCAGCAGCAACGCGGCCCAGAAAACCGGGATTGCGTACAGCAGGTAGGTCGCGGTCCCGCTCCACCGATCGGTGATCGAACCGGGGTTGAGCGCTGCGGCCGCGCCGATCGGTACGGACAGCGCGACGATGAAGAACAGCGCCAGCGCGTTGAGCGACAGGGTCACCGGCAGCCGTTCGATGATCTTGTCCGCGACGGGACGCCGGTCGCGGATCGAGTGGCCGAGATCGCCCCGCAGGAGTCGACCGAGCCACGAAACGTACTGCACGCGGAGCGGCTGGTCGAACCCGTAGTAGGCCTCGAGCGCCGCGCGGTCTGCGGCCGACAGCGATCTGAAGCCGTCATCGGTCGCGGCGAGCGGACTGCCGGGGGCCAGTTGGATCAACCCGAACACCAGCACCGTGACCAGGAGCAGCGTCAGCACTCCGGTCGCCAGGCGGGTCACCACGCGACGTAGCATGGCCCTACAGGCTCGCTTCGTCGATCCAACGCCAGTCGCGCGGTCCGCTGATCGTGTTGGCGTATCCCAGCGGCGAGGGTTTCACGCCGTGCAGTCGTTTGTCGTAGATCAGCGGTGCGTCGAAGAAGAACAACGCTGTGACCGGTTCCAGTTCGTGCAGCCGGCGCTGCAGCCGGTGCATCTCGGCCAGGCGTTGTTCGGGATCGAGCGTGTAGCGCACGGAGTCGAGCAGGCGGTCGATCTCGGGATCGTCGGTACCCCAGAAATTGTAGCCGTCCTCCATCTCGCTGGAATGGTAGAGCACGTACATGTCCGGGTCGGTGAAGTGAAACGTCTGTGCCACGACGTGGAAGTTCTTTTCCTTGCGTCGCTCGCGGAATGCCTGCCACTCGAGCTGATGGACCGTGACCTCGGCGCCGACCTCGGCCCATGACTGCTGTTGCCACTCCGCCATCCACTGCGTCAACTGCTGTGGGCTGATCGGAACAAGCAGGGTGAACGCCAGTCGTTGACCGTCGCGTTCGCGCACGCCATCGCCGTCGCTGTCGACCCAGCCGGCCGCGGCCAGCAACTCGCGTGCCTTGTCCGGATCGTACCCGTACGGCTCGACGTCCGGCGCGGCCCAGGCCGACGACGGCGGGAACGTCGTAGCGCCGATGTGTGCCATCCCGTTGGCCACGTTCTCGATGAAGCTCTCGCGATCAAGCGCCAGGACCATCGCTTTGCGCACCCTGGCGTCGTTGAAGAACGGGTTGTTTCGCTGGTTCCAGCCCAGGGTCCACGCGGTGTAGCGCTTGTAGCTGGTCAGTGTGAACCGCTCCGCCAGCGCGCTCTCGCGGGCCTGTTGCCAGAGGTTGGCCGACAGCACCATGATGTGCAGGTCGCCGGTCATCAACGCCTGGTAGGCGGTTTGCTGGTCGGAGAAGATCTTGATCTCGAGACGATCGATCTGCGGCCGCCCGCCCCAGTAGTCGTCATTGGCCTCCATCACGATCTCTTGACCGCGGATGTAGCGCACGAATTTGAACGGCCCGCAGCCGATCGGGTGCCGCACGAATTCGCCGTTGAACAGATCCTCATCCTGGCCCGCGATGTGCTCGGGCAGGATCGGCGTGCGCCAGGCCTCGAGCGCGCCGATTTTCATTTCCGAGTAGGTTGCGACCACCGTCCTTGCGTCGGGAGCCTCGAGTTTCGTGAGCTTGCGCAGGTCGGGAGCCCAACTGCGGTTCTCTGTTTCCGGCTCACGCAATTTGTTGATCGTGAACAGCACATCGGCGGACGTCACGGCTTCGCCGTCGTGCCAGCGCACGTTGTCGCGCAGCTTGAACGTGAGGGTCTTCCTGTCTTTCGAGAATTCCCAGGACTCGGCCAGCAGCGGCCGGATGACGAGTTTCTCGTCGTACTGCACGAGCGCATCGGTCAGCCGGATGCCGAAGATTTCGGAGTTGAGATCGGTCTTGCCGATCAGCGACAGCGACGCGGGGTCTTGCGAGAGGTGCATGCGCACCACACGCTCCGCACGCGCCGGGGTCTTCGCTCCGGACGGATCTTCAGGCGCTGCGCAAAACGCGAGCAGGCAAACGAACCCGATCGCCAGGCGTTCAAGCCGCATGGGGCCTCCTCCCCTTACCCGCCGGGCAATTCGGCCTCGACCGAGTTGCCCGCCAGGTCTGCGCCACGAACCTTCCAAGTTGCCTGAACGTTCGGCAGCGCGAACTCGAACCGCTCGCGGCGCGAGTCGCACACGCCGTCGACCGAGCGCACCCGCGCCGCGGGCCGGTCGTCCCGCAGCAGCGTTAGCCGTCCGACGGGGGTGGCCTCGTCGGAGAGCACCACCTCGAAACGGCCGTTCTGTAGACGCCGCACCTCGATCGACGGCGCCGAGCGGTCAACCGCGATGCGGTGGACCGGACCGGTCGTGCGGTGGCCCTCGGTCGGATCATTGGCCGCCTGATCGCTGACGGTCAGCCTGACGTCGTACAGACCCTCCGGAAGTTCCATCGTGTTCCATTCCACCGTCCCGGATTGGACGGCCGGGGAGCGTGCGCTCCCGGTTGGGATCGTGCCGTCGCCGGCCTGCGTTTTCCACTCCTCGGACAAAGTAGCGCGGTATTCAAGCACCACATCGAGCGGATCGCCGTCGGGATCTCGCGCTTTCCATTCGAATCGCGCGATTCCCGAGACCGCGCGAAGGTCGCCGGCCGTGTCCGGCTCGAGCACCGGCGGCCGGTTGTACGTTTCGTAGTGCAGCCTGACCCCGCCCAGTCGCGCACCGCGTTCCTGACTCCCGATGAAACGCACGCGAAACTGCGCGAACCGTCCCTCGGGGTTATCGACGGGGCTGCCGTCGGCGATGACCTGGGCTGGACTCCATGCCGACCAGGTGGCGTCGGGCCGCGGACTGTTGCCGGTGCGGGTGTACACCTCGGTGCGGGCCAGCCGGCCGCGAGGACTCCACGAGATGGAACCCCAACGGGCCAGCCCTCCGGCGTCGTGGGCGGGCGAGAGATACGCGCCCTGTTCCGCATCGATCGCCTCGATGCGCCAAACCGCCGCCGGATTGCTGGTCCCGGCAAACACCGTGCGGTCGGCCCGGACCAGCGACGTGAGGTGCGCTTCGTTCAGGGTGGCGATCAAGGAGACGTCGTTATCGGGTTCGACACGGTAAAGACGGGCCGGATCTCCGGTGCCCATCAACACGCGTCCCGTTGCGTCCGTCGAGAGGCTCAGCGGCGTCGAGTCGAAGGATTGCCACAGCGTGAACGCACGGCCATCAGCGTCGAGTCGCACCAGGCGGCCGCGCAACGTGCGTTCGGCCCGCTTCTCGCTCTCCAGTCCCTCGATGAATCCGCGCAGCGTCGGACCACTGTGTTGCTCCAGCGGGACGTTGGGTTCGACGGTGACGCCATCGGGCAGACGGAGGCGTAACTCCGGGCGCTCGACGGCGCGCGGCGGTGCGCCGACCAACGCGACCACCCAGCCGTCCGCACCTTCGCGCACGACGGCCCGGGCCTCGTCGAGTTCGTCGTCGTAGAGCACGAGCGCGTTGCCGTCGGTGTCGATCGCGTACACACGCCCGATCCCTGCTCCGCCCGCCACCAGGACGCCCGCACGGTCGTGGAGCAGGGACACGATATGCGGCTCGTCGCTGTCGAAATGCGTTTCGACGGATCCATCGGGCCGGATGCGCAGGATCTTGCCCCGATCCCCGGTGGCCGCGTAAATGTTCCCGCCGTCCGTTTCGACAATCGCCCAGACGTAACGCTCGCCGGTCTCCGACCAGAGTTTGCCGCGTCCCTGCGGATCGATGCGATAGATCCGGCCACCGGGAGACGTTCCGGCCAGCAGGTCGCCGCCGGCCAGCCGGAACAGCGCAGTGACCATCGCCTCACCGGTCCTGAAATGCGCCTTCCCTCGGCCGTTGCCATCCGTGCGGAAAACGATGCCGTCGGGACCCGTGCCAAAAAAAATCTCACCCGCAGTTCCGGCGCAGGCGGACCAAGTCTCGAGTACAGCCGCGTCGCCCAGCGCGTTTTCCAATCGTTGGATTCGAGGTGCCAGCGAGAGCTGTCCTCGTACGGACACCGCGATGCCATCCGCCTGTCCTTGGAGCATCTCGGCGGGGCCGACGGACCAGGTCCGCGTTTCGACCGCGCCCACCGGCGGCGCGCCCGGCACGCACGTCGCGACGACCAGCATCGCGGCGAAAAGGCGCGCGCTCACCGGGGAAGGACCTCCAGTTCCAGTCGGACCGCGCCCTCCACGACGTCCCCGGTGGCCAACGATTCCTCCAGCAGATGGCGGCGGGCCACGCGGACCCGATCGCCGCGCCCGCCCGGGCGCGACAGCACCGTGGCGACCGACGGCGGAAGGTTCGGCATGCTCGCGCCCTCGACGAACAGACCGGAGTCCGGCTGGGAAGCCACGATGTACAGTCGGTCATTTCGCCGCAACTGGTTGATCAACCGGACGAGCTGGTCCAGATCCTTGGGCAGGATCGATCCGTCGACCTGATCGTCTCGCTGCACCGTCGCCGCACCGCCGACCAACAGGGTTAGCTTGCCCGCCGGTTGCTCGTCGGGGATCCGTACGGAGGTTCGGAGCGTGCGCCGTGGTCCGCGAAAGGGGGCGATGACGAGTTCCAATTCGACCGACTCGCCGGGCGAGACACGGTAGCGGTCGGCCACCACCCGCAGCAGGCGCGCGCTTTTCGGCTGCTCGTCATATTCGAGGATTACGTTGATTCCAACGATCCTTGGTGCCGTCCAGACGTTGTTCATCAATAGGTGAAGGATGTAGGCGGGGATCCCGGTGGCGTAGTCCAACGCCCGCGGACCGGCGAACACGTTGTCCAGCGCGACGTCGCGGTCTCCGTCCATCTTGATCACGGATCCCTCCGCGACCCGCACCGTCAGGCTGCCTACGGTCCGCTCGGCAGCGCCGACGATCCCGTTCAACGACAAGTAGAAGAGGACCGGGGCAAGGAGCGGATCGTCGGCGACGTCGAAGGAAAAAGTCTTGCTGCCGGCACCGCTGTCGAGTTGAACGCGGATCGGGATCATCCTGGGCCGAGCGCCGAGCCGGCCGTAAACCGCCGCCGCGCGATCCTGCCGAAGTGCGCCGATCTCGTTGAGCGGGACCGCCAGTCGGGACGACCTGTGCAGGCTGGGCAGCAGTGCCTCGACCCGCGCGCCGGTCAGCGGGAGATCGACCGAGCCGAGTCCGAACAGCGGGTGCCCGAAGGCCAGGACGCCGCCCTCGTCGATCCAGGTGACCGTCCCCGTCGCGGCTATTTCCACATCGCCTCGCACGAGTTTCAACGCGATGGCCGAGCCCGGTTCGAGGGGCGGGGCCGTTTCTCCGGCGCCGCCCGATCCACCGATCTGAACGGCCTGAATCCCGGCCCGTTCGAGCCGGTCACGGATACGGCGCGCGCCCGCTACGCCGAAACCAGTCATCGTCAGCGGGTGTGTCCACGATCCCCGCGGCGCGGCGCCGAGCACCGACAGTTGCCGTTCCCACACGCCGTTCAAACGCGCCGGGTCGAACAAGACCTCGTGCCAGTCCGGCTCCAACGCGGCGTGGGAGGTTCGACCGGCTCCCGCGGCGTCCATCCGCGCGACCTCGAGCATCTCCTCGATCGGCGTGATGCCCGCGATGGCCTCGGTCGAAAAACCCCAACTATAGGCGATCGCTCCAACCAACCGTCCATCGATCGTGACCGGGCTGCCGCTCATCCCGGCGAGGATTCCGGTTTCGGCGAGCGGTCCGCCTGAGCAGCGGGCCAGGATCAGGTCTTGGTGTGGGCCGATGTTCGGGAGCTTGCCCAGGATCTCGACGTCGAAGGTTTCGATCGTCGTGCCGTCGAAGACGGTTCGCGCGGTCCCGCGCATGCCTTTGCGGACCTCGGAGAAGGGCATCGTCAACGGCGCGGATTCGGCCGGGATGCCGGTCCACACGGCAAGGATCAGGATCCCAAAAACAACGTGTTTCATTGCTTGTGACCGGTTCGGGTGGCCTGTAACAGTCGAGCCACCAGAGTACCACGCGCGGTCACATCCGCGCGGGGACCTTGATCCCAAGCAAGTCGAGAAGACGGACCATCCCATCGTGGTACAAAAGCACGATCGAGCTGCGCACACGACGGATCGATTCGTCCTCCTCCTGGACGACTCGATAGCGGTGATAGAACGAGTTGAACGCTTGCGCCAGCGTGTAGGCGTGTTTGGCCACCGTCGATAGTTCGAGCGTTTCGACGGCTTGCTCGACCATCGCATCGACACGAAGGAACTGCAGGACCAAGTTCCAGTGCTCGGCGACCATGTCCGTGGGCAGCGCGCCCAACGAGACGTCCCGCTCCAGCGCCTCTGCCACGATCGCGTCGGGACCGAACGCCAGCGCCACCTTGCCCAGGATGTTGCGCGCCCGCACCACGGAGTACTGCAGGTACGGTCCCGTTTCGCCCTCGAAGGACAACGCGGCATCCAGGTCGAAGGCCACGACGCGGTTCCTGGTGTGCCGTAGCATGTAGTAACGCACCGCACCGACCGCGATACGGCGCGCTATCTCGTCGACCTCACCCGACGGAAGTTCGGGGTTGCGCTTGACGATCTCGGTGCGGGCGCGGGCGATCAGTTTGTCCAGCAAATCATCGGCCTTGACGCCCAGCCCCTTGCGGCCGGACATCTCCAGGTACGCGCGCCCGCGGTCCTCTTCGCTGAGCGGATAATCGGGGAACATTGCCGTCACCGCTGCCGGTGTCAGCGCCACCATCTCGTAGGCGTAATGGATCGAACGGTCGGCCTGCTCGTCATGCCCCAGGCTGCGGAGACCCTGCGTGACGACCCGCTGTAAATACGATTGGCGGGTGTCGATAACGTTGTAGACACGCGATGCGCCGCCGAACGATCCCTCGACAGGCTCGGGGCCGCCGCTGGAGCCCGAGCAGGTCGACCACAACGGATACAGTTCCCGTCGCGGCGACCAGTCGAACCGACGGTAGTGAAAATCTTTCCCGAGCAGGCCGAACTTCCACAGCTGATACGCGATGTCCTTGCCGACGTAGGTGACCGTCCCGTTCGAACGCACGATCACCTTTTGGTCCTCGCCCGCGCCTTCCTCGGCACCCGCAAGTTCCATCACCCAGCAGCCGGCGTTCTTGCCCTCTTCCGCCAGTCGGATTGCCCCGCTTTTCTTGAGCCGTTTGAATGCGTGCTTCCAGAATTCAAGGCGCAGGATGTCGCTTTCCCGCGGCAATACGTCGTAGCGCACGCCGACACGGTCCATCGTTTCGAGGTGATGCTGGACCATTCGCCACGCCACGTGGGCCGCGAGTTCCGCCGTTTCGTTGTCGCCTTCTTCCATCGCTTCGAGGGTCGCGGCGCGGTGGGTCAGGCGCTCCCGGTCCTGCTCGTACCAGCGGGTCACCTCGGCATACAGGTCCCACGCGAGGTGGTCGAACCGTTCGCCGCGGTTGCGCAGTTCTTCCTCGGAATAACGCCTCAGGACCTCGGTGAGGCCTTCGCCCCGAATCTGCCGGAACCCGACGACCAGGTCGGCGACCTGGACTCCGGTGTCGTCGATATAGTTTTGTGTCTCGACCCGGCGGCCGAGCCGTTTGAGAAAGCGGACCAGGGTATCGCCGAGGACGGCGTTGCGGAGGTGGCCGATGTGTGCGGCTTTGTTGGGATTGATGTTGGTGTGTTCGACGACGATCTTGCGCTCGTCGGGCGGCGGCGGCGCGGCTGTACCCGCCAGCTGGCTGCGCAGGAACGCATCACGATCGAGGAAAGCGTTGAGGTAACCTGGCCCCGCGACCTCGACGCGTTCGATCCCGCCGCCGGGCGTAAACGCCGCGGCGATTGCGATGGCGATGTCGCGCGGCGACCGTTTCAACGTCCGGGCGAGTTCGAAACAGACCGGTGAGGCGAGGTCCCCGAGTTCCGTGTTGGGCGGGTAGGTCAACGGGATCGTGGAAGGGGTGTGCTTCCAGGCGCTCTCGATCGCTTCCGTCAGGGCCTGCCGGAACGCTTTTTCGGGGAGGTTCATCATGCGGCGCCGCACTATAACGCAGCGCCTCGGAGCGCTTCAATCAAGCACGGAAAAGAGTCGAACCAGGAGTGGCTAGTCGCCGTCGCTGGCGATCGTGCCGGAGTGACTGGTCAGGCCGACTTCGGTGATGGCTTGGATCGTGTACACGTAGCGCACTCCCGGGGCGGCCTCAGCGTCCAGGAAACGGTACCCCACACCATGGTCGGCGGCGCCGAGTGCGGGGATCCAGACTGGATTCACCTGCACCCGGGGACCGCCGTCAGCCCTCGCACGCAACACGTTGAACCCGATGAGCCTGGTTTCGTGGATTGTTTCCCATTGAACCAGCAGCCCCGAATCGCCGATCGGTTCGACCGACGTTTCGGCCAGCTCGAAGGGGTAGCCCTTCTCGCGGTGGACCGAATAAGAGTAGCCCCGGGGCGTCCTGTCGTCGGCATCTATCCGGCGAACGAGCAGCACCGCCTCGGCGAGGCCGTCGAGCGGCACGGTGATTTCGACGCGCCCGTTGCGGAGCGCGAGCGGGACGCGGTGGATCGCGCCGGCCTGAGACGTCAACACCAGATCGGCTTCCCATTGGGCCGAGAAATCGCCCTCGAAATCGACCTGCAACCCGCCGGTTTCGCCCGTTCCTTCGAATAGCCGGATGCGGCTGCCGCCCCACGGCGCCACGGCCGGGTCGCGGCGGATCGAGAGCGCGGGCAGGCCCGCGGCCACCGAGGTGAAGCGCGGGGTTTCGAGGCGGTTGGCGCCGCGCAGGTGCATGGCGTCGTCGCGCTCACCGGTGAACAGCGACCATAGTTGAAAATCGGCGTAGGCCTGCCTGAGTCTCAGCGTCGACACGCGCCGAACACCGCGTTCGAGCGCAGCGGCAACATCCCCGCCCCGCGCCAACTCCTCGATGGTCGTGCGGACCGCGGAAACGCCCCAGCGCGATTCAAGGAACATCAACCAAACCGCGTTGCCCGTTGCATGGGCCGGGTCATCGGAAACCAAGCCCTCGTACATCGCGTGCAGTCGTGCGTCGATCGAACTGTATTCCGCCGCACGATCCTGGTGTAGTGCACGCATCGTGGTCCACACCGCGAGCGCTTCGCCCCACATGGCGGGGAAATTCGCGGACAGCGACTGGGCCACGCCGTGCGCGTACTGGTGCGCCGCGACACGGTACAGGTCGGGGCGTGGAGTTTCGACGTCGATGACGATCGTCGGGTTTCGTTTCGCCGAGGAGCGTGCCGTGTAGCCGTTCGCCGAGTTGCCGAGATCGGCGACAAGCACCTGGACCTCGACGGAAGGGAGACCGACGGTCTCGCTCAGCGCGCGACGCGCATCGGCGACTCCCGCCGCGATCGCTTGCAGCGTTCCGCGGCGCTCCTCGGCGGCGAGCGCATCGAGCCGGATGGCCGCTGCACGGGTGATCCGTAGGTCGATGCCGAGATGCCGCTCGACGGCGGCGACTTGCGCAATGGCGGCGTGGCGCTGGAGCCAGCCGGCGGCGCGACGCTGGCCCAGCGAAAGCCGGCTCGTTCCACTCGTGGCGAACTGCAACTCCGGCGTCAAGCAACCGCGTTCGAGCGTCGCGGATCCGGCCAGTGAGCGGCTCGCTTCCGGGCTCGAATGGGGCCGCTGCTCGGGGAACAGGTCGGCCGCGAGGATCGGAGAGGACACGGTGGCAGCGATCAGGACCGCCGCAATACCATGAAAAGAAGCGAAATGTCTATGTTTCCGCATACCTTCCCCTTTGCCCGTGCCCGCCAGACAAACCTCTCGAATGGGCTTTAATATAAGGGGTGCGGGGCGGGGCGTCAACTTTGAAGTTGTTGTCGCTAAAGCAGTTAGCAGGCTAGTCCGAGTTCGCGGTGGCTAGGACGATCACGGTGATGTTGTCGTCGCCGCCGTGCTCGTTCGCCGCATCGATCAGCGCCCGGCAGGCCTCGACGGGGTCGGCCTGATGACACGAGAGGATCTCGCTGATCTGTTCGTCGCCAAGCATCGAATTCAACCCGTCCGAGCAGAGCAGGAACACGTCCCCCGGTTGGATCGGTTGCTCCGAAACATCGACTTCCAGCTCGACCCGGTTACCCATCGCTCGCGTGACGATATTGCGCATCGGATGTTTGTGCGCCTCCTCGTTCGTGAGCAGGCCCATGCGCACCTGTTCGGCGACCCACGAATGGTCGTCGGTGAGCTGGACCAACGCGCCGTCGCGTAACACGTAGCTCCGGGAGTCGCCGACGTGTCCTATGATCACGCGATCGTCGCGCCTTACGAGTGCGACGATCGTCGTGCCCATACCACGCCATTCGCCGCGTGCGAGCACCGATTCGCAGATCCGCCGGTTGCCTTCCTGGAACGCATCGACCAGGAACTGGTTCGCCTCTTCCTCGGAAGCATCCTTGATCGTTTCCGCGAGCGCCTGGATTGCAATGCTCGAAGCGACTTCGCCGGCCGCGTGCCCACCCATCCCGTCGGCGATCGCGTAGACGTCGCGTTGCTCGTCGACCAGGAGTTGGTCCTGGTTGTTCTCGCGGCGACGGCCGACGTCGGTCAGCCCGTGGACTCTTGCTTTCATCGGGTGGTGCCGCGGTTGACCGGACGACGCTTTTCAGGGCGTTTCCCGGAACGTAACTCCTCCAGCTTGGCGAGCGCCACCGGTTCGGAGGGGTTATCCGCGAGGATCTGCTCGAAGACCTCCTCCGCCCGCCTGAATTCTTCAGCCGCAACCAGCGCAAATGCCAGGTTCAGTCGCGGGACAAGATAGCCGGGACCGAGCTCAGCCGAAAGGGCGAACGCCTCGACGGCTTCCTCGTTGCGTTCGAGCTCGAACAGTGCGATGCCTCGCAAGTTGTGTAAATCCGGATACTTGGGGCATAGTGTGAGGGCCTCGGCGAACCGGGCCACGGCGGCCTCGTACTTTTCCTCGCCCAGCAGAACGAGCCCCTCGATCCGCAATTCGTCGCTCAACTGGGGCGCTGCCCGGAAGGCCTGATGGAACTGGTCCGCGGCGCCCTCGGTGTCGCCGCTACGCAACAACTCGACCGCTTGGGCATGCGGGGTGTTGATCCCCTGGGTCTTCAATTGCCGCGCATTCTCGAACGCTTCGGCGGTCGCCTCGACGCGACCGGCCCGCAGCAAGCAGAAACCAAGCGCCACGAACGCTTCAAGATAACCGTCGTGACACAGCGTGGCTTGCCGGTACGCGGCGATCGCTTCGTCGACGCGCCCGAGTTCTTCGAGTACGCCGCCGTGACGGAAGTGAACGTCGGGGAATCCTTCGCCGACGTCCGCGGCAAGTTTCAGTTGTTCGGCCGCTTGCTCCACATCGCCTGCGGTGTGTAGCCGTGTTGCGAGATCCATGAACGACAACGTGAGGTAGTGGCGTGCGTCGCGGAGATCGGTCTGCGACAGTTCGTCTTCATCTTTCAACGCTTTCCTGAAGAACTCTTCCGCCTGGCGGTATTCGCCACGGAAGTAGTGAAACATGCCTGACTTGACGTGATAGTTCTCCGTCAGGTTCCGGACTTCTTTCAACAGGCGCATCTCGATCCAATCCTCCGAGGGGGCTACCTGAGCTTCGGACCCGCAGCCCGTTGCTCGCGTTGTTCACTTGTCCTCCGCGCCGTACGGCGAATCAGTTCGGGGACGTCACGGCTACTTCCCAGAAGCTTCAGGTCTCTGCTGTTCAACCGCCGAATGAAGTTGATCGAAATCGATTGCGGTGTTTTCGGATTGTTGACCAGGGCGTGGATTACCGTGTAGTTCTTGGCCCACCCGCGGGTGGTCCCCAGCAGCCGGAGCACCTCTTCGGTCACGTTGCGCATCTTGGCGATGGCCTCGATTTCGGTGTCGGTAATCCGGCCGTTCTTCAGGACCCCCAGCGCGACGACCTTGTTGGAGTCGCGTATCAGGATCAGCCGTTCCTCGCGCCCGCCCTTCATCGCCAGGATGGCCTTCTGAGCCGGGTTGAGCGCGACGATGCGCTGGTAGGCGTTCCGGATTTTGGGATCGCCGTCGGCTTCGATTTCCTCGGCTCCGAGAATTTCGCTCGCCGACAGCAGTGTGCCTACGTCCACCTCGAGCAACCGGGCGAGATCTTCGATGTCTTCCTCTTTTTCATCGCGCGGCGCTTCCACCTTCGCGGCGGTCGCCTCCTCGGCGCGCTTCGCGGCGCGAGCGAGCAACTCGAGCAGCCGGCCGCGATGGTTCTGCCCGAGCGCTGGGTTCAACATCATTTTTTCGAGCAGTCCCGGTTTGCGCAGCAACAGTTCTTCGTTGGTCAGCACGAGGTCGATCACGGCGGTATTTCCCAGCGCGGCCAGGATCGTCATCGCGGGCACTGGCGAGGAGGGATGGAACGCGATGCACTCCGCCAACATCTCATTGCGCGCGGCTTGCTTGCTGAAGTAGAGCAGGACCTCCGGCGGGCAGCCGTCGTCGCGCAAGGCCTCCTGGATTCGCTCGGTTCCGAGTTCCTGGAGGCTCGTCTCAGCCGCATCGCGGACCGCCGGCACGTCGTCCTGGAGCAACTCGACGAACAGTTGAACGAGCGTCCCGCGTTGGATCGGGAGCGCGCCGCGCGCGGCGGCGGCTCGCACGTGTTGGGGCGCGTTGCCGCCACGGATCGCGCTGACGATCGGGTCATCGACGCGCGTGCTCAAGTCGTTTCCTCGACCACGGGAGGAGTGACTGCCGGGTTCTGTTGCACTCGCCAGTGGGTCCAACCCCAATAGGCCGCTGCCCCCACGACGAGGACACCGAAAACCCACCACAGCCAAACGAATCGCTTTGTGCTAGTCCGGGCCTCGTCCGCACGGTTTCCGTCCTTGCGGTGTTCGCCCAACTGAGTGTTTTCCTGCAGCAGGTAGGCGTCGACCATCGATTCCGGATCGACGCCGATGAATTTTGAATAGGCGCGAACGAAACCGCGATTGAACACGCCGCCGGGCAGTTTCTCGAAGGCGTTGCGTTCGAGCGCCTCGAGGTGGCGCAGGCTGATCTTCGTCGACTCGGAAACCTCGAGCAGAGTAATCTCGCGCAGTTCCCGTTCGCGCTTGAGCTCTTCGCCGAACGACACCCCTTTCAACTCCATTCCCCGGCGCCGGTCGGTCTGTTCCGGGGCGGTCGCCCGTCCGGATCTTCCCGCAACCGGCGTTCGATGCCGACACGCACGACCAGCGGGACTTTATCATCCTCGACCAGCATCCGCAGGTCTCTTCGATCCATCTTTCGCGCCAGATGGAACGCCGTTTGAACCGGTAGTTCCGGTCGTCTGATCAACGCCAACCGGAGATCGCGGCGCTGCCCCCACACCGGATGCTCGGCCACGCTCCGGAGAACCTCGGCTCCGGCGGCCACGTCGTTCGCCAGACGTACGAGATCGATCTCCACCAAGCGCGGGTTCCCCAGCAACGCCTGGATCACGCGCGGGTTGGCGTCGGTCAGGAATGCGGGGATCAGGCCGCGCGTGGCTCGCCGCGCCAGCATGATACGTTCGCCCAAGGCGAGTTTATCGACGCACGCCAACAGCAACCTCTCGGCCTGTCGGCGGATCACCGGGTTTGCGGCGGGGTGGGCGGCGATCTCGCACCAGTCCTTCGAGTAAAGATGGGGCAGGAGATTCCTCGCCACGGCCAGGGGGGTGTGCGCGTGGCGCGCCAGGCCCCGACGAAGTTCGTGATGGCCCATCCAGGTTCGGCTGGCGCCGATCCGTTCCAGCACCGCGGCAGGCGCGGCGGGGTTGCGCAACACCAACATCAGTTCGGGTGGCCCCAATTCCGGATTTTCCAGCGCTTGGCTCAACCACGCCGCGGGTGCCGAACTCAACCTCCGGCGAAGTTCTCCTCGCGACGCCGTACGCGCCCCCTGGACCGTGCTCTCGTTCGCGGAACTCATAGGTTTTAAATATATAGGCCTCCGGGGAACTTCGGCCCGGCGGTTGACTAGGATGGAGCCATGGAACTGCTCGCCCCGGACGAACTGGTCATGCTTCCGCTGTGGTACGTAGCGTTTTTGCTCGCGGTGACGTGCCACGAGGCCGCGCACGCCTGGGTCGCGTGGCTGGGAGGCGACCCCACGGCCTACGTCGGCGGTCAGGTCACCCTGAATCCACTCCCGCACATTCAGCGCGAGCCGTTCGGCACGATCCTGGCGCCGCTGCTTTCCTATATTTTGGTCGGCTGGACGATGGGCTGGGCCAGCGCGCCCTACGACCCCTACTGGGAAGACCGTTATCCGCGGCGCGCGGCGTTGATGGCGTTGGCGGGCCCACTGGCGAATCTGGTGTTGGCGGCGCTGGGCTTCGCGGTGCTGAAGACCGGTCTCGTCGTCGGATGGTGGGTCCAGGCCGCGGGTCAACCGGACCAGATGGTGTTGACCGAGACCACCCCGTCCTGGGCCGCGGGCGTCGCGGTATTCGCGTCGATCGTCTTGCTACTCAACTGCGTATTGTTCGTGTTCAACCTCTTCCCGGTGCCGCCGCTTGATGGCGCCAGCGTGGTCGCCGGACTCGGCGAGTGGGGCCGGACGTACCGCGACACGCTGCGCTCGTCGTTCTCGTTGATCGGCCTCGTCGTCGCCTGGGCCTTGTTTCCCCGCGTGTTCGGGCCGTTCTACGGGTTCGTTGTAGCGCTGCTTTGAGCCTTGAACCGTGGCACACTCCTCCCATGACGGATGTGCCGCCGCAACCCGCCCGGTCCCGCCACCGCTGGTTACGCCAATCGGCCTGGGTGCTGCTGATCGTCGTCGCCGTGGTCGCGTTTCAGTCCAGCCGCACGGCGATCCGGTTGGTTCCGGCCGATCAGGCGCCGCTGGCCGGCGAGTTGATGGTGCGGGACGCCGAGGGACGGACCCACGTGCTCCGCGACCAGCGGGGGAGGGTCGTCCTGATCAATCTTTGGGCCAGTTGGTGCGGCCCGTGTCGCAAGGAAGTGCCGCGTTTGTCGAGGCTCCACGACAAACTGGGATCCCAAGGCCTCACGATCTGGGCGATCAACGCCGAGTCGTTCGAGGCCGCGGAGCTGCGACGGGTGACCACCGAATTGGGCATCGACTACCCGGTCATGACCACGGTCGGTGAACTCGGTACGGCGCTCGCCGGGGGCGAGGTCCTGCCATTCACCTGGTTGATCGACCGGCAGGGACGCCTGCGCGCCTCGCACGGAGGATTAACGTCGGAAGCGTCCTTGCGTCGGATCTGTCGCAAGCTGCTCGAAGAGTCCGGCGACGGGCGATAGCAGCTCTCGAGGAGCGGACTCCTAGCTGCCGCTCAGCACCGTGGTCTCGCTCGCGGCGGGCTGCCTGGTGGCCACGTCAACGTGCCGCTCGGTGCGAATGGCCGCCAGAACGGGGGCGTAGCGGCGCCGCGATTCGGCCAGCCAGGGGAGCATCCGGTCTTCGAGCGGATCGACCGATGGATTCTTCATGGTCATCGGGTTGATCGGCCGACCGTGATGCAAAACGGTGTAATGCAGGTGCGGTCCTGTTGCGCGGCCGGTGGAGCCGACGTAGCCGAGAACCTGACCCTGGCGAACCTCGACGCCGGGCTTGATCCCACGGGCGAAGCTCCGCATGTGCCCGTATACGGTGACGTACGTACTCCCGTGGCGCAGCCGCACCGCCTGGCCAAGCGCGCCGTCCCATCCGACCGAGACGATCCGGCCGTCCGCGGTGGCCGTGATCGGTGTGCCGGAGGCGGCGGCGAAGTCGATGCCGTGATGGGGCACGATCTTGCGCGTCACCGGGTGCCGGCGGGCTTGCGAGAAACCGCTGCTGATCCGGCGATAGTTCAGGGGACTCCGGAGGAAATTCTTTCGAAGCGGACGTCCGTCACCGTCGTAGTAGTTGCCCCACGCCACTCCGTCCTCGACCCAGAACGCCGTCGCGTCGGCGACTGCCCCGTGATAGGTCGCGGCCAGGATCCGGCCGATTCCGACGAACTCGCCGGGCTCCGAGGCAGCGTCGCCGAAGCGCGGAAGATCGGCCGCGACTGCGCCGAGGGTTTCCACTTCGTACACGAGTTTGACCTCATCTCCCGGCCGCGGATCAACGAGCAGATCGACGTCCCACTGGAAAATGTCGGCGTACGCCTGGGTCAGCGTGTGGTTGTGCGCGCTGTGCCCGAGTGCCTGGGCCACGCTCGTGGAAACGACGCCGCCGGTCGTCTCGACCCGGGTCTGAACCGTGAGCGGCAGGAGTTCTGCGCGCAGCGCGCTCCTGCCGTCGGGAAGCGTGATGCGCAGGAATCGGTCGGGCGCCGAACGAATCGCGAGACTCACGATCCGGCCGTCCGCGTCCCGCCGCACCGCCACCCCGGTGCGCGGCGAGAGGTGTCTCAAGTCGAGGTGCCGGTCGGCCGTCTCGAGGACAAGCCGGCGCGTCTCGGCGGTCAGACTCAGCCGGTCGCAGGCTGCCGCCAGCGATCCACCCTGCCCGATGAAGAACCGTTCGACCGAGTACTCCGGCGCTGTTCTCATGGCGGCCGGGAACTCGACGGCGCGCTGGAGCGTGTCCGGCTGATCCGCGGCACCGGGCGCGAACCGGTACGCGGCGCCGACCGGGATCAACACACACAATCCCAGCAGGACGAAAGGACGGTGGGTCCGATTCAACGCTGGTTCCTCGGCTGGAGGTCGGGTTGGAGGGTAGAACAGGACACGACGTTCCAGTGAGCCCGGAACGTCCGAGCGAACAAGGCCAGTCTACACGAAATCAAAGATCCGTGGGTGCCCGCCCGCTCCCGTCGTATCATCCCTGATCGAGGTTCGAACGCCATCCGCAGGGGGTCGCTTCGCCTGCTACAGTTCATGGTTGCCTCCGTATACGGAGTCGAGAGTCCGTCATGGCCACTTCATTCAATATAGGTTGGCGTACCCACCGCGCACGTCGGGCCGTGTCCGGCTTGCTTTTTGCCCC
>Ga0114950_10001337_pt1 | contig 18408 bp, 14 predicted proteins | sample N075metaG_FD_83503 | JGI IMG/M metagenome (GOLD analysis project Ga0114950, IMG submission 83503) | Deep subsurface microbial communities from Kermadec Trench to uncover new lineages of life (NeLLi) - N075 metaG | ecosystem: Environmental > Aquatic > Marine > Ocean trench > Sediment | place... | reverse complement strand
GTCGCCGCCGTTCTCAAGTGCCTGTTCCATCCGGTCTGCCATCGGCGCCAACTGGTTGATGACGTACTCCAACTCCTGACCGTCCAAAGAATCGTACGGCAGGTTTTCACACATTTTGATATATGCGATGCCGTCCAGGTCACCGACCGCCAGGTAGCCAACCCTCAAAATCAAATTGATCCGCAGGCATTTCTCGGCGTCGAAGTCCTCCAGTGGGCACACCAGTGTCTCCACCCGTATATAACGTCGGTTATCCGAGGATTTCAGCTCGGCCAGAAAGATGTTTTGTTTGCGGTCATTGCCCTCTATCTCGCACTCGAATGCGATTTGGAATGGCTCGTCGATAAACAACGCGTGGTTGTCTGAGTGGTGTTCGAGAATGTGTTGTCTTACTTCAGCAAAAGTTTCCATGGGACCCTCCTTATTTTGGCGCAAGCCTGACGGCTCCATCCAGGCGGATGGTTTCTCCGTTGAGGTATCCATTTTCCATGATATGCGCGGCTAAATCAGCAAATTCTTCCGATTTACCCAATCGGCTTGGAAATGGTATGGATGCACTCAGCGATTCCTGGATGTGTTCCGGCATGCCGTCAACCATTGGTGTCCAGAAAATACCGGGCGCGATGGTGTTGACACGAACCCCGAGGCGGGCAAATTCCCGTGCAATGGGCAAAGTCATACCAATGATACCGGCTTTTGAAGCGGAGTAGGCAGCCTGGCCTATCTGGCCTTCGTAGGCGGCGACCGATGCGGTGCTGATAATCACACCGCGTTCGCCGTCAGGGCCGGGCGGGTTCGATTCCATTGCGGCGCCGGCGGCCTTGATGACGTTGAAGCTGCCGATCAGGTTCACCTGCATGACCCTGGAGAAATAGTCCAGCGCCATGGGTGCTTCGCGGCCAAGTACGCGTCCTGCACCAATGATACCGGCACAATTTACCGCGACATTGATCAGCCCCATTTTTTCAACGCCGAAGCTGACCGCATCAATAACTGATTGTTCGTCGCTGACGTCGGTGCGGATATATGACACGGCGCTGCCCAGTTCGGATTCCGCCGTTGCACCAGCCTCGTCATTGATATCCAGTAATACGGCCTGTCCGCCACTGGCGACGATTTTTCGAGCCACCGCCAGACCGAGGCCGGAAACTCCGCCGGTGATTAGTGCTTTTACTTCACTCAATTGCATTTGGAACTACTCCCGATTTGTATACGATTCATGTGAAATTAATTAACCTGCTGCTGGCTCAGGATCGCTAAACCCGCTTTGCTATTGTTCTGTCGTTGCAACTGCTTTGAAATCCAATCGCCGGTATTTGCCAGTGCGTATAAATCAATGCCGGTGTTGAGGCCAAGCCCGTGCAGCATATACACGACGTCCTCGCTGGCCACATTACCGGTCGCACCGTTGGCGTAGGGGCAGCCACCCAGGCCGGATACAGACGAGTCTATAATACGAACGCCGGCATCCAGACAGGCCAGGATGTTGGCCAGCGCCTGGCCATAGGTATCGTGAAAGTGAACCGCCAGTTTCTCAATGGGCACCACTTCGCTGACCGTTTTGAGCATTTCATTCGCTGACGCAGGTGTACCGGCGCCAATGGTATCGCCGAGGGAAATTTCATCGCAGCCCAGTTGCATCAGTTGCTCGCTCAACACACTGACCGCGCCGCTTTCGACGGCACCCTCAAACGGGCAGCCGAGCACACATGAGACATAGCCCCGTACCCTGATGCCAGCGGCTTTTGCCTGTTGGACAACAGCCTCGATCCGGCTGATCGATTCAGCGATGCTGCAATTTGTGTTGCGCTGGCTGAAGGTTTCGGTGGCGGCGGCAAACACGGATATTTCGCTGGCGCCGGCCAGTTGTGCGCGCTCAAAACCATTCAGGTTGGGAACCAATACCGGGTAACGTGTGGTCGAGCCCAGGTCCAGTCCAGCCAGCACCTCTGCTGTATCTGCCATTTGCGGCACCCACTTCGGGCTGACAAAGCTGCCGGCCTCAACCACGGGCACGCCGCATTCAGCCAGGCGTTTGATAAATTCGATTTTTGTGCTTGCGGGCAGCGTCTGTTGTTCGTTTTGCAGACCATCGCGGGGCCCGACTTCAACAATGGTGATAAATTCAGTCATTGATTACTGTGGATCAAGCCAGACGGGTTTACGTTTTTCCAGAAACGCCGCCAGACCTTCCTGGCCTTCAGATGAGACGCGCAGACGGGCAATCAGTTTGCTTGTTTGTTTATCTATGGCCAGTTGGGAGTCAACGTTTTGGCCGGAAATCTCAAACAATAACTGCTTGGCCTCGACCATGGCACGCGGGCCTGCTTTGAGCAATTGGCTGATGACCTCCTCTGCGCTTTGTTCAAGCTGTTCCGGGCTGACGCATTGTTGAATCAGACCCAGGGCCTGCGCTGTCGCGCTATCAAAGCGCTCACCCGTTAAAAAATAGCGTCGGGCGTTTGCCTCGCCTAAGCGCCGGAATACATAGGGCGAGATAACGGCGGGTACCAGGCCGAGGCGAACTTCGGTCAAGCCGAATCGCGCATTATCGACCGCGATGCTAATGTCACAGGTGGCAATCAGGCCCAAACCGCCCCCGAACGCTGAGCCATTGACGACGGCCATGCTTGGTTTGGCAAGGAAATTCAAGGTACGCATCAGCGCGGCGAGTTCAAGCGCGTCGCGTTCATTATCGTCCTGGCTGGCGTCAGCCTGAGCGCGCATCCAGTTGATATCGGCACCGGCAGAGAAACAGGCGCCTGTACCTGTGATCACCACCACCTTAACCGCATCATCCTGTTCTGCTGCGCACAGTGCCAGGGTCAGTTCACGGATCAAGGCTGCATCAAAGGCGTTATGCACTGCTGGCCGGTTCATGCGTAGCGTGTGCACGCCGCGTTTGTCGGTGCTTCTGATCAGTTCATCCATTGCTGATGTTCATTGGGTCATGTTTATGATGGGGTTTATGATGGGGTTGTTTTGGGCTTCATTCAGGGCTCAGCCAGTCCATTACATCCTGTAAATACCCTGTTTGCTTTTGTTTTGTGGCGCATTCATTGCTGCTGACAGCGCCAGGCCGAGAACGTGCCGGGTGTCAATGGGATCAATAACGCCGTCATCCCACAAACGTGCGGTGGCATAATACGGATGGCCTTCCACTTCATAGGCGTCACGGATCGGCTTTTTGAATGCTTCCTCATCTTCCGCTGACCATTGGCCACCGGAGCTTTCAATCGCGTCTTTTCGAATGGTGGCCAGCACCGACGCGGCCTGTTCTCCACCCATGACCGATATGCGTGCGTTTGGCCACATCCACATCATCCGTGGCTGATAGGCGCGACCACACATTGCATAGTTTCCGGCACCAAATGAGCCACCGATAATGACGGTAAATCTTGGCACGTGGCTGGTGGCAACGGCGGTAACCATTTTTGCACCATCCTTCGCTATTCCGGAATTTTCGTACGCCTTTCCAACCATGAAACCATTTATGTTTTGCAGGAATATCAATGGGATATTGCGCTTATTGCATAATTGAATGAAATGTGTGCCTTTCAATGCACTGGCGGAAAACAGGATCCCATTGTTGGCTATGACACCCACCGGGTAGCCGTGCAGGCGGGCAAAGCCACACACCAGGGTTTTGCCATAACGGGCTTTAAATTCATGAAATTCACTTCCATCAACGAGGCGGGCAATAATTTCACGCACCTTGTAAGGATAACGGGTGTCTTTTGAGATAATTCCGTAGATTTCTTCAACGGGGTAGGCCGGGCTGACGGATTTTTGCATATCCAGCGGGTTATTCTTTTTCCGGTTCAAAAAGCTCACCGCATCGCGCGCAAGCTGCAACGCATGGCTGTCGTCCTGTGCAAAATGATCGGTGACCCCGGATTTTGAACAATGCACGTCTGCGCCGCCCAACGATTCTGCATCGACAACCTCGCCGGTTGCTGCCTTGACCAGTGGCGGGCCACCCAAAAAGATCGTGCCTTGCTCTTTGACGATAATGGATTCGTCGCTCATCGCGGGGACATAGGCGCCACCGGCGGTACACGAGCCCATCACCGCGGCTATTTGCGGGATATTGGCGGCTGACAACTGCGCCTGGTTGTAAAAAATTCGTCCAAAATGTTCACGATCAGGGAACACTTCATCCTGCATCGGCAAGAATGCGCCGCCTGAATCGACCAGGTAAATACACGGCAGGTGGTTTTCCAGTGCAACTTCCTGTGCCCGCAGGTGTTTCTTAACTGTCATCGGAAAATAGGTGCCGCCTTTGACCGTCGCATCATTGGCGACAATGACCACTTCCTGTCCGCTGACGCGGCCAATCCCGGTGATGATGCCGGCACAGGGTGCTTTGTTGTCGTACATGCCGTAGGCCGCCATCGGAGAGAACTCCAAAAACGGCGTTCCGGGATCGATCAACTGTTTGATCCGATCGCGCGGTAACATTTTGCCGCGGCCTTTGTGCTTGTCGCGGGCTTTTTTGCCACCACCCATTTCTATCAGCTGGAGTTGTTTCTGCAGGTCTGCCACCAGCGAACGCATATGCGCGTCATTGATTGCAAATTCTTTGCTGCCGGTATCTATTTGGGTTTTTATGATCGCCATACTGTCGATTATGGCAGTTCAATCGCAATAGCAGTAGCTTCACCGCCGCCGTTGCACAATGCCGCCACACCTTTTTTCAGCCCGCGTTGCGCCAATGCATTGATCAGCGTGACCACCAAACGTGCGCCTGAGGCACCTACCGGGTGGCCCAATGCACAGGCACCGCCATTAACATTCATCTTTGAATGGTCAATATTCAATTCCTGCATTGCGGCCATGGTGACCGCGGCAAAGGCTTCGTTGACTTCAAACAGGTCAACTTCATCAATGCTCCAGCCGGCTTTTTCAATCACCTTTGCAACCCCGCCAATGGGTGCGGTTGTAAACCACTCCGGTTGCTGGGAAAAGGTTGCGTGGGCAACGATGGTCGCCAGAGGCGTAACACCCATATCGGCGGCTCGCCGGGCCGACATCAATACTGTGGCTGCGGCGCCATCCGATATTTTTGAAGAGCTTGCAGCAGTGACCGTTCCGTCTTTTTTGAACGCGGGCCTTAGTGTGGGTATCTTTTCCAGCTTGCACATGGGTGGCTCCTGGTCTTTGTCGATGACCGTTTCGCTGCGACGGGATTTGACCGTTACCGGTGCAATTTCCTGATCAAAAGGACCATCCATGGCGACCAGTGCACGCTCAACCGACGCAATTGAAAAGGCGTCCTGCTGCTCACGTGTGAACTTGAATTTTTCAGCGCAGCGCTCGCCATAAACACCCATCATGAAACCTTCGTCGGGGTCCTGCAGACCATCGGTGAACATGTGGTCCAGCACTTCCCCATGGCCCAGGCGATAACCGCCACGCGCCTTTGGCAACAGGTAAGGGGCGCGTGTCATGTTCTCCATTCCGCCGGCCACGACAATCTCAGCCGAACCCGCCAGGATTTCGTCGTGGCCGAGTTGAATTGCTTTTAGTCCGGATGAGCAGACCTTGTTGATGGTGATGGCACCGGCGCTCACCGGGATCCCGGCTTTGCGGGCCGCCAAACGTGCGGGTGCCTGACCAATACCGGCGGGCAGTACACAGCCCATCAGAACATCGTCAACCTGTGCGGCGTCAATACCGGCGTGTTCGATGGCAGCACGAATTGCGGTTGCGCCTAATTCATCGGCAGGGACAGTGGCGAATTGACCCTGGAAAGAACCAATCGGAGTGCGCTTGGCACCGACAATGACGACTTTATGACTGACGACTTTATTATTGGGCACTGATAATCTCCGTTTAAAAATTGATCGCTTTTGAGGGGTTACAATTCAATTATAAGAGCGGACTATTTTGCGACCAGCTCCCGGCCGATCAGCATTTTCCGGATCTCGTTGGTACCCGCACCGATTTCATATAATTTGGCATCCCGCAAGATGCGGCCTGCCGGGTATTCATTGATATAACCATTGCCGCCCAGGGTCTGAATCGCTTCCAGTGCGACCTTGACTGCATTGACAGATGAATGCAGCAGGCAGGCGGCCGAATCGATCCGCGAGCGTACCCCTGCGTCAAAATCCTCCGCGATCCGGTACACATAGGCGCGTGATGACTGCAATGCGGTGTACATGTCAGCCAGCTTGGCCTGCATGATGCCAAATGAACCGATGCTGCGGTCAAATTGTTTTCTTTCCTGCATATAGGGCAGCGCAAGATCAAGCGAAGCCTGCATCAGGCCCAGCGGCCCACCGGAAAGCACCAGACGCTCGGCGTTCAATCCGCGCATCAACAACTTGACGCCCTGGTTAACTTCTCCAAGCACGTTTTCCAGCGGGATTTTGCAATTCTCGAATACCAGTTCACAGGTATTGGAGCCACGCATGCCGAATTTGTCGAGTTTTTGGGCGGTGCTGAAGCCTGGCATGCCTTTTTCGATAAGAAAGGCGGTGATGGTGGCCGAACCGGCGGATTTGTCCGCAGTACGCATATACACGATCAGCACGTCGGCCTCAGGCCCGTTGGTGATCCACATCTTGGTACCGTTCGCCAGCCAGTGGTCGCCGTGAAGCTCTGCACGGCAGGACATCGAGCCGACCACGTCAGAACCGGCACCGGACTCTGACATCGCCAGTGCGCCGACCAGTTCACCGCTGCAAAGGCCAGGCAGGTATTTTTGCCGTTGTTCATCCGTGCCGTTTCGATACAGGTTGTCCATACACAGGTTAGAGTTGGCACCATAGGAAAGACCGACGGAACCGGAGGCGCGGGATATTTCTTCCATTGCCACCACGTGCGCCAGATAGCCCAAGTCAGAGCCCCCCAGCGATTCCGGGATGGTCATGCCCAGCAAGCCCACCTCGCCCAGTTTTGGCCACAAATCCTGGGGAAAGGCGTTGTCAGTGTCGATATCCGCCGCCCTCGGCGCAATCTCCTGGTCTGCAAAGCGCCGTACCGTATCGCGCAATAGTTCGAGGTCTTCATTCAATGGCATTTGAACAGTCATATTGGTTTCCTGTGCGGCCTTCTCAGTTACCGCTATTTCTCTCTCGGCCGGGGAAGCGGTGCGGCTTACCCATGTGTGGCAACTTCAGTTTGCCAATGATTTCAATGCGCTCTTCCGCCATGCGGTCGGCCGCCTTGTAGCTGGGGATATCGTCGCGTTCAGCGATAGTGAAAATCTTGATGAGGTTGTAATAAATGGTACGTGACATACGCAGCGCCCGCTCTTTGTTCCAGCCTTCAAATTCGATCGAAACATTCATCAGGCCGCCAGCGTTGACCGCGTAATCCGGTGCATAAAGGATGTCGCGGGCACGCAGTTCATCACCTGCTTCGTTGTTGGCCAGTTGGTTGTTGGCAGCACCGGCGACCACTTTGAATTTGAACCGTGGAATTGTATCTTCATTGACTATTGCGCCCAGCGCACAGGGGCTGAACACATCTGCATCAACGTCATAAATGTCCTCCAGTCCCACTGCCTCGGCGCCCAAAGCAACCGCTGCGGCTACGGCCTCTTCATTGAAATCGGTAACAAAAACTTTTGCACCGGCTTCCCGCAGCAATCTGATCAGGTGGATACCAACGTGGCCGGCGCCCTGGACTGCAAAGCTGTATTTGCCAACGTCCTGGTCGCCGAACTTCCATTGCAGAGCCGCTTTAATGCCTTGCAATGTGCCGAAAGCGGTATACGGTGACGGGTCACCGGAGCCACCGTGCACCTGGTGCACACCGACGACGTTATTGGTTTCCTGGAACATGAACTCCATGTCGTTGACATCGATGCCAACGTCTTCAGCAGAAATATAACGGCCATGCAGTGAATCAATAAAACGGCCCAGTGCGCGGAACAGGGCCTCTGATTTGTCGGTTCTCGGGTCGCCGATGATGACGGCTTTGCCACCACCGAGGTTGAGACCGGAAACGGCTGCCTTGTAGGTCATGCCACGGGAAAGACGTAATACGTCATCCAGTGCTTCCTGTTCAGTGGCGTATGGCCACATACGAAGACCACCCAAAGCGGGACCGAGTGTGGTGTTGTGGATGGCGATAATGGCCTTGAGGCCGACATCTTTATTATTACAATAAACGATCTGTTCGTGTTCGGTGCTTTCGATCTTTTCGAAAATTCCCATTTAACACTCCTCCAGGAAGCGATTTGGTTTGGAAACGGTCGTGAAAACCCTGTACAAAAACAAGCTGTCGAAAATGATGATCTGCACGACGCATGATTTGATATTTTCAGATGTCCCGGCGGTCCGCCGAAATCAGCCGCTTATTGTAACTGATTACGGTTTTCAAGGCATCTGCTCATGGCATTTAAAGCAGCGAATCCGATGGCCGCAAGGCAATCCCAATCCGGTCAAGCAGGGAATATGGGACGCCGGTGGCACGCTTAGCGTTCTTAACCGCATACCCGTAGCGTGCGTTACTCGTAACGCACGGGTTCGTGTTGGTTAATGGTGCGTTAGAAAACAACGCACCCTACTTTATTTCGTAGCCGTCTGCATCGAGCACTTTGATGGGTATATTCAGCGTCTCCAACTGTTCCCGGATGGTGGCCTCGTCGCCAACCACAACAATGGCCATGTTTTCAGGGTCAATCAACTGCCCGGCGAGTTTGTTCAAGGTTTCGCGATCCGTTTCGCGCAAAATATTGTTTTGCTGGCTACGGTAATTCAACGGCAGGTCATAACGTAGGATTCCGGATAGCAGGTTTAACTTTCGGCCTGGGGTCTCATACTGCAGGGCGTCCCTCTGACCGATCGCGGAGCGCATGAAATCGTACTCTTCCTCACTCATGCCTTCGCTCTGATAACTTTCCAGCTCATTCAATATTTCAGTGATGGACGCTGCGGTGGCATCTTTGTTGACATCGGTGGAAACTCTGAAGGCACCCAATTCGGGACCACCCCCAAAACCGGTGCGGGCGCCGTAGCTGTAGCCTTTGTCTTCACGAAGATTCAGGTTGACCCGGCTGTTGAAGGTGCCGCCCAAATTGAAGTTGGCCAGGCCGGCTTTGTAATAATCACCCAGCGCGTCGTACTTGATGGAAGGTTGCGCGGTACGCAGGCTTGATTGGGCTGCTTCATCCTTGTTGACCAGGTAAATGGTTCGTCCGTTCATTGCTGGCAACGCATCAATGGACTCGCGAAAGGCTTCGGTGACTTCCAGTTCGGCCAATCCCTGCAAAGTAAGAATAATTTCATTCTGCGGCAGATTGGCACTAACCATTACACCGCTTAAATGCGCCGGGATGTGGGCAGCGTAGTATGCTTTAACATCGTCAAGCGTGATGCTTTCAACCGTTGATGGCAGGCCGCCCATCGGGTAGGACAGCGGGTGCTCGGAACCATACAGGACCGAGTTGATTGCGCGACTGGACAAGCCTTGTGCGGTTTTGCGTGAAGCCAGCAATCCTTCGATGGTCTGGCTTTTGATGCGCTCGAAATCTTCTTCGGTAAACGCCGGCTTGAGTAAACGTTCCATCATCAGCGCCATCGCCTTATCCAGGTTTTTGGTCAGCGTATTGACACTGACCGTGGTCTGGTACTGGCCCGCGCTGACGTTGACAGAGGCGCCAATCCTTTCCAGTTCTTCGGTGAATTCAGCAGCAGTGTGTTCCAGCGTTGCTTCTCGCATCAGCGCAGTGGTCAAATTGCTCAATCCGGCTTTGCCAGGCGGTTCATCGCGCTGACCCATGTCAAAAGTGGCGCGTATTGTTACCGTTGGTGTTTCTGCATTGGGGACTGCCAACACACGCACGTTATTGGCTAGGGTTGTATCCCAGATGGCGGGTAACATCACGCTTGGATTGGTTCCCGGCACCGGGGTTTGACTGCGGTCAAAACTGTCGGTCACCAGACGCAAAGACAGTTCATTGACCTGGTCGCCAAAATTGTCGGGAATATCCCGCTCGCCGGCGTCAAAATTCTGTTCAGCAGCAGCCAGTTCTAGCTGGCCTTTAGGCACAATGCTGAGTATCACAGCAGGTTGGCCAGCAATGTATTTGGCAAACACACGCTGTACATCCTCGATTTCTACGTTCAGGTAGCGCTGGATTTCTTCATTGATACCACCGGGGCTGCCGGTATAGGTTTGAAACGCTGCCAATGTAGAGACTTTTCCGCTGACGCTCTGCAGCCCGAATACGCGCCCGGATTCATAGCCGGCCTTGAATTTTTGCAAGTCATCTTCGCTGACTTCACGGTTGGCAAATTCGTCCAGGGTCTCGCGTATCGCGACTTCCATCTCGGCCAGTGTTTCACCGGCGCCTGGATTCTGCACGACGATAAACGTCATTTCGCAGGCCAGTTCCCGGCAACTGTGAAACACGTTGGCTTGAACAGCGCGGCCGGTTTGCACCAGGCGTTGGTATAGCAATGAAGCCTGTCCCTGTCCCAGGATCTTGGCAGCGGTATCCAGTGCCGCCTCATCGTCATGGCTGCCGAAAACGGTTGGAATGATCATGGCGACTGCCGGCAGGTGGATATTGTCTTCCAGTGTCACATAGCGATCGGCATCAAGGTGGCCGGGTTGTTTTGGCAGGTTTTCAACTTCAGGACCGGACAAAATCGGCCCAAAGTACTTGTTGACCAGTTCCAGCGTGGCCATTGGGTCAATATCACCGCCAATGGTCAGCGCAGCATTGTTGGGACCGTACCAACGCAGGAAAAACCGCTTCAGATCATCAACATTTGCCCGGTCGAGGTCTTCCAGCCAACCAATCACAGGCCAGTAATAAGGGTGGTCCTGGTCGTATAGTGATTTGTTGAGCGTTTCATTGGCGAGACCGTAGGGTGCGTTATCGACACGTTGTCCGCGTTCGTTTTTGACCGTTTCACGCTGAATTTCAAATTTCTCCTGGGTCACGGCTTCCAGTAAAAAGCCCATCCGGTCGGCTTCCAGCCAAAGTGCAATTTCGAGTTGGTTGACCGGCAGTGTCTGGTAATAATTGGTGCGGTCGGAATTGGTCGAGCCATTCAATGAACCGCCAGCGTTGGAAACAATCTTGAAGTGCTCTTCATCAGCGACATTGGCTGATCCCTGAAACATCATGTGCTCAAAGAAATGCGCGAAACCCGAGCGACCGATTTCTTCGCGGTTCGAGCCGACGTGATAAGTGACGTCAACATGCACCAACGGGTCGGAATGATCCTCGTGCAGCACCACCGTCAAGCCATTGGCCAGCTGATATTTACTGTATGGAATCGTGATTCCGCTATCGTCGCCGGTGAATTCCTCGATGAGAGTGATGCCTTCGGGTAATTGCGGGGTCTTATCGTTAGTTTCAGCAGCAGACGTGACCTCGGCAGATTCGTTATTGCAGGCGGCCAGTGGCAGCAAAAGCAAAAGAATAATGAGTTTTTTCAAGGGTCATTCCATGGTTGGTGAAAATCGGCAACCAGATTATCACAAACAGGTGTGGAAGTGCCGTGCCAAAAGCCCCGTATTGCGTATCATTTGTGCCCGATTTTTTCGTTACTCCGTAACACGCCCTACGAACCCAAAACGCACCCCACGGTCCAAAACCACCATCAAATAGCGTAAAATAACGGGTTCTGACAATATTGAGCCGTACTCCATGAGCCGACCAGCTTCTGAGATCAACACCAGCAAAACGCCAGCGGTACAAACACCGTTGCGTTTTGTAACCGCCGCATCACTTTTCGATGGTCACGATGCCGCCATTAACATCATGCGCCGATTGATCCAGGCACAGGGCTGCGAAGTCATCCACCTGGGCCACAACCGCAGCGTAATGGATATCGTCCGCGCGGCGATCCAGGAAGACGCTGATGCGATCGCCATTTCATCCTACCAGGGCGGCCACAACGAATATTTCCGTTTTATGATCGATCAACTCAAAGAACGCGGTGCGGAGCACATACAAATCTTTGGCGGCGGTGGCGGCACCATCACGCTGGATGAAATCAAGCAACTGGAAGCCTACGGTGTCAACCGGATATACCATCCCGATGACGGCATGGGTATGGGTCTGGTCGAGATGATCGAAGACGTTGTGGAACGCGCTGCTACGCACCGTCACGCACCTGAGTTTCCGACCCAGCTACGTAAAGACAATTCAAGTGACATCGCACACATGCTGACTGCGCTTGAAGCCGGCATTTATGGTGATGCCGAGCTAAAAATGAAACGCCGTGAGTGGGCCGGTAGCAAAAAACAGGCCCCGGTTATTGGCATCACAGGTACCGGTGGCGCTGGAAAATCGTCGGTCACCGATGAAATCCTCAACCGGATGTTGACCAGCTTCCCTGATAAGCGGATTGCGGTACTGGCAGTAGACCCCACCCGCAGGCGTACCGGCGGGGCTTTGCTGGGCGACCGTATCCGGATGAATTCCTTGCGCTCTGAACGCATTTATATGCGCTCAATGGCCACCCGACGTCAGCACCTGTCCACCAGCGCGATGTTGCAGGATGCGATCAGCTTTCTGAAATCAGCGGGTTTCGACCTGGTCATCGTTGAAACGGCCGGTATCGGCCAATCGGATTCTGAAATCGTCGATATGGTCGATTTCTCCTGTTACGTAATGACCTCGGAATTTGGCGCCCAAAGCCAGTTGGAAAAAATCGACATGCTCGATTACGCCGAACTGGTCACCCTGAATAAATTCGACAAACGTGCTGCCGAAGACGCGTTGCGTGATGTGCGCAAACAGTGGAAGCGCAACCACCTGGCCTTCACGATGGAAGATAACGATGTACCGGTTTACCCAACCATCGCCAGCCAGTTCAACGACCCCGGTATCAGCTGGATGTTTTTCAACCTGCTGCGCCTGTTACGGAAAAAGCTGGAATTGCCCGACTCAGACTGGACACCGGATATCGACGTCAGCACCAAAGAGCCACGTGCAACCGTACTGATACCCGGTGCCCGCACCCGCTACCTGGCCGAAATCGCCGAGCAGGGCAGGGATATCAACAAAGACATAGAGCGACAGTCCGAAGCCGCCAGTCTTGCCCAGCATTATTTTGAGTGTCTGAGAGACCTCGGTGATGATGCTTTACCGGCCGATTTTGAGCCATATTCCGATGCCGACGTGTCGGGGGATAATAAATTTATTCTGCTCCGCCAGCGCTACAACACCGCCCTCAGCGAATTGTCCAGCAACGCCGTCAGCCTGCTGAATGAATGGCCCGCACGCAAGCAGGGCATCCGCACCGAAAAATACCTCTACGAAGTCCGTGGTAGGGAGATCACAGGAAACAACTACAAAGAATCCCTGAGTAAACTGCAAATCCCCAAAATCGGCATGCCCAGAGACAAAGACTGGGGCGAATTACTGTCATTCCTGATGCGCGAAAACCTGCCGGGCGCCTACCCCTACACCGCAGGGGTTTTTCCTTATCGCAGGCTAGGCGAAGACCCGACCCGCATGTTTGCCGGAGAAGGCACACCGGAGCGTACCAACCGCCGCTTTCATTACCTGAGTAAAGATGGTGCTTCCGCAAGACTCAGCACAGCGTTTGATTCAGTCACCCTATACGGCGAAGACCCGCATACCCGCCCGGATATCTATGGCAAGGTCGGTAATGCCGGTGTTTCTATCGCCACACTGGATGATATGAAAAAGCTCTACTCGGGATTTGACCTGTGCCTGCCCAGCACCTCTGTATCGATGACCATCAATGGCCCGGCGCCAATGATACTGGCGTTTTTCATGAACGCAGCCATCGATCAGCAAGTCGAACTGCATCTGAAAGAAAAGGGCGAGTGGAAAGCCGCAGAAAAGAAGATTAAAAAACACTTCAAAGGCAAAAACCAACCACATTACGAAGGTGAGTTACCACCGGGCAACGATGGTCTCGGCCTTGCCTTGCTGGGAATCACCGGTGATCAATTGGTTGATGGCGATACCTATGCTGAAATCAAAGCCGCCACCCTGAAAAAGGTACGTGGCACCGTGCAGGCCGATATTCTGAAAGAAGACCAGGCGCAAAACACCTGCATCTTCTCGACCGAATTCGCTTTGCGAATGATGGGCGATATCCAGCAGTTTTTCGTCGATAACGGCGTACGCAATTTCTACAGCGTTTCGATCTCGGGATACCACATTGCAGAAGCAGGCGCGAACCCGATCAGCCAGTTGGCTTTTACGCTCAGCAACGGCTTTACCATCGTCGAGTACTACCTTGCACGCGGCATGAGCATCGACGAATTCGCCCCCAACCTGAGCTTCTTCTTCTCCAACGGCATGGACCCCGAATACACCGTCATCGGCCGTGTTGCCCGTCGCATCTGGGCCCGCGCCATGCGCGAACGCTACGGCGCCAACCGTCGCAGCCAGATGCTCAAATACCACATTCAGACCAGCGGTCGCTCATTGCACGCACAGGAAATCCAGTTCAACGACATCCGCACCACGCTGCAGGCGCTGTACGCACTGTTCGATAACTGCAATTCCCTGCACACCAACGCCTTCGATGAAGCCATCACCACCCCCACCGAAGACAGCGTACGCCGCGCGGTGGCCATCCAGATGATTATCACCAAGGAACTGGGTCTGAACTTCTGTGAGAACCCGTGGCAGGGTAGTTTCATCGTTGACGAACTGACCGACATGGTCGAAGAAGCCGTCTACAAGGAGTTCGAAAGCATCTCGGAACGCGGCGGCGTACTCGGCGCGATGGATACCATGTACCAGCGCAGCAAGATCCAGGACGAGTCGATGTATTACGAGCATAAAAAGCACGATGGAAGTTTGCCGTTAATCGGCGTAAATACCTTCCTTGGTGGGAAGGAAAGCCACATTGAAGGCGGCGAACTGGAATTGATGCGCTCAACTGATGAGGAGAAGGACCAGCAGGTTGAAAATGTTGAGGTGTTCAGGGATGCACATGCGATTGAAGCCAAGCCGGAACTGATTAGGCTGCAACAGGTAGCGCGTGATAGGAAGAACACTTTTGAGGCACTGATGGATGCGGCTAAAGATTGTTCGCTCGGCAGTATCAGCCACGCGCTTTATGCTGTCGGGGGCGAGTACCGGCGGAATATGTAGACACTGGTCATGCAATTCGCAGGTTGACATCGCTACCTAACCTGCCAATAACGCCCCGTCACCTGTGACCAAAATATCTGCTTTGCGAAATGAGACATTTTGTGGCCACCATTACTGCAATGGCTGATAATATCCTCAGGAAGCAGCAGGAGAATGACGTGAGCGAGCATGAAAAGACAAGCTATCCGGGCAGCAAAACCGAAGTCCATTGGGATGGCAAGCTTTGCATCCATTACGGCGAATGTGGGCGTGCTTCCGGAGAGTTATTTGTCGGTGCGCGACAACCCTGGTGTCAGCCTGATCTTTCCTCGGATGAGGAAATCCGCGACGTGTTGCTGCGTTGCCCCAGTGGTGCGCTGACTGCAAAGTTCGCCGACGGATCGGGTGTGGAGCCGGATGTCGAGGAAAATCAACTGGCTGTGACTCAGAATGGTCCATTGTATTTTTCTGGCGCGTTGAACATTGAAGGTGCGACTGATGCTTCCGCTGGTACGCGCTATCGCGCTGCGCTGTGCCGTTGTGGGGCTTCAAAAAATAAGCCGTATTGTGATAACTCTCACATCAAGTCGGGTTTTGCCGATTCGGGTGCCGTGGGTGAAACCGGGCCGGGTCATTCCCTTGTAAGCGGTGAGCTCAACATCAAACCGCTGGAAAATGGGCCTCTGCTCGTCAACGGCAATTTGACCATATATGCCAGCAGTGGCCGTCAGGCCTGGCAGGGCGAAAAAGTCGCATTCTGTCGTTGCGGTGAGTCGAAAAACAAGCCATTTTGCGATGGTAGTCACAGGCAGGCTGGATTCAGGAGTTAGTTCAGGAATTGGTCAGGGAACTGCAAGAAGCCGCGGCTCTTTGGCGACGGTTGATCCGGTGCTCCCTGAAAATGATATACATACCGGAACCGACAATGATCGCCGTACCGATCCAGGTATTTGTGCCGGGCAGGTGGCCCCAAAACAGGTAGCCGTACACCACCGCCCAAATCATATGGGTGTAGTCCAGTGGTGCAATCACAGCAGCGGAAGCCCGCTTAAACGCACCGGTTAACAACAGCTGACCAAATGTGCCGGTGACTCCCAACAGCACAATCTACATCCAGTGATCCCATTGCAACGGCACCCAGGTCATTATGGCGAATAAGCCGGCGCCCGTGCCAACCAGTGTGGTGAACCAGAAAGCGATCGCGACGGTGTTATCGTGGTGGCCCATGCGACGTAGCAGCAGAGCCATGAATGCATATGCGACCACAGCGAGCAGGGCCATGGCTGAGCCATAGGAAATTAGTTGACTACCCATGCCGGGTTTCAGAACAACCATCACCCCTATGAAACCAACAGCCGCCGCTGCCAATCTGAAAGGGCCTGCTTTCTCCCCCAGGATTGGCCCTGATAAAAGGGTGATCAACAAGGGCGCAGCAAAAAAGATCGCGTAGGCATCGGCCAGTTGCAACTCCCTGAAACTCTCACCTATACCAAAAAGCATGATCAAGCCGATGACTGCCCGCAACAGGTGGTCGGCCGGGTATTTAACCCGGAACGCCTGGCGGTTGCGAGCAAGCATCCAGCCTGCAAACAGCGGAGCGGAGACCAGGCAGCGGATAAATACCACCTGCATACTGGGGTAGTGTTCCACCAATTGCTTGATCGCGACATCCATTGCAGACAGCAGAAACACCGCGCCACTCATCATCGCGATGGCTTTCATGGAGTCCTGTTCTACCGCATATAGGCCTGTTTTATCCATTGGTTTTGTGTTTGTTCAGCAAAACCTATCCTGATACAAAAAGCGGTGATGCCCACACCAAAACATTGGCACCGCAAAAATAGTGGGCATTTAACAAATTGACATTGTCACTGAACCGATTGTCAGTTTGATAGTCTGTATGATTTGTCACCTGCCAGAAAGGGTGCGAACCCGTATGACCCGAAGAGGGACAGCCAATAGACATGGGCTGGAACGACGATGTGAGTTTTTGTTAAGGTATATTGATGACAGATGAATTCAACACGCCAGGCGGTGGCGGATTTTCCAGAAAAAGCCTGGCAGCCACTGGAGGCGTCATCGGTGCCGTGCTGGCGTCTTCCTGCTGCATTGGTCCATTGCTACTGGTGTCACTTGGTGTAACCGGGGCCTGGATAGGAAACCTGACCGCACTTGAACCATATAAATACTGGTTCGCAGTGGTCACGCTCGGTTTTCTCGGTGTTGGGTTCTGGCAAGTGTATTGGAAAGATAAGCGTGAATGTGAAGACGGATCTTCCTGTGCCAATCCGGCCACCGATCGCATCGTCAAGATCGCGTTGTGGTTTGCGACTGTTTTGGTGGTATTGGCCCTGACCATCGATTTTTGGGCCCCCATTTTTTACTAGGAAATGAATATGAAAAACCTATTACTCTCTACCGTTCTGCTTTTAACCCTTGGTTTTGCGGGGATCGCCGGATTCGGTGTGATACAAGACGCGGTCGCCGGGTCTGGAAGTCAATCCGCACAATCAACCGAGCAAACCCAGACATTCAATGTTGAAAATATGACCTGCTCAACCTGCCCGATCACGGTCAAGAAGGCAATGAAACGGGTCGATGGCGTGAAATCCATAGCCGTAGACCTGGATTCCGGGACCGCTATAGCCGTGTTTGATCCAGCAGTAACATCTGTCGAAGAAATTGCTGCCGCTTCAACAGACGTCGGCTTTCCGGCTACGCTTGTAAGTGCTGAGTAGAAATTTCACTCAGTCAACAACTGATTGCACAAGGCAACATTGTCACCGGCTACGCGTGTGATTGGCACCGTGCCTTGGCGGTTGATTGACGGGATGTTGTATTCAACGGTGCCGGAATTGCAGTCTTCAAAGGTCAGGATGATCGTTCCGTCCTGACGGTGTGAGATATTCGTGGCGGTGTCGAATATGCCGCCTGATGCGATGTCGACGTTCATCACTGCTTGCTTGCCTGAAAATGCACCAAGTGCAGTCAGCCAGCGGTGTCCGGAATAGCCGAGATTGGCGGTATCTGCCACCAATTCGGTCTCGTAGGTGAACCACGCAAGGGATACAACCCCAAGGTCCGGGAATACGGTGATAAAGAATCCCTGGCCCGAAGTTTCTTCATTCCACCAGGCGTCGTTCATTCCGGCGTTGATGGTAAAGCTTGATTCAGTTTTGAAGAGTTGAATGCGGTCGTTTTTCGTGTCAACCACGGCGACACGCCCACTTGGGTGCACGGCAACGTCAATGGGCGAATCAAATTCAAAGTCACCGGTTCCAGCCTGGCCGAACGCAAGACAGCCTCCATTGTAGTCGCATACCTGGATGCGGTTGTTGCCGGTATCCGCCACCCAGATCCGGCCCAAGCCATCC
>Ga0114950_10001335_pt1 | contig 18416 bp, 13 predicted proteins | sample N075metaG_FD_83503 | JGI IMG/M metagenome (GOLD analysis project Ga0114950, IMG submission 83503) | Deep subsurface microbial communities from Kermadec Trench to uncover new lineages of life (NeLLi) - N075 metaG | ecosystem: Environmental > Aquatic > Marine > Ocean trench > Sediment | place... | reverse complement strand
GAGTCTACTTTCGAAAGATAGAACTGAGAACTGAACCTGCGGCGGTGTTTCTCGTCTTCGTACTCCCCCCTCGCGTCGGCGATCAACTTGAGTTCGTCGGTCGGGCCCTCCGTTCCACTGAGACCAATGCCGACGTTGCGCGTCCAGCCTGCTAGAAACGCAGTGCCGAACAACCCGGGCTTGGGTGGGTCGACTTCCTGTTCGATTTCCTTTGGGACTTCCTCTGCGACTTCCTCTGGGATGACAACGTCGGGCTCTGCAATGGCTGCGACCGGTATCACCAGGGCTGTGCTGACCGCGACGAGCAGGGCTGTGTGGCGCAAGCTGCGTCTCCTCTTGGCATGGATCACTGGTGCGCTGCGCCGGCTGGCAGCGTTGGGGTTGCGGAGTTCAGCTAAAGAATTCGCCACACCATGTAGCCCAGGTAGCTCAACAACAACCCGGCGCCTTCCCAGCGCAGGATCAAGCGGCTGTGGGTTCGCGCGGTCAACAGCAGCGCAAGCGAGAGGATCGCGGTCATGGCGAGATCCATCAGTCCACCGTCGGGAATGCTGATCGGAGTGACAAGGGAGGTCAGGCCACAGACCAGCAGAATATTGAAGATGTTGGAACCGACGACGCCCCCGACCGCGATCGCCAACTCGCCCCGACGCACTGCGGAAAGCGTGGCGACCAACTCGGGCAGGCTGGTCCCGACGGAGATCACGGTCAAGCCCACCACCACCTCGGGAACACCCAGCCCGAGTGCAATCGCTACGGCGCCGTCGACGGTGAGTTTTGCACCGAGGAGCAGGCCGACCAGGCCCAGGGCGATCCAGCTGAGGTCTCGAAGCGCGCGTCGGTCCCCGGCGCGATCCGAGTCGCTTTGGGAATCGCCTTCGCCATTTTCGCTGTGGCGATTCGCTTCCGAGCGCTGCTTGATCAAATCTCCGACCGTGTAGTAAATGAACACGACAAAGAAGAGAAGAAACACCAGCCCGTCACTGCGAGAATATTGTGCGACGCTCTCACCCAGCACGACGTCGCTCGCCATGACCCAAGCCGCGGCAACCGCGAGAATCATCATCGGCAGCTCGCGACGGGTGACGAGTCCGTCGATGGGGAGCGGACGAATCAGCGCCGAAAGCCCGATGATCAGCCCGATGTTGGCCAGGTTCGAACCGAAGATATTTCCGAAAGCGAGATTTCCGGAGCCGTTCAGTGCCGCACCCAGGCTGACCGCAAGTTCCGGGGAGCTGGTGCCAAACGCCACGACCGTCAGCCCGACGGCCAGGGGAGAAATGCCGAGAGACCGAGCCAACGACGATGCACCGCGAACCATCAAATCCCCGCCGACTACGAGAAGCATCATGCCGCCGAGGATCTGTAGCAGGTGAATCAGCATTGGGATCCAGTGTGTCGGAATTCAACTGAACTAGGGCGGACAGACGTGCGAGGTTGCCGATCGGGGTGCCTGGTCTTCATGGGAACATAATACGGTATGGTCCCCAACATGCGTCGCCCTGGGATTGTGTTTGCAGTGGTTCTGTCATTGCTCAGCGCATCTAGCGCCGGAGCCCAGCGCGCCAGTGAGATCTACGTTCCAAAACATCGGATCGCAGACGAACTCATGCCCCTGGCCGAAGCCGTGATCGGATCGGAAGGCGAGGCGATCCTCGACAGCCGCAACAACTCGTTGATCTTGATCGGGCCGAGAGACGTCGTGGACGCAGCGCTGGACCTGTTGAGGCAACAGGACCGCAGGGTCCCAATGGTTCGCCTGCGCTACCAGAGCCTCTCGCTTTCGGATCTTGCTGAATCCGGGCTCGAAATCGCCTGGCAAGGCGGAGTTGGCATCGGCGTGGGGCGGCTATCAGTGTCGACTGCGGACTCGAACGCGACGGGCGCCTTCGGGCGGCTCTATCGTACGGGCGACCGCCAGAGCTTTACAGGTGAACTGCGAATCCAGAGTGGACGCGAGGGTCACGTCGGCCGCGGTCGGTCGGTTCCGCTCGAGGGCCGCGACATCTTGGGTCGCGTGGTCGCGGGCATCGCTACCGCCGAACGCGGATTCAGCGCCCGTCCACGGGTGCTGGGCGATGGTCGCATTCAACTGGAGTTCACCAACACCGAAGCAACGGTCGACGACGCGGGCCGGATCACATTCTCGAACGCGACGACAACCCTGGTCGTGGAGCCAGGTGAAACCGTCGCGATCGGATCCCTCGTACAGGCGAGTCGGATCGAACACAGGAATGGAAAGTCCTATTCGACACGCATCTCGCATCGCGACCGCGAAGACAAACGAATATTTCTTCTCACCGTCGATGTTGAAGAGGATGACGAGTGAGTCATCGAGTGACTGTGAGCGATCTCACGGCTTGAATCGAGACTTGCCTGTGGTCGAAGCCACGCACAACGCGCAGGTGTGATCTAGATCACTCGCAGCGAATTGAATGTCGTCTAGTACTTTCAATCTGCTCAGGCTTTCAAGATATTGGACGACAGACACCAAGGAGATCTGTGCGCGTCGTGTTTCCGGCATTGAGTGCGCAGGATTTTGGGAGAAAATCATGAAACAGTTGGCTCGACTGCGGCTCCGTACGGTTTCGCTGGGTGCTTCGAGTGTGCAGGTTTTCATCGTTGTTGCACTTGGTGTCCTGGGTGTAGTCGGGAGCAACCCGGCGAGTGCCGGGGAGTGGGCCTTCGTGGGTTCGCGCTACCAGGCGATGGGTGGCGCCGGAGTCGCGACGGTGAACGATTCGTTTGCGTCCTACTGGAACCCGGCGGCGCTTGGGACTGCGCAATCTTGGGATACCGCGATCGATACCGGTGCGACCGTCTCGGTAGAAGCAGACATTCTCGACACGATCGACGGGCTCGAGGAACTGGTCGAGGGTGCAGCTTTTGCCGCCCTGGTTATGGATTTGAATGACGGCGGGGGGGTGGCGGGAGCTTCAAACGCCACGATCGCCGCGCTCCAGGTGGAACTTGCGAAGTTCGACAGTGAAGGAGACGGTGTCGTGGGCAATATCTCCACCGGCTTGGGCCTTCGCTGGAAGAACTACACCCTATTCGGTCGGTTGATTGCAGACTTTGCCGTTTCCCCGGTTTATGACTCGGTGCGCTTTGCGAGTACAGATCCCCACACCGATCCCAACAGCATTTTGAACAACGAATCGGGCTCACGCATTCGAGGATTGGGTGTCATCGAATCCGGCGTCGGCTACGGCCATTCCTTCTTCGATGGACTCCTGAGTGTGGGGGCCAATCTCAAGTACCTGCGCGGAATTACGTTCGACAAGTACGTGGACTACCAGTCGATCAAGGATGCGAAGATCAGTTTCGGTGACTCCGATTTGCGGAAAACGAGCGACGCCTTCGGACTTGATCTCGGCATCATGTCGCAACCGTTCGACTGGCTGCGGGTCGGACTGGTGGCCCGCAATGTGAACGCACCAAAGTTCGACGTTGATGGAAGCACTGGCGGCCCCGATTCGGTCGGGAGTTTCACGCTCGAGCCCCAGGTGCGAGCGGGCGCGGCGGTCTATCCCTTTTCGAATGACTTCCTCGTCATTGCCATGGATCTCGATTTGACGAGCAACAAGTCCGACCTGATCGATGGCTTTAATTCGCGGCTCTGGTCCTTTGGAGCCGAAGTCAAGGTCCCCCTGTGGGTTTTGACCATGGCCTTCCGTGGCGGCGGCTATATGAATACCGCCAGCGGCGCGAACCAGGCGTTTGCGTTTACAGCGGGAGTAGGGCTGAAGGTCTGGGTCTTGAGCCTGGACGTCGCAGGCGGCATGTCGGCGAAGTCATCCGACGTCAAAGGTGGCGACAGCTTCCCGAGCCGGGCCAATGGATCGATCGTGCTCGCGCTGCGGGGCGATTTCTAGTCACGACACAAGCCCCGGGCGTCAAACACTCGGCGGCGAAAAAGTCGGGTTGCGACCCAATCGGATGTCCTCGAGACGCGTGTTGCAGGCATCCCGCCAGCTGTCTTCGGCCAAAATGTAGAACCGGTCCTGCTGGATCGCGTTGAACACCCGGTCCGCCATCACCGAAGGGTCGAGGCCGCTCTTGGCCATGCCGTCGGCCAGGGCCCCCACGACCAGCTTGCCCGACTCGGTAATGGGCGGCGCCCCGTCCGAGTTCTTGTAGCTTTCGGGACGAACGCGTTCGGAGTTTGCGATCCCGGTGTCGATTAATTCCGGACACAGGACCGAGACGCCCAACTTGCTCTGGGTCACTTTCAATTCGTGATACAGGCACTCGCTGAAGGCCAGTACGGCGTGTTTGCTCATATGGTACGCCCCGGCAAAGGGCATCGTGGTCAGCGCCGCCATCGAAGCGGTGTTGACCACGTGGCCGGGGGTGTCCTGGACGATCATCCTCGGGACGAAGCTGCGAACCCCGTGCACGACACCGAAGGTGTTTACGCCGAGTTGCCATTCGTAGTCCTTGATGTCGACTTCCCAACAGAGTCCGCCGCTGAGCACGCCGGCGTTGTTGCACAGAATGTCGACCGCACCGAAACCCTCGAACGCCGCGTCGGCAAGTGCGTCGACGGACTCTTGACGGCTCACGTCACAGTGGCGCACTTCGACCTTGACGCCGTGCTTTTCGGTCAACGTCCTGGTTTCTTCCAGACCGGCGTCGTCCATGTCGGCGAGCATTAGTCGGCAACCCGCAGCGGCAAACTTCTCAGCCAATGCTCGACCAATCCCACTTGCCGCGCCGGTGACCACCGCGACCTTGTCTTCAAATTCGTTCATCGTTTGCATCCTCGATCCGTTGGGGAGTGCAAGTATCTCACACTCCCGTTGGGGTAGCGATCGAGTAAGCTCCGCGGAATGCGCCCCCGCCGCAAAAATACCCTGCGAAGGTTCTGCGCATGCATCGTCTGGTCGCTTGTGGCCCTGGCCTCGAGTGCCCACGCCCATCCGCTGGCGCCCTCGCTGCTCGAAATGCAAGAGCAGGCGGACGGGCAATACAGCGTCCGCTGGAAAACGCCGAACCTGCGCGCACCCGGGGTCGATCTTGTGCCCCAGCTGCCGGTAGCTTGCAAAGAGATCGCAGAGCGCTCGATCGAGGTGCTCGCAACATCGGTCGAGATTCGCTGGAGGGTGGACTGCGGAGAGCAGGGGATCGACGGTGCGACGCTCGGGGTTACCGGACTCGAACGCAGCCGCACGACCGCGTTGATCCGCGTAGTGTTTGCCGACGGCCGCATCGCCAAGGGGTTGATCCGGGGCGGCGCTTCCGAGTTCCGGGTTCAGGCCGGTCGCGGGGTGGCGCGCAGCTATCTGGCGCTGGGCTTCGAGCACATTCTGCTCGGACCCGACCACTTGTTGTTCGTCATGGGATTGCTGCTGTTGATCGTCGGTGCTCGCAAACTCATCGGTGCGATTACTTCCTTTACCCTGGGACACAGCCTGACCCTGGGCCTGGCAGTTTTCGATCTGCTGCGCATTCCCCAGCAAATCGTAGAGGTCGGGATCGCGATCAGCCTGGTCGTGGTCGCGCTCGAACTCGTGCGACGGGATCAGACGGCGAGGTCGCTATTGCGCGAACGTCCGGGGCTCGTGTCCTTCGGTTTCGGCTTGCTCCACGGGTTGGGTTTCGCGAGTGCGCTGCGCGAAGCCGGATTGCCCGGCGACGAAATTCCTCAAGCCCTGCTGTTCTTCAACCTCGGAATCGAAGCGGGGCAGTTGGTTTTCATCGCGGGGATGCTCGGAATCATCGCCTCACTTCGCAAAACCCCGGTGCCGCGGGTTTGGATCGACCGCGTATCTGCATACGCGATCGGTTCCCTGGCCGTCTTCTGGATTCTCGAGCGCAGTGCTGCACTCTTCTGAGAGTGGTGCACTCTTGTGAGAGTGTCGTTCTGTTTTGAGGTCAGATCCAACCTCAGAGATCAGGGATAGGGATTGATCTTGGCGATCTGCTTGGCGAACTCACTCGGTGAATCCGTGGGAAACTTGCAGACGCGATTCTCGCAGACATAGGCCGTGACCTTGCCTCCTTGTGCGCGCTTGCCTTTCACGATGGGAGAGAGTTTGGCGTGCGCTTCGAGGTCCGCGCCCTCGATCACCACACTCAGCGTGCGGTTGGGCAGGAAGATGCTGCGCAGTGGGGCGAGCATCGCGTCGAGTTCGGGGCCGGAGCCCGGGCCGGGGCTCACGATGATGATTTCCTTGGGCGTGTCGAGTTGGTAGTCCACGGCCAGGAACATCTCTGAAGTGGCGCCCGCGCCTCGGCGCAGCTCGCTGTGAAACGCGGCCAATAGCATGTCTGCCGACTGCGAGTAGAGCGAGTCGCCGGTGTAGAGATGCAGTCGCAGCAGGTTTAGCGCCGCGATGGAATTGCCCGACGGAATCGCGCCGTCGTGTCCCGACTTTTCGCGCGCGAGCAACCTTTCGCCGTCGTCGGCGGTCTTGAAGTAGCCACCTCCCTTTGCATCGAGGTAGTGGCGGTCGAGCACAGCCTGTAGCGCGATGGCCTCTCGCAACCAGCGCGGCTGGTGCTGCGCTTCGTATAGATCGAGCAACCCCTTGATGAAGAAGGCGTAGTCCTCGAGAAACGCCGGCCCCGAGGCGGCGGTGTCCTTGAACACCCGAACCAGCCGCGAATCTTTCCGCATGTTGTCGAGCACGAACTGGGCCGCGGCGGCCGCGCGCGCGACGAAGTCCGGGTCGTCGAAGGCAAAGCCCGCCCGGGCAAAGGCCGAGATCATCAGACCGTTCCAGCTGACCAGCACTTTGTCGTCGAGCAGCGGGGCCGCGCGCTGGCTACGGGTTTCGTAGAGTGTGGCCCGGGCGCCCGCCAGGTTTTCGTGCAGAGTTTTGACGTCGATTCCGAGTTCCTTGGCGACGTCGCGATCGCTGCGCCAGACCCGGAAGATGTTTCGGTTTTCGAAGTTGCCCTTCGCCGTGACTCCGTAGTAGGCCTCGACTTCCTTCGCTCGCTCCGAACCGAGGGCCTGCTCGAGTTCTCCCCGGGTCCAGCTGAAGAAGTAGCCTTCTTCCGATTCACCGTGTTGGTTTACGCTGTCGGCGTCGGTTGCCGAGAAGAACGCCCCGCCCGGGGCGGTCATTTCCTTGGCGACGTAGCGCAGCGTCTTTACGGCGATGTCGGCGAATTCCTGTCGCTGGGTTTTCTGCCATGCCTCCAGATAGTCTTGAACGAGCAGGGCGTTGTCATAGAGCATCTTTTCGAAGTGCGGCACCAGCCACTTGGTATCGGTGGAATAGCGGTGGAAGCCGCCCCCGACCTGGTCGTGAATACCGCCGGCGGCCATCTTCTCGAGAGCCAGACTGGCGACTTCGACCGCGCGCGCGTCCCCCGTGCGGTTTGCGTAGCGGAGCAAGAAGCGTACCGGCAGCGACGACGGGAACTTTGGCGCGCGATTCATTCCGCCCCAGGTGGGGTCCGAGTAGTCGCTGTAGTACTGCGCCATCTTTACGATCACGTCGGTGGGGATCGATTGGCTCGTCGCCGCGACGCTGCCTTCGAGACTGGCGCGGATCTTGGCTGTGAGTTGCTCGGCCTGACGTTCGAAGCGCTCGGGGTCCTCTTTGTACTGGCCCGAGATGGCTTCGAGGGCCTGGCGAAAGCTCGGTCGACCCCCGCGAGGCGTGGGCGGGAAGTAGGTCCCGCCGTAGAAGGGCTTGCGCTCCGGGGTGACGAATACATTGAGGGGCCAGCCGCCGTTGATCCCCATGGCGTGCACCGCCGCCATGTAGATGGCATCGACGTCCGGGCGGACTTCGCGGTCGACCTTGATCGCGATGAAGTTCGCATTCAAGTAGGCGGCGAGAGCGGGATCGTCGAAAGACTCTTCCTCCATCACGTGGCACCAGTGGCAGGTCGAGTAGCCGATGCTGATGAGAACCGGTCGCTCGAGGCGTTTTGCGGTGGCGAAAGCGTCGTCGCCCCAGGGAAACCAATTGACGGGATTGTGCGCGTGCTGTTGCAGGTAGGGGCTGGTTTCGAGCAGCAGGCGATTGGTGAACTGCGGCGCGCCGTCGCGCGTGAGATTGCGGGTTCTCGGCCGATAGTCCGCGTCCATCTGTGCCAGTCGCGCTGCGAGCTCGCGCCGGACGTCGACTGGGAGCTCGGGGGCTCCGGGCGGGGCTTTGGGGACCGCTTCGAGGCTCATGGTGCCAGTGCCTGCAGATGCGCTCGTTGTCGCGAACTGCAATGCGAACTGCAATGCGAGCGGCACGAGGAGAAGGACAGGTGTCGCACGCAACATAAACGAACTCCTAAAGCGCGGCCGGGGGACGCCACTATTCTCGACGCATTTCGGCCGCGCGGATTCGCGCGGTCAACACCTTGAAGATCTCGAACGAGATCTCGGGGGTCTGAAGCACGATCTCCTTGAAGGTATCACCCCCCAGGCTGAGTAGCCTCGAGTCCTTGGATGCGATGGCCGTCGCGCTGCGAACGGAATCGTCAAGAATGGCGATCTCACCCATGTACCCAACGGGTGTCAGGGTGCTCAAGAGTCGCTCGTCCGGGGTGCCGTGGCTCTTGTAGATCTCGAGTTCGCCTTCGAGCAAGATGAACAGGTCCTCGCCGAGGTCGCCCTCGCGCACGACGCACTCACCTGCCAGGTACTCGGCTTCGTGCATGAGCTGGTGGATGACTTCGAGTCTTTCGAGACTCAGTTCGGTAAATAGCGGGACTTTGCGCAGGGCGAGAAGTCTTTGCATGAGATCGACCTCGTGTTGGTGATGTGTGTCGAGTGGTAGGTTTTGTTGCGCTGGATGCTCTAGTTCGGATTCCGTTTCTGGTTGGGAACCGGACGAGAGAAAGGGCGCAGCCGCGAGTCGCAACCAGCGGTCTTCCGAGCGACTCGCTTCGTCCAGAACTTCCCGCAAATCCCGAGGTGCCATGACGAAGGCGGCCGCGCTCCGGAGTTTGTCTTGAAACGGCCCCGCTTCGAGCAGCAGTGCAAATTGATCGGAGGTCTCGCGTTCCCCGAGGTTGCTGAGAACTTCGAGCGCATCGGCCCGATCGCGATTCGATCCGCGGTCCAGGATCTGATTGACGCTTTTCACGACCGCCGGATCTTCCAGGGCCGACAACAGTCGAAAGGCCAACCACACCTTGCTCCGGTAGGCGTTTTCAAGGGCGACTCGGAGAAAGCGCGCCTCGAGGGTGGGTTCGACCGGGGTGAACTCGATTCCCGCAGAGAGTTTCCAGGCGTCGCGCACGCAGGTCCGATACACCAGTGCGAGGTGTTGGCGGCTGTCGACCTGATCGGCCGCGTCGATTACGTCGAGTGCCGCCTCCGCGGTCCAGCGACGCAAACTCTTGAGTTGGGGCAGCGCTGCCAGCACCCCCGGTTCGCCGAGTCGCGCGAGGCCCCGGGCCGCCGTCTCCCGCACGGCACGCGCAGAATCGTCGAGGGCAGCGGACAAGCTGGTCGCGACTCGAGGGTCCGAGCCAAAATTGGGCAGCGCCAGGGCAGCGGCCTGGCGAACCTCAGAGTCTGCGTCGGCCATGGCCTCGAGGAGTTGGTTGAGGCGAGCGGGCGCGTCCACGGCGTGATGGGGAGCGGAACTCGATAGCGCCGCCGCGCGAACCCGCTGATCGCGATGATGAAGCAGGCTCTCCACGGTGTGTGACATGGCGTCCGGGAGACACTCGAGTGCAGCCACGATCTCCAGCGGGTCTTCACTCTCGAGCAGCGCTTCCAGTACCACTTCGCCGCCGGCCCCGTTTTCCCGGGCGATCAAGGCGCGTATCCGGGGATCGGAGTCGCCGAGGCGGTCTCGCAGGTGCGCGTCGAGTTTTGCTGGACGTCGTTCGAGCGCGACTGCGGCCCGAACGGCAGCCAGGCGAACTTCGACTTCTTTGTCCATCAGCGCATCGGGCAAGCCCTCGAGTAGACGATCTCGATCGAAGTTCGCGAGTGCTTCGAGGCAGGTGGTCCGAACCCTCTTATGGGGATGGCGGCTTGCGCGCAGCACCACCTCGCCAAACCCGCGCTTCGACAATTCAGCCGCCAATTTCAGCAGGCTGGGAGATGGATACTCGCGCTCGCTAACCAGTAGACCCTCCCACTGTTCCGCCAGACTTGCGAGAGCGCCTTGTCCTAACTCGACATCGAGATTGAGTCTCCCGTGGCGAAGTTCGACAATGAAACTCTGCAGGTACTCTCGGCGCACGATCAAGCCCGCGGACAAATAGATCAAGCTCATCCCGGCGCCGAGGACGCAGAGCCAAAGCAAGTTGGCGTTCTCTCCCAACGCGAGCAGTGCGAGGCCCGCCATCGCCATGGCGGCGAACAGCACGACACCTTCGAGCAGGGCCCGCACCCGGCCGCGAAAGCGAAACGCCAGCGCGTTGTACGAGAGTTGCCGGATCGGCGCCGCGAGCGAAGTCTCGACCAACTCGCGGACAGCCCTGGCTACGACTGCTGCCACCAGCACCGGGTAGAACCAGAGTAGAGGAAAGACCAGCAGGGTCATGAACGCGTGGACGAGGCCGGTGGTCGGTACTCCGAGTCGCTTCAGAAGCCTCGGCGCCACGACGGTGCCGATGAAAATCTCAGCGAGATTGCTCAACGCGAGGTAGACCCCGAGAAAGACGGCCAGGGTCTTCGCCGAATCGAAGGCCTCGCTGAAGATTTCCATGTAGAGGTATTGAATGACGAACAGGGCCGAGATCATTCCGACGATCGAAACGGCAAGCCATCCCGCCAGGGGCGAGCGACCCAAAAAACGCAGGGCTCCTCGCATTCCCGCGGCGGAACTCTCATCTCTCTCTTCGACGCCGAGCGTCCGCCAACGTCGCAGATCCTGCTTGCGACGATTGACGATGCCCGCGCACAACAGCAGCGTGAGGGACCAGCCCAGAATCAAGCTTTCGGCCGAAAATGCGAGTCCCCCGATCGCCGCGATCGTGCCTCCGAGCGCCCCCCCCGCGCTCGCCCCAACCACGAGGTAGGGGTATAGGCGCTTGCTCTGCAGGGTGTCGAAGAAGTCCGCCGCAAAGGTCCAGAAGTGCAGGTTGATCAAAATCGCCTGGGTGAGATAGGCGGCACAAAAGAGAGCGTGCAATATCCCGGGCAGCCCCAGCTGAAGCAGCAGTGCCCCAACGCCCAACGAGATTCCGGCGGCGGCCAGAAGCACGGTAAAGAGCCGGTCGTTGCGCGCGCGGCCCACGACGATCGCGTAGCTTCCACAGCCCAAGACGGTCGCGATCGCTGCGGTCACAAAGACCATCGGCAGATCCGCTGGGCCAACACGTTCGAGAAACAGGGCCTCGCTGCCGGCGAGTCCCAGGGTCTGGGCCAGGGTGAGCAGGGCCGAGAGCTGAAAGAAGAACAGAAATCGATCCCGCTCCGCTGTGCGAACAGAGGGCAATAAGCGCCAGAACAGCGGCTGTCCCTCCGCCATCTAAAGCTCCGTCGGCAACGGTCGCGGGGCGGCCCGCGCAAGGGCATGGAGAACTGTATCGACTGTGATCAACTCGGGCAGCACCGTCGGGCGCTCGGGACGATCGGGACCGTAGACCAGGTAGACCGGGACCCCGGCCTTGCCGTGTCGCGCGAGTTCCAGGCGAATGGCTTCGTCGCGCAGGGTCCAGTCTCCCCGGAAGGTTGCGACGTTCAGCTGTTTCAGCGCATCGAGCACGCTCTCGTCTTGCAGCACCAGACGTTCGTTGACCTTGCAGGTAATGCACCAGTCCGCAGTAAAGTAGACGAACACCGGTCGTCCGGCGCGCAGCGCTTCGTCGATTGCAATGGTATCGAAGGCCCGCCAGGGGATCGCGCTACCTGCGCTTTCGCGCGATTGGGCCCTGATGGGCTGGAGCGGAAGCACGCTGAGCACCGTGACGATGAGCACCGCGAAGGTGGCGACCAGACGTCCAAGAGGTCGCGGGGAACTCGACCGCTGAAGTCGTCCGAATCCGTAGGCTCCCAGCCCGACTGCGAGCAGCAGAACCAGCACGGTGAGTTGACCTTCGAGGCCCGAGACCCGGCCGAGTACCCAGAGCAGCCAGGTCCCCGTCGCCAGTAGCGCCAACCCGAGCCCTGTGCGCATACGGTTCATCCACGAACCCGCGGACGGAATGAAACGCGACAGCCCCGGAACCAGGGACACCGCGACAAAGGGCAGGGCCAGGCCGAAGCCAATCCCCGCGAACACCGACGTGATTTCGAGTGTGCCACCCGCAAAGGCAAAACCGACCGCGGTTCCGAGAAAGGGTGCCGAGCACGGCGTGGCGAGGGCCACGGCGAGAAAGCCGTCAAAGAAGCTGCGTCGAGGGCCAGTTGCCTCGCGCCCAATCCCATCGATGCGCGACGTGTCGACGTTGATTTCAAACAGGCCGAACAGATTGCAGGCGAACAACACGACCAGCACGGCGACTGCGGCGAGAAACACGGGTTCGCGAAATTGAAAACCCCAACCCACTGAAATCCCGGCCTGGCGCAGGCCGAGGACGAAGGCGGTCAAAAGGGCCATCGAAGCCTGAATGCCCGCAGCATAGGCGAGCCCGTGGGCGTAGACTTGCTTGCGATCTTGCTGCGCGATTTCGGAAAGTGCTACGACCTTGATGGCGAGGATCGGGAGCACACACGGCATCAAGTTGAGGATCAGCCCGCCCAGCAGGGCCAGCAGCAGCGCGTAGACCAGGCCGATCGATAGCTGGGGAAGGCGCACCAGTATAGTTGAGTCGAGCCAATCCGTTGCAATGAGTTCAATCTCGGTTCCGATTTCGGCGACTGGGAATGGAACTTCGACCTCGACATAGCTCGCGTCTGCGAGCGCGAGGATTCCACGCAACGGGTCTTCGCTGCGCGGTGGCGCGTCCGCTTCAGTGTGTCCTCGCATCGCCAGTATAAAACCGCCGGCAGCGTCGGGAAAGTCCTGCACCCCCAGTGGGCGCAGGGAGGGGTTGGTCTGGGAGTAGGGGAGAAAGACCGCCGTGGGCTCGATCGCCTGGAGCGCGGACAGGTCGCATTCGCTCGCGACCGTGCAGCGCTTTATTCCGATCCCAAACAGAAACGAATCACCGGGTCGAATGGCACTCTGCGAAAGACGCGTCTCTACCTCGAGATCGAGGGCGCTTGCGGATCGCGGCACCCGAGCTTCGTAGGCATCGAAGAGTGCTCGCGCCTTGTCATCGACGACCTCGGGCGAACCGAGCGTCAAGTTGCGTTCGAGTGCGATCGCACCGGGGATGCAGACCTCTCGGCAGACCAAAAAGTTGAGATGGGCGCCGAGTCGAATCGGGCCGTCTACCCGCGAGTGGATCGTGATCCTAGTAGCCAGCAGAACCTGATCGGCGTAGCCGTAGGTCGTAGATTCCGTCTCGTTTTCGTGGAAGACGCTGGGAGCGGGCCATTGCAGTGCGCCGACCGTCGCGTCTTCGACTTGCCACGCGATCCGGGTCGGCAGAGCGGTGTCGCCCGGATTTCGCCAATAGATGTGCCAACCCGGCTGCATCTCGAGCAGCACGCCGACCCGAAACGGCACGTCCGTTGCGATGGCATCCGATTCGATCAACAGGCGCGCAGAGACCCGGGCGCGGTCCTCGAAGATCGCCGATTCCCCCACGGCAGTGTCCGGTACATCGGGGGCGGGCAGTGCGGCGAACGACAAGTTCGCCCCACAGCAGAGCGCCGCCAGCGCGATCGTGGAATTTCGAATCACCGCTGCGCTCAAAGTCTTGTTGTGACGCAAAAGTGCAATACGACGAATCATTCTCAGGACCGGATTAAAGGCGCGCAAAAATCTAGTGTACAGGACCCGCAAGAAATTGGATCAGTGAACCAGTCGCCCCTCGTGTTCCGGCTCGTCTTTGGCGGGCTCCATCGGTCGCGGCTCGAACAGCTGGCACGCGATTCCGGACTCGCGTAGAACCACGATCGAGGGATATTCCGGCGAACGGAACCCGTACGCGCGACAGCCTCTGGGAAAGTCGTTTGTCCAGGTGACGAAGAAGTGGCTGCAGTGGACGCAGCTCGGATTTTTCGCGGCAGACATCTCGGCTGAGTCTTCGACCCAACGAGAGGAATTCTAGAGTGGGACTCTGTGCGGCAGAAAGCACGCCTTGTGCCGCGCAGACTCCAACGTTCCGGGTCAGTCGACGTTCTCCGCTGCCAGGGTCACTTCGACCATCAGATCCTGACCGAGCTGTTCCAGGGCTTCTCGCAAGCTTTCCAGGCTCAACGCAGCCGGACAGAGCAACTCCGCCTCGGCGATGAACAAGATCTCCCCGGACATGGGTGCGCTCGTGCATCTCGTGTTGAGCCGGATCACGTTGACGCCCGCGACGGTGAGCGCCGCGGTAATTTCGCGCAGGATCCCCGGCCGGTCCTGCCCGACGAGTTCGAGGGTCGCCCGTTGTACTTCGACTTCGGCCTTGGTCGAGTCGATGCGTTCGAGACGCAAATCGAGTCCGTCATGGGCCAGCGCCAGCAACCCTTTTTCGAGGTCCAGGGCCCGAGCTTCGGGAGCCGTAATGCTGACAAAACCCGCGAAACGACCGGAAAGCCGGGCCAGCTGACTCTCTTGCCAGTTGCCGTCGTGGGCGGCCACCACGGTCGCGATGGCTTCGACGATCCCCGGTTGATCTTTGCCGAGTAGCGTCATGACGAAGGAGACATTCACGCTTTGTGCCCTCCTGCTCGAGTGTCCCACCGCGCCCCACCGGATCGGACTGTTGCGCCAATACCCCAGCCTACCCCACGTCCACCTGCAGGGCCTCGCGCATGAAATGGGCGGCCTGGGGTCTCGCATGAATAATCGGCTCGGATTTCGCGGCGTCGTTGAGTCTACTAAAGTAATTGACCCGGCGACCCTCCCGCCCCGAAGCTGTCGCCAATCAACCCGGAGACCCACGGTGAAATTCGTCCTATCCCTGGCCTTTTGCGACCCCCTGCACCTCGGAACCCTGTGTCGCGCCGCCGATCGAGCGGGGTTTGCCTTTGCTTCCCTCTCGGACCACCTCGTGCATCCCCAGAAACTCAAGACTCCCTATCCCTATACGGAAGACGGAACGCCGCGCTGGCCGCCCTTTACCGACTGGCCGGATCCGTGGGTGACGATCGGCGCCCTCGCGGCCCAAACCGAACGGCTGCACTTCTATACCAGCGTCTATGTGCCCGCCCTGCGCGATCCCTTCAGCGTGGCCAAGGCCATTGGCACCGCATCGGTCTTGTCCGAGGGGCGAGTGGCGCTCGGCATCGGGACCGGATGGATGAAGGACGAATTTCAGCTGGTGGATCGCGAGTTTCACAATCGCGGCAAACGTCTCAACGAGATGATTCCCGTGTTGCGCAAACTCTGGTCGGGAGGCTGGGTAGAGCATCACGGAGAGTTCTACGACTTCGATCCCCTGGAAATGAGTCCCGTACCGCCCAGCGAGATTCCAATTTTTGTGGGAGGTTTTTCAAAGCCGGCGATGCGTCGGGCGGCGACCCTGGCCGACGGCTGGATCTCCGATCTCCACACCCTGGCTGAACTCGAGGCTCTGATCGACGAGGTGAGGGCTTATCGCGCGGACAGCGAGAGGGCGGATGACGCGTTTCCAATCTTCGGTTCGGCGACCGACGCCGCGGGGGTCGACGGCTACCGCCGACTCGAAGACATCGGGGTCAGCTACGTGGTGACGTTTCCCTGGGTCTTCTATCACGGGATGACCGACGAACTCTCGCAGAAGGTCGACGGCATCGCGCGCTTTGCGGACGAGGTGATGTCAGCCTTCGAGTGAACTTCGGTTCGAAGGAGCAGCGGGCACACAGGCCAAAAATCTTGCCCACGATTCGCAATCCGATGCCCGATGTGGAACTTTCTTGGCCGGAGGCACGGCTGACGATGCGTTTTCAGCAGGGAGACCGAGTCAGAATCGTTCAGGCAAAGGGCCCCTACACGGGTTGCCGCGGAACGATTGCCGATGCATCGGCTGTAACCGATGTAGCCGGGGCCGGTGTCGGGGCTGAGGCCCGGGCCGGTGTCGATGACGGCCAGCTTCCGCTCGGCTATTACGTCGCGATCGACGGCGAAAACGGCGTCGTGCGTCCCTTCCTGGTCGAAGCGCTCGAGCGCATTGGCGCCGTGTCGAGTCGTCGACGCGAGACTGCTGCCGACCGGGTCGAGCGCTGACCTTTCAGCCGGTCGCGACTCGCTGCATCGCTTTGGCGATGCGCAACATTCGATGGATCTGAACCACGCCCAGGGCGATCAAGATCCCCCCGGTCAGGCGCGCGAGCACCGGTCCTCCCAGGGCGATCGCCGCGACTCCTGTTGCGATCGACAGAAGATGCAGGGGGAAGGCCAGGTCCAAAATCTTTACCTCTTGCCGCGCTGCCGAGGAAATCGCAAACCCTCGGTCGCCGAACGCGCGCAAGATCGCGTGGACCAGCAGGCCGGCCCAGCCCCAGATCGCCACCCAAGCGAACGCCAGCCGCCATTGGGGCGTCGGGTTGAATAAAGCCATCGCTCCAATTGCGAGTGAAATCGGCGCCAAGCAAAACGCGGACTGCCAATAATGCCGTTCCGCAATCGGGTGCTCGGGGTTTCGCAGGCTTCTGAGTCCGTAGAAGGGCTGCATGCACCAGGCCGCGATGGCCGCCGGGGCGATCGCGAAGCTGGCCGTCCAAGACGTTGCCGCTTGTGACATTTCGATTAGCCCCAGGTATTGCAGCCCGAGCAACCCGCTCGGTGCGACGATGCCGATCCACAGCAGTCGCCCCCACCAGGTCGAAGTCAGGGGTTGCGAGCCGTGTTCGGGAGATTGTTCAGCGGAGAACCAGTTGAAGGCCGCGCCCGACATGCCCCCAATCCAACCGAACAGCGCGATCGCAAGGTGAACCTGAATCCAAAGTCCCCGGGGCCCGGGGAACTTCATGCCCCCGTGTCCGTGTGCCACCCAGATCCCGAGAATGACCACCACCAGGAACGCGCCGATGGCGAGGCGGAGCGGGGCCGCGTTCGGCTGACCCCGGGTCCCGCGCAAGGACCCGATCGCCGGCCAAAAGAAACAGCCCAACGCCGGAAACAACGCTCCAATTGCGACGAAGACCGGTGTGACCGCGACTCCGGCGAGCCCGATACACAGCGAGATGATCCCGATCGCAAACGTGACGAACACAAAGTACGCGAGTCGCGGGGCTTTGATGCGCCGGTCGAGCTGTACCGGAACCAGCAAATAGAAGGTCCCGAGCAAGGTCATGCTGATGAAGCCGAGCGTTGCGATATGGGTCAAGCTCATGGTCACGGTCGACCAACCGTTTGCCAGGGCCTGCTCGCCAACTACGAGCAACAGCGTCCCCCCCGCGATTGCGGACGCTGGTGCGGTCCAGAAGAAACACTGAACACTCGCCGCCCGGGGCGGGTGCTCTTGGGGTTTGCTCAAAGGCACTCCTCGAGTGACTCGACGACTCGACAATCACAAACACAAAGGCGAACACACCGATGCAGCCGAGCCGCCTAGGTTAGCGACTCCTGCGAATGGGGTAGACTGGTTGCCGAAAATGTCCGAGGTCGACCGAAGCATGCAGATCCGTTTCACGAGGCTCCTGCTCATCATCTCGCTGTCCCTGTGCCCGGTCGTCGGCTGTGACTCACCGGCTGGCGATGATCCGGGGACTGCGGCAACACCCGCCGAGCCGGGCGCGCCGGCGAAGGCCGTGCAACCCGAGCAAAATTCAAAGCGATTCAACCTCAAGGGAATCATCGCCCGCCAGCGGGAGCAGGTGCGCAATGCGCCGGGCCGAACCGGCATTCTCAGCGAAGAGAAGCGCTATTCGCTGTTCGACGAAGAGCTGATCATCCGAGACTTTTTTCAAGACCGTCGCGAGGGATTCTTCGTCGACGTGGGTTGCGCCTGGCCGGTGATCGCCAACAACACCTTCTATCTCGAAAAACATCTCGGCTGGAAGGGCATCGGAATCGATGCGCTCGCCGAGCACGCGCTGGCCTGGAAGGAACAGCGCCCGAACTCGAAGTTCTTCAGCTATCTGGTGACCGACCACTCCGGAACAGAAGACTCGTTCTTCAAGTCGGAGAGTCTCGGCCTGTCTTCGGCCGATCGAGGAAGGGCGGACGGCGCACACTTTGGCGGTACACTCAGGGTCGAAGAGGTCAAGGTCCCCTCCATTACCCTCGACGACCTGCTCGATCGAGAGGGGGTCGAGAAAATTGATCTGCTGGCGATGGACATCGAAGGACACGAACTCACCGCTCTGCACGCCTTCGACATCGATCGCTTTCAACCGGCACTCGTGGTCACCGAAGGCAAACGTCCAGACGTGACGGCCTACTTTGCCGAACACGGCTACGAGGTGATCGATCGCTACCGACCCTTTGACCCGGTGAACGAGTACTACCGGCGCAGCGATTCGCTCGAGCAAAAGGACCCAAAACCATGACGGATTCCACGAACGAAACGATGGGTTACCAGCCGCGTCCCCG
>Ga0114950_10001334_pt1 | contig 18417 bp, 13 predicted proteins | sample N075metaG_FD_83503 | JGI IMG/M metagenome (GOLD analysis project Ga0114950, IMG submission 83503) | Deep subsurface microbial communities from Kermadec Trench to uncover new lineages of life (NeLLi) - N075 metaG | ecosystem: Environmental > Aquatic > Marine > Ocean trench > Sediment | place... | reverse complement strand
CCTACGCGCCCAGCGGGCAACGAAGGCGCCGTAGGCGCCGAGAGGTCGGGGGCGGGTGGTGGGAAATCAATAAAACCGGGTGGCGGCAAATCGAAAAAAAACGAACAGCTTCAAGCCGCCGCCCTCCACCACCCTCCCAGCGGGAGCGAGAAGGTAGTGGATGCAAGGCGCGCGCCGTGAGGAATACCGGAGGCGTACGTCAGTACGTCGTAGGTAGTCCGATCAAGCGCAACGCCGCAGACGCTGCCTTATCGCTACCGCCCCAGTAAAAAAGGATTAGACGTCCGCTCGATACCTACTTCCGTCGGTGGCCCATGCCCGGGGAAAATCCGCACGTCGTCGCCCAGCGGCACGATGACCTGGCGGATCGAGCGCATCAGCGTTTCGTAGGAGCCGCCGGGCAGGTCGGTGCGCCCGATGGACCCGGCGAACAGCACGTCGCCCGCCACCACGGTCTGCGCTTCCGGAAACCAGAAGGCCACATGACCGGGGCTGTGCCCGGGCACAAACAGCACTTCGACGGTGTGCTCGCCGAGCTGCAATCGCTGTCCCGAGGCGAAGGACTCGTCGACCTCGGGCAAAGGCTCGACGGGAAAGCCGAACGCCTCGCCCTGCTGGGGCGCGGCGTCGTACAGCATGCGGTCTTCGGGATGCAGCCAAATTGGCGCCCCGGTTGCTGCGGCCGCCTCTCGCAATCCGAGGACGTGATCCAGGTGGGCGTGGGTCAGCCAGATGGCGTCGATCTCGAGGCCGAGCTCCCGCGCCACCTCCAGCAGTGCCGGTACCTCGCCACCGGGATCGATGAGTACGGCGCGGCCACTCGCCGGACAGCCGACGACATAGGAGTTTTCGGCGAACGCTCCAACCGTCAGAAAACGAACCGCGAGCTCGGTCGCCATCACCTTCCCAGAGGTAGCGCGGGCCGGTTGACAAGCCGCTGCGCCAGTCGGGTGCAACGCTGCAGCGGCGCCGCGTTGGCCACCGCCCGCGCCACGGCGCGACGGCTGCCCACCAGCACGGCCAGCTTCTTGGCCCGCGTCAACGCAGTGTACAGAAGATTGCGCTGCAGCATCGGGTAGTGCTCTGCTAGTAACAGAATGACCACCGCGGGATACTCGCTGCCTTGGCTCTTGTGTACCGAGATGGCGTAGGCCAGCGACAGGTGCCGAGCCGCCTTCTGGTCGTATTCAACCCGGCGGCCGTCGAACTCAACGGTCACCGTGCCCCGCGGCTGGGCCTGCACGATGCGTCCGACGTCACCGTTGAAGACCTCACGGTCGTAGTCGTTGCGCTGTTGAATGACCCGGTCGCCGGCGCGCAGCTCATAATCGCCCACCTGCAGACCACCGCTGCCGGCGTTGAGGCGCTCCTGCAACGAGAGGTTGAGCCGCGTCACGCCCGCCTTGCCGCGGTGCATCGGTGCCACCACCTGGATATCGTGCAGCGGGTCGAGACCAAAGCGCGCCGGGATGCGCTCGGCGGCCAGCGTCAACGCTATCTGGCGGGCCCGGTCGGCATCGTTCTCGCTGATGAAGTAGAAGTCGAGCGGCGCATCGTCCTCCCAGGCGGCGGCTCCATCGAGCCCCTCCGGAAGCTGACCTTGGTTGACCCGGTGGGCATTGCGAACGATCAGGCTGCGCTGCGCTTGCCGGTAGATCTCTTCCAGCCTTACGGTCGGCAATACGCCCGAGGCCAGCAGGTCCCGCAGCACCGCCCCCGGCCCTACCGGCGGAAGCTGGTCGGCATCACCGACCAAAACCAGCATGGCGCGTGGCGGCACCGCCCCGACCAGCGCGTCCATCAAGAACAAGTCGATCATCGATGCCTCGTCGACGATGATCACGTCGGCGTCGAGCGGGTTGGACGCATTTCGGGCGAAGCTGCCGTCGTGCGGCCGAAACTCGAGCAAACGATGCAACGTCCGGCTGGCGTGACCGGTAGCCTCCGAGAGGCGCTTGGCAGCACGACCCGTCGGCGCGGCCAGGTGGACGCGCGCCCCCAGGGCCAGGCCACAGCGCACAATCGAGTCGATCAGCGTGGTCTTTCCAGTCCCCGGCCCGCCGGTAACCAGCAGCAGCTTCTGAGACAGTGCCACCGCCAATGCATGACGCTGGTCCGCACCGAGCTGCATGCCGAGCTTGTCCTCCGCCCACTTCACCGCCTTGTCGGCGCGTTCTTCGGACAACGCGCCCGGCTGGCCGTCGGCGGCGGGGGTGGCGATGATGGCCAGCAAGCGGCGCGCAACCCGCTTCTCGGCGTCGAGAAACGCCACGTTGTACACCGCCCGATGGCCGTCTTCGCCGATCGGGTCCGCCTCCACTTCGCTCGAGCCCGAGGGGCTCAGGGCGGCCACCTCCTCGTCGGCGAGGGGCTCCGCGACCAGCCGGCCGTCGGCCAGCAGGCCGGCCACCGCCTGGCGCGCGCCCTGATCATCGGCCAGCTCGAGCAACGCCGAGGCCAGCCGCACGAGACGCTCGTAGGGGACGAAGCAATGCCCCTGGTTGGCCTGCTCGAGCAACACGTGCTCGATGCCGGCACGGGCACGGGGATCGCCGTCGATGGCCCATCCTGGCAGGTTGCGGGCGATCTGGTCGGCGCGGCGAAAGCCGATGCCGGCAACCTGCTGCGACGACGCCAACGCGTAGGGATTCTGGCGCACCCGCTGCTCGGTTTCGTCGCCCCAGGCGCGCAGAATCGTATCGGTGAGAAAGGGGCCCAGCCCCAAGCCCTGAAGAAAGATGCGCGTTTCGCGCTCGGCCTCCTGCTGGGCCCAGCATTCCCGGATGCGCGCCAGGCGGCCGCGGCCGATGCCGCGCACCTCCAACAGCTTCTCGGGGGTCTTGTCGAACACTTCGAGGGTTTTGACGCCGAAGCGCTCGACGATGCGGGCGGCGATCTCGGGACCGATGCCGGGCACCACCCCCGAGGCCAGATAGCGCTCGATAGCGGCCACGTCGGAGGGTCGCACGGATCTCGCCTTGTGGGCGCGAAATTGGCGTCCGAAGCGCGCGTCATCGACCCACGCCCCGTCAATCTCCAGCCGCTCGCCCTCGAAAAACGGAGCCAAGTTGCCCACCGCGGTGGCGGCGCCACCGTCGTCAAGACGCAGGCGGATCACCGCCCACGAGCCTCCCTCCTGCTGGTACACGATGCGTTCCACCGTGCCGACCAGGCGAGAACTGAACAGATCGTCGATGGCGGAGTCCTCCTCGCTCCTTGCCTCTGCCCCGTAGGCCCCCGGCGCGACACTCCCGGGGGGATGGGGTTGTTCGGCGCCCTCCTAAAGGGGCAACGCTAGATACGCAACGTTAGATATGCAGCGCGCGGCCGTCGACCGCCAGGGCCGCCTCCTTCATCGCTTCCGACAGGGTCGGGTGGGCGTGCACGGTGAGCGCTATGTCCTCGGCGCAGCCGCCGTAGCTCATCGTTACCACGGCCTCGTGGATGAGGTGCCCGGCTTCGGCGCCGATGCAATGCACCCCGAGCAGCTTGTCGGTGTCGGCATCGGCGATCATCTTGACCCAGCCCTCGAGCTCGCCCCGCGCCCGTGCCCGTCCAAGACCACGGAAGGGGAAACGCCCGACGCGGATCGTATACCCCTTGTCGATCGCTTCCTGCTCCGTGAGTCCCACCGAGGCCATCTCCGGGTGGGTGAACACGACCGCCGGAATGGCATCGTAGTGCATCGCCGAGCGCTGCCCCGCGACGCGCTCGGCGGCGACCACGCCTTCGTCCATCGCCACGTGGGCGAGCATCGGCGTCGGCACCACATCACCAATGGCGTAGACCCCCTCGATTCCCGAGCGCATCCCCTCATCCACGGGGATAAAACCGCGCTCGTCCACCTCCAGGTCGATGGCCTCGAGGTCGAGGCCCTCGACAAAGGGCCGCCGGCCCACGGCTACCAGCACCTTGTCGGCGGTGATCCACCGCTCGTTGCCCTCGTGCTGGTAGCGCACGATGGCCTTTTGTTCTTCGAGCTCGACGCTGGTGACCTTGGCCCCGAGTTGGAACGCCAAGCCCTGGTCGGCGAGAAGATCCGCTGCCGTGCCGGCCAGCTCTTCGTCCATCTCAGGAAGGATGCGCTCCATCATCTCGAGGACAATAACGCGGCTCCCCAAGCGGCTGTACACGCTGCCTATCTCCAGGCCGATATAGCCGGCGCCGACGACGACGAACTGTTCGGGGATCTCCTCGAAGTCCAGCGCTTCGCGCGAGGACACCACTTTGTCGCCGTCGAAGGGCGCGGTGGGGATCCCCATGGGTACCGAGCCGGTGGCGATGATGACGTTATCGGCACGCACCAACTGCGTGCCGCCGTCGGTCAACTGTACCTCCACGACGCCGGGCTCGAGAAAGCGACCGGCCCCCTCGATGAGCGCGATGCCACCCTTGCGCAACAGCCCCGCGACACCACGGGTCAGCATCTGCACCGTCTTTTTTTTCTGCGCCTGCATGCGGGGATAGTCGACGCTGACCTCGCCTACGTCGATGCCGAACTGGCTCGCCTCCCGGATGGACGCCAAGCGGTGCGTCGCTTCGAGCAGCGCCTTGGATGGAATGCAGCCGATGTTCAAACAGGTACCGCCGACGAACTCTTTTTCGATGACGGCGGCGCTGAGGCCCAGCTGGGCGGCCCGGATGGCAGCGATGTAGCCACCTGGTCCGGACCCGACGACGACAACGTCTACGTGCGTGTCTTCAGGCATCGTTCCCTTTCTGCCCGCCGGCCGGTTCTACAAGCCGGCTAGCAGTTGCAGCTTCGGATCCTCCAACAAACCCACCAGGTCGCGCATGAACAGGGCGGCAACGGCGCCGTCTACGACGCGGTGGTCGCACGACAGACACAGGTTCACCATGTGGCGGATGACGATCTCACCGTTGCGCACCACCGGACGCTCGCGAATCGAGGTCACTCCGAGGATCGCCACCTCCGGAATGTTGATCACCGGGGTAGCGAGAAAACCGCCGATGTTGCCGGTGCTGGTGATGGTGAACGTCCCTCCCCGCAGATGATCCAGGGCGATCTTGCCAGCGCGCGCCTGCTCGGACAAACGGGCGATCTCGGCGGCAAGATCGAGCAGGTCCTTGCCGTCGGCTCCCTTGACCACCGGGACCATCAGCCCGCGCTCGGTATGGGTGGCGATGCCGATGTTGTAGTAGTGCTTGAGGATGATCACACCGGCCTCCTCGTCGAGGCTGGCATTGAGATAAGGATGGTCCTTCAGGGTCAGCACCAAGGCTTGGATGATGAACGGCAGGAAGGTGAGCTTGAGGCCACGGTCGGTCGCTTTCGGCTTCGCCTGCCGCCGTAGCGCGACCACCTCGCTCATGTCGGCTTCTTCGACGTAGGTGTAGTGCGGCACGGTGGTCGTAGCGATCACCATACGCTCGGCGATGGCACGGCGCAGGCCGCGCAGAGGCACGCGCTCCTCGTCGCCGGCGGGCGCCGCCGTGGAGAGCGTGACCGGCGTTGAGGCCGCCACCTGCGGGGCCGGCGGCCCGGGTGCAATTACGGGAGCGCTTAGAGGAGCCAAAGCGGGGGCGGACTCCGGGGCCGCCGCCACCGCCTCGGCGACGGGCTCCGCGCGCAGTGCGGCCGGCGTATCGGCCGTTTCGCCGCTGGCAAATGCACGCACGTCTGCCTTGGTCACCAGGCCGCCACGGCCACTTCCGGGAATCAGGGCGACATCGACATCGAGCTCGGCGGCCAGACGGCGGGCCGCCGGCGCCACGGCGCCGCCCGGAATCGACGGAGCTTCCCACGGCTTGCGATCCACCGCCGAGCTCTCGACGGCCCGACGCTCAGCCCGGGCGACTTGGCGCGCCTGCTCGAGCTCATCCGCGGTTACCGGCGGCGCAGCGGGTACTTCGTGTGCCGGCACAGAAGCAGCGACCGCGGTGGCTTCCTCTATTGGTGCAGGTACAGCGGCAGACTCAGCGGCCGGCGCCGTGGCGGCGCCGTTGCCGAACACCAGGATGGTGGTGCCGATCTCGACAATATCGCCTTCCGCGGCGCGCAATGCCTCCACGGTACCGTCCCGCGGCGAGGCGATCTCTACAGTCGCCTTGTCGGTCATGACCTCGACGAGCGGCTGGTCTTCGACCACGGTGTCCCCCACCGCCACCAGCCACTTGACGATCTCTCCTTCGGCGAGCCCTTCGCCAATATCCGGAAGCCTGAAGTCGTCAGACATGTTCCCTCAGAATTCCGCGACCGCACGGATGGCCCCGAGCACGCGGTCGCTGTCAGGCACATAAGTATGTTCTGCGGCGTGGGAGAACGGGGTGTCGAATCCCGTGACTCGCAGCACCGGAGCTTGTAGGTGGAATATCGCCTTCTCGGCCAACACCGCGGCGAGCTCGGCGGCGTAACCGCACGACCGTGGCGCCTCTTGGACGAGCACGGCGCGGCCCGTCTTGGCAACCGATTCGAGCAGCGCCCCGATGTCGAACGGCATCAGCGTCCTGAGATCGAGCACATCGACCTCGACGCCGTGCGCGGCGGCCTGCTCGGCCGCCTGCTGGGCCGGATGAACCATGGCACCGTAGGCTACTAAGGTAACGTCGTCCCCCCGGCGAAGCCGCGCGGCGACACCGAAAGGCAGGGCGAACTGGTCGTCCGCAACAGCGTCGGCAGTCTCGGCAGCCGCGGCAGCAACACCGTAGAGCGCCTTCGGCTCCATCAGCACCACCGGGTCCTCGCCGCGCAGCGCGGTGCGCAGCAATCCGGCCGCGTCCGCGGCAGTGGACGGCGCCACCACCACCAGGCCCGGCGTATGGGTAAAGAACGCCTCCGGACTCTGCGATTGGTACGGCCCGCCACCGACACCACCCCCGTAGGGGATGCGCACTACCAGCGGGCAGCGATACTGCCCACCCGAGCGATAGCGAAGCTTGGCAGCCTCGGAAATAATCTGGTCGAGCCCCGGATAGACGAAATCGGCGAGCTGAATCTCCGCCACCGGCCGCAGCCCGTACAACGCCATGCCCACAGCGGCGCCGACGACGCCGCCTTCGTCCAGCGGCATGTCGATGACGCGATCCTCGCCGAACTCCTGCAGCAGGCCCTCGGTGGCGTGGAACACGCCTCCCATCGTACCCACCGCATGGCCCATGACGACGATGCTTTCGTCGCGGCGCATCTCCTGCGCGAGGGTGTCGCGTACGGCCTCGGCGAGGGTGGTCATCGCCATCAGTCCCCTTCCCCCGAAACCAAGCGTTCGCGTTGCTCCTGCAGCATCCAGGGCAACTCTCCATAGACGTCGTCGAACAGCGAATGGGCCGGCGGCTTGGCTTCGGCTCGCGCCGCAGCGACCGCCTCGTCGATGCGATCGGCCAGACGCGCACCGAGTTCGTCCTCGCGCGCCGCGTCCCAAATACCACACTGCTCGAGATACTCGCGCAGCCGCGCCAGCGGGTCGAGGTCGGCAGACGGCGGGTCGCCGGCGGCGGGGGCACCGGCGCCGAACAGGGCCGCCTCATCGAGCACCGCCTCAATCAGTGTCGGTCCGCCGCCCTCGGTGGCGGTGCTGCGAGCTTCGCTGACGGCGCGGTAGACGGCAAGCACATCGGACCCATCGACCCGGGCCGCAGATACTCCGTAGGCCTTCGCCCTGGTGGCCACGGGCGCCGCGCCACCGATCCCCGCACCGATGTCGCGGCGCGCGCTGCGGCACACGAAAACCGCAGGCACGCGAAAACGAGCGGCGATGTTCATCGCCGCGTGGAAATCGGCGGCGCTGCTAGCCGCCTCGCCAAACGAGGTCAATACACAGGCCTTGTCGCGCCGCGACTTGATCGCCATGGCGCACCCCGCGGCCTGTGATATTTGCGCCCCGACACGACCCGATACCGAGACGAACCGACCGGCGGGAAGCGACGCATGGCCAGGGAGCTGGCGCCCTTTGGTGAGGTCGGCGACGTTGCCGAACAGTTGATCGAACCAGGCGCGCATCGACCCGCCCCGCAGTAAGTACATGCCCAGGTCGCGATGCGACGGAAACAACCAATCGGGCGTCTCGAGGGTGAATCCCGCCCCGACGGAAACCGCCTCGAGGCCGCACGAGGCGACGTAGAAGCCGATCTCGCCTTCGACGTGCAGCCGCGCCGAGCGCTTATCGACAGCGCGCGTCGTGCTCATCGCCTCGTACATGCGCGCCAGCCCGGCGTCGTCGAGTGCCAGGCTTTCGCGATCAACCTCGGCGACGTCGCCAGAAAGCATGCTCTGGATCTCACTCATACGGGCGCCTCTCCCCCAGATCGAATCAGCGTCCCGATGAACAACTCGCCCGCCCGATACGAGCTGCGTACCAGGGGACCTGAAGCGACGTAGCGAAAGCCGATGGCTTCGCCCCGGCGCCGGTATTGATCGAAGATCTCGGGGGCAACGAAGGCCTGCACCGGCAGGTGCCCCGTTGTCGGTTGCAGGTATTGCCCGAGGGTCAAGAAATCGACGCCGCACCGCCGCAAAGCGCGCATCGCGGCGATGACCTCATCACGGCGCTCGCCCAGACCGAGCATCATCGAGGACTTGGTAAAGGGTGCCAAGTGGTGCCCCTTGGCGTGCTCCAGCACGGCGAGCGATTGCTCGAAGCCGGCGCGCTGGTCGCGTACCAGCGCCTGCATGCTCTCGACCGTTTCGATGTTGTGGGCGAGAACGTCCGGGCCGGCGTCGCAAACCACGTCCACCAGGTCCAGGCGGCCGCTGAAATCGCCGATAAGCGCCTCGACGAGGACCTCGGGGGCGCGCCGCCTGATGGAGCGGATGCACTCGGCGACGTGGGCGGCGCCCTCGTCCGGCAAGTCGTCGCGGTTGACCATCGTCAACACGACGTAGTCGAGGCCCATCGCGTGTATCGCTCCCGCCAGGTTGGCGGGCTCCTCGGGGTCGACCGTGCCACCGGGATTGCCGCTGTTGACGGCGCAGAACCTGCAGCCCCTGGTACAAACGTCCCCGAGCACCATGAAGGTCGCCGTCCCGCCGCCCCAGCACTCCCCGACGTTGGGGCAGCGCGCCTCCTCGCACACGGTGTGTAGACCCCGCTCGCGCAGCACCTGCTTGAGGTGGGTGTAGTTCTCGCCACCCGGGGCCCGCACACGCAGCCACGGCGGCTTGGGCCGGCGCCCGGAGGTAACCACAGCGGCGGCGATGTCGGGAGCCACGGGGGCACTTGCAGCCGGACGCCCCTCGCCGCTCACCGGCACACCCCGATGGGCGGCGCGGCGCCGGCACCGGGGGGGCCGACAACAACAGGACCATGCGGACGAGCCGCGGCGGCAAACGCCTCTTCGAGCGCCACCACCGTATCGAGCTGCAAGGACGACGTGCTCCCCCTCCACCCGAGCTCTTGCAGGGAGGTTACCGGCTGGTGCAGCCCGCAGGGAACGATGCGGTGAAACCCGCTCAAGTCGTTGTACACATTGAGGGCAAAACCGTGCCGCGTGATGCCGCGCCGCACCGCTACGCCGATGGCCGCGATCTTGCCCTGACGCGTCCATGCGCCGGTCAAGCCGGGGCGCACGAAAGCATCGACCTGCGCTCTTCGCAGAACGGCAATCAACGCGCCTTCGAGGGCACCGAGATAGGCGCGCACGCCGATGCCGCGCCGGTGCAAATCGATTATCGGGTATCCCACCAACTGACCCGGCCCGTGAAAGGTCGCCCCACCGCCTCGATCGGTCTCCACCAGCGTGATGCCGGCAGCGGCGAGTTCGGCAGCGGAGGCCAGTAATTGGTCCGGCGCCGCGCCGCGCCCGAGCGTGATCACCGGCGCGTGCTCCACGTACAGCAGCTCGTCGGCACCACCACGGCGGACGGCGGCCGCCGCCCGCTCCTGTAGCGCCAAGGCGTCTGCGTAGCTGCGGCGCCCCAAGCGGCGAACGAGGAGCGTGCTCGCAGTGCTGTCGCCGAGACTGAGGTCGGTTGCGGGGTGCATGCACGACTCCAATTGGGCGCCCGTGCGCAGCCTCTCAGACGGCTCTCACCAGGGGCGACCTCAAGATGCGGCGATTATGGCACAGGAGGGGCACTGTAGCAACGAATGAAACTCCCGATGAATTCCTACAACATATTGATAAATAAGCACTTAGTCGATCACCGCGGGATCGTTTCGAAGCCTTGTCCCCATTGACTCGACCGCATCGCACACATAGAATCCGCCCCGATTTGGCGGGGTGCTGAAGAACTTCCCCCGGTGTCGCTCCTGCGCTTGACGAGGCAGCGTGGCGGCCTCCCCGGGGAACTCTTCAGCAAACGAGTAGGGACGACGCAAACGGGAGGCTGCTGGCGTGCAACGGGACTGGTGGAAACGGTGCCTGGCTGAGGGAGTCGGCACCTTCGGGCTCACCTTCATCATCACCGGCGTGATCTGCGCGAATCAGTACAGCGGGGGAGACATCGGGCTGTTGGGCATCGCCCTGGCTTCCGGGGCGGCTCTGGCCGCCATGAGCACCGCCACCGCATCGCTGTCGGGTGGTCATGTCAATCCGGCGGTGACCCTGGCAGCGGCCGCCAGCGGCCGCATCTCGCCAACGCTGGCGGCCCTGTATATCGTCGCGCAACTGGCCGGGGCGACGCTGGCCGGGGTGACGCTCTCCCGCCTCTACACGCCGGAGGTTTGGCAGCCGGTGGGCCTCGGCACGCCCTCGTTGAGCCCTGAGGTGGTGTTCTCCACCGGAGCGTTTCTCGAGGGCGTTCTCAGCTTCCTCCTGGTGTTTACCGCCCTGCGGGTAGCGGAGAACGAACGCGGTACTGATATTGTGTACGGGCTCTCGATCGGATCAGTGCTGGTTTGCGGCACGCTGGTAGCGGGAAATCTCACCGGAGCGGCGTTGAATCCGGCCCGCGCTTTCGGCCCGGCGCTGGCATCGGGAGTGTGGGCCCATCACCTGGTCTACTGGATCGGTCCGATATCGGGCGGCCTCGTCGCCGCCATGGCGTGCCGGTGCTTGCAGCCGGCGGAAACAACCTGACCTGAACATGGACGACACGCACGAAACCAACGTACGAGACGGTCCCCACCTGGTGGTGCAGAACGAGGACGGCCAGGACACCTATATGCCGCTGGCGGGGGGGGTGGTGACGGTGGGGAGACGCACATCCAATGAGTTGCAGATACTCGACCCTACCGTGTCGCGTGAGCACGTCCGCGTCTCGTATGTCGATGACGGCGGCCTCATCGAAGACCTCAGCAGCACCCACGGCACCTTCGTCAACGATATCCGAGTCACTGGCCCGCAGGCACTGAGCCACAACGACCGCATCCGTCTGGGGCGCGCCAACAACAACATCATGATCTTCCGCACCCATCGGGAGTTCTCCGACCTGATGAAAACCGCCGACGAGATCGAGCCCACGGCGGAAAACCTGCGCAACTTGTGGGCGCTGCTGGAGATCAGCAAGGCGCTCAACTCGTCGCTGCATCTCGACGACGTTCTCGAGAAGGTGATTGAAGCCGTCCTGGCGCTGACTCGTGCAGAGCGCGGCATCTTGCTGCTGGGGGAAGACGCCGATCACATGGAGATCGAGGTGCAACGCAACTTCGACACCTCGGGCTCGGATGAGCCCCGCTACAGTTCCACCGTGGTGCGCGACGTCGTCACCACCGGCGAACCTCGCATCCTCACCGACGCGTTGCAGGACGAGCGTTTCAGCGGCCAGGACAGCATCGTCGGCCTGAACCTGCGCACCGTGATGTGCGTGCCGCTGCGACTGGGGCACCGGCGCCTGGCGCCGGTGCGGACCACCGCTGCCGACGACGCCACCGCCGCGTCCGACCATATCGCAGCGGCGTCCGTAGCGACCGCCGCCGCTACCGAGGCGATGCAGAGCTCCGGGGGTGAGGCCGCGCCGGATTCCGATCTCAATCTCATTGGCGTCATCTATGTCGACCGCCGCTCGCCGACGCGCTTCTTCACGGCCCAGGACCTGGCCCTGTTCGAGTCCTTCGCCAGCCATGCCGCGCTCGCCATCGAGAACGCACGGCTGTTTGAAGAGGCCGTCGAGAAGCGCCGCATGGAAAACGAGATGGAGGTGGCGAGAGAGATCCAGCAAAGCCTGCTGCCGCACGAGTTCCCCGAGCTCTCGTGGGTCTCGATCTACGGTTTCAACGAGCCCGCGCGCCAGGTCGGCGGTGACTACTATGACGTCTATCTGCGTGACAACGGCGACCTCGACTTCGCGGTCGGGGACGTGTCCGGCAAGGGCGTTCCCGCCTCGCTGGTGATGTCCACGCTGCAGTCCTCGTTTCTCGCCGAGGCCTCGGCGCACGAAAATCTCGCCAAGGTATGCGAACGGGTCAACGAGTTCCTCGTGCAGCGCACCAGGCCGGAGCGTTACGCCACCTTCTTCGCCGCGCGGCTGCAGCCCGACGGCACGTTCGTGTACGTGAACGCCGGCCACAACCCCCCGATGCTGTTGCGCGGTGACGAGGTTCACCGGCTCACCGGTGGTGGCCTGCCGCTCGGGCTATTCAAGGGTCGCACCTACGAGCTGCAGCACGACAAGCTGGAGTCTGGTGACCTGCTGCTGGTGTTTACCGACGGCGTGACCGAGGCCAACGACCCGGACGAAAACGAATTCGGTGAGGAACGGCTGTTGGAGGTGGTGCGTGCCAACCTCGACTGCAGTGTCCAAGTCCTCACGGAAAAGGTATTCGCCGCCATCGCCGAGTTCAGCCTAGGGCTGCACAATCCGCACGACGACATCACCCTGGTGACGGTGCGCGTCCACTGAGGCTACAGGCACCGCTTCAGACGTCGTGTTACGGGGCCCCCGACCAACCCACTCCGACCCAACCCACCCCGACCCAACCGGACCGAAGGTACAAAGATGACTCCATTGATCGCCGCCGTGCTGTGCCTGGTGGCCTATGCACTCGCCTACCGGCTGTATGCGCGCTTCCTCGCATCACACCTGTTCGAGCTATCGGCGGAGCGCGCCACGCCGGCCCATACGCTGCGCGATGACGTCGATTACATGCCGACCAACCGTTTCGTGCTCTTCGGCCACCACTACGCCTCGATCACCGGCCTGTCGCCGATGCTGGGCCCGGCCATCGCGGTGATCTGGGGCTGGCTACCGGCGATGTTGTGGGTGGTTCTGGGCGCCATTTTCGTCGGCGCGGTGCACGACTTCGGCGCCCTCGTCGTTTCCATCCGAGCCCGCGGCATGTCGATCGGAAAGGTCGCCGAGAGCCTGATAGGCAAGCGTGCCAAGAGCCTCTTCCACATCATCATCTTCTTTCTGATCGCGCTCGCCATGGGAGTTTTCGTCGATGTCGTCGCGACCCTGTTCTCGCCGGACTTCTATCCCGAATCGGTGCTGCCTACCGGAGCGCTGATGGTGATCGCGCTGATCATGGGAATTCTGGTACACCGGCTCGACTGGTCGCTGCTGCGGGTCACCGTCGGCGGCTTCGTGCTCATGATGGGCTTCGTCTGGCTCGGCATCCGCACACCCATCGTGGGGCCGTCGATGGCGGAGTGGAAGTGGCTGCTGCTGGGCTACGCCTTCGCCGCCAGCGTGCTGCCGGTATGGACGCTGCTGCAGCCGCGCGACTACCTCAACAGCCTGTTGCTGTACCTGGGAATGGGGGGAATGTATGCCGGCTTGGTGGTTACCAACCCACCGTTCGTCGCACCGATGATCGATTTGAATCCCACCGGAGCGCCGCCAATGTACCCCTTCGTGTTCATTGTCATCGCCTGCGGCGCCGCCAGCGGCTTCCACTCACTGGTGTCTTCGGGCACCACGGCCAAGCAGCTCGACCGCGAACCGGATGCTGTCTTCATCGGCTACGGCGGCATGATCGGGGAGTCTCTGCTCGGCCTCATGGCGGTGCTCGCCTGTACCGCCGGGTTCCTCTCGCGGGAGGAGTGGCTCGGCCACTACGCTACGTGGGACTCGGCGCAGGGGCTGGGCAACAACATCGGCGCCTTCATCAGCGGCACCTCGCGCTTCCTCGAAGGGCTGGGCGTACCGCTGCCCGTAGCCAGCACGTTTATCGCGGTGGTGGTGGTCTCGTTCGCCCTCACCACACTCGACTCGGCGACCCGCCTGCTGCGATACAACATCGCCGAGATCAGCGAAACGGTGCGCGTCCCGGTTCTCGGCAATCGCTACCTGGCGTCGATCTTGGCCATCGCGGCAATCGGCCTCTTCGCGTTCTACGAAGTCAACGGCGTAGCCGCCGGACTGGTGCTGTGGCAGCTGTTCGGCACCACCAACCAGCTCATGGCAGGCTTGGCGCTGCTCGCCGTGACGTTGTACCTGCTGCAGCGCGGTAAGCCGATCATTTATACCGCCGTGCCGATGTTCTTCATGCTGGTGTCAGCCATGGCAGCCATGGTGAGCAAGCTCCGAGACTTCTGGAACGCTCGCGATTGGCTGCTGCTGGGAACCGGCGGCGTGCTGTTCGTCATCGCCATCTGGCTGAGCGTCGAAGCCATCGTCGCGGTACGCCGTTACCGCCGCGAAGCGCCGGTAACGACGCTGGAAGTCGAGTTCAAATGACCAAAGGCCACGGAGCCTGGCTCCCTGGCCTTTATTTGTACGCTGCAGATAGCTCCTCGGGGTGGCGCCGCAGGACCACCCCTAGCACCACGCGCAGCACTACCCACCGAGTCGCCGCTTATGGAAAGTCGACTCCGGAGAGCACGTAGTTGTACTCCGTGAAGGCGTTCCACTTCTCCGGCACTTCCTCGTCCATGAAGATCGCGTCGACGGGACAAACCGGCTCACAGGCGCCGCAGTCAATGCACTCTTCCGGGTGGATGTAGAGCATGCTCCTGCGACCCTCTTCGGGGGTGCCGTCGTGTTCGGTGTTGCCTTCATCCGGAATTTCGTAGATGCAGTCGACAGGGCAGACTTCCACGCAGGCCTTGTCCTTAACGTCGACGCATGGTTCCGCGATGATGTACGTCATGCTCGTGCTCCTAGCGGTGGTGCATGGTCGTGTTTTGGCGCGAGGCAACGTCACCTCGGATGAACGCAGCATATCATCCGGCTTGCGGGATGCAACCCGGCGCTAGAACACCTCCTGGCGTGATTCAGAAGAGGGTGGCAGGACACCTGTTATTTCGCCATACCTTCGCCTGCGGTGAACAGCCTGAGTAGTGAACAGTTTGCCCCGCTCGATCGGGGCTATCCACAGCTTTTCCACAACCACTGGGGGTTGCGAAAACGAAAAACCCCAACATATTGTGTCTTTAGCGCTTGACTTCATTTCGCTGGAAACGTATAACGGCAGGGTTTCCAGTACCGTACGTCGCCACGTCGCCTGGACGAGCCCCCGCCTGGGCAGACCGGCACCAGCTTCTGGAGGAACCATAGAAATGGCCGCTGAAGAATACTCCGAGCCTGATAGTCAGGCGGCCGAACCCGAGGCTGCAGAGCCATCTCCCCAGCCTGCCGACACTCCCGAGAGGAATGCCGGAACCGACAAAACGGCGTCGGCGCAGCGCGGCCTGCGCTTCACGCGCTTCTTCACCGCCGACGGCGTACACCCCTACGACGCGGTCGAGTGGGAGTCGCGCGACGCGATCATTCTGAACGCCGAGAGCGAGACGGTCTTCGAGCAAAACGGCGTCGAGTTCCCCACCTTCTGGTCACAGCGCGCCACCAACATCGTCTCCTCCAAGTACTTCCACGGCCAGATCGGAACACCGGAGCGCGAGTCCAGCCTCAAGCAGCTCATCGGCCGGGTGGTGGGCGCCATTACCCAGTGGGGCGTAGACGGCGAGTACTTCGCCAGTGCGGCGGACGCCGAGATCTTCTCCGACGAACTCACCCACCTCCTGCTGCACCAAATGGTCGCCTTCAACTCTCCGGTATGGTTCAACATCGGCGTTGCCGGTGAGCGCCAGCAGGCTTCGGCGTGCTACATCAACCACGTCGACGACACCATGGAGTCGATCCTCGACCTGGCAAAGACCGAGGGGCTGATCTTCAAGTGGGGCTCGGGCGCTGGCGTCAACCTGTCGCGCCTGCGCGGTTCCCGCGAGCAGCTCTCGGGTGGTGGCGTCGCCTCCGGCCCGGTCTCCTTCATGAAGGGCTTCGACGCCTTCGCCGGGGTCATCAAGAGCGGTGGCAAGACACGTCGCGCCGCCAAGATGGTCATGCTGGACATCGACCACCCGGACATCGTCGAGTTCATCGAGTCCAAGGCCAAGGAAGAGATGAAAGCCTGGTCGCTGATCGAAGCGGGCTACGACCCCGCCCTCGACGGCGAGGCCTATTCCTCGGTCTTTTTCCAGAACGCCAACCACAGCGTGCGCGCCTCCGACGCGTTCATGCGCGCCGTCGAGGAAGACGGCGAGTGGACCACCATCGCCCGCGTCGACGGCACCCCGGTGGACACCACCCCGGCCCGCGAGCTGATGGGCAAGATCGCCGGCTGCACGCACCAGTGCGGCGATCCGGGCATGCAGTTCGACGACACCATCAACCGCTGGCACACCTGCAAGAACACCGATCGGATCTACGGCTCCAACCCGTGCTCCGAGTACATGTTCCTCGACGAGACGGCGTGCAACCTGGCATCGCTCAATCTCATGAAGTTCCTGCGCGAGGACAGCTCGTTCGATGTCGAGTCGTACCGCCGCGCCGTGGACGTGACCTACACCGGCATGGAGATCATCGTCGGCTACGCCGAGTATCCGACCGCCAACATCACCAAGAATTCCTTCGACTACCGGCCGCTGGGCCTGGGCTACGCCAACCTCGGCGCCCTGCTCATGCACCAGGGCATGCCCTACGACTCCGACGCCGGCCGCTCCTGGGCCGCCGCCATCACCTCGATCATGTGCGGTGAGGCCTATCTGCAGTCGGCGCGCCTCGCCGAGGTCAAGGGACCGTTCGCCGGGTATCCGCGCAACAGCGAGCCCATGCTCGAAGTCATGCGGATGCACCGAGACGCGTCCTACGAACTCGATTCGACGCAGGTTCCGGAACGTCTCGCGAAGTGGGCCACCAAAGTCTGGGAGCAGGCGGTCGAGCTGGGCGAGCAGCACGGCTATCGCAACAGCCAAGCAACGGTGCTGGCGCCCACCGGCACCATCAGCTTCATGATGGACTGCGATACCACCGGAGTGGAGCCGGACCTGGCGCTGGTGAAGCACAAACGACTCGTCGGCGGCGGCACCCTGCGCATCGTCAACGACACGGTACCGGCGGCACTCGGGAACCTCGGCTACAGCGACGACCAAGTCAAGGACATGGTCGCGTACATCGACGAACACAGCACCATCGAGAAGGCACCGCACCTGAAGGACGAACACCTGCCGGTGTTCGATTGCGCCTTCCGCGCCCTGGGCGGCGAACGCTCGGTGCACTACATGGGTCACCTGAAGATGGTCGCCGCCGTGCAGCCGTTTATTTCAGGCGCCATCTCCAAGACCATCAATGTGCCGCAACAGGCTACCACCGAGGAAATCAGCCAGGCCTACATGGAGGCCTGGCGCCTCGGCACCAAAGCGGTTGCCGTCTACCGCGACGGCAGCAAGCGCACCCAGCCGCTGGCCACCGCCGGCAGTGCCTCGGCGAGCGCCAGTGCGGCAAGCGCCGGGGCCCGCCAAGGGGCCGCCTTGGTGGGCGCATACACCGCTCAACCGGTGCGCCGCAAACTACCCGACGAGCGCCACTCGCTGACCCACAAGTTCAGCATCGGCGGTCACAAGGGGTACATCACCGTCGGGCTCTTCGACGACGGTACGCCGGGCGAGATCTTCATCACCATGGCCAAGCAGGGATCGACCATCTCCGGCCTGATGGACTCCTTCGCCTGCATGACTTCGTTTGCCTTGCAGTACCACGTGCCCTTGAAGTTCCTCGTCGGAAAACTCAGCCACGCGCGCTACGAACCCTCAGGATGGACTGGGAACCCGGAGCTTCCGTACGCCAAGTCGATCACCGACTATGTCTTCCGCTGGCTCGCACTGCGCTTCCTCAGCGCCGAGGAACGCGCCGAGATGGGCATGCAGACAGAAGCGGATCTCGAAGTACTGGGAGAAATGAACGCCACCGCCGAACAGGCCGGCGCGGTCTTCAAGAACAACGTGAAGCCACTGGTTACGAACATGGGGGCGGCGCCGCCGGTGGCCTTCCACCCGCAGCCCGACGCCCCGCTGTGCCAAGCCTGTGGATCGCTGATGGTACGCAGCGGCGTCTGCTACAAGTGCATGAACTGCGGAGCCACCTCCGGATGCTCGTAGACACGAGCCCCACGCCGAAGGTGGCTTCGGGAGTCACGAAAAGGTTGCCTCGTCAGCGAGCGCGCCGAGCGGGCCGCATTGGGGTGGGCGGCGGTCATGCTCGTCGCGCCGCTGGCGGGCGTACAGAAAAGATATAGCGGGCCGGCCGGGGCCGATGGCTGCCTCCCGCCGTCGGTTGAGGGCTGCGCCGGCCGGCCCGCTTCT
>Ga0114950_10001330_pt1 | contig 18451 bp, 14 predicted proteins | sample N075metaG_FD_83503 | JGI IMG/M metagenome (GOLD analysis project Ga0114950, IMG submission 83503) | Deep subsurface microbial communities from Kermadec Trench to uncover new lineages of life (NeLLi) - N075 metaG | ecosystem: Environmental > Aquatic > Marine > Ocean trench > Sediment | place... | reverse complement strand
CCCGGAAAGGGGTGGGGGTTCTCGATCCCGATGCCCGCGTAGTCGTTCTCCACCGACGCGTTGTGGCACGTCATGCACGACTCCGCGTTGCTCGACTGCAGATTGCCCGAGTCGCCACTGCAGCTCGCCATGATTGCCGCGAAGAGCGCGACGGACGCCAGATGTAGCTTGTTCATGATCAACGGATACCCCCAGGGTCTCTGCTCACACCGCGGCAGGTGTCGGGCGCCGCCGCCCGAACTCCAACCCCGCGGAACCGCCACCGCGGACCCTAGACCTTGTCCTTGATCGGAGGTCCGAGGGGAGGATCTTGAACGGTGGGGGTGGAAGCGTTTTCCTGCCCGGGCTGCTAGCGACGCCTCAGGAGCGACCCACGCGCACCGGGCGGCGGCAGCGGGCCCTGTCGCCCGGGGGGGCCGGGGGACGCTGACGTGTCGAGCTCGACCGCATTCCAGGTCGTCGGCTGGTGGCAGCGGTCGCAGCGGTCCACCCAGCCGAGCCCGATGTGGTTCGGGTTGTCAGCGTTCTTGAGGTCGCTGACGTGGCAGCTCACGCACTCGGTGTCGGTGGGGAGGAAGCGTCCGATCTCGGCGCCCGGGTGGCACCGGCGGCAGGCCGTCGCCGCGTGAACGCCGATGAGCGGGAAGCGCGAGGCGAAGTGGAGCTCGAACTGGCCGCGCGGCATCCAGGTCCACTGGTCGTGACAGGAGTCGCAGCGCGGCCCCAGCTGGCTCAGGTGGACGTCCTCGTGACAGCCGACGCAGCCCAGCGTTTCGAAGACACTCGCGGGACCCCGATCGTTGTGGCAGCGGAGGCACTGCGCCTGGGCGTGCGAGCCCTCGAGCGCCACGCCGGTCTCGGCCTCGTGGTCGAACTCGAAGCCTTCGACGAGCGTCTGCCAGTCATCCCCGAGGTGGCAGAGCTTGCACTCCGCCGGGAAGGAGTCGTGGGGGAGGACGGGTCCCTGACCGGCCCACCAGCCGTTGCGGGGCACCGCGCGGCGCTCCTGCGTGACGCAGGCGACGACGACGTACGAGAGCGCGGCGAGGGTGAGGATCGTGGGCTTGCTGATGTGAAAGCGCATGGGAGCTACCGTCAGAAGCTCTTCTGAAGGAAAATGCCGAGCGAGTACGAGGAGTCCTCGTCCCAGATGTTGCTCTCTCCGTAGAGCGACAGGTTCCAGCCCGAGATGTCGTGGAATTCACGACTCGTGCGGATCCGGTGCATGACCATGTCGTCGTTCTCGTCCTCGAAGCCGGTCTGGCTGTGGGAGGAGATCTCGTACATGATGTCCCAGTGTCCGGTCGCGACGTTGCGTCCGAACGTGAGCCGTGCGCCGACGTAGTCACTGTACAGCCCGTCCCCGGCGAACACGGAGAGGTCCCCGCGGCCCCGATCGAGCATGAAGTCCTGTACATCCATGCCCACCTCGGCGTCCGCGCCGGAGCCACGGTCGGCGTCCCAGACACCGACGCGGCCGTGCAAGCGCTTCTTCTTCTCGAGCCACCGCCAGCCGTTCATGGCCAGGCGGTCCACGCGGGCGTCGTAGATGTCGTCCTCGATCAGGGGGTCGTAGAGGTCGTCGTCCGTCTCGGGGATCCGGACGCGGGAATAGGTGAAGTTGAGCCCGTTGCCGCTCTTCCAGAGGTGTCCAGTCGTCGCGATCGCCTGCGTCAGCTCGAGGCCGGAGTCCTTCTCGTCGTCCCCGGAGGTATAGGCGTCGATCCAGACCGTGCCGTGGAAGTTCCAGCCCGTCGGCGGCAGGTAGTGCCCCTTCGCCACGAAGAGGTCGCGACTGGAGTCCCCGCGAATCATCTGGTAGCCGCCGGAGAACGAGAGCTGCTCCAGCTCGTCGAGCACCCAGCGGTAGTACCCGGCCATCTGGAAATCGAAGTCCTCCTCGAGGTCGTCGTAGGGATCGGGCGCCGACCCGATGCTGGCGCCCCAGCGGTCTCCGTTGGGCAGCCGGCGGTCGTACTCGAAGCCGTCGAGCACGCCGAACTCGGGCATGCCGTACTGGAGGAACCGCCCTATTTCCCAACGCTGGTCGGAGAATCGGGTGCCGCCCCGATGGTACGAGAAGCGATCGATGCGCAGGTCCGTCTGATCGTCGTCATCGCCGTCCGGCACGTCGGCCCGGCGGTAGTTGAACTCGCCGTCGATGTGTGCGCCGCCACCCTCGCCGAGCGGGTTCTCGAGAAACATCTCGCCCCCCGCTCGCAGGTAGCCGTCCTTCCGGCCGGCGTCGGTGGTGAGAGTCCCGTTGCCATAGAGGTAGATGCGCCCACCGATCTTCAGCGGGCGCGCCTCGGGGCGCACGCCCTCCAGGGCGAGGAGTGGCATGCCCGGCGACCAGTCCTCGTCCGAGCGCTCCCAGGGCGAGTGCTCCGGGACCGCTACGGGCGCTTCGACCTCTCGTTCGAGGCGCTCCCGCGGGATGAGCACCTCGCCCTTGACGCCCGTCTCGATCCGGACGTTCGGGTTGGAGAGCTCGACGACGGCGGAGCGGTCTTCCAACTCGACGACGACGCCCTCGAAGGTGCCGCCTCGGACGGGGAAGAATCGGACGCGATCCCCGAGCGCGAGCCCCGCCCCCTCGCCGCGGTCGATGACGACCGCCGGGCCCGCTCTCGTCGCGCTCACGCGGAGCTCGATGCGCACGGTGTCCTGGCCGTCCTGCGCGCGGGCGGGAGCCGCCAGGGCCAGCGCCAGTAGGAGGAGCATGACGATGAACCTCACCTGCGCACCCCGTAGCGATTCTTGGTCCGGAGCTTCCCCTGCTCGACTCCGTGACAATCCGTGCATGCCATTCCCAAGGGTTTGTAGCGCACGATTTCGACGTCGCCCTGCAGCTTCCACGGCTTGTGACACTCCGAGCAGGCGAGCGCTCTGTGGGCTTCGTCGAGCGGATAGCTCGAATCCCGGTCGTGATCGAAATCGAGCTCGGCGAAGCTCACCGTGCTCGCGTGACAACCTAGGCAATCGCTGACCCCGTTCTCAGTGAATTGGCCCGCGTGCGGATTGCCGTGACAATCGGCGCAGTCCCGGCTCACGGCGCGCGCGAAGGTGCGGCCGGTCGGCTGCTTCAGGACGGGGGGGTGGCAACTGGCGCAACTGGTCTCGCCGTGCGCCCCCGCGAGGCCGAAGCCGGTCCATGCGAGGTGGTCGAACCCATCGGGGAACGTGCGGAACGAGGTCTCGACGTGACAGCGCGCGCAGCCCGTCCGTCCCTCGATCTCCCGCGCGAGGCTCGGCGCCTCGAACGAGCCGCCGTGCGGGTCCATGTGGCAGGTGGCGCAGCCTTCGATCAGGCCGAAGTGATCCGTCGCCCAGCCGAAGGTCCGGCCCTGCGCGTTCGGCCCCACGGTCGGAGGGTGGCAGACCTCGCACCGGCTCTGCGCATGCGCGCCGACCACGGGGAAGCCGGTCCAAAGACCGTGATCGAACCGTCCCGCGGGGATGTCGGCGAAGGTGGTGGCGACGTGGCAACGCGCGCACTCGCCGGCCTCGCTCGCTCCGAAACGCGCCGAAGCGCTGTCGAAGAACCCGCGGTGGGCGTCCTCGTGACAGCTCTCGCAGCCGGCGGGCTCGCCCCGGAAGACGCGGCCGGGATAGCGTCCGTCGAAATCCTCCGCCTCCGGGAGGTGGCAGTCGGCGCACGCCGAGTCGCCATGGGGGGCCTCGAGCGGGAACCCGGAGGCGGCGTGCTCGGCGAGTGTGAGCCGGAGGCCGACGTCGCGGAAGCCTTCGTGCTCGGCTTCGTGGCAGACGCTGCAGCTCTCGCGCGCCGTCAGCGCGAAGAGCGGCGCCACGCCCGCGATGAACGCATCGGCGTGGGGCGAGGAGTGGCAGTCCTGGCAGTCGCGCGGGCTCGGCTTGGGACCGATGCCGGCGAGGACTTCGACGGAGTGGTCGGTGCCGCGCGGGTGGCAGTCGAGGCAGCCCGGATCCGCGTGGCCGCCGACGAGGGGGAAGCGCTCGTCGTGCTCGAAGGGCGTGAGATCGTCGAACGCATCCTGGACGTGGCAGGCGGAGCAGTCGCCCGGGATGCTGCTCTCGTGCGGGTCCAGGTGACAGAGAGTGCAGTCCTGGTCGAGGCCCATGTAGCGGCGCCCTCCCTCGGGCAGGAGCGGCTCCTCGGCGAAGACGTGGCACTCCTTGCACTCGAGCGCGAGGTGTGCCCCACCCATCTCGTAGCCGACGAGCTCGTGCTCGAACCCGGCGGGATCCGGCACTCCCGCGATGACGAAGCTGCGCAGGTTCACGGCGATGAAGTCCTCGCCGTGGTGCTCGCTGTGGCACATCGCGCATTCCATGCCGACGTTCGGCGCGAGCAAGCCGTGCATGCCATCCCCGAGCTCGATGTCCTCCCGCACCTCGCCGTGGCACTCGAGGCAGGCCGTGCCCATGGTCACGCCGTCGCCGCCGTGACACTGCGCGCAGCCGCTCCTCCCCGAGAGGTCCGATTCGCGCCCGTGGACGGCGATGATCGCGCCGGGGGAGGTGCTCCGCAGGTCGACGGCGACGAGACAGACGACGCTCACGGTTGAGAGCACGGCGATCCAGATGCTCGGGTTCCGAAGCTTCACCGGTAGCCTCCGGCGGAAGACGACTCGCCGTACACGAGTGCGTAGAAGACGTGGACGGCGACGAGGAGGACCATCAGCGCCGCGATCCAACGGTGCAGGTAGCGCCAACTGCCCAGCACGCCGCGCAAGTCCTCGTAGTGCGCCGCCATCAAGGCCGTGCGGTGCGCGCGGCGCGCGAGGCTCAGCGTCGCCTGGACCTGGTCGTCCGAGATTCCCTGCCTCGCGCCCCTGGCGGCGAGGCGCGTGAGGACTCGCGTGAGATCACGCCGCGCGCCGAAGAGCGCCACGATGCGTCCCACGAAGCGGCCCCGCCACTGCCGCGACTCGATGAGGGCGAGCACGTCAGTCTGCGCCCGTTCGTGGAACCGGCGCTCACTCGCATCGCGCGACTCGGCCATCCGCGCGAGGCGCGCCCGGACCTCGGAGAGCTCGAGCTCGCGGCCGTTGGCGGCGCGCGGCACGTACGCGTAGAAGTAGCGGCCGATCGCGCCCGTGACGAGCAGCGCGGCGAGCGCCCAGTAGGCGTGACCGCCGACCGTATTGCGCGGGGACATGGCCGCGTGCAGCGTCGCGCAGAGGAACGCGAGGATGCCCGTCGCGACGTGGCTCGTCATCCAGAGCCTGAGCGAGCCGAAGCTGAACTCGAACCGCGGCGAGCGCCGCAGGAGGTAGGCGAGGTTGAGCCCGATCATCGCGAGGGAGACGCCGCCGAGCCACAGGCCGGCGCCTTTGGACGGGCGCAGGAGATCGTGTTTGAGGTGGGCCGGCCGCTCCACGTCCTCGAGCCAGTAGTAGTCCCAGTGCCAGCCGGCCCAGATCAGCGCGACGAGGGAGAGCACGAAGCCCGCGGCGAGGGCGCGCGTCAGCCCCGTGCCCTCCTCGACCAGCGACTCGGTGGACCTGCGTAGGGCCGGATCGAACGAGACGCCCGAGCGTTCGAGCAGCTCGAAGGGCAAGACGCCGCCGGCCATGACGAAGACGTCGTCGTTCTGGAGCGTCATCCGCTCCGTCCACTCGCGGTCGTCGCGCGTACGGTCGACTTCGAGCTCGACCGTCTCCTCGCGGATGGCGAGCACGCGGCTGCGGAAGACCAGCTCGATCTTTCCGAGCTCGAGGCTCTTCGCGAGGCGCTTCTCGGTCCGCCCCCGGATGCGGAAGAACGCCGCCTTGCGGTAGGAGAGTGTCACGCGGTTGCCCGGCTGTTCGGCGAGGGCCATGGCGGCCTCGACGGCGCTGTCGCCGCCGCCGACGACGAGGATGCGGCGGTGCTGATAGGAGTGGGCGTCGACGAGGCTGTGCGTCACCTTCGCGAGCCCTTCACCCGGCACGCCGAGCTCACGCGGGATGCCGCGCCGACCGATGGCGAGACAGACGTTGCGCGCGGTGTGGCTGCCGGTCTCGGTGTGCACGACGAAGTGCCCGGCGGCATCGCGCTCGAGGCCCGAGAAGACCTCTCCGTAGCGGATCGGGAGCTGCTCCTTCTCGACCACTCCGCGCCAGATTTCGATCAGCTCCTCCTTCGAGTACGAGTCGCGGTCGAGCCGCCCATGGAGCGGCAGCTCGACGGGCCGCGTCAGGACGAGCTTGCGCCGCGGGTAGCGCGCGACCGTGCCGCCGGGACCGAACTCCCTGTCGAGGGTCACGAACCGGAGTCCGTGACGCTTCGCTTCGAGCGAGCAGGCGAGCCCGGCGGGCCCGGCGCCGACGACGACCAGATCGAGCACGCCGTCACTGTGCCCGTTGCCGTTGCCGTCGCCGTTGGCGGCTGCGACGCGCCGCGCCACCTCCGCGCCCACCGTGACCCCGTGGTCGATGGCGGTCTTGATCAGGGCGTGCGCGGTCACCTCGCCGGCGAGAAACAGCCCGGGCGTTCCGACGGCCTCGAGCTCCTCGGAGAGGGCGGGGATGTCCGTGCGCTTCGCGAGGTTCGCGAGCGTGACGGTGATCGCACCGACGGGACACTCGCGCTCGCAGGCGGAGATGCCCTCACAGCGCGCGCCGTTCACGACCATCGCCTGTCCGTGCACGAGCTCGAGCACATTGTCCTCGGGACAGACGGCCACGCACGTCCCACAGCCGAGACACCGCGAGAGGTCGATGACGGGGTGTTGGAGCTGCGCGTTGGCGCTGCCTTGCCGCACCGCGCGCTCGTGCTTGCGCAGGCGATCCTCCATACGAACGAGGTCCGCCCGCCGGGAGATCGAGGTGAAGAGCGCGATGCCCGATATGAGCACCAGGCCGACGAGCAGAGTCCAGCTCATGACCTGTCGCCCTCCTTCACGAGTCGGCTCGGCTCGTGAGGTCCCTGCTCCATCGGGGTCCTCATGGACGTGCAAGCAGGCCCTCGAGAGCCGCCTATCACCTGTCGGGAAGATCGACGCCCCCGGGCGACACCTTGAGGGAAAGGACTTCCCAGTGCCGGCCCGGAACCGGGCTCAGCTCCGCCGCTGTGGCGGAGATGAGCCCGGTTCCGGGCCGGCACCGTACTGGCGCCAACCCGCCCGCACGTAGACCCACGTGCTGAGCGCTACGACGAGCGCCAAAGCACCATCAACGGCTCGATCCACGAGTGCCGGCCGACATCGAGGGTGATGCCGAGCAGGAGCACGAGAGCATCGCGCTCGCCAGCTTGCCGTGGACCTCGCTCACGACGGCGACGTCGCCGCGCCGCTTGCGCACGAGCAACGTCCCGATCCCGCGCAGCACGTCCCGGCCGACGATCACTGCGAAGAACCACAGCGGGACGTGAGCGAACGCGACGCTGTCGGTCACGAGGAAGAAGGTGGGCAGGCTGACCTGGGCGAGCTTGCCGGCCACGGCGTCGAGCACCGCGCCCAGCGGCGTCGCGAGGCCCAGGCGCCGGGCGAGCTACCCGTCGAGGACGTCGGAGGCGCCGATGCCGATGAGCGCCGCGACCGCCAGCGCGCGGTGCGGCTGATCGTCGCCCCAGCCGCCACGGACGCCGCGCACCTCGACGCGTGGTAGAGGAACGCGGGGATGAGGGCGATCCGGAGCAGCGTGATCGCGTTCGGGAGCCAGGCGAGTGGGGTCGCGCGGCGCTGTTCGTCGGGGAGGGCGTTCGACGGGTTGCGGTCGAGGCCCAATCGGCCCGCTGGTGCTCGGTCGCGATTCAACGGGCTGGGGCGCCGTGACGTAGGCTCGGGGAGCCGTGACGTAGGCTCGGAGCGCCGGGGGGCGCCGTTGAACCCCATACGCCGTCGTACGTTGGGAGCGTTCCGGGCCCGCATCGGGACGCCGAGTCGATCCCAAGAATGCTCGCCCTCCTCACTTTTCTCGCCCTCTCGGCCCAGGACGTCGAGGTGCCCGAGACGATCGTCACCGCCCCGCGCGCGGAGGGCACCGCCACCACGTCGACCGCGCGCGTGACCCTCCTCGATGCCGAGGACCTCGCGCGGACGGGGGCGCGCTCCCTGCCCCAGGCGATCGGCCTCGCGGCGGGGGTCTGGATCCAGGAGACGAACCTCGGGGGCGGCTCGCCATTCATCCGCGGCCTGACCGGCAACCAGGTGCTGATCCTCGTCGACGGCGTGCGCCTGAACGACTCGACGACGCGCCTCGGGCCGAACCAGGCGCTCAATACGATCTCGACCGCAATCGTCGACCGCGTCGAGGTCATCCGTGGCCCCGCGTCGGTGCTCTACGGCTCCGACGCGATCGGCGGTGTCATCTCCATCTGGACGAAGCGCAACCGGCCGCGCGCGGGGGGGGGCTGGCGCGGCGGCGTCGAGTCCGTCTACCGCAGCGACGTGGACGGCGCGCGGACGTCCGTGGACGTCGGCCACGCGGACGAGCGTCAGGGCTGGGTCGGGATCGGCAACCTGCAGCGCTGGGACGACCTCGAGTCGGCGGACGGTAGGCAGGACTTCACGGGCTACGACTCGTGGGGGCTGTTCGGGTCCTGGGAGCGGGAGCTCGGCGACGGCGACAACCTGCGATTGACGGCGCGCGTGCACCGTGACGACGACGTGCCGCGCACGGACAAGCTCGTCACGGGCTTTGGCCAGACCCAACCGAGCGACGTGCGACACGAATTCATCGTGCAGCAGCGCGAGGTCTACCAGCTCACCTGGTCGCACGAGATGGATGGCACGTTCGCCGACCGGATGCAGATGCGGCTGGCCTTCAAGCGCTACGAGGAGCAGCTCCGGCGCCAGGTGACGGGCTCGACCACGCTCCGCAAGCAGCGCGACGTCGTCGAGGGCGGCGCGCTCGGGGTCGACTGGAAGAAGCTCATGGGGGAGGACCACCTCCTCACGTGGGGTCTCGACGTCGACTACGACGAGGTCGACTCGACGCGCACCGACGTCGACCTGATCACCCTCATCGGGACGCCGAAGACGGGCAACTTCCAGCCGGACGCGCGCTACGCGAGCTTCGGCCTGTTCGTGCAGGACGAGATCTTCAGCTTCGAACCGTTCGACGTGACGGCGGGCGCGCGGTATTCGTACTACGACTTCTCCATGCAGCCGTCCGCGGGGCGCGAGGACGGGAACTTCGACGCCGTGACGGCGAGCGTGCAGGTCGCGCGCGACGTGTTCGAGTCGTCGCGCGCGACGTTCACGGTGGCGCAGGGCTTCCGCGCACCGAACCTGGACGACCTCGGCAAGGACGGCTCGTTCGCGGGCGGCACGGAGCTGGCGAACCCCGACCTCGACCCCGAGCGGAGCCTTTCTGTGGAGCTCGCCCTCGACACCCGGGGGGCGGCGTGGAGCGCGGGCGTCGCGCTCTTCTACACCGAGATCGACGACCTCATCGGGCGCGAGCTCGTCGACCCGGGCCTGCCCGGGGACGGCGACGAGACGTTCATGCGCGAGAACATCGGCGACGCGGCGCTGTGGGGCGCCGAGGGTCAGTGGCGGCATCGGCTCGGCGGGCTCGAGTCCCCGTTCGCGATCGACTTGCGGCTCACGTTCACGCGCGGGCGCGAGTACGACGTGCTCGATCCGAGCACGGGTGAGGAGGTCGACGGCCTCGACTTCCGCCGCATCCCGCCGCTGTTCGGGACCGTCGCGCTCGACTACGCGCCGCGAGCGATCAGGCACCACGTGTCGTGGGCCCGGCTCGCGCTGCGCTTCGCGGACAGTCAGGACCACCTGAACCCGCAGGACGTCACGGATCCGCGCATCGACCCGGACGGCACGGGGGGCTGGGCGGTCGTCGACCTGGACGTCGGCGGGCCCCTCTCGGCCCTGGGGGAGGGCAGCACATGGCACGTGGGCCTGGTGAACCTGTTCGATGAGTCGTATCGGGTCCACGGCTCCGGGATCGACGGACCGGGGCGGGGGGTGGTCGTCGGGCTGCATCTCTCCCGCTGACGAAGGTTTCCTATGGGTACGAGACTCCCGATTCCCGCGCCGATCCCCCTAATATGGAAGGAGCGATGGACGGATCCTCGACTCGAGTCGCCGTGAGGAACGGGACCGCGCGCAGCGCCGCGGGGGGGAAGGTGTCCACCACGAGCTGGGCGGCCTCCTTCTCCATGCACGGCGTCCTCGTCGTCGTCGCGTTCACCGTGCCCTACGCGGTGCTCCGAGGCACGGTCCCGAGCAGGCGGCCGGTCACCCTCGCGATGGCTCCGCCCGCGCGCTCCCCGATCTCGTTCGCGGAGCCCGAACCGGAGTTCGAGATCACGACCGCGGTCCTGCCCGAGCAAGAGCCCGTGGTCCTCCCCGTCGAGGTGCTCGTGGAGCCGAGCCCGTTCCCGCCCGACCCGACCTTCGAGCCGATCGAGCTCGACCCGTTCGGCTTCCGCCGCCTGCCGGCGGAGACGTTCGTCGTTCCAAGGACCGCGGACGCGGCCAGTGAGGCGCAGGCGGAGGATCCGCCGCCCGAGCCGCCGGTCCTGGTCGCGGAGGAGGTGGTCGCACCGACGCCGATCGCGGAGCCGGTCGGCGAGGAGTCCACGGATATCTCGCCCGTCCTGCTCGAGGACCAGTCCCCCGCCGTCCACTACCCGATGCGCGCTCGGCAGCGACACCAGGAGGGCACGGTGGAGTGCCTCATCACCGTTGCAGCGAACGGGAGGGTCGCGCAAGTCGTCGTCCTGTGCTCGAGCGGATACAAGGTGCTGGACCGCGCGGCGCTCGAAGGCATCGGACGTTGGCGCTTCCGGCCGGGGACGCGCGACGGGAAGGCGGTGGCGATGGACATCGAGCACAATGTGACGTTCGTGACGCGGTAGGCACTTCGCGCCAGGCAGCGATCAGCTCCGCGCACGACATGAATCGCCCCTCCCAATACAGCGCGGCGTACCCGGCCACAAACGTGCGCTCGCGCGCCTCCTCGCAGAATAGCGCCCCTCCCCGTCGCTCTCGCGAATCCGGTCAGGCCTCGTCGCCCGGGAGGCAGCCGATGTTCTGCGTGCCCTCTCTTGCGCAGAGCCGCGCCGCCTCAGTGGCGCGGGCGATCAGGTCTTCCTCGTTCGCGATCCCGGCGCGGAACGTCGTCTCGTAGCCGATCCACACCTTGACGGGGATCGATTCGTCGCCGGCCTCGAGCGTCTCCGACTCGAAGGTCCGGCTGAGGCGGTTTGCGACCGACTCGACGCGCTCGAGGAGCTCCTCGCGCGAGAGGTTCTGGCCCTCGGCGATGTAGATGGTGAGGGCGTACTCGCCGTTCTTCGCGTTGCCCGCGCTGCCGGCGAAGTCGCCGGCCCGGACCTGCTGCGTGAGCACCCGCTCGACGATGGCGGTCAGCTCCGCGCGCTTCGAGTGCTTGCCCGTGAACAGGCGCACCGACTTGTCGAGCGCGATCACGAGCAGCGCGATGGGGTAGGTGTTCTCGCGCTTGGAGCGCGCGAACTCGCGGTGCAGCCCGGGCGCGAAGAACTTCGTCTTCATGAGCTCACTCGGATTCGGGAAGGCCGCCTCGGTCCCGCCGGCTGCCGGGGCTTCACTGGGAAGCGCGGGGGGGACCTCCGCTTCGGAGCCGACGTCCATGATGATGGTCATGTCGTCGTTGTGCGTGTCGTCCCACATCTCGAGGATCCGCTCGCGCTCCGCCTCGCCCACATCCTGGTGGATGCGGTCGCGCATGAACCGCGCGACGGCTGTCTCGTCTTCGGGGTCGATGCCGAAGCGCTTGAGGACGTTCTCGATGGATTCGAAGGGCGTGGTCATGCGACTGGAATCTCCTCGGGGGGACTCTCAGCATTCGGCAGTATTCTGCCCTCCGCTTCACGTCCATCGCTGCGTGCTCCCGACCTTCGCGCTCACATTCCCGATCGGGGGACGGGTACGGCCGTCCGCGACCCGCGATCGGGCTCCGTGAGCCAGAGGTGCCCGCCGGCGAGCACCTCCGCCCGCCAGCCGGGGGGCACGAGCGTCGTGCCGGAGAACTCCTCGACGATCGCGGGACCGTCGAAGACATGCCCGGGGAAGAGCCGCGAGCGGTCGATCCGGGCCGCCGTGTACGCCTTCCCGAACCAGGCCCGACGCTCACCCACGCGGGCCTTCCCAGGCGCGGGACGGCGCCGGCCGCCTCTCACGGCACGACAGTCCGCGCGGACGATGGCGCGTGCCCGCAGGCCCACGAGCTCGATTTCCGAGTCGTCGAGCCGCCAGCCGAACCGGCGCTCGTGGCGCGTCTCGAACGCTTCGCGGACACGCGGTCCCTCCGGCACCGGAAGATCGAAGGACTGACCGAGGTAGCGCAGGTCGAGAGTGGTCTCGAACTCGATCACGCGCGCGGAGTGGCCCGCTTCGCGCAGCTCGTCCCGCCCCAGCCGCGAGAGCTCGGCGAGGGCGCGCTTGCGTCTCGTCGCGCTCCACCTGGGCAAGGGCTCGAGCACGCTCAGGTTGTGGTCGCGCACGGCGTCGGCCGTGGCCATGCCGTACGCGGAGAGCACGCCGGGCAGCGCGGGCACGAGCGCGCCGGGCATCTCGAGGCTCGCTGCGAGGGCCGCGGCCGAGAGTCCGCCGGCGCCGCCGAAGGCGACGAGTGGAAGCTCGCGCGGGTCGTGTCCGCGCTGCATCGTCATCACGCCGATCGCCCGCCGCATCGCCGCGCGCGCGACGTCGAGCACGCCCTGCGCGGCCGCGCGCGGTCTCACGCCGAGCCGCGCCCCGATGCTCTCGAAGGCCCGCTCGACGGCGTCCGCGTCGAGGGGGAACGAGCCGTCCAGGAACCCGACCGGCGCGATGTGGCCGAGCAGGACGTGCGCGTCGGTCACCGTCGGCTGCTCGCCGCGGCCGTAGCAAACGGGGCCGGGGTCCGCCCCCGCGCTCTCCGGCCCGACGCGCAGGATGCCGCCGGCGTCGACCGTGACGAGCGAGCCTCCGCCGCAGCCGATCGTGTGAATGTCGAGCGTCGGGACCGCGACCGGGTGGCCGCCGACGCGCGCGTCAGTCACCGTGTTCGCGAGGCCTGCTGCTGGAGAGTGGAAAGCGACGTCGGTGCTCGTGCCGCCCATGTCGAGCGTGACGATGTTCTCGAAGCCGGCCTCGGCTGCTGCGCGCGATGCGCCGACGACGCCGCCCGCCGGACCCGAGAAGAGGACGCGCGCCGGCTCGAGCGCGGCGCGCTCCGCGACGAGTGTCCCGCCCGAGCTCTGCAGGATGGAGAGGCGCGACACCGCGAGGCTCGCCGACAAGCGCTCCAGGTAGTCGCGCATCACCGGCACGAGCGCCGCGTTGACGATCGCGGTCGAGAAGCGCTCGACCTCGCGGTGGGCGCGCAGGATCGCCGCGGAGCAGGTGACGGGCACGCCCGTCAGCGCGAGGGCGCGCGCGACGCGAGCCTCGATCGCCGGGTCCGCGTAGGAGTGCAGGAGGCACACGGCGACGCTCTCCACGTCCGCCGCGCGGATGCGCTTCGCGAGCCGTGCGAGCTCGGCGTCGGTGGGACGAGCGACCTCGACCCAGCCCCCGGAGCCGTCCGGCCACGTGCGCTGGCCGAGCTCGAAGCGCAGATCGCGGGGCACGAGTTGCGTCGGCTTGCGCGGCGCGAGGGCGTAGATGTCCGGGCGTTCCTGGCGGCCGATCTCGATGAGGTCCCGGAAACCGGCGTTCGTCACGAGCGCGACGCGCGCCGTGCTGCCCGTCAGGACCGCGTTGAGCGCCACGGTCGTTCCGTGGATGACCTCGGCCCGCCGCGCACCGTCGCCGAGCGCCTCCGCGAGTGCGTCCATCCCGTCGAGCACGGCGCGCGAGGGGTCTTCGGGCGTCGAGGGCACCTTGCCCGTCTCGAGCCGTGCTTCGCCCTGGAAGACGAGGTCCGTGAACGTGCCGCCGGTGTCGACGCCGATGCGCAGCGCGCCCTTCTTCGTCGTGGGTCTGGGCAAGGCGCGATGAGTCTACGCGATAGGCCTGGGCGCGGGAGTCGCGTGCGTCGGGGCGGATGCGACGGTACCCTGCTTGGAGTGACCGATATGCTGGCCGCCACCGAGCCCTCGACCTGGAACCTTGCCGAGTGGGGTACGATCGCGGCTTCGTACTTCCTCGGCGCGATCCCGTTCGGTCTCCTGCTCACGCGTGCGCTCCGGGGCGTCGACCTGCGCGAGATGGGCAGCGGCAACATCGGCGCGACGAACGCGATGCGCGCCCTGGGCCGCTGGTGGGGGTACGTCGCGTTCCTGCTCGACTTCGCGAAGGGCTGGGTGCCGGTCTATCTCCTCGCTTCGCTGGCGACGCCCCAGTTCGAGGATCCGCTCGTCATCCAGGTCGCCTGCGGGACGGCGGCCGTGCTGGGTCACTGCTTCCCGGTCTACCTGGGCTTCAAGGGCGGGAAGGGCGTGTCCACGGCCGCCGGCGCGATCATGGCGATCGACCCCTTCGTGCTCCTCGCGGGCAGTCTCGTGTGGATCGTGACGCTTCAGCTCTCGCATTTCGTCGGTCTGGCGTCCATCTTGATGGGCGTCGCGTTCCCCTTCGCCGCCTGGTGGAGGCACTCCTCGGAGCCGGTCTTCGTCGGGGGGACGGGGCTCCTGACGCTCCTCATCCTCGTGCGGCACCGATCGAACATCGCCAACATGCTCGCCGGCACCGAGCCGCGCTCGGGGAGCAGGCGCGCAGGCCGCGAATCCGACTCTCATGGCTGATCCCGGAATCCAACGTGCACTCGTCCTGGGGGATGGCGGCTGGGGGACGACCCTCGCCATCCTCCTCTGCAAGCGAGGTGTGTCGACCGTTCTGTGGAGCGCGTTCCCGGAGCAGGCCGCCGAGCTGCGGAAGGATCGCGAGAACGTGCGCTTCCTCCCCGGCGTACCGTTTCCCGAGAACCTCGAGTGCTCCGCCGATCCATTCGTGGCCGCGGAGGGCGTCGACTTCGTCGTGTGCGCCGTTCCCACGCAATTCGTGCGCGGCGTGGCGGAGAAGTTCGAGGACGCGCTCAAGGGCACGCAGCCGATCGTGTCCGCCAGCAAGGGCCTCGAGATCGAGACGTTCAAGCGGCCCAGCCAGATCCTGTATCAGGTGCTCGGCGACAGGCCGCTGTGCGTGCTCACGGGACCCAGTCACGCCGAGGAGGTCGCGCGCGGCCTGCCCACCACGGTGGTCGCCGCCAGCGAGGACGAGGCGCTCGCGCGAGTGACGCAGGCAGCCTTCACCTCCGATGCGTTCCGCGTGTACACGAGCACCGATCGCATCGGCGCCGAGCTGGGGGGGGCGCTCAAGAACGTGATCGCCCTCGCGGCCGGGATCAGCGACGGCCTCGAGCTCGGGGACAACGCGAAGTCGGCTCTGCTCACGCGCGGGATGATCGAGATGGCGCGGTTCGGCGCGGAACACGGCGCTCGCCCCAGCACGTTCTTCGGGCTGACGGGCGTCGGCGATCTCATCACGACCTGCTGCTCGCAGCACTCGCGCAATCGCCGCGTGGGCGAGGAGATCGGGCGCGGCAAGACGCTGGAGGAAGTGCTCGCCGAGATGAACATGGTCGCGGAGGGCGTCTGGACCACGAAGGCGCTCTTCGGACCCGAGGGCGAGACAGGAACGATCTCGATGCCGATCGCCGAGCAGGTCCACGCCGTCCTGTTCGAGGGCAAGGACGCACGCGAGGCCGTGCTCGACCTCATGCGTCGCGAGCCGACGGGCGAGATGGACGGCCTGTTCGGGGACACTGCATGAGCCCGGCCTACGGCTTCGTCCTCTTCCTGTTCGTCACCCTGGCCTTCCTCGGCGCCGTCGTCGTCACGGGGCGCCAGGGCCGGCGGCGGATCCACGTCGGCCTCGTCGCCTGCGCGCTGGCCGGGCTCGGGACGACGATCTACTTCGCTGAGCGGCTCGGCGAGATCTACGACGTCCGGACCGCCGGCGTGATCACGCCGATCCACCTCACGCTGGCGAAGGTGACGGTGCTCGCTTACCTCCTGCCGATCGTGACCGGCGTGCTCACGTGGCGGAACATCGCGTGGAAGCCCCTGCACGCGAAGTTTGCCTACACCGTCCTGACGCTGACGGTGCTCACGGCCGTCACCGGGTCGGTGATGCTCGCCTTGTCGGACCCCGTGTCCACTCCTTGAGCGCTCACTCCTCGCCGGCGGGCACCTCGCTCGTCCCATCGATGACGAGCGGCAGGAGCAGCAGGCTCCCGTTGGCGAACATGGGCACGGCCGCGAGGAGCACCCAGATGAGCCGCGCGCGGATCGTGAAGACCGCGAGCAGGAACCCGACCAGCGCGAACCCGCCGGCCACGGTGTGCGTCACGGTGAGGCTCGGGGTCCACTCGGGCGCGAAGCGGTTCAAGACGACCGTGAGCCACCACACGCCCCACCCGACCGTCGCGCAGGTCATCGCCGCCACCCACGTCCGATGCCGCCGGCGGACGACCGTGCGCATGCGCCACTGGGTTCGGAGGGGTCGGGCCATCCGGCTATTCTCCCACCCCCCCACGTGGAGCGTCAAAGGTCCCGCGCCCGTTGACGGTCCCCCGGTCCATCACTAGAGTGTCCGCCCACCTACGGTCGGGGCGTGGCGCAGCCTGGTAGCGCGCTGCAATGGGGTTGCAGAGGTCGGAAGTTCAAATCTTCTCGCCCCGACCAACAATACGGTGCCGCACACTCCTCCGCCGCCGCGCGGTTGGACCGTACCGCACACCCCTGGAACCCGGCCCCGCTCAGGGTTTCCGTCGCGCCGCGCCCAAGCGGGCGAGGCGGCGCCCGATCGCCGCGTGGGCGACCTCGGCCACTCGCTCCGCATAGGTGGAGTCTTGCAAGAGGAGCCGCCGGTGCGCGCTCCCGATCCGCTGTGCTCGACCTGGCGACAGGGTTCCGAGGCTTGCGATCTCCGACCAGGTGCACCCACAGAGGTCGCGGAGCAGGCCGTGCCAGGCGAGCTCCGCGCCACGCCTCGTGATCAGGCCGTCCTCGACCATCCAAGTGCCGCGCGCATCGAGGTGCTCGTCGAGTGCGCGGCGCAACGCGAGTCGGCCACAGACGGCGAGGCCGACACGGTGGCCGTCGGCCAGGCGGGCCTTGCGCTGCATCCAGGCCTGGACTTCGCGGGGAGCCCTCATGACGAGGTCCGCGAGCGCGTCCTCCGCTGCCGTTTGTGAGGAGCGCTTCTCGACGAACTCGATGAGCTCCGCGAGCTCCTCCTCCCCGTTGGTTGCGAACGCGGTCCGATAGGCGGTCGGAGTGAATCGTTCCGTGCCCGCTGCGAGGCAGGCCTCGGACTCGACCCACTCTCGCGTGAGCCAACGTGGACCCGAGCCGTGAAGATATGTCGCCGCACTACCGAGCTCGTACTGCCCGATCGCTCGCGCGAGCCCCGCGTTCACCGGGTTCGCGTCGATGTATCGGACCAGCGTTTGCCGATACTCGAGGGAGTGCACGGGCTTCGAGAAGAAGCGCCCCCTCACCAGGGTGCCGTCGCGCCGGTGCTTGCGATTGAAGCGCCGCGAGTGCTCGTTCTGGATGCGGCGCATGGCCTCCGACAGCTCGCCGATCGGACTCCGGACGAGCAGGTGAAAGTGCGTGGTCAGGAGGCAGTAGGCGTGCACCTCGAGCCGGCCCAGTCGGATCTGGCGTACGGTGCGTGCGAGAAAGAATCGAGCGTCATCCGTGCTCTCGAAGAGCGCCCGCTTGGCGAGCCCGCGGTTGATCACGTGATGCCAGCTCCCGGGCTGGTCGTCTCTGGGTCTTCGCGCCATGCCCCAGGGACCGCAGCGCCGCGCCGGGGGTTGCAGGTCACCTGGCACAAGCTGCACGGGCGGCGGCGGGGGAGTGTGCGACACCGTATTGCGGCGCTCAAGACGATCCGGAATCTGGCCGATCCCATGGTGCGTGACCCGCTTCATCCCTCTCATCGTGTTCCTGGGCCTCGTCGGGGGCCTGTTCTTCCTGCCCTCGCCGGATCCCGTGCGCCTGGCCGCGATCCAGGCCGGGAGCCTCCTGCTCGAGCCCGTCGAGCTGCCGCCGGGCGTGGATTGGCGCGCGGGCCTGGCCGCCGGGGACATCGTCGAGACCGCGGACGGGCGCGAGGGGGAGGTCATCTCGGTCGAGGCCGATCGAGTCGTCCTCGCCCGGGGCGGGGAGCCCGAGCGCATCGAGCTACCGGCGAGCGAGCTCGCGCGGCTCGTCGAGCAGCGCCCCCTCTGGCGCGCCCTCGTCGACGGTCCCGCCGCGCGCGTGCTGGACGATGGGACGATCGAGATCGCCGTCCGCGGCTACCGCATGCAGCTCGACGGCACGGCCTACAAGGATCACCGCCTGCACGGCCGCGTCTACGAGTCCTGTGTGCGGAGTCTGCGCTCGATCGCCGCGGCAGAGGGCTTCCGGATCAAGTTCGAGCGGCGCATTCGCAAGGACTTCCCCGGGCTGATCATGTTCTGCCAGCCGTCGGACGGGGAGCTCGCACTCCGGGTCGAGTTTCCCGACGGCACGAGCGCGGGCGCGACACGGGTCT
>Ga0114950_10001328_pt1 | contig 18463 bp, 14 predicted proteins | sample N075metaG_FD_83503 | JGI IMG/M metagenome (GOLD analysis project Ga0114950, IMG submission 83503) | Deep subsurface microbial communities from Kermadec Trench to uncover new lineages of life (NeLLi) - N075 metaG | ecosystem: Environmental > Aquatic > Marine > Ocean trench > Sediment | place... | reverse complement strand
GGTGCAGGTGCTGTTGCGCGGCAAGGATCGGCGCGCCCTGCGTGTCTTGCTGCGCGACGCCCTGCACGGTTTGCGCCAGCAGCGGCGAGCTCCGCGAGATCTCTGTATTGACGTGGATCCGCTCAATTTGATGTAGTGGGCGAGCTGGGGCTTGGAATCAGCTTGAGAGTGGGTTCAATTTTATTGATTTCCCACCACCCGCCCCCGGCCTCTCGGCGCCTCCGGCGCCTCGCTGCCCGCTGGGCGCGTAGGTGGGGCGAAGCGGCTTGCATACGGTGGGCGGTTGGTGCGGTATCCGCAAAGGTGGGAGCAAAGCGCCTGTTCCGACAGGCGCCCTTCCTTTTCCTTTGGCAATTAGCGGGCAAGGGAGCTGCCGCAGGCAGCGCCCGGCGGGGGCGGGTGGTGGGAAATCAAAAAAAACGTGGGTGGCGGGCATTCAAAAAAATCAGGAAGTCTCTAGGCCGCCACCCTCTCGATGCGGAAAGTCCGAGGTGCCAGATCGCGCCCGCAGCGTAATGAGCGGGCGCCAGGGCGTGGGAGGACAAGGCGCGCGCAGATTCGGGAGCGGAGGCGTACCTTTAGGTACGTCGAGCATCCCGAATCAAGCGCAACGCAGTCATCGTGCGCCCGGGCGCTCGCGAATAGGGCGGGGGTTGGTTTGGACCCAGTACTCGATACGCCAGCTGGCCACCGCATCGCTCGCAGCGCCTTCAATGAGACCGTCGCCGGTCACCGGCATGCTGGACTTCGCCGCGATCTGAAACGACTGATTGGTGGCCCCCAAGCGGCGGCCGCTTTGGTCCAGTAAATGCACGACGATGGTCACGCGAAATCCCTCGTCGGCGGGGTTTTCCACCGTGCAGTTCCAGGCGTAGGTGGCCTCGGTGGTGGACGCGTGGGTCCAGGTGAAACGTGGTGTGAGGATGCGTAGCGGGCCGTCGGTGGCACCGCGGGCACGCTCGGCCAGCGCCACGGCACCTTCGCGCGGGGACGGTAGCGGGCCGGAGAGCGTCGTCGGTCCGACCGCTCGGGGTGGCGAGATACAGGCGCCGCCGAGGATGGCGGCGAAGAAGATCGTAAGGGTGATTCGGAGTGTTGCGCGCTGGTGCATACGCATGCTCCCAGCATAACCGATGGGGACTATTTCTTTCTGATTGCCACCACCCGCCCCCGACCTCTCGGAGCCTGTGGCGCCTCGCTGCCCGCTGCCCGCGAAGGTGGGAGAGTTCCGCCGTCCACTCGCCAAATACGTGACTGGCGGCGCGGAAGAAACCCGCTATAGTCGGGGCGATGAGTACCCGCGACCGTCACTTCATCCACCTGCACAACCACACCAACTTCTCGCTGCTCGACGGCGCCACGCGGATCGATCGCCTCGTCGACCACTGCTGCAAGCAGGGCATGCGCGCGGTGGCGATTACCGACCACGGCAACATGTTCGGAGTGGTGCAGTTCTACCGTGCGGCGCGGGATAGCGGGCTCAAGCCGATTCTCGGCATGGAAGCCTATCTGGCGGCCGGGTCACTTCATGACCGCGGCAATACGGGCTCCGGACGCGAGCGTTTTCACCAGCTGCTGCTCGCCAAGGACCGCGATGGATACCGCAACCTGATGAAGCTCTCCTCGGTAGGCTACCTGGAGGGCTTCTACTACAAGCCGCGTATCGACAAGGAGATCCTCGCCTCCCACTCGCAGGGGCTTATCGCCACCAGCTCGTGTCTGTCGGGCGAGGTGCCGCAACACCTGCTGCGTGACGATTACGAGGGGGCGAGAGCCGCACTCGGCGAGCTCGTCGACATCTTCGGTCAGGACAACGTCTACGTGGAACTACAGGATCAGGGCCTGCCCGAGCAGCGGCAGATCAATCCCCAGCTCATCCGTCTCGCCGCCGAACTCGACCTGCCGCTCATCGCCACCAACGATTGTCATTACCTGCAGCAGGCAGACGCCCGCGCCCACGACGCGTTGCTGTGCATCCAGACTGGCAAGGCGATGTCCGAGCCGCAGCGCATGAAGTTCCCCAACGATCAGTTCTACGTGAAAACGCCGGAGGAGATGTGGAAGGTTTTCGCCGCGGTGCCCGAGGCTCTGCTCAACACGGAGAAAGTGGCCGAGCGCTGCAACGTGGTGCTCAACTTCGGCGAAAACCACCTGCCACGCTTCCCGGTGCCGGAAGGCGAAACGTCCAACGAGTACCTGGAGAAGGTGGTGCGGGAGGGGTTCGAAGGTCGCCTTGAAGCGCTGCGACACGCTACTGCCGGGAACGGAGAGGTAGCCCGGTGGGCCGGCAAGCATACCCCCGAGGAGTACCACGAGCGTCTCGAAACGGAGCTCTTCACCATCACCTCGATGGGCTTCGCGGGCTATTTTCTCATCGTCTGGGACTTCATTCGGTACGCCAAAGAAGCGGGCATCCCGGTGGGCCCTGGGCGCGGCAGCGCCGCCGGCAGCCTGGTGGCCTACTCCCTTGGCATTACCGACATTGATCCCCTCGAGTATGGGTTGTTCTTCGAGCGCTTTCTCAATCCAGAGCGCATCAGCCTCCCGGATATCGACATCGACTTCTGCATGCGACGCCGCGGAGAAGTGATCGACTACGTGGCCGACAAGTACGGCCGCGACCGCGTGGCACACATCATCACCTTCGGAACCATGGCGGCGAAGGCGGCGATTCGCGACGTCGGCCGCGTCCTGGACCTCTCCTATAGTGACGTCGACCGCGTCGCCAAGCTCATTCCCAACGAGCTCGATACCACCCTCGACGCCGCGGTGAAGTCGGTTCCGGCGTTGCGGGAGGCGATCAAGAAGGATCCCCGCGTGGCCGAGCTGGTCGATCTGGCGCGCCAGCTCGAAGGGCAGGTCAGACATGCGTCGACGCACGCCGCCGGCGTCGTCATCGCCGACCGGCCGTTGACCGACTACGTGCCGTTGTATTGCCCCCCGGCGGGGTCCGGCGGCAAGCAGGAGCATGCCGTCGCGACGCAGTACCCGATGAACGACGTCGAAGCCATCGGCTTGCTGAAGATGGACTTCCTCGGGCTCAAGACCCTCACTGTTGTCCATGATGCGCTCGAGTCGATCGCCCGGGAAACGGGCGTGAAAATGAACAGTTCCGACATTCCCATCGACGACCCGGAGACCTTCAAGATCTTCGCCGCCGGCAGCACCACGGGCATCTTTCAGTTCGAGTCGTCCGGCATGCGTGACGCCCTGCGCAAGCTCGGTCCGAGTCGCATCGAGGACCTCATCGCGATGAACGCGCTGTATCGTCCGGGGCCCATCGGCTCGGGGATGATCGACGAGTACATCCGGCGCAAGCACGACCCCGCCCGGGTCAAGTACCTGTTGCCGCAGCTCGAGGACATCCAGAAGGAGACCTACGGCGTCATCGTCTACCAGGAGCAGGTCATGCAGATCGCTTCGGAGCTCGCCGGCTTCACGCTCGGCGAGGCGGACGTGCTGCGCAAGGCGATGGGCAAGAAGAAACCCGAGGTGATGGCGTCGATGGAGGAGAAGTTCATCGGTGGGTGCAAGGAGCGCGCCGTGCCCGCGGATCTCGCCAAGAAGATCTGGGACCAGGTGGTGGAGTTTGCCGGATATGGCTTTAACAAGGCGCATTCGGCCGCCTACGCCGTGCTTGCTTACCAGACCGGCTACCTCAAGGCGAACTATCCGGTGCACTTCATGGCGGCGTTGCTGACCTCCGATCACGACGTTACCGACAAGGTGGTGCGCTACATATCCGAGTGTCGCGACATGGAGATCCCGGTGCTCCCGCCCGACGTCAACGAAAGCTACATGAGCTTTACCCCTACCGGTGACTCCATCCGGTTCGGGCTCGCCGCTGTCAAGGGAGTCGGGGAGGGGGCCGTGCTGGCTATCCTCGAGGCGCGGGAGCGGCTCGCGTCGTTCTCCAGTCTCTACGAGTTTTGCGAAGAGGTCGATCTCGGCAAGGGTATCAACCGGCGTACTATCGACAGCCTCATCAAGTGCGGTGCGTTCGATTCGATGATGCTGCGCGAGGGTGCCGAGCCCGATCCCGGCGACACACGTGCCAAGTTGATGGCGATGCTGGATGGCGCCCTGGACAGCGGTCAGCGGCGACAGCGCGAGCGACGCATGGGACAGACCAACCTGTTTGCCGATCTGGAAACCGATGCCGGCACCGGGGCGACACTGCCGCCTGATCTTCCGGCCTCCAGTTATCAGCGCTGGGAAGAGCGCGAAGTTCTCACCGCCGAAAAGGAGTCGCTCGGTTTCTACATCACCGGCCACCCGCTGGAGCGTTACCGGCGCGAGCTAGAGGAGTTTGCCAACGCCACGACGGCGAAACTGGCGCACATGGGCGGCGCTCAGGAGGTGGCCCTCGGCGCCATTATTACGAGCATCCGGGACCTGAAGACCCGCAAAGGCGAGCGCATGGCGGTGCTGCAGGTCGAGGATCTCGAAGGCTACGCCGAAGTGGTGGTATTTCCCGACGCCTATCGTGCCTGCTTCAACTTGCTGAATGAGGACGAGGCGGTGCTCATCAGTGGGCGGCCGGAAAAGGAAGAAGAGGCGGCGCGTATGATCGCCAGCGACATCCAGCCACTGACGGAGTTCTTCGAGCAAAAGGCCAACGCCAAGACGCGGGAAGTGCTGATTTCGGTGACCCTCAGCGGGCTGCCCGACGAGCTGCCGGAACGGCTGCGCGACGTGCTCGAGCGCCACCGCGGTGAAGTTCCAGTTTCGTTACGGTTGCAGCGCCCCCATCCCGAGGGATTTCGCGCCCGTGTGGAACCGAATCGCTTCCTCTGGGTTGCCCCGAGTCCGGAGCTGGTGAACGAGCTCGAGGATCTCCTCGGCGAAGGTTCTGTTCGTCTGCGGCGATGAAGGAGTCGGCCCCCGATTCTTCTTCCTCTTTCTCTTCTTCCTACCCGGTTCGGCTCAACATCGCTTCGCGCCTCGCGGAGGGTGCCATCGACGCTGGATGGGGGGCCGACGTTGCTTTTCACTACCGTGGCCGCCTGATCACTTATGGGCAAGTGCGCGACAGCGCGGCCCGTTGGGCCGGCGCATTGGAGGGGCTCGGGGTGGCCCCCGAGCAGCGTGTCTTGCTGGCGTTGCCCGATGCGCCCGCCTTCCCGGCGGCGTTCCTGGGGTCCGTCTGGCGTGGCGCGGTGGCAGTGCCGGTGAACCCGTATCTGACCCCGGATCGATACGAGTTCTATCTGCGGGACAGTCGCGCCGTGGTCGCCGTGGTTGCCCCGTGGCTGGTGGAAGCGGTGCTGGTTGCGGCGTCGCGGCTGCCTTGGCTGCGTGAAATTGTCGTGTGCGCCGACCCGGAGGCGCCCGGAAGCGAGTCCGACGACGGCGCCCGGCGCGCGCCGGTGAGCGCCGGCGGACCGCGCGTCCACGATGGTGATGCTCTGGCGGCACAAGCGGCACCGGTTGCAGCGGCGGACTGCCATTGCGACGAGCCCGCGTTGTGGCTCTATACCTCCGGGAGCACGGGCTCGCCCAAGGGCGCCATTCACCTGCAGCACGACATCTGGGTGTCGGCCGACTGCTGGGGGCGGCGCACGATGCAGATGACACGGGAGCACGTGCATCTGTCAGCGTCGAAGCTCTACTTCGCCTACGGTCTGGGAAACAGCCTGTATTGCCCCATGTGGACGGGAGGCAGCGCGGTGTTGGTGCCGGAAAAGCCGACGCCCGCCAACATGGTGGACGCTATCCGCGTCCACGGAGTCACGCACTTCTACGCCGTGCCGACGTTCTATAACGCTCTCTTGGCCGACCCGGGGTTCATCGGGCTGGTCTCGGATGGTGCTCTGGCCAGCCTGCAGGTATGCGTATCGGCCGGTGACATGCTGCCCGCGCCCCTCTGCGAACGCTGGATGGAGACCACCGGAGTGCCGCTGCTCGATGGCATCGGGTCCACTGAGTTGCTCCACATCTTCATTGCCAACCGGGTCGACGACGTACGGCCGGGGTGTTCCGGTCGGCCGATTCCCGGCTACCAGGCGCGCATCGTCGACCGGAGCGGAGCGGATCTGGGGGACGACAGCATCGGCGACCTCTGGATTCGGGGCGACTCTGCCTGTGCCGGCTATTGGAACCGACACGCCGATACCAAGCGATCGGTGCGCGGCGAGTGGTTTGTCACCGGCGACAAGTACCGACGCGACAGCGACGGCTACTATTGGTACACGGGACGCTCCGACGACATGTTCAAGGTGCACGGGCAGTGGGTCAGCCCGACGCGGGTGGAAGGCGTGCTGCTCGGGCACGAGGCCGTACACGAGGTGGCGGTGGTGGCGTCCAAAGACGATCGGGGACTTTCGTGTGGCATCGCCTATGTGGTTCCGTCCATGGAGACTCAGGGCCTCGCCGATCGTCTGCGGGCACACGCGGCGGAGCGGCTGTCGGGCTATCTGGTGCCGGCGCGGATCGAGTTCGTCGAAGAGCTACCCAAGACGCCGACGGGCAAGATCCAGCGCTTCCTGCTGCGCGAGCGCGAGGGCGCGCGATGACTGCGTTGCGCTTGATTCGGGATGCTTGCCGTACCTAAAGGTACGCCTCCGCTCCCGACTCTGCGCGCGCCTTGTCTTCACACGCCCTCGCGCCCGCGCGCTTGGCGACCCATTGAGATATCCGGGCTAGGGTTGCTGGCGCCGGGAAGGGTCGATGGGCCAGAGTGTGGTCAGCGACAGGCCCACGACGACGAAGAGCGTGTCGATGAGACGCCGCACCAGAGCCACCGCGATCCCGGCGGCAGGGTCAACACCCAGCACGCTGGCCGATGCGGCAATGCTCGCTTCAAAGACCCCGAGGCGAGCCGGAACCAGAACGCCCAGTGTATTGCCGAGCTTGGCTCCGGCTTCGAACCACAGGCCGACCAGGGGGCTGTCGCTGATCCCGAGCATTGACACGATCGACCAGGTTGCCGTGGTGAGCGTCGCGTGTCCCAGCAGGTGGATGCCGATCATGAGGGCGAAGGGCAGGCCGTGCAGGCGCACCAGGCCGACGCGGATCAGGCGCATGGAATCACGTGCCGCGGCACGCTTGGAGGGCGGCGTCGCGTCCATGGCGGGCATTTCGGCGTGGTGACGCCGCTGTCCTGCCCAAATCGTCGCCATCAGCCAGGCTCCGGCCCCGGCGCCCAGCAGTGCACCGCCGATGGCGGAAGCCCATGAGGGCAGTCCCAGCGCCGCCTGGCACACGAGAAGCGCGCCGCCGAGAAACAGCGCGCCGGCGATGCCGGAGGCGGCGGCGTCGACGGCCACGGTGGCGGCCCCCCAACGCGCCCGAACTCCCTTGCGCAGCAGCAGTACCTTGCTGGTCTGCGATCCGATCGCGCCGGTCAGCGAAAGATAGCCGAGCGCCTCGGCGCCGAGGCGGGCTCGTAGCAGCTCTCGGTACCGTACGGGCTGGTCCATGGCACGCATTGGAAAGTGCCAGGCGAAAACGCGCAGGCAATGCTGAATGCCCACCAGCAGCGTCGGAACGACGATGCCGAATCCCAGATTGTCGAGGTATTCGGCCACGGTGCCGGCGCCGGCACGCTGCACGAGGTAGGCGAGCACAACCGCGCCGACGACGAACAGGGCTATCCGCTTCAGAACGATCGCTTTCATAGCACGCCGCGGGGAAAGAAGGGCAAGTCTAACCCGAACCGCCCAACGGTCGTGTCGGGTGGCCCCGCACACCCTGCTAAGACGCTACGATGCCGGGCATGGGAGACGTCGATCGCTTTCTGTCGGAGAATTTGCTCGACGGGGAAGCTGCGCGAGCGTTCCACAAGCACCGTGCGCGCCTCGCCCAGCGCCACGCCGACTGGCGGAAAAACTTCCCCGCTTTCGGTCTGCTTCTCGATTCGGAGGAGGAGCGCGCCCGGGCGCTGGCCGGCAACTTTGCCACCGAAGCCCGCGAGACCGTCGGCGTTTGGCTTTCTGCGCAGGAGTCCGCGCTGTCGTTCGAAACCGCCATCGAGGAACGCGTCGCCTGGATCGAGGGGTTCTGGAGCGCTTGGCGCGCCGAGGTATTCGGCGCCGCCGATTTCGCCAGGCTCGAACAAGGACCGCGCCAGCGTTTCACCACGATCTTCGACGACTTGATGGAGCGCGCCCGCGATGACGCGGTGGGCTTCGTTCGCGATGGCGGTGCCCAGGGCAGCGCGCGGCGCACCTTCCTGGCCGGAGCAACCGCCCCGCTAGGGGCTCTGGCCCGCGCCATCAAGGCTTTCTTCTTCCCCTCAGTGCGCCGTTAGTCCGTACTTCCCAACGGCTGGCGCCCGCGCGGTTCGATGGTTAGGTTGCGGTAGAGCAAGTCGCCATAAGGATCGAACTGCAGATCCCGCGGCGGCGAGGGCAGCACGATGGTGAAGTCGGTGACACCGGGTTCGATCCACACCTCGATCTCCAGTGGTGGTGCCGCCTCCAGCGCGACCCGCAGTACCACCGGGTAGCGGATCGCCGCACCGGTTTGCTCGATCGTGCCGAACAGCTCGTAGCGCGATGTTCCGTTGGTGGGCTGGTAGCCGTAGCGTAGGTGGAAGCTGGGGATGGCGGCGCTGCGCAGCCAGGGGTCGAAGAACCACGACAGCTCGTCGCCGTAGACGCGCTCGGCCATGGCAATGAACACCTCGGTGGTAACGTCGGCGCGCAGCTCATACAGGTCGCGGCAAAGGCGCGTGAACCCGTTGAGTCCGATCACCTCGCGCAGCATATGCAGCACGACCGCCGCCTTGTGATAGTTCAAGGCGTAGATGGCGTCAGGGGTTTTCATCTCGAAGCCCATCTCGAGCGCTTCGCCGGTGTCCACCGCCAGGGCCACGCGCCGCGAGCGGTCGAGCTCCCGACGCATTAGCTGGGTGCCGTATTCGTTCTCCAGGAACAGCAGCGCGCTGTAGGTCGGCAGCCCTTCGCGCAGCCAGGCGTCGCGGGAGCGCGGAATCTCGATGTCGTGGTTCCACCACTGGTGAGCGACCTCGTGCGCCAGTATGCGGTAGGGGAACGTTCCACCGGGTCTGATCTCGCGGTCCTCGAGAAAGGTGACACCAGGAACCGTCACGCCGCTGATGTTGTCGGGCAACTCGAGCGCCACCAGATTCCAGCTACGCCGGCCCAACGTCCCGATCCGTTCGCTGAAAAATGTTGCTGCCGCGCCCACGTACTCGATGTAAGACTCGATTACCGACTGGTGTCGGAGATCGAAGAATCCACGCAAGGCGCCGATCCGCAGAAGCTTGTCCCGTTGCAGAAACTTCCCGATGGCCAGCGGGATCTGCGTGCTGGGCACCGAGTCGCTCCACCGGTAGGTGACGGTGCCGTCGTCGTTGCGGGTCCGGCGGTTGGTGCCGGCCGAGACCAGCACCCAGGGTGGCGGCAGGGAGCCAGTGAGCGTCATCGCCATGGGCTCGTAGCGCTGGAACTCCTCGGGGTCGGGTGTGACCCGCAAATGGGGGTACCAGGGCGTGGTGAGCAACATTTGGCCGCGCTCTTCCAGCGAGGATTCGAAGGGGGCGCGGTAGCGGAACGTCCAGGTGATCTGCGTGCCGCCCTCGAGCAAGGGAGTGTCAATACGAATGAAGCTGCGCCGGCGCCGGTAGGTGAGCGGAACGCCGTCGGCGTCCTCGATGACGTCCAAGCGCATGTCGGGTCGCAGGAATACCCGTACCGATTCTGTGGCCGCGGTGACCGTGAACGTCAGGTCGGCCTCTATGAGCAGAGTGGGAAGCTCGGGGCGCACGTCAACGCGTATGTCGACACGCTGGGGCAGGATCAACGGAGTGCCCTGCGTTCCCGGTGCCAGCGCGCCGACACGCTCCTGTGCCCCCCCTGCGGCCGCCGGGAGGGTCAAGGTAACAACCAGCGCCATGATCAGATGCTTGGCTTCTCGCATGTCTTGTCGCGAATCCCCCTCGGTGCTCCCTGGTACCTACACAACATCGTGCCGGGGGTGGAGCCAAGCTGCAAGGCTGCATGCTACGCTTTGCGATCTCATGTGTGCCCTCCGGCGCACCATCGGATGCTCCCTCGAAGCCATGGATCGCAAAGCAGAAGACTTCGAAAAGCCGATCGCCGAGCTCGAGAAACAGATTCACGAGCTGGGTTTGTTTCCGCCCGCGCCCGAGCGCGACGCGCAGCTCGCCGACCTTGAGAAGCAGCTCGACGAGAAGCGCGAGGAAATCTACGGGAACCTGTCGCGCTGGCAGGTAACGCTGGTGGCTCGGCATGCTAACCGGCCGTACACGCTCGACTACGTCGAACGGCTGTTCAATGGCTTTCTGGAGCTTCACGGCGATCGACAGTTCGGTGACGATGCCGCCATGGTGTCGGGGTTTGCGGAGTTCAACGGCGAACCGATCTGCGTCGTCGGACAGCAAAAAGGGCGCACCACCAAGTCCAAGCTGCAGCGCAACTTCGGCATGCCGCACCCCGAGGGGTACCGCAAAGCCCTACGGATCATGAAAATGGCGGAGAAGTTCTCGCGCCCCATCTTTACCTTCATCGACACGCCCGGCGCGTATCCGGGTGCCGCGGCAGAGGCGCGCGGGGTCGCCGAGTCGATCGCCACCAACCTGCGCGCCATGGCTACGTTGCGCGTCCCCATTATCGTCACCGTTATCGGCGAGGGCGGGAGCGGCGGCGCGCTGGGTATCGGGGTCGGCGACCGCGTCAACATCCTGCAGTTTTCGACCTACTCGGTCATCTCCCCGGAATCGTGCTCGTCGATTCTCTGGCGCGATCCAGACCACCCTGAAGAGGCCGCCGACGCCCTCAAGCTGACCTCGTCTGACCTTCTCGAGATGGGGCTGGTGGACGAGATCATTCCCGAGCCCGCCGGTGGTGCGCACAACGACCCGGAGGCCATCGCTTCGACGCTCGGTGCCACGCTCGAGCGGCAGCTCGACGAGTTGCGTGGGCTCGATGCTGAGGTGCTGGTGGAGAAGCGCTACCGCAAGTTCCGAGGCATGGGCGCGCTCGCAGCGCTCGAGGAGTAAAGGCCCTGCCGTCAACGGTCTGGCGCCTCCGCGACCACGATCCCGCGATAGCTGCGAGCCTGGTGGAAGGGCTCGGCCTGTTTCCCACCACGGCACGGGTCATGGCGGCGCGCGGCATCGACGGCGTCGCCGCGGCGCAGGCGTTCCTCCATCCGAGCCTCGACGAGCTGCACTCGCCCTTTGACTTCGTGCAGATGGAACCTGCGGTCGAGCGTTTGCTGCGGGCAATCGAATCCGGCGAGCGCATCATCGTGCACGGCGACTACGACGTCGATGGCATCACCGGCACGGTGATTCTGGTGGTAGCGCTGCGCGCCCTGGGGGCGGACATCGACTATCTCGTGCCGCACCGCGTAGACGACGGATACGGCCTCAAGCCCGAAGGGATCGATCGCACCCACGACATGGGTGCCAAGGTCGTTGTTGCCGTCGACTGCGGGATTACCGCCCTGGCGGCGGCAGAGCGGGCGCGGCACCACGGCATCGACCTGGTCATTGCCGACCATCACGAGCCCGGCGCGGAGCTGCCGCAGGCGATGGCGGTGCTCAACCCGCGTCTGCCGGACAGCGGATATCCGGAGAGTGACCTCGCGGCGGTCGGTGTTGCATTCAAACTGGCGCGGGGCGTGTTGCAGAGGCATCCGAAGGGATTTCGCGGTACCGCCTTGCTCAAGCTGGTGGCCTTGGGGACGGTGGCGGATCTGGTGCCGCTGACCGGGGAGAACCGCGTCATGACCCACTACGGGCTCAAGACCTTGGCGGATGCCGTCAACCCGGGGATGATTGCCCTGATGGAGTACGCTGGCGTGCGCGCGCCGGTTACGGCGACCGACATCGCCTTCCGCATCGCGCCGCGCATCAACGCCGCCGGCCGCCTCGGTCACCCCAAAGATGCGGTGCAGATGTTCCTCACCCGCGATCCAGGAGAGGCCCGTCGCTTCGCCAAGCAACTGCACGATACCAACGCTCGTAGGCGCGAAATCGAGGCGGAGGTGCTCCAGCTAGCGTTGCAGCAGAAGCCCTCCGACGACGCCTCGGTCGTGGTAGTTGCCGGGGAGGCCTGGCACCGCGGCGTCATCGGCATCGTTGCATCACGCCTGGTCGAGACCTGGGGCCGCCCGGCTGTGGTCTTGACGATCGAAGGTTCGACAGCCTTCGGTTCGGCGCGATCGATTTCGGGCTTCAACATCGTCGGGGCGCTGGGTAGTGTCGCCGACCTCTTGGAGGAGTATGGCGGTCACCGGCAAGCGGCGGGGCTGCAACTACGTCGAGAAAACGTCGAGCCTCTCCGCGAAGCTCTCGCCACCACCGGCGGTGAGGAGCTGGAGCTGGCGATGCAGCGGTCCTCGGAGTTGGTCTGCGACGCCGAGCTCGAGCTGGATGACTCGGCCCTCGGCCTGGCCCGCGAGCTCCAGCGCCTGGCGCCGTTCGGCATCGGCAATCCTCGCCCACGGCTATTGTGCCGCGACCTGCGGGTCGAAGCTGAGCCGCGGGTGCTCAAGGAGCAGCATCTCAAATTGCGGGTCGGGGTCGGCGAGCGGCACCTCGACGCCCTCGCCTGGGGTCGTGCGGACCTCGCCCGGCACATTGCCCGGGGCGACCACATCGACGTCGTTGCCACGCTCACCGTCAATGAGTTCCGCGGCCGCGCCGAGCCCCAGCTAGAGCTCGTTGAGGTGTGCACCGATGGTTCGGTGTCGATTGGCTAGCCGCATTCTCAACGGGTCTCTGGCGCCGCCGTGCCCCGTTGAGAAATATGGGTTAGCAGTCGCTTGACGAGACTGCTAATGCTACCTACCATGGGTAGGACGAGGCTGTTCGAGCAGTTGCGCGGAAGCGTCGTCGGGCCGTGCCACGGCCGTGGGTCCGCCGTTCTGGCGGTCTCGTAAACGATTGTTTTTCAAGAGGCGGCGTGTGGTCAGCGGGGTTGCTTCGCGCGTGGATTCGTCCCGCGAGGCGGAGTCGCCGTCGCCGAAAATCCTGTACGGAGGCTGTCAGCAATGGCAAACGTCACACCATTAGGAGACCGGATTCTGGCCTTGCGCTTGGAGCCGGCGGAAGAAGCTAGCGGCGGTATCATCATTCCTGATTCCGCAAAAGAAAAGCCGCTCGAGGCCAAGGTTGTCGCGGTTGGCGCGGGTCGGCTCGACGACGATGGTGAGCGCATTCCCATGGACATCAAGGCGGGGGACCGCATTCTGATTTCCAAGTACGGCGGCACGGAAGTAAGGCTCGACGGCGTCGATCACCTGATTCTGCGCGAGGATGACGTTCTCGCCGTGGTGGAGGGCTAGGCAATCATGGCAAAACAAATCCTGTACAACGAGGACGCGCGAAGCGCGGTGCTTGCGGGGGTCACTCAGCTCGCCAAGGCGGTAAAGGTGACGCTTGGACCGCGCGGTCGCAACGTCGTGCTCGGCAAGAAGTGGGGCAGCCCGGTCATCACCAAAGACGGGGTGACGGTGGCCAAGGAAATTGAACTCGCAGATCGCAGCGAGGACATGGGCGCGCGCATGGTGCGGGAGGTCGCCAGCAAGACCTCCGATGTCGCCGGTGACGGCACCACGACGGCGACCATTCTGGCCGAGGTGATCTACCGCGAGGGCGTCAAGAACGTGGTTGCCGGCGCCAACCCGATGGCGCTGAAGCGCGGCATTGATCAGGCGGTGACCGCAGTGGTTGACGCGATCGCCAAACTCTCCAAGCGGGTCGCCGGCAAGGAAGAGATCGAACAAGTGGCGACGATCTCGGCCAACGGTGACCCCGAAATCGGCGAGATGATTGCCGAGGCCATGGAAATCGTCGGTCGTGACGGCGTCATCACCGTCGAGGAAGCGCGCTCGACCGACTCCTCGCTCGAGGTCGTCGAGGGCATGCAGTTCGATCGTGGCTACCTGTCGCCCTATTTCGTGACCGATCCCGAGACCATGGAGGTCCACCTCGAAGACGTGCTGATCCTCATCCACGAGAAGAAGATCAGCGCGCTGCAGGATCTACTGCCGCTGCTCGAGCAGGTGGCGAAAGCCGGCAAGCCTTTGCTGATGATCGCCGAGGACGTCGAGGGCGAGGCGCTGGCGACGATGGTGGTCAACAAGATGCGCGGCACGTTGACCGGTGCGGCGGTGAAGGCGCCCGGCTACGGTGACCGCCGCAAGGCCATGTTGCAGGACCTCGCCATACTCACCGGCGGCACCTGCATCACCGAGGATCTCGGCATCAAGCTGGAGAACGTCAAGCTCGAGGATCTCGGCCGCGCCAAGAAGGTGACTATCGACAAGGACAACACGATCATCGTCGAGGGTGCCGGCAAGGCCGCCGACATCAAGGGCCGCATCGATGAGATTCGTGCCCAGATCGAGAACACGAGCTCCGACTACGACCGCGAGAAGCTCGAAGAGCGCCTCGCCAAGTTGGCCGGCGGGGTTGCCGTGATCAGCGTCGGCGCTGCGACCGAGACCGAGATGAAGGAAAAGAAGGCTCGCGTCGAGGATGCCATGCACGCCACTCGCGCTGCGGTCGAGGAGGGCGTCGTTGCGGGCGGTGGCGTGGCTTTTCTGCGTGCTCGCAAGGCCATCGACAAGCTCAAACTCGAGGGCGAAGAGGCGGTTGGCGCCGCCATCGTGCACCGAGCGCTCGAAGGCCCGCTGCGCACTCTGTCGGACAACGCCGGGCTGGAAGGCTCGGTCGTGGTGCAGAAGGTGCTCCGCGGCAAGGGCGCGTTTGGGCTCAACGTCGAGACTGGCGAGTACGAAGACCTGATAAAGGCCGGTATCATCGACCCCGCCAAGGTCACGCGCGCGGCCTTGCAGAACGCCGCGTCGGTTGCCGGCCTGTTAATTACCACAGAGGCGCTCATCTCCGAGATCCCGGTGAAGGAAACCGCTCCGGCGATGCCGGGCGGTGACATGGGCGGCATGGGCGGCATGGGTGGCATGGGCGGCATGGGTGGCATGGGCGGTTTCTGAGCGCCCGCGGTTCTGCCGCAATCGAGGTCAAGGAGGGCCGGCCGGAAGGTCGGCCCTCCTGTTTTTGAACCCATTTCCAAGCCGGCGCCAAATCCCACCAGCAGCTAGGCTGACGCTGCTTTTCCTCCGTCCGGGTGCAGCCGACATGAACTTCAGCGAGGCGTTTCGAACCGGGGCGAATTTCGGTTTGACCTCGGGCGTTCTGACCACACTTGGTCTCATTGTCGGTCTCCACTCCGGAACTCATTCAAGGGCCGCGATCATCGGCGGAGTATTGACCATCGCGGTTGCCGACGCTCTCTCAGACGCCCTTGGAATGCACATCCACGAGGAATCCGAAAACCAGCACACACCGAGGGAGATCTGGGTCTCTACGGCCGCCACCCTAGTGACCAAATTCGCCATGGCTGCGAGCTTTCTTCTTCCTCTGGTGATCTTGAAGCTTTCCTACGCCATCGTCGCGAGCATCGCCTGGGGAGCGATAGTACTCACACTGATCAGCTTCTTGCTGGCGAGAGAGCAGCACATACACGCTGGCAAGGTCATCTCGGAGCACCTCGGCATCGCGGCGCTGGTGGTCGTCCTCACCCACTTCGTCGGAGACTGGACGGCGCGCTTGATGAGCTGATTTCTTTCAACGCGCTGTTCGCAGGGTGCTGAAAACCTCCCGGGGGTGCCGTTACGGGAACCGTGGGGTCTGGTGGCGCCCGCGCATCACCGAAGCTTCTTTCGAATGGCCACGCTGGCCTGCTCGACCGCAACCACCATAACCAGCACGACGATGGTGACCGTTCCGACCCTGGCGTACTGGAACGAACGGATGTAGAGCTGCACGGCGAGCCCGATACCGCCGGCGCCCACCAGGCCCAAGACCAGCGACTCGCGCAGGTTGAGCTCAAAACGGAATAGGGTGTCGCGACCGAGATCCGGAGCGACCTGCGGAAGCACACCGAATCTCACCACCTGCAGCCACGTTGCCCCGGTTGAATCAAGGGCTTCGAGGACCCCGCTTCGTGCGTTCTCGAACGCCTCCGCGTAGAACTTCCCGAGCATTCCTGTAGAGTGCGCAGCCACGGCGAGCACACCGGGAAACGGGCCCAGTCCAACGGCACTGACGAACATCAGAGCCAGCAACAGCATCGGGATCCCGCGCAGCACCACGAGCAGCCATTTGGTTGGCAGGTGCAGCCATGCCGGCGACAGGTTGACCGCCGCGGCAAGGCCCAGCGGCAACGAGACCACGGCGCTGATGGCCGTGCCCAGCAGGGCGATCTGAATGGTCTCGAGGGCGGCGCGGATTACGCTCGGCGCCACGGAAACATCCGGCGGTATCAGCCGTCCGACGAAATCCAAGAGCCGCGGCAGGGCCGGGCCGAGGCGCTCGATTTCGATCGTTCCCGTCCACGCCCAAGCCAACACGACGACGAGGGCGGTGAGCCCGGCACTTCGTTGCAGGCTCTGCCTGGGCGTCGGTCGTGGATAGGTTGCCCGGTCGGGATCAGGCCGCCCGGTCATAGATAGTCTCGATGGCGGCGGTGTCCAGTTCTGCGGCGGTTCCCTGCCAGACGACGCGGCCGCGGCGCATGCCGACGACGCGGTTGGCGTGGCGGGCCGCCAGCTCGGGTTGGTGCAGGCTCATCAACAGTGTGACCTGGTGTTTTGTACTCACCTCGGCGAGCAAACTGAGAACCTCGTCGGCCAACGAGGGGTCGAGGCTACTGACCGGTTCATCGGCAAGCACGATCTCGGCTTCCTGGGCCAGTACCCTGGCCACCCCGACCCGTTGCTGCTGGCCGCCGCTGAGCGTGTCAGCTCGTTGCCCTAGTTGGTCGAGCAGATCCACCTCTTCGATCGCTTGCAGGGCGATTTCTTTGTCGGCGGGCGTGAAGTTGCCGAAGAGGCTGCGCCACGGATGTACGCGGCCGAGTCGGCCCCAGAGGACGTTGTCGAACACCGTGGCCCGCTCGACGAGGTTGAAGTTCTGGAAGACGAAGCCCACCCGGGTGCGAAGCGCTCGTGCTCGCCGACGCGCCCGCGAGACATCCGTATAGACGGTGTCGAGGACGTCAAGCTCGCCGGATTGTGCTTCCATGTACCCATTGATGAGACGGAGCAGGGTCGTTTTTCCGCAACCACTCGGCCCGATCAGCGCGACACGGTCGCCTGCGTCGATGCGGAGCGCATCGATGTCCAAAGCGGGTCGCGTTTGGCCGGGGTAGCGGACCGTGACGCCGCGCAGTTCGACGACGCTCACCAAGCGCCGCGGGGCGAGACGATGCAGGGGACCGCGGAGCGACTAGCGCAGATAGCCGTAGGCACGCGCCAGCTCCTCGACCAGCTCGAAGGCCTCGTGCGTGGTCTCTATGTAACCATCGGGGCCGTACACGTAGGCGAGGTAGCTCCGATACTCGGGCTCGTTGAGCTGCAACATGGCGCGGACGAACCCTTGCAAGAGCTCCGCATCAACGTCCCGTCGCGCGATCACCGCGTGCGACGGAATCGGTGTCGATTCTGCAATCCAGGTGATGTCGGGGAGTTGTTCCGCGGTCAGCAAGAGGTCGGCAAACTGGCTGGCCCCCGCGGCGTCGACGTAGCCGTGGGCGACGGCTTGGATCGCCTGTTGATAGCCGCCGGCGAAGTAGTATTTGCTGAAGAACGACTCCGGATCGGCGCCGCGCTCCAGGAAGCCCGCCTCGGCGAACATGTCGAGAGGGTAAAGGTACCCGGATTCGGAGATCGGGTCGGCAAAGGCGATGCTCTTGCCACGAAGATCAGCGAGCGTACGGATGCCGCTGTCCTTGCGCACGAAGATCCTCGACGTGTAGGTCGGGCTGCCGCGGTAGACCTCCGCCAGGACCACTTGGGCGCCGATCTGCTGGTGCGCCAGCACGTAGGGCAAGGCGCCCATGAACGAGATATCGGCATCGCCGTGGCGCAGCGCCTCGACCGCTGCCGCGTGGTCGATGGTAACGAAGCCCTCGACGTCGACGCCCAGTTCGTCCGCAAGATAGTCGGTGATCTTCGAAATATCACCGAGGAGCTTCTCGGGGTTTTCCTGCGGTATGAAGGCCAGCGTAAGCGATGCGGGGGGTGCCTCGGGTGCCCGCTGTCCGGCCGGTCCGGCGGCTCTGGCCGGTGTGGCGGAAACCGGAGACACGGACGGCGGGGTCGCTGCCAGGAGGCTTGCGGCGAGCAACGCCCCTACCAACAGACTGCCAGCCCGGCGGGGGATTCTGTGTTGCCTTGCTTTCATCGAATCGTTTCTCATCGGTAGCTCAGCTCTTTTCTCGTCGGTTGCTCAGCGAAGCGCGGGGCCATGTTCCGCCTCGGCGATCTTGTACTGTTCCCAAAGCGCAGCGGCCTGCCTCCAGTCGTTGGCGCCGATGGCGTCGCCGATCTCGACGAGCCTCCCGGCGAGGGCGTAGACTACCGGCGCTTGCGAACGGTCCTGTAGGGCGCTGGCATCGAGCCGCATATCGGTGGCGACGGTGTTGATCAGCAACTCGGCATG
>Ga0114950_10001327_pt1 | contig 18470 bp, 11 predicted proteins | sample N075metaG_FD_83503 | JGI IMG/M metagenome (GOLD analysis project Ga0114950, IMG submission 83503) | Deep subsurface microbial communities from Kermadec Trench to uncover new lineages of life (NeLLi) - N075 metaG | ecosystem: Environmental > Aquatic > Marine > Ocean trench > Sediment | place... | reverse complement strand
GACGCTCCCGTCAGGTCTACTGCGGGGCCTGCCGCCGCTCCTGTTCTATCCTCGAGATTCGCTGGTAGGCGATGTAGTACTTGTAGATGTTGCTGACGTACTGCACCGTCTCGCGGCCGATGTCCTGGGCGGCGACGATCTCGACGTTGCGGAACCAGACGTTGGGGTCGAGTCCCATGTCTTCGGCCTTGCCGCGCAGTCGGGCGACCCGTGCCGGACCCGCGTTGTAGGCCGCGAAGCTGAACAAGCCCTTGTCGAGCACGGTCATGTTCGCGGTATCGGCAAAATAGCGGTCGTAGATCCAGCGCAGGTACTTGGTGCCCGCGTGGATGTTCTCCTCGACGTCCTCGATGTTCGGCAGGTCGATGTTGGGGCCGGCCGCCGTCGACGGCAGCAGCTGCATCACGCCGATCGCGCCTGCCGGGCTTACCATGCTTTGATCGAGGCGGGATTCCTGATATCCCTGCGCCGCGATGAGCAGCCAGGGGAGATCGTACCGCTCTCCATAGGTCTGGAAGAGGCCGATCAACGATTCGAACCGCTTCCGGCCTTCGTTATTGAGCGCGCTCTCGGCCCAGTCGGTATCGCGCAGGTACCGGTTGAACGCCATGTTGCCGAGGAGGGTGCCCTTTTTGTGGTCGACGACGAACTCGTTGATCGAGGCGGCGAGCTGCGGGCTTTCCTTGCGGAAAGCCCAGCCAATGTGACCGCCGGTGGCGACGGCAATGTCGTCGTGGACAACGAGGTCGGTGAAAATCTGCGCCCAAAACTCGGCCTTGTGGCTGTCGACGATCACGATCGGGATCAGGCCGGCGTTGACCATCTCGAGCAGGTCTTCATCCTCGAAAACCTCCGACGCGAGCGTCAGCTCGATCTCCTCCCTGCCTTCCGCCCGGAAGCGGGCGTTGAGCCGCTGCAGGCTCTCGTAGTAGCTGCTCGACGCGCGCACGATGATTTCCTGGCCGCTCAGATCGTCGACACTGGAGAGCTCGGGTGATTGCGGCCCGGTGACGACGAGCTCCGCGACGTCGGTCAGGAACGGATCGGAGAAGTCGACGAGCTCCCGGCGGGTCGGCGTGATCGTGATGTTGCCGAGCGCGATGTCCCCGTGGCCTTCGATCAGGCCGCTGATCAGCTCGTCGCGGGCAACCGGGATCATCACCACATGGACCTTGAGGTGGCCACGCTCGAGCCTCTCGTTGATCCACGCCTCGAACATCTGCATCCCCTCGTAGGAGATGCCTCGCTGCTGGGCCCCGTCGAGGAAATAGAACGTCTTGCTCATCGGCACCAGGGCGCGGATCGCATCGCGCTCGATCATCGCGTCGAGATCGCCGAAATGGGGCGCGTGCAGATCCAAGCCGGCGATCGAGTCATCGGTCGTCGTTCGGGACAGAGATGACCGGCGGTTGGCGGCTGCCGCTCGGACGTCCTGCTCGGAGGGCTGCTCGCCGACGTCAGCGGCGCCGGGCCTGGTGTTGTCCGGCGCATTTCCGGCGACGGCCGTAGCGTCGGGCGCCCCGGCCCCACTGGAACAGGCGGTTGCCATCACCGCCATCGGAAAGGGCAACAGGGCGACGAAGAGGGCGAGCGGCAGGGCGGGTCGCCGCCAGGAAATTACGGGTATCCGAACGGTCACGGGCACGGATCAGACCTCCATGTCGGACCCGGTGGGCTGGGCTTCCGGTCCTTGGATCGGGGTGCTCATCTTCTCGAGGGGAGGCCAAAGGATAACGCAGTGCCGGCCCGCCGGCATGTGCCCCCGTGAGTCTTTTTGAGCCCCCTGCTGGCCGGGGCTAGAAGCGCCCCTGCCACGCCGCGATGGCGCTGAACCCCGCCGAGTCGAAGCCGGAGCCGTGCAGCCGGTAGTTGCGGTCGAAGATATTGGCGATCGAGAAGGTCAACTCACTGCTGGCGTTGATGTTGAAGCCGCCGCGCAGCGCCACGGTCCACCAGCCGGGGGTCTCGGTAAACAGGGGATTGCCCTCGAGGCCCGGCCCCAGGATGCGCAGCTGGACCTCTTCGAGCGTCTCGCCGGTGGCCAGGAGAATGCCGTTGCTGACGACGCCAAGCGTGGTGGCGCCGTTGTTGAAGTAGGCGGCGATGCTGTCGGCGTCGCGGAACGCGCCGATCCGCTGATCTTCGATATCAGCGGGATTGAGGCGGTCCTGGGTGAGCATGCCGATGAACACGACCTCGAGCCACAGACGCCCGCCGGTTCGGTTCCAGCGCACGATGGCGTTGAAATGATCGGGGGCGATCTTGCGGGCCCAAAAGTCGGTGTCCAGCTCGCGGCCGCGCTGCACCCCCCCCTTGAAGATGAACAGCGTGCTGCGGCTCACCTCCTGCTCGAACAGCCACTCGATGCCCCACACCCGGCCGCGGCCGATGTTGGCGCGCGAGACCACAGGGTCGGGATCAAGGGCGACAAAAATCCGGCCGACGTCGTCCTGGGCGATGATCTCCTCGCCGCCGATGACCTCGCCGACGACGTCGGTGGGGACGATCATTGTCCGCCGAGAGATGCTGTCGGCAAGCTCGCTGTCGAAGAATGAGAAGTCGAAACGTCTCCCCCGCTGGCGCCAGCGGAAGCCGGTCTCGAAGCTCCACAGCAGCTCAGCGGCCAGAGGAGTCCAACCACTACCGGTGCTGACCGCGCTGTTGGCGGCCGAATCACCGATGAGGGCGCCCAGCGCTACCGCCTCCGCGGGCGCCACCTCGAAGCCGCCGCCGGTCAATCCGGTCTCGCCGATGTCGAATAGGCTCGGCGCCCGGAAGCCACGGGCGACACGGCCGTAGATGCTCGCTTCTTCGGAGAGCTGCACGGTCGTGCCGACATTGAACGTGACGTCCGAGAAGGTCTCCATCGTCGTCGGCACCGCCGCCACCCCGTCGAGGATGTTGTCTTCGGCGTTGGTCGCGGCGCGGAAGTGCGAAAATCGCACCCCGCAGGTGAGATGCACGCGGTCGTCGATCGCCGCCCAGTCGTCGAGGATGAAGGCGCCGAACGAAGTGTAGCGGGAGCCGTTCGGGACGCGCGGTCGTACGGCAGTGACGTTACCGTCGCTCGCCTCATGGCGGAACGCATCGATGTATTCGTCGTAGACTTCCGCACCCATGCTCAGCAGGTGCTCGCCGGCATTCGACGAGGCCATGAACTCGTAGCCGAAGGCGGTAACGCTGTTCTCCTCGATGCGGAGCGTGCTGTCACGAAAGCGTTGGTCCTCGCGCCCGTCCGTTTGTCGGTTCACCGAGAACGTCGCCTCGACGAAGATGCCGTCCCTGATGACATCCTGGTAGCGGGCATAGCCGAAGTCGAGGATCTGCGGCTTGAAGGCGGCAACATTGCGGCCGTCACCGCCGAACAAGCGATCGTAGCGGCGAATGTCGAACTGCTGGTTGTGCAGGTAGAAGGCGGTCACGGTCCCGGTCTCGCGGACCCGATAGCTCGCTTTTCCGGTGGCCCCGGCGCTCTTGTAGTCGGTGTCGACCATCCGGGCGCCGAGGATGTCCTGCACCGTTTCGGTCGGCAGCCCGAGGAACCGAACCAGGACGTTGTGCGAGTCCTCGCCGCGACCGCCTCGGAGCTCCTGATGGCGCCCGCCGGTGGCCGCGAACGTGCCGGCAAAGCGATCGGACGCCCCGCCGATCCCACCGTCGGCGCCGAGGCCCGTCGAAGACGATTCGAAAAACACCCGCCCGTGACCGTGCCATTCCCATCTCGACGTGCTGGCGCGCGCCGGCACCTGTAGCGTCGACACGTTGATGGCGCCGCCGAGCGCATCGCTGCCGTAGTTGACCCCTGAGGGACCGAGCTGGACGTCGAGACCGTCGATCGCGACACTCGGAATCCAGGCGAGGTACTGGGTGTTCCCGGCCCGGTAGGTCGAGTTGTTGAAGCGGATGCCGTCGACCAGATACAAAACTGCCTGGGCGCTCTGACCCCGCAGGATCGGCGATCCCTGGCCGGGAGTGGTCTGCTGGGCGATGATGCCGTTCTCTTCGGTCAGCATTCGCGGTAGCAGGTCGGGGGCACGCTCCTTGAGCTGGTCGAGGCTCAGCGAGCGGATCGTGCCGGCGACCTTGGTATCGTCCTGAATTAGCCCACGACTGGTGGTCACCGTGACGCTTTCCTCGATCTGACCGAAAAGCACGGTGACGGTGGCTCCTTGCGGCGTCACCTCGACAAGCTGAACGCGGTCGCGGAGCTGTGGGACCGTGACGCGGAGCTCATAGTTGCCCGGGCTCAGCTCGGCGAAAGCGAATCTTCCCTGCGCGTCACTTTCGGTTTGCGCGACCTGCAGGCGGTTGGGACCGAACAGACGAACCAGCGCCCCGGACACCGGTTCGCCGTTGACGTTGAGCACGACGCCGGAGAGGGAGCCCTGCTGCTGCACGCCTTCCGCGCCGGGAGGCGCCGGCGGAATGCCGCCGGCCTGCGGTGTCGCCCACGCCGCATGGCCACCAAGCAGGGCGAGCCCGCAAAAGGCCACCGTCGCAGCGCCGCACAGCCCGGATTGTTGCTGGGCACAAATGGACATCAGCTGAATCTTGCCGGGGGAGAATTGACGGAGAATTCACATCATTCGTTGCGTTGATGCTAGCACGGCCGTGAGGGCCCTGTTAGGTGGCCGGCTAGCAGGCCGTGACGAGAAGGCCGGCCATAGACCGGGGATCCGAGCGAGCTCAGTTCCGAATCGCGGTCAACAGAACGATGATGGCGTCGTCGTCGCCTTCGAGCTTCGACGTGCCGACGACGACCGTCTCGCCGGGCTCGATGGTGAAGGTCGTTTGCAGGACCTGGCGGCTGTAGGCGTCGCGCGCCACTTCACCGGACGGCGTGTACGTCGCTTGGATCTCCTGGGAAATCTCGAACTCCTCGATCAGGATCGGGGCCTGGGGTTCGGAGACCGGGCGGAACACGATACCGACGGAGAACTCCACCGGTCCCGGCAACGTTGTTTGCGCCTGACGCGAGGTCCTCAGGAGCCCGGAGCCGAGAACCTCGAAGCTCGAGTAGGGCATGAACTCGGCGAAATCCGACAGTGCCCGGCGGGCGCCGTCCGGAATATCGAGGTCCTGGTCGGTCGTTATTGTGCCGGCCGATAGCACGATGATGTGGAACGCCTTGGTCTCGGGCATGCGATCGAATTCGGCCAGCATCCTGGCGATGCGGGCGTGCAGCTCGGGCGTGGCCGATACCGCGAGCGACCGCCCGGCCTGCATTGCAACGACCTGACAGATGAAACCTCGGCCGTTGTCGCCGTCGCCCGCATTGCGAGCGAGACTGAATGCTTCTTCACAGATCGATTGTGCCAGCGTGTAGGCGCTGCCGACTTCGACGTTGTGGATCGGGTACAGCTTGGTGGCGGCGTTTTCTCGGTCTTGTGCCGCCGCCGTGCCGGGCAGCGCGACCACCAGGGTAACGACCAGCGCAGCGATGCCGACTCGAAGAATGCTCTTGCTCATTTGCCTTGCTCCTGCCGGGCGTCGGGCCCGGACGTCGGGGATACGAAATCGGGATTGAGTGTCCAGATGATGCGGGTGCCGCGCGGCGCGGTGAACTGCACCGTGCGGGTTCGAACGTCGGGTGGGGAAGGGTGGTGAGTCGCGGCGACCGTTTCGGCAGGGGTCGGTGCCAGCACGGTTGCGGCCGGTGGACCGGGTGCAGCCGCCACGGGTTGATCGGGAATCGGTGCCGGTTGATCTTGAACCGCCGCCGGTTGATCAGAAATCATCGCCCGTGGGTCGAGAACCGCCGCCGCTTGGCCGGGAATCACAACGGCAGGCTCAACCGGAGGTATGGACGAGGTACCCGCATCGGCAACCGGTGTGGGCGGTGTCGCCGGCCGCGGACCGACGAAGAGCCACAAGCCGAGCGCCATGATCCCGATCGTCGCCAACGCCAACGCCGGCCGCGTCCATTCCGCTCGCATCCACGCCGGCCAGGCGATGGGCGCCCGGTGTCGGTTGTTACCTTCCGGAGCGGCGTCGGTGATCGCCCGGCGCATCTGGGCGACTTCGGTCGGGCTCAGGCCCGGATCGCCGACCGCCGGATCGGCATCGCGAAGCAGGCGGGTCAGCGTCTCCGCGTGCCCTCGAGCTTCGTCGTGCTTGCGTCGTTCGTCGTCGTTCATGATCGGTTTCCCTGGAAGGCAAGTTGGCTGCGGAGCCGGCTGCGGCCGGTGGACACGTGCCACCGCACGGTGACCTCGGTCATGCCCATCAGCTGCGCGATTCTTTTGCGGTCGAGTCCCTCGATCTCGTGCATGACGACCACCGCCCGGGTGCGTGGTTTCAAGGTGCCGAGCGCGGCGCGCACGGCGGTGCGGGCTTGCTCCAGCGCCTCTGGATCGGCGGGCTGATCGGCGCTCCAGCGTGGCGCCGGTCCGGCCTCGCGGCGTACCTTCAGACGCCGCCAGCGATCGCGGCACAGGTTGACGAGAACCTGAAGTAGCCAGGCTTCGGCGGCCGATTCTTTCTCCGGAATCGACCCGGCTCGTCGAGCGGCACGCAGGAAGGTCTCCTGCAGCAAGTCGCGGGCTTCTTCCGGATCCCGCGACATCCTCACCGCCAGCGCGTACAGGCGCACCCGGTGGGTGTCGAACAGGGTCCCGAGCCGCTCGGCGGAGCGTGCTGGCAGTGGCACGTCGAGAACTGGTGAGTTGATCGTCGCTATCCTTTCCACACTCATAAGTACGCGCCGGGCTGCCGATCTGTTGAAGGGTTTGCCTAAAAAGTTTTCCGGTGACGAAGAAAACCGCGCCAGGCGGAACAAGAACCCTGACAGCGGCCGCTGCTTCGCCGGTGCGCCGAACAGGTAGGGAGCGGAAGAGCTCTCGGCAGTTCTTCAACACCTGCCAAAGGCTACGATTTAAAGAAGAGAAGCAGAGCGGTCTCCTGATTCGCCCCGTGGAGGGTCTCATGCACCGCAACGTGCGCCTGACGCCAGTTGTTACCCTGCTCATCGTCGTCATTGCGACGATCCTCGCCGCGCCGGACGTCGCCGGCAGCGGCGCGGCGCAATCCGAGGAGGTGCGCTGGCGCGGCGTCCTCGCCGGTATGGAGTTCATCGTCACGTTCACGCCGGCGGAGGACGGCTCGGGCCATACCGCCACCATCGACATCCCGGCCCAGGGACTCAGCGGTGGCCAGCTCACCGACGTGGTGTACAGCGATACCGAGATCACCTTCACGCTGCCGATCGCGCCGCCCAACGGCGCGACGTGGCGGGCGACGCGGGAGGCCGGCGCGACGACGGCCGCGGGCGAGCTCGAGCAAGGTGTCAACGTCGTGCCGTTCACGATGGAATTGCTGCCCGCGGGGGAAGACGCCGGCCCCAACCGGCCGCAGACACCGGAGCCGCCCTTTCCGTATCGCCAACGCGAGGTTGCCTACACGAACGACGCCGACGGCACCCGCCTGGCCGGAACGCTCACCGTGCCGCCGGGCGCCGGACCGTTTCCGGCCGCCCTGCTGATCACCGGCTCCGGCGCCCAGAACCGCGACGAGGAGATCCTCGGGCACAGACCTTTCCTGGTGATCGCCGATCACCTGAGCCGCAACGGCATCGCGGTGCTGCGGGTCGACGACCGCGGTGTCGGCGGCAGCACCGGCGACATGTTGGTGGCGACCACCGCGGACTTTGCTTCCGATGTCCTCGCCGGAGTCCGCTTCCTCGCCGTGCAATCGGAGATCGACGCCGACCGCATCGGTCTCATCGGCCACAGCGAGGGCGGCATCGTCGCGCCGATGGTTGCGGCGGAGTCCGACGACATCGCGTTCATCGTCCTGCTTGCCGGCTCGGCTCTCCCCGGACGCGAGTTGATGGTCATGCAGCTGGCCGCGATCCAGCGCTCGATGGGCCGGCCGGAGGATAACGTCGAGCAGCAGATCGAGGTGCAGCGCAGGCTCCTCGCGCTCGCCGGCGAGGGCGCCGGTCTTCCGGCCTTGACCGACATGGTCGCCGAGTTGACCCGCATCCAGATCTCCAACGTGCCCGCGGGGCAACGTCCCTCGGCCGAGGAGCTCGAGCCGGCCATCGAAGCCCAGGCGCGCCAGCTCATCGCGCCGTGGTGGCGCTTTTTCCTGACTTTCGATCCGCGCACCGCGCTGCGCCGGGTGCGCTGTCCGGTGCTGGCGATCAACGGCTCCTTGGATACGCAGGTGCCGCCCGGTCCCAACCTCGGTGCGATCCGCGATGCGCTTGCCGAGGCTGGCAACGACGATGTCACGGTCGAGGAGCTTGCCGGCCTTAACCACCTCTTTCAGACGGCAACCACCGGCAGTCCCGCTGAATACGCGGTGATCGAGGAGACGTTTGCACCGACAGCGCTCGATCTGATCACCCGGTGGGTGCTTCAGCGGGTCGGTGGCGCCTGACGTGAGCTTGAGGATCGGGTCGAACGGCCCGCCGGCGCTTGACTCCGGGTATCTTGTCCATTTAGCATGACCTGAATATTTGATAAATCCAATACGCGAGAGTCAGGCACAAAATGGATTCATCGCACGCCATAGAGCGCACCGATCAGATCAAGGCGCTGGCGAATCCCCTCCGCCAGCGGATCCTCGAGCTCATGATCGAAGCGCCGATCACCACCAAGCAGGTCGCCGTCCGTTTGGGCGAGAAACCCACCAAGCTCTACCACCACGTCGACACGCTCGAGGCGGCGGGGCTGATCAAGTTGGTCAAAACGAGGCGCAAGCGGGGCACCGTGGAGAAGTACTTCGAGGCCGTCGCCGAGCGCTTCGTGATGGATCGGAAGGCGGTCGAGGTTTGTGCGCCAACCGACGATGAGCAGGGCAAGCTCGAGACCATCATCGCGAGCTCGCTCGACGAGACCCTCAGCGAGATCCGCGAGTCGATGGCCACCGGCCTGGTCCGCGCCGACGACGACTCCGGCGAGTCCGTGTTCATCCGTTCCCACCTGCGGATGACGCCGTCGCAGATGTCGATGCTGGGCGAGCGTTTGCAGGAGTGGATCCGCGACTGCCAGGGCAGCCACGATCCCGACGCCGAGATGGAATACGGGCTGACGGTCGCGTTCTACCCGACCAAGATCTCGCGGTAGCAGGTCGTGGTGAGACCCAGCGCCGCGGCGTCCAGCGGGCCTGCCTTGACGGCGCTGCTACTCGCCGGGCTGGCGGCGTGTACGGGCGGATCGCTGGCCGGCGACGATACCGGTCTCGCTCCCCTTGTCGGCGGTTGGCGGGGTGTGCTGCTGTCGACGGGTGGCGAGCTTCCCTTCGCCATCCGGGTCAGTCCCGAGGGCAGTGAGCCGCCCGCGGTTCTCATCAACGCCGGCGTTGAAACGGCTTTCTCGACCGTGACCCGGCAGGGGGCGGCGAGCTACACGCTGGTATTTGCGGCGGCGTCGGATTCCGAGCTCGTCGCCCGGATGTCGCCGAACGGCGTGGAGCTCTCGGGTTACTGGCGGCACGCCGGGGACGGCACGGGGCCCGCTGCGTCGCCCGGTTCCAGGGGCGTGGTCCAGATGCCGTTCAGCGCCCGCAAGAACGACCGGCGCCGCTTCCCCCGCAACGACCCGGCGCTCCAGGTGGCAACCGCGGGGGGCATTGCCGCCTTGCCGGACATCAGCGGCGACTGGCTTCTCGACCTGGACGGACCCCGTGGCGGCGACATGGAAACGATGTCCATCATCCACGTCGACGAGCAGGTCACCGCCAGCCCCGGTGGGGGGCATCCGGCCATGGAGGGCATCTATCGCAATGGCCTCTTGCGGCTGTCGGTATTCGACGGCGTTCACGCCCTGATGATGCACGGCCGGGCGCAGCCGGACGGCACCCTCCGCGGAACTCTCTGGGTGGCGAACGGAGTCGCCGAGGCGTGGACCGCCCGGCGCCGCTGAGATGCACGAGTAGCGTCTGCCGGCCAAAACGGGCGGCCAGATATAGAAAAAGGAATGTAAGAGGAGATGCCAGAGTCGACATGTTCGCCTGCTACGGTTGACGCTCCCCACTCCGGGCGGTTTTCATTAGGGTTTCAGCCCACGTCCATGTGATGCAAATGACCTTCCCTTTCGCGGGCCGCACCTTCCCCCGGCCCGCCATTTTACCGACTTCTCAGGAGGTTTCGCTGTGAAGAAACTCAAGCAGACGGTTTGGTTCGCCTCGATCGCGCTGGCGGCCGCAGCTCTCACGTTCGGCGTCGCGCCCAATTCAACGGCGCAGCAACTGCCGGCGGTGTCGTCGATCGCCGCGGCGGCGGCGATGGCGCTTCCCGGCGTCGGCGTCACGGAAGTGCACGAAGGACACGTGCATTACGGTCTGACGGCTGCACCGCAGGACGATCCCAACGTCACCGTCGACCCGAGTCTCTATTCGTACCTATCGTGGCGGCCGACGAGCTTCAGCCGCGGCGGCCGCGCCACCGCGGTGGCCGGCATTCCGGACCAGCAGTTCACCTTCTTCGCCGGCTACACCGGCGGCGGCGTGTGGAAGACCACCGACGCCGGTCTGACCTGGGCGAATATCTCCGACGGGTACTTCAACGTCGGTTCGATCGGTGACATCAAGGTCGCCCCGTCGGATTCGAACGTCATCTGGGTCGGCACCGGCTCGGGCTGCCCGCGCGGCAACATTTCGACCGGCGACGGCATCTACCGCTCGACCGACGGCGGCAAGACCTGGACCCACGTGTGGAACGAGGGTTTCGTGCAGGTCCCCGAGATGGTCGTCGATCCCGTCGATCCCGACCACCTGTACGCGGCGGTCCTCGGCAATATCTACGGCCCCGGCCCGGTGCGTGGCATCTACGAGACCACCGACGGCGGCCAGAGCTGGGACCAGATCCTGTTCATCTCCGACGACACCGGCTTCAACGACATCGAGATGGACCCGAGCAACGCTCGCATCCTCTTCGCGTCGGCCTGGACCGTGTACCGCAAGCCGTGGTCGATCCACTCCGGCAGCGAGGAAGGCGGCATCTTCCGCAGCAAGGATGGTGGCGAGACCTGGGACAAGCTCGAGGGCGGCCTGCCGGCCGGCATGGTGGGCAAGATCGACGTCACCGTATCGCCCCCGAACCCCGATCGCGTGTGGGCTCTCATCGAGGCGCCCAACGACCGTGGCGGTGTCTATCGCTCCGAGAACGGCGGCGACTCGTGGCAGCGGGTCAACGACAACCGCAACCTGCAGCAGCGCGCCTGGTACTACGTGCACATTTACGCCGACCCCGTCGATCCCGACACCGTCTACGCGCTCAACACCGGCGCCTACAAGTCGACCGACGGCGGCGCCACCTTCAGCACCACAATGCGTGTGTCGCACGGCGACAACCACGACCTGTGGATCAACCCCCATAACCCGCAGATCATGGTCAACGGCAACGACGGCGGCGCCAACGTCTCGCTCAATGGCGGCCGGACGTTCACCGCGGTGGACAACCAGGCGACGGCCGAGTTCTATCGCGTCACCGTCGATAACGGCATCCCCTACCGCGTCTACGGCGCCCAGCAGGACAACAGCACCGCCTCGGTGCAGGCGGCGTTCGGTGGTGGCTTCGGTGGCGGTGGACGTGGCGGCGGCGGCTTCTACTCGGTCGGTGGTGGCGAAAGCGGCCACATCGCGGTCTCGGGTGATTCCAACGTCATCTGGGCGGGCAGCTACGGCGGTAACTTCACCCGCATGGATCGGGGCACGGGAATCACCCGCAGCGTGCGCATCTACGCCGACTCGGAGACCGGCCAGCAGGCGGCAGACATGAAGTACCGCTTCCAGTGGAACGCGCCCATCCGCATCTCGCCGCACGATCCGGAGACCGTCTACATCATGTCCCAGTACGTCCACCGGACGCGCGACCAGGGGGTGAACTGGGAGGTCATCAGCCCCGACCTGACCACCAACGACATCACCAAGCAGGGCTACTCCGGCGGTGAGGGCATCACCCGCGACAACACCGGTGTCGAGGTCTACACGACGGTCTTCGCGTTCGAGGAGTCGCCGCTCACGGCGGGGTTGCTGTGGGCCGGATCCGACGACGGTCTGATCCACATCTCCAAGGACGACGGCGTGACCTGGGAAAACATCACGCCTTCCAACATGGTCGAGGGCGGCACCGTCAACCAGATCGACATGTCGGCGCACGATCCCGGTCGCGCCCACGTCGCGGTTTACAAGTACCGCGAACAGGACTACCGGCCGTACATCTACCAGACGAACGACTACGGGGAGACCTGGGCGCTGTTGACCGACGGCACCAACGGCATCCCGGAAAACCACTTCGTGCGCACCGTGCGCGAGGACCCGAATCGGCGCGGCCTGCTGTTCGCCGGCACCGAGTTCGGTATCTACATCTCGTTCGACGACGGCGCCCATTGGCAGTCGTTCCAGCTCAATCTGCCGATCACGCCGGTCACCGACATGATCATCAAGGACAGCGACCTGATCATCTCCACCCAGGGCCGCGCCTTCTGGATCGTGAGCAACTTTTCGGCGCTGTCGCAGTTCGATGTCGGCGGCGACGCTCCCGCCCACCTGTTCGAGCCCCGCACCGCGTATCGGGGCGGCGGCAACGGGCCGGAGATCCAGTTCTACATCGCCGAGGACACCACCGGCATGGCGACGCTGCAAATCGCCAACAGCGACGGTGAGGTGGTCAACGAGCGCAGTGGTCGCATCGCCGCCGGCGAGCCGCCGGCGGCGGGTGGCGGTCGTGGTGGCTTCGGCGGCGGTCGTGGCGGCCGTGGCGGCCGTGGCGGCCGTGGTGGCCGTGGTGGTCGCGGCGGATTCGGCGGCGATGGCACACGCCTGGTGGCGCGCCCCGGCATCAACTCGGTGAGTTGGAACGGTAGCTGGCCGTCGATCTACCAGGTGCCCCCGGGCATCGTGCAGTGGGGCGGCAGCCGTGGCGGCGGTCCGGCGGCGGCGCCGGGCACCTACACCGTGACGCTGACGATCGGCGACTGGAGCCAGTCGCAGACGCTCGACTACCTGCCCGATCCGCGCCTCGACGTGGCCCCGGCCGCCTACGAGGAGCAGGCTCGCTTTACCCGCGAAGTCGGAGCGGCGGCCAAGCTCCTCTACGAGGAGCTCGCCCAGCTACGCTCGGTCAAGGAGCAGGCGAGCCGCATCGGTGAGCAGCTCGATGAGGCCGGCTACGGCAACGATGCGGCCACCGCGGCGGGCGCGTTGAGTAGCACGCTCGAGGAGGTCGAGGGTGAGCTCACCCAGCTGCAGGGATCCAGCGGCCAGGACGCGCTGAACTTTCCGGGCCGTCTCGACAACCAGCTCAATGCGTTGTACGGGCAGGTCTCCGGCGGCAATCCACCGGTCCAGGGTGGCGCCTACGAGCGCTGGGAAGATCTGCGGCCGCAGCTACAGCCGCTCATCGACCAGATCCACGCCATCTATGCCGACGAGCTCGAGGCCTTCAACGAGCTCGTCGGGGAGCACGGGATGCGGGTGGTGATGCGGCGCGAGCAGTAGCGACCAGAGCGCGCCCGACGGCGCGCCAGCAAAAAACCACACAAGGCTCAGGCCCCGCGGCTCTTCGGAGCCGTGGGGCCGTGCTCATGACGGGATATCAGTGCAAACGCCCGCGATGGAGCGACGCTCAGCCTAGCAGCGAGCTTCGCGACTTGTTCTGATTACCCCGCCACCCTCCCATCTCTCCCCCGCCCTGGCGCGACGCTGGCACCTCGGCGTTATCATCAAGGCATGAGGTCCATCAGACGATGAAATGGTCTTGGAAGATCGCCACGATCGCGGGGATCCCGATCTATGTCCATTCGACGTTCGTACTCATCCTCCTGTATGTGGGCTGGGCCTCCTCGGGAGCAGGGCTCGCGGCGATTCTCGCCAGCCTGGCGTTCATCCTGACGCTGTTCGCCTGCGTCGTGCTGCACGAGCTCGGACATGCTCTGACCGCGGGTCACTTCGGCATCAGGACCCGCGACATCACATTGCTGCCGATCGGCGGTGTGGCCCGGCTCGAGAAGATGCCCGACGATCCGCGGCAGGAGTTCTGGGTGGCGGTCGCCGGCCCGGCGGTGAACGTCGTGATTGCGTTGCTGCTCCTCTTCGTCCTGCTGCTCGAGGGGCAGTATCAGCCGACTACCTCGCTGAGCATGACCGGGGGCTCGTTCCTCGAGCGCATCATGGTCATCAACGTGATCCTGGTGCTGTTCAACATGCTGCCGGCGTTCCCCATGGACGGCGGCCGGGTGCTGCGCGCCGTACTGGCGATGTGGATAGATTACGCCAAAGCCACCCGGGTGGCGGCGACGGTGGGGCAGGGGATGGCGCTGCTGTTCGCCCTCGTCGGCCTGCGCTACAACGCCTTTCTGATCTTTATCGCCCTGTTCGTCTGGATCGGCGCCTCGCAGGAAGCCGGCATCGTGCAGATGCGCTCGGCGCTCAGCGGCATCCCGGTGGCGCACGCCATGATCACCGAGTTCCACGCGCTGACGCCCGACGAGCCCTTGTCGCACGCGGTCTCGTTGACGCTGACCACGGCGCAGAAGGATTTTCCCGTGCTCGAGATGGGCGTCGTGGTCGGCGTGCTGCCCCAGGCGGCGCTTTTCCGGGCGCTCGCCCAGGGCGGCCAGGAGGTCCCGGTGGGTAGCGTCATGGACCGCGACTTCGAGACCGCCGACTCGCTCGAGATGCTCGAGCCCGTGCTGCAACGGCTGCAGGCCTCGCAGTGCTCGACGATTCCGGTCTTGCGGGCCGGTTCGCTGGTCGGCATCGTCACCACCGACAACATCGGCGAGTTTCTCAGCATCCAGTCGGCGATCAAGCCGAGGCGCGGCTGACGCCGCTGCGCAGGTATCTCGTCGTCAGCTCTAGCAATGATCGCGATCAGCGACGTAGCGGCGGCCGCGCCGCGTCGGGCAGCGTCACCGGACGCCCCATCGTCCAGGGAACACCGAGTCCGTCGAGCAGACCGCTGATCATCGGCATCTCCTGGCCCAGTAGCCGCTCGATCTCTTCAAGCTGCGGGCCAAGCCGCTCGTAGGCGACCTCGGTGAGTCGGATCTGCTCGTCGGTCGGCATCGTCGTCGAGGAGCGCACCGCGTTGTAAGCCTGCCCAGCGGTTCCCGAGATCTGTCCGAGCGCCCGGATCACGTCGTTGACCTCGGAGGTGACGCGGTCGACGCGCTCGGCGACCTCTTCGGGAAGATCCCTGATCGGCGGGCCGGTCTCGATCGCGGCGGTCGTCTGGGTCAGGAGGTTGTCGATGATCCGCGCTGTCGCCGTGGCGGCGCGGGTGGTGGCCAGTATTCGGCTCAGGGATACCTGCAGGTCGTGCCAGTATTGCCGGTCGGCGTCGGCGATCTCGATCAGCGGATCGCCGGCGATCTCGATTGATGCCGTGCTCATCGTGTCACCGACGGTGAGGCGGGCTTCGTACGTTCCCGGCATCACCCATGGGCTCTGCACGGTTCCTTGACCGCCGCCACCGCGACCGCCACCACCGCGACCGCCGCCGCCGCGACTGTCCCCTTGCCCGGCCGGTGCAACCCAGGTCGGGTCGTACCGCATGTCCCATGTAATCCGGTGCAGGCCGGCACCTTCGCGGCCCTGCGGAATCTGCAAGCGACGGACCCGCCGCCCGGCGGCATCGTGGATCGTGAGCTCGATGGCGTTGCCTGCGGCACGGCCGCTGCGCTCGCTGCCGCCGCCGCGACCGCCTTCACGGCCGCCACCTTCGGCGACGCTACCGACGGCTCCAGCTTCGGTGCCACTATCACCGCCGCCGTCGGGTGCGATCCAATAGTCGATCATCACCCCGTCGGGTGGGTTGGGCGCCACAAAGTAGGTCGTGCCGCGGTTACCGCGCCCCCGGTTGAAACGACGAAACTGGGTCGCCGGCCGGGCCGCAAACAAGTGCACGGGCTCCGCCAGTACCTCGTTCGAGAGGCCCTCCAGGACGTTGATGTTGTCGAGGATCCAGATGCCGCGGCCGTGGGTGCCGATCACCAGGTCGTTGGCGCGCGGGTGGACGAGGATGTCGTGGATCGCCACGGTGGGTAGGTTGTTCTTGATCGAGATCCAGTTGCCGCCGCCGTCGATCGTCGCCCACACGCCGTGCTCGGTGCCGACGAACAGCAGGTTGGGGTTGCGCGGGTGCTCGGCGAAGGCGCGCAGCGGGCTGCCGTCGGGCAGATTGGAGGTGATCGACTCCCAGGTGCGCCCCAGATCGCTGCTCTTCATGACGTAGGGCGTGAAGTCGGCGTACTCGTGAAACGACGAGACGACGTAGATCGTTGCGGCGTCGTGCGCCGACAGTACGATGCGGCGCACGAGCGCCATCTCAGGGACACCGGGCATCGCTTCGGTGATGCTCCAGGTCGTGCCGCCGTCCTCGGTGATCTGCACCAGCCCGTCGTCGGTACCGACCGCCATCACGCCCTCACGCAGCGGTGATTCGGCGATCACCCGAATCGTTCCAAAATCGTTCATCGGATTCTCGTACACCAGCGCCCGGGTCAGGTCCGGGCTGATGATGTCCCAGGTATCACCGCGGTTCGGGCTCCGCAATACGACCTGAGCGCCGAAGTAGATCGTCGCCGGATCCCAACGCGAGATCACCAGCGGCGCGCTCCAGTTCCAGCGGAACTCGTCGATACGGTCGGTTTCGGGCGGTAGCGGGTCGCCCGGCTCGCCGCCCGATTCCTCTTCGGTGGTGGCGACGCGGAGGTCCTGCGGGTCGACCGGCTTGATACGCTTGCGCTCGCCGGTCAGGGTGTCGAGACGGATCAGGCCGCCGTTTTGCGACTCCGAGTAAACGATCGTCGGGTCGGTCGGATCGGTCTGGGTATAGAAGCCGTCACCTCCGGTGGTCACGTACCAGTCGTCGTCGACGATGCCGTCGGTGTTGCGGGTGCCGCTCGGGCCGCAGTGCGAGTTGTTGTCCTGGGTGCCGCCGCAGACGTAGTAGAAGGGCTCCTGCATGCCGACGCCGATCTCGTAGTACTGGGTGATCGGCAGATGAACGAAGCGCCAGGTGTCGCCGCGGTCGCGCGACAGGTAGATGCCGCCGTCGTTGCCGAGCACCAGATGGTTCGAGTTGGCCGGGTCGATCCACAGCGCGTGGTGGTCGACGTGCACCGGCTTGCCCGCCATCTCGTTGCCGAACGTCAGGCCGCCGTCGTGCGAGACCATGAACTGGGTCTGGGGGGCGTAGACGGTGTCGGGGTCGTTGGGGTCGCAGCGGATCTGGGCGTAGTACTGCGAGCCGCGCACCTGGTCGCTGCGACGTTCCCAGCTCGCACCCCGATCGTCGGAGCGAAAGACCCCACCCTCGGGTCCTTCGAAGATCGAGTAGACGGTGTCGGGATCGGAGCGGCAGATTGAGATGCCGACCCGACCGACATCGGTGAGCGGCAGGCCGTTTGTGAGTTGTTCCCAGGTGTCGCCGCCATTCGTCGTGCGGAAGAGGCCGCTGTCGTTGCCGGTCGGCAGCCAGCTCCAATCGACGCGCTCTCGTTGCCAGGCGGTGGCGTACATCAGATCGGGGTCGCGCGGGTCGAGGTCGAGGTCGACGATTCCGGCGTGCACGCCGGCCGAGAGGATCTTCTCCCAAGTCTCACCGCCGTCGGTGGTTCGCCACAGCCCGCGAGCATCGTTGTGCTCGTCGCTGTTGTGCCACAGGGAGCCGAGGACCGGGACATAGACGATGTTTTCATCGTCGGGATGGATGCGGACACGGCCGATCTGCTGCGACAGTGGCAGCCCCACGTTGGTCCACGATTTGCCGCCGTCTTCCGACTTGTACACGCCGTCGCCCCACGATGTGCTCACCAGGTTACGGCCGTTGGCCTCGCCGCTGCCGATCCACACCACGTTGGGGTTCGTGGGCGCCACCGCGATGCCGCCGATTGCGGCGCGGTTCTCCTTCTCGAACACCGGCTCCCAGGTGATGCCGCCGTTGACCGACTTCCAGGCACCGCTGTACGCGGTGCCGACGTAGATGACGTCGGTGTTGCCGGGCTCGACGGCGAAATCGACGATGCGGCCGCCGACGCCGCCGGGGCCGATGTTGCGCCACTCCAGGTGGGCGACGTCGGCTGAGGTGACGACGCGCGCTTCCGCCTCCTGGCGGGCGGCAGCCGGTGCGGTCGCCAGCGTTGCGGTACTTCCCAGCAGAACGGCTCCGGCGGCGAGAACCGCGATGGAGCGGAAGCAGAGCCAGCCGGACAATCGAGTGCGGAACAATGGAGAGCGGCGCAGGGGAGAACGGAAGCAACGGTGCGAGCGGGTGCGCGGATGGGTGGACATTTGCGGCTCCTGGCAGGATGGTGAAGATCCCTGGGGGTGCTGTTAGGGGCACCGTAGAGGTTGAGCGAATTCGGTCGGGCTATTCCTTGTCAAGCGTGCCGTCGCCGTCGGCCGACGGCCCATCGAGCAGTTGATCGTCGAAGTGAGCCGCCAACCTGGATATCTCAACGGGTCGCGAAGCGAGCGGGCGCGAGGGCGTGTGAGGACAAGGCGCGCGCCGATTCGGG
>Ga0114950_10001325_pt1 | contig 18484 bp, 19 predicted proteins | sample N075metaG_FD_83503 | JGI IMG/M metagenome (GOLD analysis project Ga0114950, IMG submission 83503) | Deep subsurface microbial communities from Kermadec Trench to uncover new lineages of life (NeLLi) - N075 metaG | ecosystem: Environmental > Aquatic > Marine > Ocean trench > Sediment | place... | reverse complement strand
GCGTAGATCGCCTGCTTGCGGCGGGTTACCTGCTGGCACCCGAGGCCGAAGAGGCGCGCGCAGCTGCGGCCGCCTCAGACATTGGAGCTCGGAAACGATCCTGAGGCCGCTCATGCGCAATGACCAGGGCGAATAGATTGCCGCGGGGCACTCAGTCGGCATTGACGCAGCTTCGTCGGGATCGAAGATACGCGATCACCCTCCAGATGTCGGCATCTCCCTCCGGCATTTTGCCGCCCCAGGCCGGCATCCTTGTGTCGGGAAACCCGTCCGCTATGGAGGCGAAAATCTCGCGATCGCTGCCACCGTACGTCCAACTGCAATCGAACAGGTAAGGTGCCTCCCGATTGCCAGGCTTGGTGGAATGACAGTAGCCACCACAGGTACCCGTGAACAGCAACCGGCCACGTCGAATCGCGGCCGGGTCGCTGTTCTGATAGACCTCCGCGGGACTCGGCGGCAGTCCGTTGCCTCGGACACAGCCCGTGACGATCGCGACGCCGGCCAGCAAGACGGCGAGGTGTAAGGCGCACGGCATCAACCTTCCGGCAACACGAACACGAACAGATGGCCGCCCTCCGGAATGTTCTGGGGGCCACCTGCAAAGTCGTCCAGGGTCGCAAAGCTCCCTGAGCCGTACACCACGTAAGTGCGGCCATCCAGCTCGTAGGCGATCGGTTGGCTGCGAACACCCCCGCCCATTCGGAACCGCCACAGCACTTTGCCGGTCTTCGACTCATAGGCCACCGCCTCGCCGTCGAGGGTACCGCTGAAAACCACACCGCCTCGGGTGCTCAGCGCGCCGGCCATCATCGGGTAGCGTTCACGCGCGCGCCACCGCACGTCGCCCGTGGACGCATCGATGGCTACGAAGTTCCCGTAGGATTTTCCCGCCGCGGCATCGACGAGTTCCGGAAGCCCTCCCAGGTACGGGATGCCTTCGACGAACACGCTGATGCCCTTGGCAAAAGCCTGGCACGACTCGATGGTGGAGACGAAGACCAGCCCCAGAGCGGGATCAAACGAGCCGGTGTAAGCGCCATTGGTTCCGCCCAGATTACTCGGACAGGTCCGCTCCGTGGGCTCGTCGGTCGGCATCGCCCGCGGATTCACCACGGGCCGACCGTTGGCATCCAGGGTAGCCCAGTTCAACTGCTCGAGGTACGGTTTGCCCTTCACGAAGCTGCCGTCCGAGCGGTCGATCAGGTAAAAGAATCCGTTGCGGTTCGCCTGGGCGATGAGCTTACGCGGCGTGCCGTCGACCGTCGTATCCACCAGAAAGATGTGACTGTTTCCATCGTAGTCCCAGACATCGTGAGGCGTGAACTGGAAGTACCATTTCTGTTCGCCCGTTTTCGGGTCGAGGGCCAGCAGCGAATCCGAGTAGAGATTGTCGCCGAGACGATCGTCACCGTTCCAATCGGGTGAGGGGTTTCCGGTCGTCCAGAACAGCGTGTCCAATTCCCGGTCGTAGGTGCCCGTGGTCCATGCCGGCGCACCGCCCGTTTCGTAGGAGGTGCCCGACCAGGTTTCTACGCCCGGCTCGCCGGCGGCGGGCACGGTGTAGTGACGGAATACGCGCTTGCCGGTCTTTGTCTCGTACGCGTCGATGAAGCCGCGAACCCCGTACTCACCGCCGGCAATTCCGATATAAGCCAGATCGTCGACCACGAGCGGCGCCGAGGTGGCGGTGAAGCCCTTGGTGTAGTCGGTAATCTCGGTGTCCCAAGCGATCTCGCCGGTTCGACGGTCGAAAGCGATCAGGTGGGCATCGAGCGTGGCCATCAGCACCAGGTCGCCGGTGATCGCAACGCCGCGATTGGCCGGTCCGCAACACAGCGGCAGGTTGGGAGCGTTCTGGTGGTCGTAACGCCAGAGTACCGCGCCCGTCTTGGCGTCCAGGGCAAACAGGCGGTTGTAGGACGAGGTAATAAAGAGTACCCCATCGTAGAGAATCGGCGAGACTTCGAATTGCCCCACGGTACCGGTGCCGAACGCCCAGGCCACCTGCAGCTTGGATACGTTGGCGGGCGACAACTGCTCGAGTGGGCTGTGCCGAAAGTTCTTGTACGTGCCACCGTAGTGCAGCCATCGGGAGTCCTCCGCGAAGGGTTCTTCGAGCATGGCGCGGGTCACCGGTCCGGCTCCGCGCCCCACCGGCCGTTCGGCGATCCAGTGGGTGGGCAGGGGATCGAGTTGGATCTCCGCCGGCGTGTCGGCCGGGGCCGATGCGCTGTTGGCGCCGAGACTTGCAAAGCCGAATCCCGCGCACAGAGATAGCGCGAGCAGACCACGGGTAGATCGCATGATTTTCTCCTTTACTCGATTGGCGTTTCGCGAAGACGAAACGTAAACCCGTAGACCCGTTCGGATCACAACTATGAACGATTCGATTTCATGCCTCAAATCGGCGCTGCCCGGGCCAATCCAGCCCGGTTCCGAACATCCACGGTCCTGCACACCGGTGAAGTCGCGCTATGATAGCCCGGACGTTCGGACTCTCGGGGAAGGGATTCATGAACACGACCGATGAACTGTTCAGCGCCATGTCCGGGGCCACGGGCTGGACCCGCGAGCAGGTTCTGGAGCTGACGGACGAAACGCGCGGGACGCTCGATCCTCGCATCTACACCGACGAAAAACTCTACGAACTGGAACTGGAGCGGATCTTCGGCCGCGCCTGGATATGCGTCGCGCACGCCGCCCAGATCCCCAAACCGGGCGACTTCTTTGCCAGCTACATCGGTGAGGACCCGGTGCTGGTGGTACGCCAGAAGGACGACAGCGTGCGGGTGTTCCTGAACCAGTGCCGGCACCGCGGCATGAAGATCTGCCGTGCCGATCATGGCAACGCCAAGGTGTTCACCTGCTCCTATCACGGCTGGGCCTACGATCTGGGCGGTGATCTGATTCGTGTGCCACGCAAGGAGCGCGCCTACGGGGAGAGCCTGATCACCAGCGAATGGGGTCCCATCCAGGTGGCCGCCGTGGAGCTCTACAAAGGCCTGGTGTTCGCAACCTGGGATCCCAACGCGCCGTCGCTGAAGGATTATCTCGGCGACGCCCGCTGGTATCTGGATGGCTTTCTCGATCGGATGGAGGGCGGCACCGAGGTCATCGGCGGCGTCAGCAAATGGGTGATCAGCTGCAACTGGAAATTCGCCGCCGAACAGTTCGCCTCGGACATGTACCACGCGCCGATTTCACATCTGTCGGCGACCCTGGCGCCAATGGAACACGGGGCGTCGATCTCCGCAGCCGCCTGGCCGGAGGAGGGGTTCCAGTTCCGCGCACTGGCCGGAGGCCACGGCACCGGGTTCTTCGACGGGGAGACGACCGGCCATTCGAACACGACGTCCACTGGCCGAGGCGACGACCCGGAGCCCAGAAAACCGCGCAGCCTGTTCGGCCACATCGGACCGGACGCCGCGCAATATCACCTGGTCGACAGCCGGGAGGCGAGCCGCAAACGCCTCGGCGACACCCGCACCAACCGCATGTTCGGCGGGCACATGACCATCTTTCCGAACCTGTCGTTCCTGCCGGGCTTTCAGACCCTGCGCATGTGGCACCCGCGCGGTCCCGGGGAGATCGAAGTCTGGGCCATGGTGGTGGTCGACAGGGCCGCGCCCGCGAAGGCCAAAGAGGACTGGCGCGTCGGGGTGCTGCGCACCTTCAGCGCGGGGGGCGTGTTCGAGCAGGACGACGGCGAGAACTGGGTGATGATCCAGGACGTGCTGCGCGGCTTCAAAGCCCGCCAGACCCGGTTCAACGCCACCATGGGCAAGGGCAATGCAGGGCCGCACCCGGATTTCCCGGGCCAGATTGGCTATGTCTACGGCGAGGAGGCGGCGCGCGGGATGTACAGCCACTGGGCAAAAATGCTGGTGACCGACGACTGGGCGGGGCTGTACCCGACTGCGGCGGACGAGGTGGTGGCCCATGGGTGAACTCAATCGAGACGGAGGCGAGCCGAATCGAGAGGCGCCACCCGCCACCCGGGTGACTCCCGAGTTGCAGCAGGAAATCGAGCAATTCCTGTACGCCGAGGCACGTTTGCTGGACGAACGCCGCTACCGGGACTGGTATGCACTGCTGGCCGACGACCTGCGCTACTGGATGCCGCTGCGCTTCAACCGTCTTGCCCGGGAGCGGGATCACGAGTTGTCGCGCGCGGATGAATCCGCCTGGTTCGACGAAACCAAGGCGTCCATCGACATGCGCTTGAAGCGCCTCGAAACCGGCATGGCCTGGGCCGAGGAGCCGCCGTCGCGGGTCAGGCATCTGATCAGCAACGTGACGATCACACCGCAGGGCGACGTGAAGGGTGACGAAACAGGCGACGAATTCGAGGTGCGCGCTTACTTTCACATCTACCGATCGCGACTGGAACGTCAGGTGAATCAGTTCGTAGGCGAGCGAACCGACCTGCTGCGACGCGCCGACAATGCGCTCGGTTGGGAGATCGCCCGACGCACCATCGTGCTGGATCAATCGACCCTCCTGTCCAACAACCTGAGTCTGTTCTTCTGATGCGCCTGGCCGGCGTGCGCGCGCTGGTGACCGGGGGCGCTTCGGGGCTCGGCCGCGCTGTAGTCGATCATTTTGTCGCCGAGGGCGCGCGCGTGACGGTGTTCGACCGCTCCGAACCCGGGCTCGCCGCGGTGACCGCAGCGCATCCCGGAACAGTGATCGGGGTCCAGGGCGACGTTCGGGAGCTTGCCGCCAACCGTCGCGCGGTCGCGGACACCCTCGCGGCGTTCGACGGCCTGGACGTGCTGGTGGGCAACGCCGGCATCTGGGACTACAACCGCTCGCTGGTGAACCTGCCGGACGACAAAATCGATGCGGCCTTCGACGAAATCATGGGCGTGAACGTGAAGGGTTACCTGCTGGCCGCCAAAGCGGCATTGCACGCGTTGGTGGCGTCCGAAGGTTCGATGATCTTCACCGTGAGCAACGCCGGATTCTATCCGGACGGCGGCGGCACGCTGTACACCGCCTCGAAGCACGCCGCGGTCGGCCTGATCCGCCAGCTCGCCTTCGAGTGCGCGCCGAAGGTGCGCGTCAACGGCGTCGCACCGGGGGCGATCAACACCGACCTGCGCGGCCCCGCGGCGCTCGACATGCAGGATCGCTCCTTGGGTGACGTCCTGACCAAGGATGCGATGACCGGCAACCTCCCCATCGATCGGCTGCCGAATCCCGAGGACTACACCGCCGCCTTCGTGTTCCTCGCCGCCGCCGGCGAATCAGGCCACGCGACCGGCAGCATCATCAACATCGACGGCGGTTTTGCCGCCCGGGGCGTAAGTCGTGTCCGGGGCGGTGACGCCTTAGCGAACGGAGATTGAGCATGACCGCAACAGTATCGGCACTGGGCTACCTGGGCATCGGCGCGAGCGATCTGGAGGCGTGGCGGGGCTACGCCACGGAGGCCCTCGGGCTGGCCTGCTCGGAACGCGACGGCGCGCTGTTGCTGCGCATGGACGATGCGCCCTGGCGTATCCGAATCGAACAATCCGATGCCGATGACCTCAGCTACGCCGGCTTCGAAGTGTCCTCGCCCGAAGCATTGGCCGAGATCAGCGAGCGGCTGAAGATGATGGATGTCCAGATCTCTGCGGGGTCGGAGGAGGAGCGCGCGGTGCGGGGCGTTGCAGCGCTGGCGCGCTGTGCCGACCCCAATGGCATCGCCATCGAGCTGTACTGCGGGCGAGCGTCGGCGGATGACGCGTTCGTCTCGCCACGGGGGCTGACCTTCATCACCGGCGCCCAGGGCCTGGGCCACATCGTGCTGATGGTCGATGAGGAATCCGCTTCGCGGCGCTTCTACGAGGAGGGGCTCGGCTTCAAGGTGTCGGACACCATCACCATGGGTAAGCCGCCCCAGTCCCTCGAGCTTACCTTCCTGCACTGCAATACGCGCCATCACACCGTGGCGCTGGCGCCGGTGCCGGGCCTGCCCAAGCGTCTCAACCACATCATGTTGCAGGTAGATTCGCTGGACGTGGTCGGGAAGACCTTCGACCTGATCCGCGATCGAGAGATTCCCGTTTCGATGGAGCTGGGTAAGCACACCAACGACTACATGACGAGTTTTTACATGCAGACGCCGTCCGGCTTCGACATCGAGTTCGGGTTTGGCGCGCGCACGGTGGACGATGCGACCTGGGAGGTCGGACACTACGACTCGGGCAGCGAATGGGGCCACCGCGCGCCGGCTGGGACGTAACACGCACCTACGGAAAACGAAGGACCTATCATGCTCGACCCTGAACGCTTCGAAACCATACTCATCGAAAAACGCGACAACGGCGTGTTGCTGGCCACCCTGAACCGCCCCGAACGGCTGAATGCGGTCAATGGCGTCATGCATACGGAACTCGCCAACCTCGCCCGGGAAGCCGACAACGATGGCGATGTGAAGGTGCTGGTGCTGACCGGAGCAGGGCGCGCGTTCTGCGCGGGGGGCGATTTCAGTGGCGATTCACCGATCTCCGGACGATCGGGTCTGAAAGAGACCGGCGAGATCGTCAACCTGATGCTGGACTGCTCGATTCCCGTGATTTCGGCCGTGAAAGGCTATGCCATGGGCCTGGGCGCGACGATCGCGCTGCTGGCGGACATCGTGGTCGCCGGCAAAACCGCGACCTTTGCCGACACCCACGTCAACATGGGCATCGGCGCGGGTGATGGCGGGCAGGTGATCTGGCCGCTGCTGATGGGGGTAAACCGCGCCAAGTACTATCTGATGACCGGCGATCGGATCACCGGCGAGGACGCCGAGCGCGCGGGGCTCGTGAACTTCGTCGTCGAAGACGACGAGGTGCTCGACAAGGCGCTCGAAATCGCCGACCGACTCGCAGCGGGTCCGGGGTTGGCCATCTCCGCCTCGAAGGTAGGCATCAACGCCTACATCAAGATGGTCTCAAACCTGGTGCTGCCGGTGTCATTCGCTCAAGAGATGCAAACCTTCAGAAGTGCCGATGCCGGTGAAGCCGTCAAAGCGTTTCAGGAGAAGCGTACTCCCGATTTCAAGGGGCACTGACCAGGTGTGGACATCCAAATTTGATCGATGTCTAAATCTTTGCTGAGAACCAGGAGAAGGAGAGGGCATGGCCGGAACGGCACTGATAACCGGGGCATCCGCAGGGCTGGGGCTCGAGTTCGCGACGCAGCTTGCGCGCCAAGGCTACGATCTGGCACTGGTGGCGCGGCGCGCGGATAGGCTGAACGCCGCGGTCGCCGAGCTGAGCGAACGCTACGGCATATCCGTATCCGCGATCGTCGCTGATCTCGCAGATCCCGAAGCCCCGGAGCATATCCGCCGGCAACTGGCCGATACTGAGGTGAGCTTTCTGGTCAACAACGCAGGCAGCTCGGGGCCCGACTTGATGGCCGAACGCGACTGGAGAAAACAGTTAGCCTTCTTTCAACTGATGATGACTTCAATGGCACACCTGTGCCATCTGTTCATCCCGGCGATGGTCGAGCGCGGTTTCGGCCGCGTGATTAACGTTTCATCCATGTCAGCGCGGCTGATTTTGGCAGGGGATTCGAACTACGGTCCGGCCAAGAGTTACGTCGTGGCGTTGTCCGAGGGGCTCGCTGGTGCGGTCGCGAGCCAAGGGGTGAAGATCCAGGCCCTCTGTCCCGGGTTCACCCACACCGAGTTCCACGAAGCCGCAGATATGATGGAGTTCAAGAACGCCAATCCGGACTACCTCTGGTACGACGCCGACGTGGTGGTTCGCGAGAGTCTCAGTGCGTTGGAGCGCGGCAAGGTGGTGTATTGCTCCGGGCGGCTGTATCGCGTTATGGACGCGCTGGTTCGGTTTCCTCCGACCCGCTGGCTACTGCAGAAGACGGTGGTGGAGGGGATCGCCGCGCGGCGTGCGCGGAATTAGAGATTTCGGACATCCAGCAAATCATCCATGCATTCAAAGATGAAGGATGTCCAGATCTTCAGGCGGCGGCGCCTTCGGTGTATTGGCAGGCGGGGTGACTGGAGCAACCGCGGAAGCGCCGGCTCACCCCTTCGGTGATGCGTTCGATGAGCGACGACCCGCAACGCGGACATGACTCCTGATCCATTTTGCGGGGGCTTTCGAGCACCATGCCGGAAAGCGCTACGCCATTCAGCAGGCGCACGCCACTGCCCCGAGCCCGCAATCGTGCCGCTTCGGTGAAGGTCCCGGCGCAGACGACGATGCCGCCGGTGGCTTCATTGCGGTTGACCTCGGCGATCAGTTCGCGCACCGGCTCGACGTCAATCGACGGACTGCGCCATTCGCGCGTCCGTACCAACCAGACCTGATCTGCAACCTGCAGCATCAAGTTGATGCCATCGTGACCGGTTTCGCAATCGACCGTGTAGCCGAGGGCTTCGTACGCCAGCACGAGGCGCTGCTCGAAGTCACGATCGGTCAGTACTGACAATCGAGCTACAAATCTTCGATCGACCGACGGATCTGCTGAGGTGGGAGCCTGGTTTGGAGTATCCATGGCAGGCAAGGCTAAACGATCGCCCGTGTCCAGGCTGCGAAACAGGTCTCAGGCTTTGTCCGCGACCGCCGCGGTGACGAGATTCTGGAAGAGATCGAACTGCCAGATGTGCTCTACGCGTTCTTCATCGAGGCCGCACACGGAAAAGTAGATCGCAATCAGGTCGTTCAACGGATCCACCCAGAAGGCGGTACCGCCCAATCCGCTGTGCCCGAACCCGCCGTTCGGCGGCAGGCTGCCATCGAACATGCGCCATCGGTCATCGCTGATGATGCCGAACCCGTAGCCCGATTCGTTCGGCATCGAACCCCGCTTCTTCCGGGGTGCCTTCACGCATGTTGGTCATGCCGCTCCCCACTCAGATTCCTGCACAGCCGCAGCGATCCGCATCACGCCAATCCCTCGGTAAGTTGCGCCGCTAGCGGTTGTGTCTGATACGAATGACGCATGTCATCGTCCTCGATGGTGGCGACGACGCGCGCCAACACCTCCCGGGCGGCCTCGAAATCGGCCGCTGCCCGCTCATCCTCGCCGAGCTTCTGCAACGCGCCACCACGCAACACGCGCATCCGCCAGTGGCGGATCAGATAACCACTCTGCTGCGCAAACTCGATCGGTTCTGCAGCTGCGTCTACCAGTTCCTGCCAGTGTTCCAGACTCATCAACGTGCGCATGACCAGATCGGAGGAATCGATCCATTCGCGGTGCATTTCGTGTTCTTTGCAATACTCGGCGGACTTTTGGGCGGCCTCGAATGCCTGCTCGGCCTCTCCCGCGGCCAACGCCAGTTCGGCACGTGCCAATCGAGTGGGCCGGGACCCCGTCATCGTCTCTGCCTCGTCGAGCAATCGCAGGGTCTCCTCCAATCGCCCGGCTTGGGCGCCGGTCACCGCCACCAGGTGAAGGATCGAGGCCACCATCCACACCCGATTGAGCGCGTGACTCTCCTCGATCAGCGGCAATGCTTCGGCGAACACTTCATCCACCGCACCCAGGAGGGCTTTGAACAGGAAAAACCCGTGGCGTTGCACCGCCCGCGCGAACCGATACTGCTCATCGTTTGGTTCCCGCTCGATGGACTGCCACGCTTCGTCGAACCGGCCAAGATCCATCAGCGCATATCCTTTGGACGTCGGATACTGAATCGGCGCAATGCCCAGTCGGTCCGTCAACTCAATGGCCTCGTTGCACACCTCGACAGAACGCTCGAACTGGCCGAGCGCGCGCGTGGTCGGCATCATCCAGAACAGATGCTGATTCAGCCGGATCGGGTCACGGCGTTCCTCGAGACGCTCGCGAATCTCCTCGGCGGCAGTTTCCCAGGCCACCGGCGTGAGGACATTGACGCGCAGGCTCATGGTGGCGGCATCGATCTGGATGTCTTCATCATCCAGCCGCAAACCGATTTCCCGGGCTTCCTCGAGGTTCTGCATGGCCTGGGGTCGATAATCTTCCCAGTAGTCCACCAAATGAGTGCTCGACAGTAGCGCGACAGCAAGCGCCCGTTGATCATCCACCTCACGTGCCAGCTCGATGGCGCGCTCGCTCGCGGTGCGCGCATCGGCCGCCGTGCCTGGCTGGTCGAGCGAGATTCCATAGTAGGCGTCCGTCAAGAGGAGTTGCGCCTGCAACTCCAGCGCCGCATCCGCGGTCGACTTGGCTTGCTCCAGCAACGCCTCGATGTCCGGTAAAGCTTCGGCGCCACGGAACAGATCCACCAACATCCGGGCGCGTTGGAAACGCAGCGCGTTCCTGCCACCCGGTTGACCGCCGCCCAGCGCCGCGCCAAGTGCGGCGAGCGCGTCTTCGAACCGCGTTGCACCGCGCAGCGCTTGAGCACGTTTACCCTGGATTCCGGAAACGGCCTCCGGCGCGTCCTCCGCGGCGACCTCCAGGGCCAGGTCGAACTGTCGCAGGGCGTCCTCAAAAGCCAGCGTCTCCAGCGCGCGATCGCCCGCCAACTGCAGACACGCGAGGGTCTTCTCGGAGTCGGCGGCCGCGCCCGCCTGATAGTAGTGATGGGCAATCTCGCTGGCGTGACGCGATTGCCCGCCGGACAGCTCTGCCAACGCATCAGCAATGCGCAGGTGCAGACGTTGGCGCCGCGGCAACGACAAACCACTCAGCAGGGTCTGCCGATACAGTTCATGGGCGAATTTATAACGCGCCTCCCGGCCCGTGGAGACGTCCTCGATCAAGGACGAGGCGATCGCCTCGTCGAGCGCATCGAGCAACACGTCCTCGTCGGCACCGCCCACCCGGGCCAGCAGTTGGTAACCGAATACCCGGCCGCTGACCGCTGCGGCCGTTAGCGTCTTGCGGCAATCTTCGCTGACGCGCTCGAGGCGCTGTTCCAGCACCAGCCGAACGCCGCGCGGTACTTCGGTGTCGGCAATGCTGATGCCCGACTGGAACGAACCGCTGGCATCGAACAACTTGCCGGATTCTTCCAGGTTGCGGTATACCTCCTCGACGAAGAACGGATTGCCTTCGGTCTCCGAATAGACCAGCTCGAGCAGTTCAGCCGGCGGCGCGCTGCCGGCCCGGGACTCCAACAAGCTCGCCACCGCGTCGCGATCGAGCCGCTGCAGAAGAATATCCTCGCACAGCCGTTCACGGACCAGTTCCTGAAGCGTTCGCGCGAATGGACTGCTGGCAATCAATTCGTCGTCCCGATACGTGCCCAGCAGCAGCACCGGTGTACCACGCAAGCGGCCCGCCAGATGTCTGAGCATGATGCAGGTGGAATCGTCGGCCCAGTGCAGATTTTCGAAGATCAGCAGGATCGGCCGGGCGCTCGCGGCGCGTTCCAGGAATTCGCCAAAGCCATGCAGCAGGTAACGTCGATCCTGATCCGGCGGCATCTCGATCGGCGCCTGGATGTCCGGGTAGAGCTGGCGCAGCTCCGGCATCAGCTTGGCCACCTCCGGCGCATTCTCGCCCAGCGCAGCGCGCAACGCCGCCGGATCGACGATCCGCACCGACTGCTCGATGTGTTCGATCAGCGGTTCGTAGGGCGGCGCGCCTTCCATCTCGGAGGAATGTCCGGTAAGCACCAGCACGTCCATCGAACGGGCAGTGGCAGCGGCCTCGCTGACCAGCCGCGACTTGCCAACCCCGGCTTCGCCGGAGATCAGCAGCAGCGACCCGAGACCTTCGGCCGCGCTGCGCACGGCGTCCGTGACCCGGGCAAGTTCCGCTTCGCGGCCCACGCAGATGCCTTGCGCCTTATTGACCTCCCGGTCGAGCGGGACAAGGCCACGTACCGCAGAAACCAGCGCCTCGATGTTGCCGTCGCCATCGCTGAAGTCCAGGGTCTGGGTGCGCCGGAAGGCTAATGGCGGACGCGAGTCGTCAATGGCAACCGGCACCAGCACGCGGCGCTCCAACCCTTCGTTGGCCTCGGTGCGCACCCACTCGGATTCCACGGAATGCGCAGACCACACCACCACGATGCAGCGCGCTTCATCGATCGCCTCTTCGATTGCCCGGTCGAACGCAGCACCCCCGCTGATCGCCCGATCCCACCACACCGACCAACCTGCGCTCTGCAGCGCATCGACGATGGGCGCGACGCGATCGCGATCCTGCGATGCGTATGACACAAAGACGTCGGCCATGGTCTCCCCCCTAACGGATTCCGAGACTAGACCGTAGGGCACCCCGCTTCAACAGGGTGCGTTGGACACTCCAGTGCTAGGCTTAGCACTGGACGAGGGGAACACATGGGCGAACCACAGCATGACTATGCCGGCCTGCTGGCGGAAGCCGCGACCGCCGCCGGCCTGCCGATATCCACCGTGACGACACCCACCGATCACTACGTGGAGCTGAACGGCATCCGTTTCCACTATCTGGACTGGGGCAACGCGCACCTGCCCCACGTGGTGTTGTTGCATGGCGGTTCGTTGCAGGCCCACACCTGGGATCTCGCCGCGCTGTTGCTGCGTGACCGCTACCATCTGATCGCTCCGAGCCAGCGCGGCCACGGCGATACCGGCTGGACCCCGGAAGCAGACCTCGACAAGGACAACAGCGAGTTGATGCTTCAGGACACCCGCGCCTTCATCGAGCATCTCGGCTACGCGAAGCTGTCGCTGGTGGGTATGTCGATGGGCGGCATGAACGCGATGCGCTACGCGGCACGCTATCCCGAGCGGCTGACCGCGGTGGGTATCGTCGATGTGGCGCCTGAGTCGATGCGCGCCGGGCTGGTGGAGATGGAAGCGTTTCGCTCCGAAACCGAAACCCTCGACAGCTTCGAGGCGTTCCTGAACCGGGCGATGAAGTTCATGCCGCACCGGGCTCCGGAGCACCTGCGCTACAGCCTGACCCACGCGCTGAAGCAAACCGACGACGGGCGCTACACCTGGAAGCAGGACCACCGGCGGCGGCTGCACAACATGGATCTGAGCGACGTCGAACGAATCGCGGTTCAGGACGCTCGCGCCGAAGCGCTGTGGGACGACCTGCGCTCGATCGCCCAGCCCACGCTGCTGTTCCGCGGCGCGGACAGCAAGATCCTGAGTGTGGAAGTGGCCGAGCGGGTGATTCGCGAGATGCAGCACGCCGAACTGGTGGAGATTCCGCGCGCCACCCACAACGTGCACAGCGACAACCCCGTGGACTTCGCCGCCGCGCTGGATAAGTTCCTCAGCCGTCATGTCTGAGTCGATGAAAAGGGTTCAACTGGGCCGCACGAACGTCGAGGTAAGCGTCGCCGGGCTCGGTTGCGGCGGCTACAGTCGGCTCGGCATGGCGACCGGCCACGGCGAAGCCCACGCCAGTGACATCGTTCGCCATGCCCTGGACCTGGGCATCAACTTCATCGATACGGCGCGAGCCTACGGCACTGAATCTGCGGTCGGCGCCGCCATCAAAGGTCGACGCGATAGCGTAGTGCTGTCAAGCAAAGCGTTACCGCGCGGTCGCAACGGGCTGCTGTCCGCCGCGGCACTGACCCAGAGTCTGGAGAAGAGCCTGGCCCGGCTCGGCACCGACTGCATCGATGTCTTTCACCTGCACGGAGTGGAGCTGGCGGACTATCCCTACTGCCGCGACGAACTGGTGCCGGAACTGCTGCGTCAACGCGACCTCGGCAAGATCCGGTTCCTGGGCATCACCGAACGATTCAGCGCTGACACGGCCCACGCGATGCTGGGCGCCGCACTACCCGAGAATCACTTCGACGTCATCATGGTGGGCTTCAACCTGTTGAACCCGGCGGCGCGACATCGCGTCTTTCCGCTGACGCTGGAATACCACGTGGGTACGCTGATCATGTTCGCGGTACGCCGCGCCTTGAGTCAGCCGGACGCGCTGGCGAAAGCGCTCGACGGATTGATCGCTTCGGGTCAGATCGATAGCAGCGCGTTCGACGCCTCCGATCCTCTGGCGTTCGTCGCTGATCACCCGGAGGTGCGTTCACTCGTTGAGGCCGCCTACCGGTACTGCCGGTACGAACCCGGTGCTCACGTGGTGTTGACCGGCACCGGTAGCATTGATCATCTGACCGAGAACGTGGCCTCGATCCTCGCGCCGGCCCTTCCCGATGCCCTGCTGGATCGTCTGAATTCTCTGTTCGGCGCGGTGGACAGCCTGTCGGGCAACTAGGTAACGTTCACTCCTGGGCAGGAAACGTCGAAGGTACGCACCATGGTTCAGTTGACCACGCTTGAAGCCAGCGCCAGCAACGAAGAAATTCTGGAAGTCATTCACAAAGACGGTGCCGTGATCCTCGGCGACGTGCTGGATGACGCTTCAATCGAGCAGGCGCTCGAGGAGACGATGCCCTACATCGATGCCACCCGCATGGGCGCCGACCAGTTCACCGGCTTCAAGACCACTCGCACCGGCGCGCTGATGGCACGCTCGGCCGCGTGCCGGGAAATGATCATGAACTCCAAGGTGCTGGATGCGGCGAAGACCTTCCTGGAGCCCTATTGCAAGCGGATTCAGCTGCACCTGGGCCAGATCATCCGCCTGATGCCGGGTCAGGAAGCGCAGATGATTCATCGCGACCGCTGGGCCTGGGGAACCTACCTGAAAGATGTCGAGCCGCAATTCAACACCATCTGGGCGCTGACCGACTTTACCGAGGAAAACGGCGCCACCCAGGTGGTTCCCGGCAGCATCGACTGGCCGGACAAGCGCAAACCCGAGCCCGATGAGATCTGCCAAGCCGTCATGACCCGAGGGTCTGCGCTGCTGTATACCGGCTCCGTGTTCCACGGCGGCGGCGAAAACCGGTCCAACGGGGATCGGATCGGCATGAACCTGACCTACACACTGGCGTGGTTGCGCCAGGAAGAGAATCAGTACCTTTCGTGCCCGCCGGAAATCGCCCGGGAGCTGCCCCGCGAAATGCAGGACCTGCTCGGATACACCATGGGCAGCTACGCGCTGGGCTACTACACGCCACCGCTGCCGCCCGGTGAAGGACCGGAAATCGTCGGCCCCGAGCACGCGCTCGGCCGGGAGGTTCTGGGCGAAGGAATCGGCAGCGAAGCGCTGATGGACGGGTTGATGGAAACGATCGAGAGCAGCAGCTGAGACCCACGCTCTTTCGACCCAAGCGCGTACGCGCTGACTTCATTCTGGTCTCGTCCCATGGGTGTGCACGGCAGCGGTATCCGTGACCGCGCGCGGCCAATGCGCGGATCAGCACGCGCTCCGGGGGCCAGCTACCTGCCGCATCGAGTGACAGCAGAAGAAGAGCGCACGCTTCAACGCACCCCTCTCCTTCCCCTATACAACTGTTGGTCAGCCTCGCGCCGGACGGGTGGGATACGCCCAGGTCAGGTCGAGGCCGCGTTGCCGGTCTTCGTTGGCTTGCTGCCAGGTGTCCGTGGCCACCATCTCCATCAACGACTCGACGTCCGGATAACGCACCAGATACAGATCTTCCCAGGATTCCTCGGAAACAAGCGGCAGCTCAGCATCGAGCATCAAGGTCGGGCTCCCGCCCCGTTCCTGGATCATCGGCATAACCACCTGCCCATATTTCTGGTACTCCGCTCTGCCGTCTGGTTTGAAGCGCAGTAGATTCAACACGAAGATCTCGTCACTGCCATCGATGGGGACCACGTCGATCGGCGGCGCCATGGGGTTGGCCGCCTGGCCGAACGCATACAGCACTGTGCGCTTCAATCCCGCAGCACGAAACGGCAAACCCTTCTGGTACTTGGGATCCGCCATCATGTCGAGAAATGCGGCCCGGCTTGGATACTCGACCAGTATCACCACATCCCAGTGACCGCCGCCGCCCTCATCCGTCAGCGGCACACCGGTGTACAAAATGCGGCCACCGCGCCTCTCGATCTGCGGCCTGGCGATCGCCCCGTAGCGCCGGTACGACTCGCCGCCGTCGTCCGCGAACTCCAGCAGATTCAACATGACCACGGGTGCGTCATCCGGCAACCCGGCGAGTGCTATAAGGGTGTCATCGTCCGGCAGGAATTGATCAGTACTCATCTGTGTGCTCTGCCTCCAAGATGGCGATTAATGGCCTGTCCTAGTAATGGGGTGGCAACTCGTCGGCCGCGTTGATCTGTGCTTCGCTCACGCCGCCGCGGAACTCGTCGATCAGCTGACGCATTTCCGCTTCCAGAAGATCGATGCGCGCCTGCTGCGCGATCAGCGCATCGTTGAGCTGCCCAATGGTGTCCTCCTGAAATGTCAGCCGCGTCTCCAGGGCATCTATTCGCTCCCGGAGTCGCTCCCGGAGTCGCTCCCGGAGCCGTTCCTGGAGTCGTTCCGGATCAGCGCTGGGCATCACGTTTCGCACGGGCGCGCCGTTCCGCTTCTTCCATGACCCAGCGGTTACCTTCGGTGCGGGTCACGTTGAGCTGCATCTGCGCGATCTTCCAACCCGCATCGGTGCGCACCAACTGATCGTCGTAATAACCAAACATGGTGTAGCGGTCTGTCCCCTCGATGCCGGGGTTGGCCAGCCAATGCTCGGCGCGCATATGCGCCTGAACCCGCGCCTTGTCGCCGTCGATCGTCACGCGGTGATTGGTGAAAAAATGCTGGGTCTCGGCAAGTTCCGCAAAGATCCGCGCCTGGGCCGCCACCACCCGATCGGTATTCAAGGGGCGCGGCGCCGCGCCGTTCCAGGAGCTCAAATCAAAGATCACCTCGTCGATGAATACCGAGCGCCACAGCACCCAGTCGCGGGCATCGAGCCCGGTGGCGTAATTCGACAATACGTCGACGATTGCCTGACGGTCGCTCATGACGATTTCGCCTTTCCGCCCGCTTCCGCCGCTTCTGCCGGAGGGATGTTCTGGTTCAGGTGGAACACGTTGTCGGGATCGTAGTCGGCCTTGATCTTCTGCAACCGCTGGAAGTTGACGCCATAGGCAGCTCTGACCCGGGCGTCACCCTCGTCGTCCATCAGGTAGTTGCTGTAGGTACCCGAACTGAGAAAGTCTGTCAGCGCGGCATGGGTCTCCCGGGCCCAGGCGATATTACGGGCATCGTCATCGGGTTCGGACCACTGGGCCAGACCGAGCATGTTGTAGCCATCGAACCGGTGGGCAAAGGCCGTTGCAGTGGGATCAACACGGCTGATTGCGCCATGCAGGTGCTCGAGGAGCAACAGACTGGTATTGGAAGGCATCGCGTGAAACCCATCCACTATGACATCGATGGCCGAGTCGTCCAGCGTCTCCATGAAACTCGACCGCCAGTAGTTGCGCGCACCTCTGGGCAACCCCGCGTCCAACATCGCATTGAGGTCGCAGTAGCTGATTGGTCCAATGGCGTCCTCCAACGGCTTGCCGAACGCACGGAGGGGCGCCAGTTCCGCCTCGGCGGCGCTGCCGGTATGTGCCGCCAGTACGAGCGCGACCGGCACGCCCGAGCCATCCGGGTGGTACTGCAGCCCGGCGGTGAGCACGAGTTCGTCGGGGATGCCGGCCGAAGTGTAATCCCGGAAGAAACGCAGCATGTCCCGGGCGTCTTTGATCGGATGAAAAATTGCCCCACCCAGCAACATCGGCGTCTGCGGGTGCAGTTCGAACTCGAAGCAGGTCACGATGCCGAAGTTGCCGCCCCCGCCGCGCAGCGCCCAGAACAGATCCGGATGGCTGGCTTCGCTGGCAGTCACGACGTCGCCGCTGGCCGTGACCACTTCCGCACTAACGAGATTATCGAGGGCCAATCCGAAGCGCCCCATCAACCAACCGATGCCGCCACCCAGGGTCAGACCCGCGACCCCGGTGGAAGCGACCACGCCGCCGGTGCAGGCGAGGTCGTGTAACTGCGTCTCGCGGTTGAACTCACCCCAGTGCACGCCCGGCTGGCAACGCGCCCGGCGCGCGGCCGGATCCACCAGGACCGCCTTCATCGGCGCCAGGTCGATCATCAGTCCCCCCTCGGTGACGGCGACGCCCGAGACGTTGTGTCCGCCACCGCGGATCGAGATTTCCATATCGTGCTGGCGGCCGAAGCGCACCGCATCGGCAACGTCCGCGGTGTTCTGGCAACACGCGATCAGGGCCGGGCGCTTGTCCACTCTGCCGTTGTGCACACTGCGAACCGCATCGTAGTCCGGATCGTCCGGTTCCACGACACGACCGCTCAGCCCGGCTGCAAATCGTTCGACGTCAGCTGCGTCCATGGCACTCCCCCCCGTGCGGACCCGAGATTAGACACCCCTGGGGATCGCGTCTCAAGCACCCCAAATCTTGCAGACTGTCCCCGGGGAGACGTGTCCGGAGCCCGAGGGTGGAAAAGCCGTTTCCGGCATATCAGGGCGACGAGCCGTACGTGTTCGTGAGTTACTCGCACGCGGATACCGAACGGGTCTATGCGGAGCTTGCGCGGCTCAACGATCAGGGTTTCAACATCTGGTACGACGAGGGCATCAGCCGGGCCGTGAGTTCGAGCCGGACGATCAAGCGCTGAGCCACGGAGATCGCCCGGGCGTAAACCCCGATGGGCCTCAAACCCAGATCGCGATGATCGAGGG
>Ga0114950_10001322_pt1 | contig 18500 bp, 10 predicted proteins | sample N075metaG_FD_83503 | JGI IMG/M metagenome (GOLD analysis project Ga0114950, IMG submission 83503) | Deep subsurface microbial communities from Kermadec Trench to uncover new lineages of life (NeLLi) - N075 metaG | ecosystem: Environmental > Aquatic > Marine > Ocean trench > Sediment | place... | reverse complement strand
CGCTCTGCTGATGTCTGGAACATCCAGAAAATCTTCGCTCTGATAGCTGGGGTTTGGATAACTGTAATAACCCTGGCCGCTCAGTAGCCCCATGTTTCCTGGATCGACAAAATGCTGTTTGATGTATGCCGCGTTGGTCAGCATCTGTTGGTCCTCATTTTCAGCTCCCCAATAGGAAAGTATGTCATAACAGGTTTTCATGCCTACCACGTCCATGATGCCACAGGGTCCCATGGAACAACCGCGATTCATGATCATATAGGTCCGATCGATAGTTTCGGCTGTTGATATGCCATTGGTGACCAGTGTCTGTGCGGCCTGTAACAGAGGCACCAGCATTGTATTGATGACGTAGGCGTTGTGCTCTTTTTGCAGGGGAACTGGCACCATGCCGATTTCGATAGCAAATTGCGTTATTGCCAAAATGGTGCTTTTCGATGTGGTCGAATGCGCCATGATCTCGGCGAGGTTCATTGACCAGATAAGGTTGGCAAAGTGCAGGCTGCAGAACTTTTCGGGTCGGCCGGTGGCTTCGGCAAACTGGCTGGGTAGCAGCGTGGAAGAGTTGGTAGCGAGAAGGGTGTGAGCAGGCAAACTGGACGCCAGTTGCTGGTAGAGGGCCGTTTTAACTTCCGGGATCTCTGGTGCCGCTTCAATGATCAGATCTGCTGCTACGACTGCCGCCGTCAAATCGGAACTGTAAGATAAACGGTCGCGTGTCGCTGCAATGTCGGTAGCGCTGGCGTCAAGGTCCTGTGCATAGATGATGGCGTATTGCTGCTGGGCTTCTCGGCAGCGCTCCAACGCCTCATCGTAGAGGTCGTAGACAACCACCGTTTTACCCATGTAGGCACTGTGCCAGGCAATCTGGCCACCCAGTACTCCCGCGCCAATGACGGTTAGTTTGTCTAAACCTGATTCAGACATGCGTTCGCCCTCCATTTTAATTGTGGCCAAGGTAAAATGTTCCAACTATTGGCCGAGTGAATTCGGCCAAAGGTCCTTCACGTTCAATCCAGATCACTGGCACTGTGCCGTTCGATAAGCTGCTCTTCCTCCGGCCCCCAGACCTTGTTAACCCGCTTACCGCGTCGCCAGGCGGGGTGCTGCATTATTTCCGACGCCCAGCGGATCACGTTCTTGTAAGAGGAGACATCGAGAAATTCCTGGGCCTCAGAGATGGTGCCCAGCACCAGGGCGCCATACCAGGCACAGTTGGCGATGTCGGCGATATTGTATTCGTCGCCACACAGGTAGCGTCGCGAGGCCAGGTTTTGATCCAACACATCCAGTTGACGTTTGACCTCCATGGCGTAGCGATTGATGGGGTACTCATACTTCTCCGGCGCGTAGGCATAGAAATGGCCGAAACCCCCACCCAGAAAGGGCGCGCTGCCCATCTGCCAAAATAACCAGGACATGCATTCCGCGCGTCCGGCCGGGTCCTTGGGTAGAAAGGCATCGAACTTCTCAGCCAGGTAAACAAGAATGGCACCAGATTCAAAAACACGAATAGGCGGGTTTGCGCTCATGTCGACCAGGGCCGGAATTTTTGAGTTTGGATTGGCCGCTACAAAGCCGCTACTGAATTGGGCGCCCTCACCAATATTAATGATATATGCGTCGTACTCAGCGCCAGTCTTGCCCAGCGCCAGCAGTTCCTCCAGTAATACCGTGACCTTCACGCCGTTGGGGGTGGCCAGCGAGTACAACTGCAGAGGGTGTTCGCCCACTGGCAGGTCTTGCTCATGGGTGGCGCCTGCCACGGGTCGGTTGATATTGGCAAACTTGCCGCCGCTCTCCGAGTCCCAGATCCAGACCTTGGGAGGTGTGTAAGTCGTGGTATCGGTCATGCTTGTCCCTTACCTCATTTTCAGTGGACTGAGTGTACAAGTTTGGGACCAGAGTAAAAACTACTGATGTTGCCCATTGTAGTGGCCGGCGCTAATGGTTAGCTAAATTTTCTGTCGCCCGCTTTGCACTGCATTATCTCGGAGCTTGATATCGTGTATTCCTGGTCGAGGATGTTGTCGACAAAAAACCATTGGTTAGTGACGGCCTGCGGCGTGAAGATCACTTTAGACCAGCCCCTTCGCGATGTATCCAGGTCATAAATTTCTGGACTGCAGGCGCGCAGTGCCTGGGCCAGTTCAGCGGGATCAGCCGGGATAAAGCCCTCCATGCCCGGGCTGGTGATACCGGGTGTGCCTATCTCGATACCGATGGCCTGGCCGTTGGCGTCAGCCAGGTTGAAGGCCCAGGCATTATGGGTATCACCGGCCAGCACTACCGGGTTGGCGGCGCTTTTCTGTAACTGTTCGAAAACGCGATCTCTGGCACCGGGATATCCATCCCAGGCATCCAGGTTGAGTGGCATCTCTGCGGCCGCCAGTACTTTCATCAGCGCCAACAGAGACTTTAGCTCCGGCGACGGATCGTCAACCTGAATAGCTTCTTCAGACAAGGTGGGCACGCCGACCTTGCCCATCAATACTTGCTGGCCCAGTATTTGCCAGGTAGCACCACGGGACTTGCTGCTCTGTAAGGCTTCAGCCAACCAGGCTTCCTGGTCGTCACCGAGTATGCTACGGCTCTCTATATTGAGCTGCTCTGCCGTGAAACGATCGGTATCGGGCAGCAGGTGCCAATGTGGGGGCATGGTTTCCGGGGTCAGTGATGCAATACGATTATAGTCGGTTACCGCTACGGGTTTGCCGCTGCTGAAATCGAACGGAACAGGCAGGCGCACGACCTCATCTGCCGGCAGGGTGTCTGCCGTGGCTTCGTCAATCAAGCTGCCCTGACCCGCAGGGTCGACGCGATAGAAGGCCGAACGCATGGGCAGGTCCTCGGAGTAGACCAGACCCTTTTCGCGGCCGTGCAGGCGTGTATCCAGCATGATCAGGTCCGCCAGGTCACCTATTTTGAAGCTACGGTAGATGGGAGCCTGGACACCGTCACCTGTTTCACGAATGGGCATCCACTCGTGGTAAGCCTTGCGAGCCTGGGCCATGCGAAGCAGGAACTCGCCCTCATCTTCGCTGTGATTTTCGGCACCGTTTTGCCAGGTATTGTTGGCCAACTCATGATCGTCCCACACGCAGATAAATGGCTGGCGCAGGTGCAAGGCCTGTAAATCCGCATCGCTGCGATACAGGCCGTATCGAGTTCTGTAGTCATCCAGGGAGATCGTTTCGGTGGTGGGTTTCACGTGCCTGCCCAGTTGCTCAAGCGCTACTTCGTCAGCGTAAACACCTTCGGCGTACTCATAGATGTAATCGCCCAGGTGTACTACCAGGTCCAGTTCGGACTCGGCCATATGCCGGTAGCCATGAAAGTATCCCTGCGGGTAGTTGGCGCAGGAAGTGACGCCCATGCGAAATTCCTTTACCGGCCCCCTGGGCAGGGTTTTGGTTCGTCCGGTTGGGCTGCTTACCCCTGCACTGGTGAAGCGATAATAATAGCGGGTGGCGGGTTTCAGGCCGCTGGCATCTACCTTGACGGTGTAATCCCTGTCCGCCGAGGTGGTCACGTCACCAGCGACTACAATGTTACTAAAAGCGGGGTCCGTGGCTACTTCCCAGTGACAGGAGAGCTGGCGATGTTCGCCGCCGCCGGGGATCATGCGCGTCCACAGGATCACTCGATCCGCCAGCGGGTCTCCACTGGCCACACTGTGGGTGAAGTGCGTGGACGCGGCGGCATGAACTGAAAAGCCGCGCAGGGACAGCACGCCCAGGGTAGCTGACAGTCCCTTTAACAACTGGCGACGTTTGATTGTGGTGCCACTTGTGTTGGTCAGATTGTCACTGGTTTTGCTCAGTATCAAGTCGTTCTCCTGGATTTATAGCTGGCCTCCCTCGTCGAAGAAGTGACGATAAAGTTAACCGAATTGTGCGGCACCGACAAATCTATGCGGTCTGGCCGCTTGCCGGTGGCATGCTGGCGAAAAATTAAATCCCCCGAATTTGTAACAAATTGGATGTTGCTGCGTTTATTCTTATTACATGCGCAAGATTTACCGACAGTGGGTCAAAGACTATCAGGACGACGTGTGGTCGCTGGCGCGATATCTGCTCAAAGATGGTACTGAGGCAGAAGATGCCACCCAGGAGGCCTTTACCAGCCTGTGGAGGCATCGCGAGTCGGTGGATCCGGCCCGGATAAAGCCCTGGTTGATGAAAGTAACGCGCAACGAGTGTTTTGACCGGCTGCGCAGGCGCCGACCGGAGACTGAACTGGATGACAGCCATATGCTGCAAGAGGGTGGTCCGATGATGACTACACAACAGAGCGAATTATCACAGTGGTTGGCCCAGGCCATAGCGGCACTGAGTGAGCCCTATCGGTCACTGGTGATACTCCGGGATGTACAACAGCATAGCTATGAGGCGGTAGCGCAAACCATGAACCTGAGCCTGTCGCAGGTGAAAGTCTACCTGCACCGGGCTCGCAAGCTCTTGCGAGAGCAACTGGCGGAGCTTAAGCCATGAACGAGATCGACTGGGAAGCGCAGATCAATGCCCTGCTGGACGAGGAACTCAGTGCTGCCGAGGTAGCTGCCCTGGAAAAAGCGGCCAGTGCAAGCCCGCCGCTGGCACAGGAGCTTACCGACGCACAGCAGTTACAACAATTACTGGCTGGACTGCCTGCAAGACAGGCACCGCGACCGCTGCGTCGCAAGTTGTTGGCACTGTCTCGCCCCTCTACGGCCTGGTCACCAACGCATTGGACCTGGTTGCGGCGCGGCGTCGTCATTGCCTGTCTGCCGCTGGTGTTGGTGGTGGTGGCAAACCTGGGCGATTCGAATCAACCCAGCGCCGCCGAAATTAACCAGGGTCGTCGCGAACTGGCGCTGGCCCTGGCTTACATCAACCGGGCCGGGCAGAGGGCCAATGTCGAGATCAATCACGCTATCGGTAGTGGCCTGATTAACCCGGTAAGCGAGCGAACATGGCGGACTCTGAGTCTGCAAACTGTCTTACACAAGGAGTACATATTATGAACAGATGGCTAATCCTGATTTTAACAGCCTGTCTCAGTTTTCCGCTGGCGGCGCAGGATAATAAGCTGCAGGAAGCGCCGGGCTATGTGGACTTTGACACCTTGAACAGCGTCTATGGTGAACCCAGGGTGATGGTAAATATTAGCGGTTTCCTGCTGAAATTTATGGCTGCAGCCAGCAAAAAAGAGAACCCCGAGGCTGCGGCATTGATGCGCAGCCTGGACGCGGTGCGAGTCAACGTGTACTCCACTGACGGGCAGTTGGCGCCAGCGCGGGAGCAGATTGCCAGCGTAAGTCGCATACTGGAAAAGGCCGGCTGGCAGCCGGTAGTGCAGGTCAGGGAAAGCGATGAAGAAGTGCAGATATTTATGAAGGCAGATGACACCGGCATTCAGGGCCTGTCAGTGATGACGGTCAACGCGGAGGAGGCGGTTTTTGTCAACATCATTGGTGAAATTGATCCCAGCCAGCTCAACATGGTGATGGATCAAATCAACGTCGATATCGACGCGGAGTAAATGGGCATGGACCTGATTCAATACGGTAGAGTTCTGGCTGCGCTGACACTGGCCTTGTCATTGGTGGGTTGTGGCATTACCGCTTCGTCTAACAACGAAGGCTATGCCGACCTGGATTCATTGGGTTTTAGAGATGTAAACACAACGATGTCACTGTCGTTGGGGTCGTCACTGCTGCACTTTGCCGCCTCGAATATGGAGGATGACCCCGCCACCGGGATGCTGCTGCGAAATCTGGACGGTGTTCGCATAAAAACCTACGACATCGTCGGCGATGGTGCGCGGGTGGTAGAGCGCATCGACAAAATGAGCCAGAAACTGCAGCAGCAGGGCTGGGTGCCGGTGATCACAGTGCGTGAAGAAGGAGAACGTACGGTGCTGCTGATAAAAACCCGGGGCGAGCGCATTGTGGGTCTCACCGTTATTAACTGTGATGCTTTCGAAGTGGTTGTGGTCAATGTAATGGGTGATCTTCGTCCCGAGATGTTCGCCGAGACTATTCGGCTTACCGATAAGCACCGCTCCTAGCCAGCAGGGCGTCGCATACCCCAATAAGTACTGTTCATCGCCTTTTGGGGCCTGTTTAGCCCCTTTTTGTCCGCTACTGCCCTTTTTTGTCAATCCCGCCGTTTTCCTGCCTGTGAACTAGTTCACAGGATAAAAATGCCAATTTCGGCGTAAGCGTGTTTTCAACGAAGTTAACGATATTTAGCTGCATTTCGCGATAATGGTCTAATTAATGCATGTATATAAAGGATAGACGTTAACGAACGGTTGAAAACGCATGAATGGTCATCAGTCACTGTCGCCTACGATAACAAATTCCTGGCTTGCCACGCAGTGTCGGATTATACCCGGCGTGGTCTGCGCCGCAGTCTATTCCTGTGACACCGCCGCTGCTGATCATCCCCGACTAACCGCCAACTGGCCCGCTGACACTGATACCACAGCAGGATTGAAAACCGCCGCCGCCAGGGCACTGTCGCAAGGCAAGCCCGTCGTGTGCTGTCAGCAACAAGCTACCGGGGCTGACCAAATCGTGCCCTTGAATATCGCCTGTCCCATCCTCATCGACGGCACCATGCAAGGCGTTATCGCTATCGAAATCGAAGGTTCTGATGAGCAGCACCAGCGCGCCATCATGCAAATGCTGCAGTGGGGCTCCATGTGGTTGCAGTTCAGCTTGCAGCAAGATACCGGTGTGGACAGCGAACTGCCCGTCAAGGTTTTGCAGATTGTTGCCGCCAGTCTTGAGCACGCGCACTTTCAATCTGCCGCCACCGCCTGTGCCACCGAATTGGCCAACAGCCTGCAGTGCGAACGAGTCAGCTTCGGCTTTGTCCGCAAACACACAGTTGTGCTGCAGGCCATGTCCAACAGCGCCAATTTTGACGGGCAGACCAATTTGGCCCGCGCACTGGAACTGGCCATGACCGAGGCACTGCAACAGCAATCTGCCCTGTGCTACCCCACTGAACTGGCCAGCGATGATCAGATTCTCAGCGCTCACACACAGCTCTGTCGCCAACACCGGACCGGCAGTGTGTGCACGGTGCCAATGTCCAGCGAAGGTTCTCTGGTCGGTGCCATCTGTTTCGAACGCCTGCAAGATAAACCCTTCGATGCAGAAAGCATCAAGCATTTCGAAGTTATCGCCGCACTGTTGGGTCCCATCCTCGAGTTGAAGCGCCGCCAGGAACGGCCCGCGCTGTTGCAACTGTGGGATTCGGGCAAGGGTTTTATGCACCGGTTGCTGGGACCTTCTCACCCCGTACTGAAACTGGTCACGGCAACGCTGGCTGCAGTCATCATCTCGCTCAGCCTGGTCAACGGCGACTACCGCAGTTCTGGCAATGCTGTGCTGGAAGGTTCGATACAGCGCGTGGTCGTGGCGCCAATGGACGGCTTCATCAAGTCCGCCGATGTTCGGCCGGGCGACATTGTCACCAGCGGGCAAATTCTCGGCTCACTGGATGACCAGGATCTGCGCCTGGAGCGTTTGCGCTGGAGCGGACAGCGGGCGCAACTGCAGAAAGAATACCGTGAGGCGCTGGGCAATCATGACCGCGCCCAGATCGGCATTCTCAATGCCCAGGTTGAGCAGGCTGATGCGCAGTTGCAACTGCTCGATGCGCAGTTGAGCCGCACCGAGTTCGTTGCCCCCTTTGATGGTGTGGTGGTCAGCGGTGATCTCTACCAGCAATTGGGCGCGCCGGTCGAGCGCGGCCGGGTCTTGTTTACCATTGCGCCGCTGAATTCCTACCGGGTGATTGTGCAGGTGGACGAGCGGGAAATTTTTGAGCTTGCCGAAGGCCAGACCGGGCAGTTGATACTTTCCGCACTTCCCAATGAATTGATGCCCGTCACCGTGGAAAAGATTACCCCGGTTTCCACGGCGCAAGATGGCCGCAACTACTTTCGCGTGGAGGCCAGCCTGCAGGGCAGTACTGAACACTTGCGACCGGGCATGCAGGGCATCGCAAAAATAAACATCGAGCAGCGCAAACTCATCTGGATCTGGACCCACAGCCTGGTTAACTGGCTGCGGGTGTGGACCTGGTCGTGGCTGGGCTGAGGAAAACAACCATGCAAGCAAATCCCAACAGCAAATCCTGGTATCGCGTCGCGGAGCTCAAGCCCCGTTTGCGCAGCCAGGCCGTAGTGGAACCACGCCACTACCGGGGAGAGCTCTGGTATGTGCTGCACGATCAGAGTACGGGGCGTCATTATCAATTCACACCGACGGCCTGGTACCTGATAAGCCAGATGGACGGTACTCGTACGCTGCAATCGATCTGGGATGCGGCGCTCAACAAGCTTGGCGAGGCGAGTGTTCCCAGCCAGGACGAGATCATTCAATTGCTGGGGCGTTTGCACAGTACCGATGTCCTGCACTGCGATGTTTCACCCGATACACAGGAACTGTTTCGTCGCTACCAGCATGCGCAGCGCCTTACCCGCAAGCGTCGTTACCTGAGTCCGCTTTCGCAGCGCTGGTCGCTGGTCGATCCGGATAAGTTTTTACAGCGCGCCCTGCCGCTCATTAAACCCCTGTTCAGTTGGCAGGCAGGGTTGCTGTGGTTGCTGGTGGTGGCGAGCGCACTGATTCTCGCTGCCTCACACTGGACTGCACTCAGTAGTCATATTGTTGACACCACACTGGCACCTAGGAACTGGGTGTTGTTGTGGTTGTGCTTCACTCTGCTCAAGGCCTTGCACGAGCTCGGCCACGCTTTCGCGGTCAAGGTATGGGGTGGCGAAGTGCATAGTATGGGCGTGGCATTGTTGGTACTGACACCGGTGCCGTTTGTAGATGCCTCGGCCGCTTCTGCTTTCCCGGCCAAGGGCAGGCGCATCCTGGTGAGTGCCGCCGGCATGATGGTGGAAGTGTTTTTAGCATCACTGGCCCTGTTCCTGTGGCTGGCGGTGGAACCGGGAATCATCCGTGACATCGCCGCCGTGGTGATGTTCATCGCCGGTCTGTCGACGTTGCTGTTTAACGCCAACCCGCTGCTCAAGTTTGACGGCTACTACATGCTGGTGGATGCCATTGAAATTCCCAACCTGGCCAGTCGAGCCAAGCGCTACTACGGTTATTTGATAGAGCGCTACGCATTTGGTCTGGGCGAAGCCCGCTCGCCGGTGACGGCGCACGGTGAGAGAGCCTGGTTTGCCTGCTACGGTATTGCCGCTTTCTGCTACCGCTTGTTGATTGCTTTCGCGATTATTCTGTTCGTTGCGGGCAAGTTCTTTTTTGTCGGTGTGATCCTGGCGCTATGGGCATCGGTAAGCATGTTGCTAATGCCGCTGTTCAAGACGATAAGTTTTGTGTTGGCCAGCCCCCGCATAGCCCGCCAAAGAACCCGCGCGGTAACCATCAGTCTGGCGGCAGTCATTGCGGTGAGCTCGGTAGTTGGTTTCTTGCCCGTGCCCTTTTGGACCCGGGTTGACGGTGTTGTCTGGATGCCGGAACAGGCCCAGGTGCGAGCTGGCGTCGCTGGCAATATTACCCAGATACTGGCCACACCTGGTCAGCAGGTGGAAGTCGGTGATGAGCTGTTTGTCAGTGAGGATCCGTTCCTGTCACACCGGGTACAAATACTCACCGCCCAGGCCAAAGAATTGAACCGTCGTTATCACGCTCTTCGGTCTTCTGATCGTGTGCAGGCGGAAATAATTGCCGAGCAACTGCAGAGTAAGCGTGCCGAGTTAAGCCAGGCGCAGCAACAGCTTGATAAACTGCTGACAGTCGCTGCCGTTGCCGGTACCTTTATTGTACCGACAGACCAGGATTTGCCCGGCAGCTATGTCGAGCAGGGGCAGTTGCTGGGGTATGTCGCGCGCCAGCAGGACACCAGCGTCAGGGTAGTTGTTTCCCAGGCAGATATTTCCTTGGTGCGGGATAGAACCCAGGATGTGCAAATCAAGTTCAACAGCCAGCTTGATAGCTCTGTAAGGGCGCGTATTGAACGGGAAATTCCAGCCGCAAATTTCCATCTGCCCAGCAAGGTATTGGGCAGCGCCGGGGGCGGGCAGATACTGGTTGACCCCAATGATGAGCAGGGCCAGCGCGCCCGGCAAAAAGTTTTTCAATTGGAGCTGGCCTTCATCGGGCAGATTCCACGGGTTTATTTTGGTGAGCGAGTACAGGTGCGTTTTAACCATGGCAGCGTGCCACTGGCACAGCAATGGTATCGCCGCATCAGGCAATTATTTTTGAGGAGTTTCGGTGTCTAGTCTTAGTGCACGGCCAGGCGCAGCGTTCGGTGTTTACCCCGAACGTGAGCGCGTTCATCCCGGTTGGCTACAGCAGTCTGTAGACCGGGCGGCCCTGTGGGTGAGTAGCGGCTTGTTCTCCGGTGCAGGTAAACACGGCCGCATTATCGCCGACATCAACAGGCAGGGCGATGTACTCTCAAAAGAACAGGTCGATGGACTGTGTACACAAGCGGCGCAACTGCGCCGGCAGTTTGCGACCCAGGGACAATCCGATGCGTTGGTGACAGCAAGTTTTGCGCTGGTGCGGGAAGCGGCGCTACAGCAACTGAATGTACGCCTGTTCGATGAGCAGCTGATGGCTGGCTGGGTTATGTTCAAAGGTGGTCTTGCTGAAATGGCTACTGGAGAGGGCAAGACTGTAGCCACGCTCCTGCCTGCCTGTGCGGCAGCACTGGCAGGCATCCCCGTGCACGTCATCTCCACCAATGATCGCCTGGCGAAACGCAATGCCAAACTGTTCAAGCCGGTGTACGAGGCCCTGGGGATAAATGTCGGACTGGTGGAGGCGGGCACACCCATTGGCCAGCGTCGTGCGGCCTACCAGTGTGAGGTGACTTATTGCAGCAGTAAACAGCTTGCTTTCGATTACCTGCAGGACCGGCTGTTACTCAACCGTCAAAGCGGCATATTACAGTTGCAGCTGGGTCGTTTAAGCAAAACTGGCGCTGTCGCCGACCAACTGCGCCTGCGCGGTTTGTGTTATGCGATTATTGATGATGCTGACTCCATTTTGATCGATGAATCCTTGAGCCCATTAATTTTGACACGCTCGGGCCGGGCTACACGTAGTCCGGCTAAGGTCGAGGGCGACGTGTTGGCCCGAACCAGCTTCCCACGCTTTTTCCAGCGCTACCTGAAGTTGTCTGGTGTGGCGTCGAACCTGCGCGAACTGACACAGGAAATGCATGCCACCTATGGATTGCGCGTGCACCGTGTTGCTGCCCGCAAGCCCTCGCTGAGACGAATCGCCGCTGACCAGGTTTTTGTAGGCCACAGTAGTAAATGGCAGGCCATTTGTGACAGTGCGAAGGAAAAGTACCGCAACGGACAGCCGGTACTGGTGATCACTCGCAGCCCCGAAGACTCTGCACAGCTTGGACAGCTGTTGGCAGTGGCCGGGGTACCGCATCAGTTAGCGGATGCCAATAAGCAGGACGATAGCGTGCATCCATTAGCCAAGGCCGGTCGACGGGGAGCGGTGACGGTCTCATCTATGGGCTTGGGGCACGGCGCCGAGATTCCTGTCGGTGACCACGCTCAGCAGCTGGGTGGATTACATGTTATTCTCAGCGAGCGGCATGGCGCAGCACGCATCGATGATCGTTTTATGGGCTATTGCGCCCGCCGCGGCGAGCCCGGTAGTGCGGCAGCCATGTTGTCACTCGAGGATGCCCTGGCACAGGACTTTCTGCCCGCCTGGATGCACTCTTTGCTGCAACGAACATGCCTCAAAGGGGCTGGCCAATGCCTGCGCCTGGCCCAGAAAAAGCAACAACGACTTGCAGCGCGAGCTCGCCAACAGTCACTGACTGCCGATCGGCAGTTGGATGAATTACTGGCCTTCAGTGGTACGGCGCTATGAACAAAACACTATTCCAAATTCTGATAACAACTCAATGGTTGAGAATGATCATGAAGACAATACAAACGCCCTTTGCATTGCCTAAACGAGCATCACAGATAGTCGCCACGATTAGCGTCCTGCTGGGCTTCTCGCTCAGTGCGCTGGCAGTGGACCCGGTCATCCCCAAGCGGCTTGATTGCCTGTTGGAGCCCTACGAAGTTGTTGAGGTAAGTAGCGCCGTCGAGGGTGTGATTGAAAAAATCTACGTGGACCGCAACGATGTAGTGAAACGGGGGCAGCTGTTGGTAGAACTCGATTCCGACGTGGAAAAAACCCAGGTGAATCTAGCCAGAACCCGGGCGGAAATGAGTACCAATATCGAACTGCGCGCTACGGAGTTGGCCTTTTACCAGCGCAACCTGGACCGACTGCAGGCACTGTACGATGCAGACACGATTTCCCTGCACGTAAAGGACCAGGCTGAAACGGACACCTCCAAGTCGCGACTGCAATTGCGCAATGCCCAGGATAGCCAGACCTTGGCTCGATTGGAGCTGGCTAAAGCCGAGGCAATTCTTGCACTGCGAACTATGCACAGCCCCATAGACGGAGTGGTAGTGGCACGCAACAAGGTTGCCGGTGAGTTTGTTGAAGACCAGTCCATACTGCGCCTTGCGCAGCTCGACCCGCTCAAGGTAGAGGTCATTGTGCCGGTTGAAATGTTTGGCACTATTGAGAAGGGCATGCTGGTAGAAGTGGTGCCGGAGCACTACGGCGACGCAATCTTCATGGCCACTGTTACGCTGGTAGACAAGGTTATTGACCCGGCCAGTGGCACCTTTGATGTGCGTGCTGAACTGCCCAACCCCGGCCACACTATTCCCAGTGGATTGCGTTGTACGGTTCAATTTTTGCCTAAACCTGCGGAGAGTACGTCCATCGCCAGCAATGCCCCGGTAGAAGTGGTGGCTGAAGCAGAAGTAGCATTAGAAGTTGCGGAAGTGGCAGTGGCGGAAATGGAAGTGGCGGAAGTGGAAGTGGCGGCAGAGGTCGTGGTGGCAGCGGTGAACGATGCGCCGCGACTTCAGAAAGTTGCCATGCTGCACGCCGTTGAGGAGTGCACCGCCAGCCGCAAGACCAGGCTATATAGCTACAGGGTGCTCGCTGACCCGTACGACAATTTCACGGGTACCCGCAGCCTGGTGAAGCTACTCAAGGCGCAGGGCGTTGATGATCTCTATGTGGTCGCCAGCGGAAAGAATCGCGGCCAGGTGGCACTGGGGCTCTATCACCAAAAACCCTATGCAGACGAACGCCTGGATGAAATTTTCGGCCTGGGTTTCCAGGTGCATATGGACATTCGCTCCGAGATCAAGATAGTGCCGGCCTGTTCAGGCCTACAAATGTTTGCGGACAGGGAGCGCTAACAAGGTCACATCGTGAAGCCCAAACCCACGCCATTCAAACGTGCCAGTCTTCAGATCGAAGAGCTGGAGCCGCGCCTGCTGTTTTCAGCAGACTGGCACGGCGTGTTTGCACAGGATGAAGGTGTAGAGCCGGACAGTACCGAGCGTTTGATTGACAACTTTGATATTGAATATGCTGCGCCTATATACCTGGACGGAGAACAACAGGAGCCGGACCAGCGTCACGAGCTGGTGTTTGTAGATCCCAATACGCCCGATTACCAGTTGCTGCTGGATGACATGACGCAACAGCGCAAGGATGGCCGCAACCTGGAAGTGATCCTGCTGGACGCCGAGCAAGATGGGGTTGAGCAAATCAGCAAAATACTGGCTGATCGCAGCGACCTGGATGCCGTGCACATCATCTCCCACGGTGCTGACGGCAACGTGCAACTGGGCGATGTGTGGCTCAACGCCGATAACCTGGACGACTACAGCGAAGCCATTGCCGGCTGGGCCGCGGCCCTGGACGAAGAGGCCGACCTGCTGTTTTACGGCTGTAATCTGGCTGAAACCGCTGCTGGCCAGGGTTTTCTCGAACAACTGGGTGAGCTTACCGGCGCCGATGTGGCGGCCAGTGAAGATTTAACCGGCAGCCCGGAGCTAGGTGGTGACTGGATCTTCGAATACCTCGATGGTGATATTGAGTCGGCCCTGGCGCTGAGCGCACAGCTGCAAACTGAGTGGGTCAATGTGCTGCCAGATACCCCCACCATAGTCACCGTTGAAACTGCCGACCTGGACGGCGACGGTTCTATCGATGCGCTTCATATCACCTTCGACGAGGCGATTCTGGACAGCTCGGTTACCGCGGCCGACTTCGATGTGGCGGGCGTTACCGGCGAGGCCTTCAGCTCGACGACCAACAGCGATACCGCCGACGACGATGATATTTACATTACCTTTGCCGATGGTGTGCTCGATACAGCGGCCACTCCGGGCATGACCTATAGCCAGGGAACCCTGACCGACCTGGTCGGGAATCTGTTGGCCGACATCGAGGCCTGGTGGGACGCCGAGTGGCAGAGCCGAACCAAGCTCACGTTCGATAACTCGGGCCAGAGCGGGGATCTGACCGATTTCCCCGTGCTGGTGACCCTCGATTCCGGCAACGTCGATTACAGCAAGACCCAAAACGCGGGGCAGGATATCCGCTTCGTCGACTCCAACACCGGCCAGGTGCTTGCTCACGAGATCGAGGAATGGAACGAGGCCGGCAGGTCGTACGTCTGGGTCAAGGTGACGAAAATCGACGCCAGCTCCGCCACCGATTCCATCTGGATGTATTACGACAACACGGGCGCCTCTGATGGCCAGGCGGCCGCCCAGGTGTGGAGTAACAACTACGAAGCAGTCCTGCATCTGAACGAGAACGTGACCGACGAACAGACGTCGGGCAGCCACACGGATTCGGCCAAAGGTCACACCGGCGCGCAGGAGTTTAACGCCCCTATAGCCGGTCAGATTTCCGGCGCCCAGAACTTCGACGGTGTCGGTGACAGAATCTCATTGGGCGATGTCGACGAGCTCGACGGCATCTCGAAGATGACCCTGTCCGCCTGGGCGAGCATCGACACCGGCGGCACGTTTGACTATATCATTAGGAAAGGACCGGACTCATCGAATATCTGGTTCATGGGGACGGGGGATGTTGACGGTAAACCCAGGGTGGGCGTAAGAGACGCCGACAATGGGAGCTGGGAGGCGGGTCTCACCCAAAGCGCCGACAGCAACTTCCACCTGTGGACCATGGTTTACGATGGCACGCTCGCGAACGACGACCGGCTCAAGTTCTACTATGATGGCGTCGAGCAGACGCCGTTGACCGCTGGGGGTGGCGGCTCAACGATCGCTCCCGCTACGCAGATCAACAGCGGGGACCTTACATTAGGGATCAACTGGATCGGCAGCATCGATGAGATGCGCATCGCCACCGTCGTGCGAGACGCCGACTGGATCAAAGCGCAGTATCTGTCGACGACGGACGCGTTTATCACCTACGGCGACGAACAGACGACGACCACCGACAAGGCCGCGCCGGCGATCACCACACGGGAAACCCTCGACAGCGACGGCAATGGCCAGATCGACCAGATCAGGATCACTACCTCCGAGGCCCTGGACGATGACTTTGCGGGCCTAACCATGACGGTGGCCGGTTACACCGTAAGCGGCTATTCCAGCGACATTGCCAACGATAATATCTTCTACGTCGACCTGACCGAAAGCGGCACTCCGGATACCGGCGCCACCCCAACAGTCACGGTGACGGCGAACACGACACTGAGCGATGCGAGTGACAACAACATCGCAGTAGACAACAGCTGGTTGGATGCAAACTGGCTAAACCGCACCAAGATCACCTTCGACAACGCGGCCCAGACGACCGATGATCTAGACGACTTCCCGGTCCTGGTGACGATTGACACCTCGAAACTCGCCAGCCTTGATCTGAGCGCAACGGTCGGCGCGGACGTTCGCTTCACCGATGCCGTGACCGGCGCCGAACTCAAGTACGAGGTCGAAACCTGGGATGACGGGGCCGACACCGCCACCATCTGGGTCAAGGTCCCGCGTATCGATGCCGGATCCAATACCGATCATATATACGTCTATTACAACCACAGCGGGGCGGCCACGTACGACCAGAGTGCGGCGGACGAGCAGGCGGTCTGGAATGCAGCCCATCAGGCCGCGTGGCATCTGAATGAAACGTCAGGCACCAATGCCGATTCCACCGCCAATGGTAACGACATTGACACATTCTTTGGCGGCGTCGTCCAGAACGCGCCCGGAAAAATCGGTGGCGCCAACGACTTCGACGGCATCGACGACTACATGTTCAGGTCGGGTGCAGGCACCAGCTTAGGTCTTACCGGCGACGTGTCCCTGGAAGCCTGGGTCTACATGGACAACCTTCCGACAGCAGACTGGGCTGGGATCATCGAGTTTGCCGGCAGCGGGGACACTGAAGCAGAGAATTACTTGTACACCATGTCCGTGCACTCCGATGGCGAGGTGGTCCTCGGTCACGAATCCGGCGCCGGCACTGATCACTGGATCGACACGGGAGTCACCCTCGACGCAGACAAGTGGTATCACCTGACCGCCGTGAGAGATACCGTTGCCAAGGAATGGAAACTGTATGTCGACGGAGCGCAAAACGGGCCAAACTTCGGTTACTCAGAAAATGCTACCGGTGGTGGCGGCAACGACCTCTATTCCGGGTGGGACACGGGCTATTTCGACGGCACTATCGACGAAATCCGCATCTCCAGCACGGCCCGCTCCGCCGACTGGATCGCGGCCTCCTACCTGTCGCAGAACGGCACCTTCGCCTTCAACAATTTCGGCAGCGAAGAGACGGTGACGGCCGGGGTGACGGCCACCGACACGGCAGCGCCGGTGATCCTCAGCGCCACCGGGACGGTAGGCTCCACCGAACTGACCGTCACCTTCAGCGAGGCGGTGGACACATCCAATATTGGCGCGGGCGACTTGCTGGCCACCGACTTCGGCTATGTGGATGTCTCTGGCGGTGGCGCGACCTCGATCGTTTCCATGGGCGCCGACGCTGACGGCACCGACAACACCGTAACGATCACGGTCGATACAAACTTTAACCTGGGCGATCAAAATACCGACACTATTGCGGTGCTTGCAGGGCAGATTTACGACCTGGCCGATAACGCCGCCGATACCACGCCAGTGGCGATCACCGCTGTTGCCGATGTCACCGCCCCCTCCTTCACTACCACCGGCACCGGCGACGGCATCGTCACCTACGGCAATGGCTTTGGCAGCGACAACGGCTGGAGCGTTCAGCTCCTCGACAATGGCAAAACCCTGGTGGGCGGCTTCGGCAACGTCGGCGGCAACGCTGATGCCATGCTGCTGCGCTTCAATGCCGACGGCACGCTGGATCCCAGCTTTGGCATTGACGGCATGGTCACCCTCGACATTATCGGTGAATCCAATTGGGGCCGAGACATCGTGGTGCAGGACGACGGCAAGATCCTGCTGACCGGGTATAGCAGCGGTGGCGTCGATAACGACGTTTTCGTGATTCGCTATCACAGCGACGGCAGCCTGGATACATCGTTTGGCAGCGGCGGTATCGTCACCACCGACTTTGCCGGCAAGAACGACGCGGCCACCGGCATCGCGCTGCAGGCCGATGGTAAGATCGTCGTTGCGGGCAAAGTCGTCAGCGGCAGTGATATCTTGCTCGCGCTGTTCCGTTACAACAGCGACGGCAGTCTCGACACCAGTTTCGACACCGATGGCATCGCTACCGTGGATCCCGGCGGTTCGGACTGGGGTACCGATGTGGTCATCCAGCCCGACGGCAAGATTCTTCTCGCCGGCCGATCCATTGTGACTGGAGATGTCGAGTTCGTGGTGGCGCGCTTCAACAGCAACGGCAGCCTCGACACCGGCTTCGGTGCCAGCGGTTTTGCGTATGCGGATATTGCCGCTGAGGACCTTAAAGGGGACAAAATCGCGCTGCAGGCCGACGGCAAGATCGTGCAAACCGGATACAACGAAACCAGCGGGGAATTGATCGTGGTGCGCTGGGACAGCAACGGCGTGCTCGATACCAGCTTCGACACCGACGGCATAGTCACCACCGACATCCCGGGCGGCCTCGACAGAGGTGCGGGCGTTGCCATTCAAGACGACGGCAAACTCGTGGTCGTGGGTTACCACAACAATGGCAGCAACGATGACTTCGCCGTGCTGCGTTACAACCCCGACGGCAGTCTCGACACCAGCTTCGGCGGCGGCAACGGCTACGTCACCACGCCCATCGGCAGCGCTGGCGATCTCGCCAATGGCCTCACGCTGCTGCCCGATGGCAGCATCCTGGTCGTCGGCAAGACCTTTAATGGCAGCAACGATGATGTCGCCATAGTGCGCTATAACAGCGACGGCACCCTGTACGGCGACTTCGATGGCGTGAACACACTCGATGGCGCCCCGGCCTTCACCGAAGGCGGTGCGGCGGTGGTGCTCGACGCCGATGTCAACGTCCGCGATACAGGGCTCGATGCGCGGAACGGCGGCAACGGCAACTACGCCGGCGCCAGTGTCACCCTGGTGCGCAACGGCGGCGTCGCGAGCGAAGACGTCTTCTCCTTCGTCGACGGCAATGGCATCACGCTGGT
>Ga0114950_10001318_pt1 | contig 18514 bp, 19 predicted proteins | sample N075metaG_FD_83503 | JGI IMG/M metagenome (GOLD analysis project Ga0114950, IMG submission 83503) | Deep subsurface microbial communities from Kermadec Trench to uncover new lineages of life (NeLLi) - N075 metaG | ecosystem: Environmental > Aquatic > Marine > Ocean trench > Sediment | place... | reverse complement strand
GTCTGCGAGCTAGCCCGAGTTCTGGTGCCGTGCAGACTCCCGAGCGAACGCCTGCCCGCAACCCCTTTTCAACAACTTGCCGCAATAGATCCAAACGCGGCAGCAACTACAGCTTGCCGCTACGTTTGATCTGCCAATAGGCGTTCACGATACTCACGGGTAATTCCTGGGGGGTGCAGTCCAGCACCATGTGGGCCAGTGGCAGGCACTTTGTCTGGTAGCGTTGCCTCTTCGCCAGATGGTGAAATGTACCCGCAACTCTGAGCGCTTCTTCAAAGCCCGTCGGTACCTGCTGCGAGGTAGTATCCAAGACACTTTCTCTCAAGTTAGCGAGTATCACCACGTGGCGCTGACGCAACAGTTTCAGCGCAGGAAGCAAATCGGCGTCTTCCTCACGCAAATTGGTCATCAGCACAATCAGTGAGCGCTTGCGCTGCTTAGCCATTACCTCCTCCGCTGCACTGATGTAATCAGCAGCTTCGGTACCTGTGTGCAGGTCATAAATCTCGTTCAACAACAGATTCACCGACCCGACGCCACGTTGCGCTGGAACCCACTTGCGTTCCGCACCAAAAAGCTTCAAGGCTACCGAATCTCCCTGGCGCAAGGCTATGTAGGCGAGCAACAACATGCCGTTCAACGCATGATCGAAGTGACTCAAAACTCCATCCCTCGTTCTCATCCGTCGGCCGCTGTCGATCAGAAACAAGACCCGCTGATCACGCTCCTCCTGATATTCGCGAGAAATCAACGCTTGTCGCCGAGCGGTAGCTTTCCAATCGATCTGGCGTAAGGTGTCACCGTCGCGATACTCGCGCAGCTGCTGGAATTCCAACCCTTCGCCGCGGCGCTGGGTCAGTTTGATACCCATCCGGTTGCTGTGTTGGTCGCTCACTAGTTCAAGGTAGTTGGAGATGACCGAAAAATCCGGATACACGCGCACACTGCGTGGCTCACCCAACCGAACTTTGCGCTGCCAGAATCCAAACGGCGAACGCAGCAGGCAGATAACATATCCAAACCGAGCGTCGCCTCGACGAGTTGCTGTCAACGAATAGACAAACTCCGCACTTTCACCTGCCGCAAGTCTCAATGTCCGCGGCATCCCCACGACGCGGCAATCATCCGGTACCTCGTCATGCACCTCAAAGCGCAGTGGCTGTGATGTTCGGTTGTGGATGCGGATGCACACGGTTGATTCTCGGTTTACCGGGATGTTGGGAGCGATGTGACGTCGCACCTCGGGAGGATCCAAAGTCCAGCACCAAACCAGATCCAAGCCTGAGACACCTGAGGCAACCGCAACCGGAATGAGCCAGGCATCAGGGTCCGGCCACAGCAGCGCAGGGATCAGCAACAACGCTACCATCGCGAGGGACTGACCGGCAGGTCGAGTGCCTTTGATTAACGCGAACACTACCTAGGCGCCTTAAATGCGAGGGGCATCCACCGCATCCAGCAGTTCATCAAGTACCCTGTCCGGGGTCGTGCCTTCGATCTCCAGATCCGGCGTCAAGTGAATTCGGTGCCGTAAAACTGGCTTCGCTAACTGTTTGACGTCATCGGGAGTAACAAAGTGACGTCCCTCGAGAACCGCGTTGGCTCTCGCGGCGCGAACCAAAGCGATGCTTGCACGCGGACTGGCACCTTGTAACATTCCCACCCGCGATCGTGTTTCCCGGGTAATGCGCACAGCGTAACCCAGTACCGCCTCATCGACGGTAACAAGAGCACAGATTTCACGCAGCGCCATGACGTCTTCCTTCTGCAAATCCTGCTCCAATTCATCAGCCTGAAGGTCGTCGCCGATACGTTTGTGGGTACGTTCATACACAATTTCGTTCTCCGCACTTTCAGACGGGTAGTCCATGAGCGTCTTCATCATGAATCGATCGAGTTGCGCCTCGGGAAGCGGATAGGTGCCATCCTGCTCAATCGGGTTCTGCGTCGCCAACACCATAAACGGTTCGCTGACCGGATAAGATTCGCCCTCGATCGTCACCTGGCGTTCCTGCATGACCTCGAGGAGTGCCGCCTGGGTCTTCGCAGGGGCTCGATTGATCTCGTCGGCAAGCAACAGGTTCGTAAACACCGGACCTTTGCGGACTTCAAACGATTGTTGCTGCATGTTGAAGATTGCATGTCCGGTAACGTCGCTTGGCATGAGATCGGGAGTAAACTGAATTCGACGCGTTTCACCACCGAAACACTGGGCAAGCGCACGGACCAACAGGGTCTTGCCAAGGCCGGGGACACCTTCTATGAGCACATGACCGCCTGCAAGCAAACAAATCAGCACTTGGCGAACGACCTCATCCTGGCCGATCACCACCTTGCCAATTTCGTTGAGCAGCTCGCTCGTTTGCCGTCCGGCTGCGGCAAAGTCTCCATGTTGTTCAGAATCAAACGCCATACTCAGGTTCCTTGTTCTTACGCCTTGTCTGCACCATCCGGTAAGTAATCTGGTCTATCCGCTGCTATCGGCGACCACGGCAGCTTGCTCATGAATAGTCCTTCCCTAGAGATGGGGGCGCAACATCTGCAACTGTCTAACTACCGCAAGGATACTGGAAGTGTCTTTGCCGACCTTCGCGAACAATGCCCAACGAATGCGCTCCAGCGACACACCCGAACGTGCAGACAACCCGGAAAGCAACTTCTCAACCTCCGCCTCCGCCCCGTCACCGTGGAGCGACCCAAGCACACTGCGCCGTATCGCTTTCAGCAGAGAATCTGCCTCCCCCTGTTGCCAGAGGAAGCGAGCAACGCCATCGACATGTTCCATGAGTTCTCGTCTCAAAGGTTCCTGCTCGACAGACTTTTCGGTGATCCGATATCCGCTTCGCCATACCCATAAGGCTACGAGCAGCAACGACAACATCACGATTATCGACCAGCGTTGCCAGATCAAACGATAAAGTGGTGGCATTTCGGTGTTGTACAGCCACCAGAGGATCGGCCTGTCCTCCACCAACCAGCGCAGCAGGTGCGCATGATCAAAACATCCGATGACTCGGTTGCGCCACAAATTAAGGGTGGTTGTCACCACCACCTCACCTTCGCCCACCGCAAGATAGAGAAACTGCGGACCCGCGGCGTTGATGGCATACGACACCTCGAGATCGCCATCGTAGGAAAGGAAACGGCGGTTATTGAACGAAACGGTAATATCCTGCTCCTGCCCCCGCAGGTTGACCTGGCTCATTGATCCGGATGTTCCGCAAAGACCGACTCCATCCAGCGTGTCGAGCACGATCTCGGTGATATTTCTGGTTACCTCATCGTCGCCAATTGTTTGACCTTCGTCCATTTCTTCATCGTTGAGCTCAAAGAGTCGTATGCCGAGATCGTCGAGCAACCTATCCCCGCTACCGGCCAGAGAGTCTTCCCAGAGTTCGCTGGCCAGCAGAATCAAGCGCCCTCCACCACGAGCCCACTCCAAAAGGGCGTCGCTGCGCCGTGCGCTGAGTGAGCGGCGCGAACTCGCGATAAGCAGCGTGTGCTCCTCAGGTGGTAAATCGTCCAACAGCTCCAGGCCATCTCGAGCCCTAACCTCTACCGAAAATTTCTCGAGGAATTGCTCGGCAGCAAGATACGGATAGCGCAATGCTTCAGCGGTATAACCGTCATCGATGGTTTCCTCCACCCATTCGGCAAAGTAGAGCGCAACGCTTCCCGCCGCAACGATCAAACTGAATGCCACCCACACGAACGTACCCGAACTAACTGGCTTCGGCACTGTTTCCCATTCCATATCGATTGGCGTTGAAAACGTGCGGCCACTCGTCACATAACCTCGAGAAATCCTCTTCCGTGGGGATGTGGTGGGCATATGCTGCGAGCAACCACATACGCGTGAGCTTGCGAAACAGAGCAACAACTTCTTCAGGACCGATGAGCACCTTGCGAAGACAATCACCTTCAGTATCGCCTTCACTGAATTCGCAGTGGAAGTCGTGCATCAATGCACTCAGCGATGCCCGGTAAATCAGGCTGATTGCGTTTCGGTGTTCGCCATTCAGCCACTGCCTGCGAGCACCGCCCATCACATCGTCAGGCAGACTGTCCTTCGCGACCGATAAACCCATGATCCGAGCGGGTCGATGTTTCGGCCTTCGTTGTCGATGGCCCAACAGGCCGATTTTCTCCAACAATCGTACTTTGTGGGCAATCCAGAGAACCAGTACCGCAACGGTTGCCCATAGTAGAACTTCGGCGATACCTGCCACGAACCGTAGAAAGTCCAACAGCCCTTCCGGCTTCGGTTGCACTTCGGGTTGATCGAACAGGTCTTCCAAAAACTTCGGATATCGCGTGGTCGACTCGCGATGAAAGTCTTCACCCTGCAATATATCTTCAATCGCAGTGCGCGAGTCTTGCCGGACAACCGAGAGAATATCGGCAGAAAATTCAGGCTTCTCAAGCAGAACTTCTTCGTACGCGGGACCAAGGTGCGTCTCCGGGTCAGCCGGAACGATAGCGTGGACATCGACGCCTGAAATCAAACAGGCTACGAGGACTATGGACGCGCCAAAGGTCGGTGCCAGCGCCCGCTGCGCGAGACGTTTGAACCCTATTTCAATATCCCAGGCTTCAAGCTCGATTCTTCGATTCAGATACAACGCGAATCCAGAGCTGACGTACACGGGCGCCACCACGGCCATCGCCATGAACGTCAATCCATTCACCAGCCAATCCTGTTCCCCACTCGACCCACTGACAATTACACTCCACCAGTCGATTTCAAGTTCCGCAGGAATGAAGAAGTAAACGCCGACAATCAGACCGATAACCAAAAAAGCTTCGATGTGCACACCTAAGAGAGTCAACCAGAAAGCTGCCGATCCGGCTTTAGGCTGTAGTACTTCGAGACGCTTGCGACGTACCTCTCCTTGCAGACCCTCCAATACCAGAACGGGCGCCTCAAAGGATCTGTTGGGCGACAAACGACGAAACGTCAGCGCGCTGAGAATGCCGGGAACAACGCACTTGTACGTTTCTCTCAGCGCATCCCGCAGGGTGGGGACCGAACCGAAAATTGCGGTGCTCAATACCTTCAGTGGTACACGTTCATAAACCGGTTTCAACCACCAGACAACCACCATGGCAAGTCCAGGACTTTCCGGCAGCAGTAACCAGCACGAGGCAAAAACGGGCAGCGCGAAGCAGAGCCAACTCGTTAGCAACAATCGATACCACCGCCTGGCGATCAGGAGCCCGAGGTCCAAAGCCTCCCAGTGGCTGCGCGGCCGCGCGACGATCTGCAGATCTTCCAGATTCACACTACACCACAACTCTCTGACGACCACCAAATATGAAATAGCCGAGAACAAGAGCCCACAAAATCACACCAACACCGTATTTGACCCAGGAAGCCACGAAACTGGACGAGGACCAGAACGCCTCGATAAACGCCGCAATCAGAAGCATGCAGCCTGCACCTATCAGTATCTCTACCGCACCGCGCGCCCTGATACGCAGAGCCGTAAGCCGGCCCAGTTCCTTGGGCGCTATCAGAGCGTGGCCCAACATCAACCCTCCGGAACCAGCAAGCACGATCGCCGTCAACTCGAAAGATCCGTGTCCAGCCACGAAAGACAAAAATGTCTGAGCATATCCGACATGCAGCAGGTGCCCCGTTGCCGCACCGATGAGCACGCCATTGAAGACCAGATAGGCAACGCTGCCCAACCCGAACAACAACCCACTGGCAAAAAGCTGAAAGGCGATGGATACATTGTTCAGGATGTAGAAGCCGAACATCTGAAAATCGCTATCCGACTGCCGTTCACGACCGAAGCTGTTTACGCTTGGATCGTACATCGCTTCGAGGCCACTGACCTGACTGGCAGACATCACGCTGTAAACCCACTCGGGAGCCTGCAAGATCGTGAATACCATGGCGAGCATAGGCAACGTGAACATCGCTGCCGCAACGAAGACGTAGCCCCGTTCACGACGAACACGTTCAGGAAACCCCGACACCAGAAACTTCAATGCCGAGCGTAAGAATCCCGCGCGATATACATAAATAACGTTGTGCCCGCGTATGACCAGGGCGTTGAGCGAGGCGATCAACCGACGACTATAGCCGCGTGCCTTGGCTACCGACAAATCTCGCGTTAAACGTTGGTACTCTTCAATGAATTCCGCAGCTTGCTCGCTGTTTTGCATGCGGTAGCCCCGCTTAAAACCGTCGAGCTCCTTGCTGAAACTGGACCATTCCGATTCTCTATGTTCTTCGAAAATCTGCTGCTTCACCGTTCAACTCGCGCCGCGTAAACCGTTTGCAATACGTTTGATCTCAGTGCCGGCTTGCGCGGGCGGACACTGCAATGTATCTGCCAATATCCTCGCAAGCTCCTCCGTGCGTTCGTTTGTCAGTTTCACGCTTCGCTCGAGAAAATCCACAATAACGGTCTGCTCTGCCAACGAAAGCGGGAAGGGTGGTGGGCGCGTACCCGATGTGGACACAAACGGAGGTTCTATGCTGACCGGCTGGTACACTACCATGGTGCCGCCAGCAAGATCTCCCAAACGACGGAATCGATTCGTCAGCAGCATGCTCACAATGGCCGCCGCGTAGGCTGCGGGTAACAGATCGATGTACAGGACGAGGTTACGAATCATCGAGGCAGGGAGCCGAACCGGCGTACCATCGTCATGTACTACCTGCAAACCCTGCATCCTCTTACCCGGAGTAACTCCGTTGTTCAGCACTTCGAACCCCACCCCGTACAACCAATAGGTAGCAAACGCCAGAATCAAGGCGATACCGGTGCCGAACAAACCGGCCAAACCGCCCAATGAAAAACCAATCAGTATGATCGTCCAGCGAATGAGCTCATCGATCAGAAAAGCCAACCCGCGGGCAAACAGGCCAGCCGGATGCACCTCGATTTCGGTGCCTTCGGGTGTTTCCAGAGTGACGGCAGTGTCTAAAGCTTCAGGCATGTTCGGATGAGAAGAGGACTCAAATTGCTTGGAGTTCAAACCTATTGTGCGGTGAGTGCCAACAGAGTGCCATGGGGCTTGAGAAAAAAGAGGGGTGAGAACGAAAAAAAGGGCCACATCTGGCCCTTTTTTCTTCACATCCGTTGTGAACTAACGCGTACCGAAAACCACCATGGTTTTTCCTTTAACCGAGACCAATCCTTGTTCTACAAGTGTCTTCAATACGCGTCCAACCATCTCCCTGGAGCAGCCTACAATGCGACCAATTTCCTGGCGGGTAATCTTGATCTGCATCCCATCCGGGTGCGTCATTGCATCGGGCTGTTTGGTGAGTTCGAGTAGCGTCCGTGCTACGCGGCCTGTCACGTCCAGAAAGGCCAGATCACTCACCTTCTGCGTGGTTCGACACAGACGTTCCGCCATCTGTCGCCCCACTGCATAGAGTAGTTCTGGGTGTATGTCGGCGAGCTCTTTGAATTTACCGTAACTGAGCTCGGCAACTTCACATTCAATTTTGGCTTTTACCCAAGCCGACCGTGGGGCATCATCCGTGAACAATGGCATCTCGCCGAAGAAGTCGCCCTTATTGAGGTACGAGACGATGATTTCCTTTCCAGATTCGTCTTCTACCAGCACGGTGACTGAGCCTTTGAGGATGTAGTAAATGGAATCGCTCTTGTCACCCGCATATATAAGCGTGCTCTTCGCTGGATATCTACGGCGATGGGCCGCAGCCAAAAAGGCATCCAGGTGAGCTTCTTCCTGGGTAGCCGCATTCAACTGGAATCCCTTGGCAGTCAGAGGTCTGTTTGCAGCCATACCCGGCAATAGTGAGTTCTTGGTAGCCAGCATTTCGATAACGCTCCTTCGTTACACGTTGCGAAATAAATACTGGCACACAGTGGTACTCCCATACGAGAACTGGTCGACAAAAGGTGCTTTTTCACAGTGTGAACGGTCGCAGTTCACGATTCTTTCCTGGAGAATGTCACGTATTTACAAAATCCGACACGAGAAATGCCAACTATGCAGGCAAAAATACAATGGATTGACAAATCCCACTTCATTGCAAGCGGAGGCTCCGGGCATGAAGTTCCGCTGGATGGCGCCCCTGAAGCGGGTGGGAAAAGCCGCGGTTGCAGACCGATGGAATTGCTGTTGATGGGCCTTGGTGGTTGTACGTCATTCGATGTCGTCAGTATCCTGGCGAAATCACGGCAACATGTCGTCAATTGTGTGACGGAGATCACAGCCGAACGTGCAAGTGAAATCCCGCAAGTATTCGAATCCATTCATATTACTTTCAAGGTGAGCGGGAAAAATCTAAGCGCTACGAAAGTGGCTCGTGCCGCGAGGCTTTCGGCCGAAAAATACTGCTCCGCATCAATTATGTTGGAACGCGGTGGTGTGAAAATTACCCACGACTACGAGATCATTGAAGTCTGACGCCAACCTACCACTGAAGCATTAGCGAACAGGGAAGCAACGTGCAAACAAAAAAACCGCGGCCTCATGCAGGAATGCGACACATCGCGCTGTCCGTCAGCCGACTCGAAGACTGCGTGGAATTCTACACGACGGTGCTGGGAATGACCGTCGAGTGGCACCCCGACATCGATAACGTCTACCTCACCTCCGGTAACGACAACCTGGCATTACACCGTCGTTCAGGGAACGAACTCCTTCCAGGAGACCCACTCCTTCCAGGAGACGAACGCGTCTCAACTCAACGGCTCGATCACATCGGCTTCGTCATCGACGACATCGATGAAGTCGATGTGTGGCACGCGTATCTATCCGCTCACGACGTCAAGATTTCCGATACCCCGAAGACCCACCGCGATGGCGCACGCTCGTTCTACTGCGAAGATCCCGATGGCACCAACATACAGATGATCTTCCATCCGCCGATCTCCAAACCTTCCGGCTAGCGTCCTGCCAAGGTCCCCGGTAACGGCAAGCCTTCCTCCCAAGCGCCTTCCTCGGAGGTGGAAACCCGATACGGGGCGATATCCACGTCCTCACATGTCTCTCAGACTTCGATGCAGGAAAAAGCGTCAAACCCGGTAAGTCGTTTCCGTCATGACTTTGGAAATCAAAGCCATCGTTCTCTTCACGGGTTCAGGAAATTCTTTGCCACCGGCTTGTAAAGCATCCGACCCGTGTCGCGTTTCGTCCTCATGCATACGACGTACGATCTCACGGCTGCGCTCATCACTTTCCGGTAGTGAGTCGAGATGTCTTTCGAGATGTTGACATACCTGGTCTTCAGTAGCTTCGACAAAACCTAAACTGATTTTGTCACCAAACAGACCGGTCAACGCTCCCATCGCGTATGAGGCGGCGTAAAAGAGAGGGTTCAACACGCTCGGTTTGCTGCCAAGTTCATCCAGGCGTTGCTCACACCATGCGAGGTGATCACTTTCTTCATCGGCCGCGAGCTTCAGGGATTTCCTTACCTCGTCTTCCTGGGCCGTGAGGGCTTGCCCTTCGTACAAAGCCTGGGCACAGATCTCCCCGGTATGGTTGACTCGCATGAGACCAGCCGCGTGTTGCTCTTCCTCCTCGCTCAATATCGAATCGGCCATTTCCGCGGCTGGATATGCCCGCCGTGGCGTATGTTCACCAGTGAGGGTTTTGAGCGCCCGATCCACCTGAGCGATGAAGTCATCCAACAAAGCCATTACCCCATACCCTTGAGTTGCCGGCCACCCAGCAGATGAAGATGAATGTGAAACACCGTTTGGCCTCCTTCGGCATTACAGTTCATGACGAGTCGGTAACCAGGCTCCGCAAGACCGCGGTCGCCAGCAATGGCTTTGGCTCTAAGCACCAGTTTGCTCACCAGATCGCAGTTGTCTTCGGTTAACTCGTTTACCGAAGGGACGTGGATTTTCGGAATAATCAGTACGTGAGTGGGCGCTTGCGGGCCAATGTCGTTGAACGCGATGAGGTCGCCATCTTCATAAACGATATCTGCAGGTAGCTCGTGTTGCGAGATCTTGCAGAAAATACAATCCGAGCTCATGGGTGTTCCGGAATTATCGACTTTCGAGAGCCGACTCTAAACGACCCGGAAGCTAACGCAAGGAGAACGCATGGCGCAGACCAAGGACCTCGGTTTGATCCTCGATGCGAAAATACCCATCATCGTGATCGAATCGCCAGACGAACGCAGGGTATTGGCTCTGCTGCTGCGTTTTGCCATTCATCACGGATTGTCGTTCTACGAGTGGAGCGTGACCAAAGGATTACATCTCGGAGGATTCGGATCCGAGCCAAAAAAAGGCGACGAATTCACCGAACCCCTGGAACTGCTGCAGCATATCGCGAACCGAAAAGGTCCGGCACTCTATGCGCTTTGTGACTTTCATCCTTATATCGTCGATGAACCTAAGAACGTTCGTTATCTGAAAGATATCGCCCTGGAATTCGAGAACTTGAAGAACACGGTAGTACTGATCAGTCACGAGTTGAGCGTACCTCGAGATATTGGCCGGTTGACGGCAACCTTCGATCTTCGATTACCGAGCGATGAGGAACTGATCTCGCTGGTGCGCCTGCAGGCGAAAGATTGGTCTGAACAGAATCATGGCAAAAAGGTAAGGACCGACTCCAAGACGCTGGACAAGCTCATCGCAAACCTGCGGGGTGTTTCCCACGCGGACGCGACGATCCTGATTCGTCACGCAATATTCAGCGATGGTGCAATAACCGAATCCGATATTCCTGAAGTAAATCGCTTGAAGTTCGAACTGTTGGATTCAGAGGGCGTGCTGCGCTTCGAGTACGATACCGAACATTTCCGCGACGTAGCCGGGTTGAACAATCTGAAACGTTGGCTCAAGTTACGCAAGGAAGCCTTTATCGGCACCGATGTTGACAGACCAAAAGGCGTGTTGTTGTTAGGTGTACAAGGCGGAGGCAAAAGCCTCGCCGCCAAAGCCATTGCGGGGTATTGGGGCCTTCCTCTGTTAAGGCTCGACTTCGGTACGTTGTACAATAAGTTTTTCGGCGAAACCGAACGCAATCTACGCAACTCGCTCAAACAGGCAGAGCTAATGGCTCCTTGTGTGTTGTGGATGGACGAGATCGAGAAAGGCCTGGCCACGGGCAATTCCGACAACGCAACGTCTCAACGAGTGCTGGGAACGCTGCTCACCTGGATGGCCGAAAACCAGAGTTCAGTATTCATTGTTGCCACGTCCAACGATATTTCCGCGCTACCTCCCGAACTCGTGCGCAAAGGGCGTCTGGACGAGATTTTTTTCGTCGATCTACCCGATGACGCAATCCGCCGGGAGATCTTCAGAATACACCTGCGCAAAAGGGATCTGGATCCGAAGTCGTTCGACCTGGCCAGCCTGTCAGAAGCGACGGAAGGATTCACCGGCGCCGAGATCGAGGAGGCTATCGTATCTTCCCGATACCTCGCATCATCGCGGGGCGACGTTGTCGGCAATGAAGACGTGCTCGCCGCTGTGAACCGCACCTACCCGATATCGGTACTTCGAGCGGAAAGCATCGCCCAGCTACGAAACTGGGCCAATGGCAGAACGGTTCCGGCTTAAGGAGCGTCAGATGTGGCAACCGACGTTTCTTCCGCCAGGACGCTGGCGTCGAACCCCTGTTGGGTAAGGAGAAATGCGGCGAGAAAACGTTCCTCCAACGGTCCTTCGGCGAGGAAGTAGCGCGCCTGGGGATCGAGGCTGCCGGTGGATTCTCGAAGTTTCTGGATCGGCAATGCAATCATGCCTTCGCTGGGATCTGTGCACACACTGACCCGAATCCCTTTTCGGGTGCCCCTCGCTTCCCGAACAATTCGTACCGCCGCACCCAGCAACAGCTCGGTGAAATTCGACTTCGGTAAAACCATGACAACACCGTCGCTCAGCATGGTAACGGTGGCATTACGACGGGCACCTGAGATCAGAGCGTCTTCCCCGAAAAAGTCACCGGGGTTGAGAAAGCTCAACGTCCGTCCATTGGCGTGAACCGAAGCACGGCCCGAGCGCATAACCAGAAACTCATCACCCATGTCACCACAGCGCAACACGTCCTGGCCACGCCGCACTTCCTGGCGGGTCATGCATCGCAGCAGCTGTTGCCAACGCTCGGGTCGTAAACGCTGCAGGACGAGCGAACTCAAGAACCGGGTTTCCCAACCTTCGGCGACCACATCCATGCCGTAGGCGTCGTCATGATGTCGATCGAGCAAAAACGCAATCGGACGAGTATCGACCCGCAACAGCTGCACCGGGGCAAGCGTAACGATTTCCGTTGCTCCCGGGTAAATGGGCCGCTCTCGGGCAATGTGGGAATCCTGGTGAATGACGCGGTCTGGTCCACCGCAGCGCACACTGCCCCGCAGCAGGTAATAACCGCCCGAGAGTTTTCTGCCCGACCGCAACAACCACCGGTTCGACGGCAGGCTCAACAGCTGAGTGTGTTGGGCCACCGTATTGAGCTCCTGCCAATTGAGGTCGGCAAACGGGTGAAACAGGCGCAGGCTCTTGGTAAACATACCCGAAGTGTCTGCTCTATCGGCAAAGCGATGAAGCGCTGCTTGGCTCATCGTGATGTAGGCGATCGGCGGGTTTGAGTAAGGCTTGTCCCCTAAATCACCCAGAGGAGGATGTCGCCACGGGCCGAGCAGGATGGAAATTTCCGGGTAAGACTTCTAGCCCGGATATTGCATGAGTACGGTGCATAGGATGGTTAATATTTTAAAATTATTAGAAATTTTCACTATTTCGAAACTGTTCGACGTGTCGTTGATGCGCCTGTGCAATTTTTTTACTGGATCGCGGCCGCCAAGCCGCCAGATGTTCAGCGCGTTCGCTATGCGAACGAGGACCTGTTTACGCAAGCGCAAACCGGTCCGCGCGCGTAGCTACGGCTACGCTTTCGGTCACGAGCCGTCATGACGACGGAGATCTCTCACCCAAAATTACGCGTCCTCGTGCAATATCCAGGCTAGCGATCTATAGCGCGATGTCCAATGTCATGTCGATAATAGCGGTCTGGCCAATCGACCTGGGCCACGCCTGCGTAGGCTACCTGCTGAGCCGCGGCTACGTCGTCGCCGAGACCCACCACGCAAAGCACCCGACCACCGTTTGTGAGCGCAACGCCTTCTTCGAGGCGCGTACCCGCATGGAATGCCTTCATATTCGGATCTGTGAAGGTATCCAATCCTTCGATGACATCACCCTTGCGATAACTGGCTGGATAACCACCTGCGGCAATCACCACGCCCAGTGCCGTTCGCTCGTCCCAGGACAAAGTTACTTCGGCGAGATCTCCTGCCAACGCCCGCTCGCACAACATCACCAGATCGGTATTGAGACGCATCAACACCGGCTGAGCTTCCGGATCGCCAAAGCGGCAGTTGTATTCAATCACCTTCGGGCCGCCATCCGGCATGATCATGAGTCCGGCGTAGAGGAACCCGACATACGGAGCCCCATCGGAGGCCATGCCAGCCATGGTTGGCAGAATTACCTCAGCCATGATTTTCTCGTGCAATTCGGGCGTGACTACCGGAGCCGGCGAGTAGGCTCCCATACCTCCCGTATTCGGTCCTTTGTCACCGTCATCACGAGCTTTGTGATCCTGCGAAGTTGCAAAAGGCACGGCACGTTCACCGTCGCATAAACAAATAAAACTGACTTCTTCACCATCCAGAAACTCTTCTATCACCAGCTTTTTACCGGAGTCGCCAAACGCGCTGCCACTCATCATATCCCGCACGGCCGTAAGCGCTTCTTGCTCGGTCCGAGCAACCACCACGCCTTTACCTGCCGCCAGGCCATCGGCCTTTATGACGATCGGTACACCTTGCCGGGCGATGTAGGCTTCAGCTTGCTCGAGAACGGTGAACGCCTCATAGGTCGCCGTAGGGATGTTGTGGCGAGCGAGAAATTCTTTGGTGAACGCCTTGGATGCTTCGAGTTGCGCTGCACGTTGGCTCGGCCCGAAGCAGGACAATCCAGCCGCCTTGAAACGATCGCAAATGCCATCGACAAGCGGTACCTCCGGACCAATGATGGTGAGGCCCACGCTTCGCGCTCTGGCAAATTCGATGAGCCCGGCAAAATCCCCGACCCCGATATCAACATTCTCGACGCCCGGCTCTCTCGCCGTACCAGCGTTACCCGGAGCGACGTAAACCTGATCGACCATCTCGCTCTGCACCGCCTTCCACGCCAGCGCATGCTCGCGACCACCACTGCCCACCACCAACACTTTCATTCGCACACTCGCTTACAGTCAATGTCGAAAATGACGTATTCCCGTGAACAGCATCGCCATATCGTGCTCGTTCGCGGCCGCGATTACCTCCTCATCGCGCATCGAACCGCCCGGTTGCACCACGGCTCGAATTCCCGCTTCCGCGGCCGCATCGATACCGTCCCGAAACGGAAAAAATGCATCCGAAGCCATCACGGAACCTGGCACCTCTAACTCCGCTTCGTTCGCTTTGAGCCCGGCGATCTTCGCGCTCACAATCCGAGACATCTGCCCAGCACCAACGCCGATGGTACGGCGGTTCTTGGCATAAACAATCGCGTTGGATTTGACGAACCACGCGACTTTCCAGGCAAAAAGCAAATCGGTCATTTCCGCTTCGTCTGGCTGACGGGAACTCACCACCGCGAGGGAGTCTTCATCCAGGCACAACTCATCGGCCGTTTGCAGCAACAAGCCACCACCAACTCGCTTGAACTCCATACCCCTCGAAAATGCCGTGAGGTCTCCTGCTCGAAGTAAGCGGACATTTTTCTTTCGCTTGGCGAATTCGACTGCGGCGTCACTGATATCCGGCGCGACAACCACCTCGACAAACTGCTGACCGATGATCATCGCCAATATCTCATCATCGACCGGGCGGTTGAACGCGATCACACCGCCGTATGCGGAGGTTGAATCAGCAGCAAACGCAAGCTCGTAAGCAAGAGCGATGGAATCGGCTTCAGCAACCCCGCAGGGATTCCCGTGTTTTACAATCACACAGGTGGGTTCGGTAAAAACCTTAACGCACTCTAATGCTGCGTCGGTGTCCACCACGTTGTTATAGGAGAGTGTTTTACCTTGCAGCTGTTCAAGGTCTGCTACCCTGCCTCCTACCTTGTTGGAGAGGGTTGCTTCTTTGTAAAAAGCCGCCTGCTGGTGCGGGTTTTCACCATAACGCATCTTTGCAACCCGCTCGAAACCGAGCGTCAACGAGTCAGGGAAAATATCATCTGCACCAAGATATGCCGCCACGATGGCGTCGTAATGTGCCGTGTACCGAAAAGCTTTGACCGCCATTCGGTAACGCAGCTCTATATGACTTGCCGCGTCGCCTTGCAACTCATCCAGGATCTCCGCGTAGTCCGACGGCTGCACGACCACCAGCACGTCTTGGTGATTCTTGGCCGCAGAACGCACCATCGCAGGACCGCCGATGTCGATATTCTCCACCGCCATCTCCAACGTGCAGTCTTCGCGAGCGATCGTCGCCTCGAATGGATAGAGGTTCACGACAACCAGGTCAATAGGCTTGATGTTGTGCGCTTCCATCACCTGTTCATCCTGCCCTCGGCGACCGAGAATGCCACCATGGATCAATGGATGCAGGGTTTTTACCCGCCCGTCCATCATCTCTGGAAAGCCGGTGTGTGCGGACACTTCGGTGACCTTGATGCCGGCGTCGTCGATCGCCTGAAAAGTCCCACCTGTTGAAAGCAACGCAATACCCAGCGCGTCGAGTCCGCGGGCAAACTCTTCCAAGCCGGTTTTGTCGGAAACGCTGAGTAACGCACGTCGAACAGTACGTCTGTGTTGTTGATTCACACTAATCCGTAGGTTTTCAGTTTTTTCCGCAACGTTCCACGGCTCAGCCCCAGCAGATCTGCGGCACGACTCTGATTCTGATCGACGTGCTTCATGACAACGCACAACAATGGACGTTCCACCTCCGCCAACACCAGGTCGTAAAGATCACAGGTTTTCGCCCCATCCAATTGCTCGAAGTAACGCTCGAGTTCCTTTTCTACAGAATTGGCGAGCGTCAAGTTTCCCCCGGTCACGCTGCTTTTTTCCCTCCCAGTGCGAGAAGGTGAGCAAGCTGAGCCGGTGCGTCTTCTAGCTTGTTAAACACGCGCAGCTCTTCGCGCAGATTTTCCTCGAGTGGGTCGTGTTTCATTCTGGTCAAATACCATTGCACGTGCTTGCGGGCAATGCGCACACCGGGATCACCGTAGAACCGGTGCAGCGACGCAACATGCTCCAACATGATGCCAAGTTTCTCTTCTATGCTCGGCTCTGAAGAACAACCGGAGGCAATCTGACCGAGTAGCCAGGGTGCGCCAAGCGCGGCCCGTCCAATCATCACGCCATCGGCACGCGTGTAGTCGAGCACCGCTTGCGCGTTTTCCTGAGAGTTGATGTCACCGTTGGCAAAAACGGGTATCGACAACATTGATTTTATCTCGGCTACCGTGTCGTATTCGGCGGTTCCTTTGAACCGGCACGCTCGCGTACGCCCGTGTACGACAATAGCGGCAATACCTTCACCTTCGAGTATCCGGGCAATGCGCGCACCGTTTTTGAGTTCCAGCGACCAGCCGGTACGCATCTTCACCGTCACCGGAACAGGGACTGCACGAACGGCCGCTCGGGCAATTCGCGCTACTAGTTTCTCGTCTTTGAGAAGTTGCGAGCCTGCGGCCTTCCTGCAAACTTTTTTCGCCGGACAACCGAAGTTGATGTCGATGATTTCAGCACCAGAGCGCCAATGTCGAGACGCTCCTTCGGCGATTGTCTCAGGATCGCCCCCCGCAATCTGCACAACAAATGGACGCGCACCGGCCACCCGCTGTCTGCGCAGGCGTGACTTGTCGGTATTCCAGAGATCGGATTTTGCACTGACCATTTCGGATACCACGTACCCAGCCCCGAATCTCCAGGCTAACTCGCGAAAAGGTGCATCGGTAATTCCCGCCATGGGAGCTAGCAAAATGCCATTACGAAGCTGATGGGGTCCGATGGAAACCACTTGAGTTTCAGTACGTCTGATTAGCGCAGGCAAAAAAGCATCATACTCTCTCGAGAGACGACCTCAACAATTCACTTGCACCAGATTCAGCCTTCGGCTACGAGTCTGCGCCGTATAAAATTCCGTCATGAGAAAGCACCGCGGCGAGGACCGACAGCACGCGGCAACTCGCTTGCGAGTCGCTTTGCAGTTTGCGGTGCAAACTGCCGAGCACCCCGAAGGAGCACGCCCGCCTGCGAAGCCCGACGTTTTGCTGCTAGCGGCGACCGCAGTAGCTCGTTCATGAATAATCCAGGCCAGGAGTCTGCGCCGTTGCAAAGATTCCCACTACGAAAGAACCGCAGCGGTCCATATTTGCGCTCTTGTTCGTTGCGTAGCGCCACTCAAGCACCTCAAAAGAGCGAAAAACGATGCACGCGCCCGTCCCAATGGGACGGGACCCGCTCCACTCCAGTCCGCGCACCCAGCCTGCGAGGCCCGGCGTCTTACCACTCTGGCAGTTTGCTCCGCAAACTGCTTAGCAATTCGCATAGCGAATTGCCCTCGACCTCGCTACGCTTTTTCATGAGTAATCCGGGCTAACGAAAATCCAGAAAGTAATTGACCGCCTCGGGGCCTGGGTCTTCAAACTCGAGTTCGATGTGCACCGGAGTCATGGGTTGGATCTGCTCAGCACCTTCGAGTTCACCCGCCAGATACTGGCCTGGTTGGAAATTTCCACCCGCAACCAGATTTCCATCGAGCGAGGTAAACCGCAGCACCAGCACAGGAAACGGTTGGGCGAAAGGTGCCTCGTTCACGATGATGGCATCAACGATAAGCGCTTCATTCACGTCCGGGTGACTGCGTACGACCAGTCTTTTTACCACGAACTGATCGATATCGCGCAGCACCGGCAACTCACACCCGATTAATTTACAGGCCGTTTCATACACCGGCCGGATCGTGAGATCTTTCGTCCAGGTATCGAACTGTTGATACATCACCTGGGTGACAAGCGCGGCAATCGCCAGCAACATGGCCAGCGGAACCCACCAACGTTTCCTCCTTTCTATCACGAAGCTGACGGGCTCACGCGACGCCCGGGCGTCGGCAATCTCGTCCGTCGACAATTGCAACGACGCGGGGTTATCGATGGGTACCCGGCCATAACCGCGAGTGTCCGCCGATTCCACCTGTTGCCCGATGGCTTCGCCCGGAACCGGGTCAGTGACAACTTCGCCCGATAGCGCGGCTTCGTCTGCCGCTATACCCGCGTTGGAGTTATCCGCATCGACGTCACTACGTTCTTCTCCTTCTCCTTCTCCTTCTTCTGCTTCTACCTCTTCGCCTGCGGCCACGGCTGGGTTCGCATCTTCCCGCCCGGAATCGTTCAGTTCCGCCTCATCAACCACGCTAGTGAGTTCTTCGGCAGGCTCGAGAGTTAGCGGATCGGGTTGCGCTTCTTCATCGGTTCCGCTGTCCGCGCTCGAATCGATTTTGACGTCTTCGACACCCGCTTCAATCTGCTCATCCGTC
>Ga0114950_10001317_pt1 | contig 18521 bp, 11 predicted proteins | sample N075metaG_FD_83503 | JGI IMG/M metagenome (GOLD analysis project Ga0114950, IMG submission 83503) | Deep subsurface microbial communities from Kermadec Trench to uncover new lineages of life (NeLLi) - N075 metaG | ecosystem: Environmental > Aquatic > Marine > Ocean trench > Sediment | place... | reverse complement strand
TCTGCGACAGCGGCTGTCGTGGGCCTGGGTTGGAAAGGGTGAGTTGGACCGAGCCGAAGCGGTATTGGGAGACGACTCTACTGTCACCGTCCTAGCTACGCGCGGCTGGATCGCGCTGTACAGGGGCAATATCCGGATGGCGACGAATTTCTTTCGGGGTGCAGGCCCTCGGGCTGGGTCGCGCAAGGAGGTCACCGAGCGCACTGCCGTGCTGGCTTTGTTGCAAGGCATCACCCCTGACTCTGTGCCGCTATTGGGACAAGCGTTACTGCAACTCGTTCGCGGAGACACTGCCACGGCGCTGCAAGCCCTCCACGAGACCGCTGCTGCGCTTCCCCCTCGTGGAGGGCGTGCCGGCGTGTTGACCCATGCCGGCCGCCTCGCGTTGGATCGGCAAGATTACGAAGGGGCTGCAGAGGCCTTCCTCGGTGCCATAGCTGCAGATCCGTCGTCGGCCTCCGCCCCGGCGGCCGGATACCATCTCGCGCGTGTGCATGAAGAACTTGGCCGCAACGAGGAGGCGCGCGCCCGCTTGGAGAGCCTGATTCTCGAGTATCCCGAGAGTGCGGTGGTGCCGCTGGCTCGACGTATGCTGGATCGTTTGAGGGGGGCGGTGCCGATACGATGAAGCGACGCCAATTTGTAGAGACGCTGGGTGGGTTGGTCGCCGCAACGGGATTGGGCGCGCCGGGGACGCCACGCCCCCGCGAGGCAGCATGGCTGCTCATTCCCATGGATGGCGACCAGTCGAATCACCTGAAAGCCTATGGCGTCACGTACCGTGCGCTGCGGCGGGGCACAAGGGCCGAATGGCTGCTGAATTTCCGCAGTGGTAGCTTTCTGTTCCCCCTCGATTCGACGACGCAGCGTGATGCCGCGTTGGAGGGTGTTTCCACTATACAGCTTACGGACACCGATGTAGTAGCCGTGCGCGGAACGATCGCGGCGAACAACATGGACGCTGTGCCGTTGGAAAAGGCCCCCAAGGTGGCCGTGTACGTGCCACCCAACAACGCGCCATGGGACGACGCCGTGCGGATGTCGCTCGAGTATGCCGGGATCGAGTACGACCGCATTTGGGATGTGGATGTGGTCGGAGGAAAGTTGAGCGATTACGAGTGGCTGCACCTGCATCATGAGGATTTCACCGGCCAGTACTCCAAGTTCTACCTCACTTATAGCGGGACCCCCTGGCTCACGGAAATGGTGCAGCGCAACCAGGATGCAGCGCGAACCCTGGGCTTCGCGTCCGTTCCGGATTTGAAGAAGGCTGTTGCTCGGAACATTCGAGATTATGTGGATCGGGGTGGTTTCCTCTTCGCCATGTGCACGGCAACGGAGACGCTGGAAATCGCGTTGGCGGCTGAAGGTGTGGATGTTGCTGCCCGTTATGCCGATGGCACGCCGATGGATCCCGAGGCGTCCGGCAAGTTGCGGTGGGGTCGCACGATGGCGTTCCACAACGTGCGCTTGGAGCAGTCGCCAATGACCGCCAGCTTCTCGGATGTCGACGGCCACCAGGTGAACAATGCCGCCAAACGGCAGCCGCTGGGAGCGTTCAAGCTGTTTAACTTCGCTGCCAAGATAGACCCGGTTCCCACGATGCTGGTGCAGAACCACCGGTCCATCATCTCCGACTACTATGGGCTCACCACATCTTTCATGCGCGAGCGAATCAAGCCGGGAGTTACCGTGCTAGCTGATGAGGAAGGCGCTCCCTGGGTGAAATACATTCACGGGGAATACGGCTCGGGTACGTGGACGTTCTTTGGCGGGCATGATCCGGAAGATCCGCAGCACCGGATTGGAGATCCTCCCACAGATCTTTCGCTCCATCCGAATTCCCCAGGGTACAGGTTGATCCTCAACAATGTGCTCTTCCCGGCAGCCAAGAAGCGCGAGCTGAAGACGTGAGCCGTATCGACCCTTCGGTCAGCGCGCTTATTCGTCAAGAGATCGCTGCTGCCGAGGGGCGCGAGGTGTCGTTTGTCGCTTCAGTGGACGACGACGGGACGCTCGTGGCAGCGCGCGCCGTGGCTCGGGGCACGGTGGAAGCGGTGTTGGCCCTTCCCGGCGTCGCGAGCCGCGGTGAGATGCTTCTCCACAACCATCCCAGTGGTGTACTGGAGCCCTCGCAATCCGACCTCACAGTGGCCTCGCGGTTGCACGATGCAGGCATCGGGTTCGCAATTGTCGATAACGAAGCCACGTCCATTTACGTGGTCGTCGAGGTGCCGCGTGCTCCGTCTTATCAGTTGCTCGATGCCCCGGCGGTCGCCGATCTGCTCGGCCCCGACGGACCAATTGCCGCTGTGCTCGGTCAGTTCGAGAACAGGCCAAGCCAGCGCGACATGGCGGCCTACGTGGCGGATACCTACAACGATGGTGGCGTCTCGATACTCGAAGCCGGCACTGGGGTTGGGAAATCTTTCGCCTATCTCGTCCCGGCCATCGAATGGGCGCGGGCCAACGACGAGCGCACGATCGTCTCGACCAACACGATCAACCTTCAGGAGCAGCTAGTGGGGAAGGACCTCCCGATGTTGGTGCGAGCGGCGGCCGGCCGTGACAGGCCGCCTACGTTCGCCCTCCTCAAGGGATGGCGTAACTATCTCTGCCTCCAACGCCTGTCGTATGCGGAGAAAGAGCAGGGCTCGTTGCTGGGGGAAGACAGAACGGACGAGCTGGAGGCATTGGTGAAGTGGTCCGAGCACACCACCGACGGCTCACTCGCCGACCTCCCGGATCAACCATCTTCGGAAGTGTGGGACGAAGTGTGTGCCGAGCCCGATCTTTGCGCACGGCTGCAGTGCCCGCATTTCGATGGGTGCTTCCTCTTTCGATCCAGGCGTCGCGCGGCAGAAGCCGACATCGTGGTGGTTAATCACCATCTTCTCGCCTCCGACATCGCCATCAGACGCAACACCGACAACTGGCGTGACGCGGCGGTGCTCCCGCCCTACAAGCGTCTGGTGTTGGACGAGGCCCACCATCTAGAAGACACCGCGGCGCAACACCTCGGGCATCAAGTCACGTGGTTCGGAGTGATCCGGTTGCTTGGACGACTCGAGCGCAACGGCAAAGGGTTGATCCCGGCTCTGATCTCCGAATTGCGCCGTCGCGAAGATTTGTTGAGCGCGGCTTCCGTAGAATTACTGCAAACGGACCTGATGCCGGCTCTCCAGGACGCGCGCACTCATGCGCAACGCGTGTTTGGCTTGCTCGCCGATCTTCTCGTGGATCGGAGCGAACAGGTACTGCGCCTGACCGATGAGTTCTCCAAGGATGCCATTTGGGAGCAAGGGCTGAGCGTTGCCCTCGACAACTTTGTCCTCGTGTTGCAGAAGTTGCGCGACGGCGTCGAGACCGTGGCCGATCGGCTGGAGCTGGACGAAGAGCCGGACGGCCGAACCCAGCTGCTCAAGGAACTCAAAGGTGTCGTCCGGCGCCTTAGCGCCGTCCTCGACGGCATGTTGTTTACTCTGCGGCCGCAACCCGACGCCGCCACTGTCAGATGGATCGAACAGCGGGGCAAGAAGCCGACTGGACCTCTCCCGTTCCCGATCGCGCTGGCCAGCGTACCGCTCGATCTGGCACCCATTCTCAAGGAATCACTGTTCGATCGGGTTGACAGCGTGATCTTGACGAGTGCCACCCTTGCAACAGATGGCGATTTCGACTTCATCAAGAGTCGTATCGGCCTGTCGTTACCCCCGACTCGCATGCGGTTCGAGGAGATCTTGGGGTCGCCGTTCGATTTTGGCGAGCAGTGTCTCTTCGGCATCCCGTCCGACCAGCCGGAGCCCCAGCGTGACGAGCCCCGCTACGACCAATCCGTTGCGTCTGCCATCGTCGAGCTGGCCGAAATCTCCGACGGTGGCATGTTTGTGCTCTTCACCAGCCATGCCGCCCTGCGACGAACCGCCCAGCTCGTGCGTCGCCGAGTAGGGAGCCGATGGCCGTTGATGATTCAGGGCGAGGGCCAGAGAGACCGGTTGCTGAGGAGGTTCCGCGAGACTGGATCGGCCATTCTCTTTGGTACAGACAGCTTCTGGGAGGGGGTCGACGTGCCGGGGCGAGCACTCCGCTGCCTCGTCATCGTGAAGCTTCCCTTCAAGGTGCCAACCGAACCGGTCACCGCCGCGCGCCTCGAGCTGCTGCAAGAAGGCGGCGAAGACGGGTTCACGCGATACCTGGTGCCGCACGCGGCACTCAAGTTGAAACAAGGTTTCGGGCGTTTGATACGTTCCCGGACTGACTTTGGTGTGGTGGTGCTGCTGGATCCTCGCGTGTTGAGCCGGACATACGGCAAGGTTCTGATCCGGTCATTGCCTCCGGCCAGGCAGGTGATCGGCACGTGGCAGGAGGTACGAGCGGCCGCGGAGGAATTCTTCGCGCTGCACGATGTGGGGGCTCCAGCATGAATGTCCTGAGCCAACGTGTGCTGCGTCTCCCCGCATACGCCGTGGGGCAAATCGCAGAGCGCAAACGTCAACTCATCGCGGAAGGAGTGGACGTCATCGATCTCGGCGCGGGTGACGCGAACCTCGCCCCGCCGGCGGTTGCGGTGGAGAGTTTGCACCGGGCAGCACAAGAGCGCGCCATGAGTCGCTACGCGTTTCAGATAGGGTCGCTCGAATTCCGCGATGCGGTGGCGCGTTTCATGGAGCGGCGGTTTGACGTGAGCGTCGATCAGCTCAGCGAAATCCTTCCCCTCATCGGATCGAAGGAAGGTCTGGCGCACCTCCCGTTCGCCGTGCTCGACCCCGGAGATGTCTGCGTGGTGCCTGAGCCAGGGTACCCGGCGTACTTGGGTGGAGCCCGACTGGCGGGCGCAGACGTCGAGATATTTCCTTTACGGCCGGAGGCCGATTTTCTCGTAGAGCTGGAAGATCTCTCGCGGGAACGTCTGGCAGGGACGAAGCTCGTTTTCCTGAATTACCCCAACAATCCCACCGCGGCCGTCGCCCCGCGCGACTACCTGGAAAGGACGGTTGCTATTTGCCGAAAGCACGGCATCGTTCTCGCCTACGACAATCCGTATTCCGAGCTAACGTTCGACGGATACCGTGCGCCGAGCATCCTCGAGATACCGGGCGCACGAGAGGTGGCTGTGGAATTCCATTCGTTGTCCAAGAGCTTTGGCATGACCGGTTGGCGGCTCGGCTGGGCGGTTGGGAACTCCGACGTCATAAAGGGACTATCTAAGGTAAAGAGCTACGTGGATGCCGGCGCGTTCCTCGCGGTGCAGCGAGCCGGTGCGGCGGTCCTCGATAGAGCGGAGGAGTTGATCGCGCCCGTCCGCGAGCAGTTCAGAGTGGGAAGAGACGCTTTGGTGACTGCCCTCCGCGATGTCGGCATCGATTGCGCCTTGCCCCGAGCGACTATGTATTTGTGGGTGCGCTTGCCCGAAGGAATGCCCTCCGCAGAGTTCGCACGCGACCTGTTGGAGCGGGAAGGGCTTGCAGTTCTCGCCGGGTCGGTGTTTGGTGAAGGGGGGGAAGGATTCGTGAGATTGTCATTCATCGTGGAACCCGCGCGATTGCGCGAAGCGGCCGTAAGAATGGCCCGTGCACTAGACCGTTTTGGTGTGGCAAAGGGCCGTGCGTAACTTCCTCCCTCCGAAGCCGCCCGTTGTGGAGCCGGGCTGGTATGCACTGAGCGCCGCGGTCCACGTGGTATTTCTTGGTCTCCTTGTATGGGTGAGTACTCACACACGAGACACATACAACGTTACGCGGCTCGTAACGTTCTTTGAAGCCCCGGATGTCACGCGTCAGTTCAGCATGCGTGTGTCGGATCCTGTCGGGGTTGGGACGAAGCGGGCTTCGTCCAATATCAGCAGTGGGATGGGGCCCGTGACCATCTCGGCGGTTCCGGTACGTGCTTACGGTTCCCCTGGTGCCCGGCGACCGGGCGTGATCCCCGATTCGTTGAGCATAGGGATTCCCGGAGCTTCGCCCAGGATTCCAGGTGCCATAATCGTGGGAACGAGCCGGCGCATCGGGCCGACGTTCGGCGACGGAATACTCTGGGATGAGGCCGATGTCGGGATCATTGGTGAGGAGGAGGAGTGGGGGGCGCAGGAGACGCTGCTGGCCTTGGAGGTCGCCGAGATGCTGGCGGACATACTCGAGGACTCGCTCCTGGTGAGGGGGGAAATCCCCAGTTGGGTAACGACGATCGGCGGGCAGGAGTGGGGAATCGATTCCCAATTCATCCACTTGGGGCCGGTGAAGATCCCCACGGTTCTGGCGGCCCTGCTCGCCTTCTCCAACCTGCCGCAGTTGGGCAACTACGAGTTGGCGCAACAGGAGGCCTGGCTGACCGATGTCCGCAATCAGATTTTGACGCAGGCCCAGAGAATGGATCAAATCAAAGAGTTCAAGCGCGCAGTGAAAGCGCTGGAGGCGCGCAAGCGAAAGGAGCGGGACGACGAGCGCAGGCGCCGGGGGATCGTGGCGGCGCGGGACTCCAGCGTAGGGCGATAACCACCATCAATATTGAATATTCAATATTCAATATTCTTTATTCCCACTCCTGCGCCACCCTCATTCTTCGTAGCGATTCATCTCTTCCCACCACCACCAGCAAGTCATTCACAGCCTCGGATACGGTTTGACCGGTGAGGGCGATTCGGATCGGCTGCATGATCTTGCCGACCTTCAGGTCCAGCCTTTCGGCCAGGTCTCGCAGTGCGGTGTCTAGCTGCTCGGGACTCCATGCATCATCGTCGAGCCCGTCGAGGAGCGCAGCCGCCTTCTCGAGGGCATCGCGAAAGCCTTCCCGATTTTTCCTGATCATCTTGTCGGCTTTGGCTTCCCGCTCTATGTAGGATGAGTCGAGGCGGACCGCCGTTTGCCACGCGACCTGCGTCGTAGTGCGTGCCCGCGTCCGCACGAATTCTATCGCGTGCAGTACGTCCTCCCTTCTTGCATCGACGTCGATGCTGTACTTGTCGGCGAGTTCCGACTTGGTCAGCGCGAGGAGGTCCTCTGGGGGCGTGCGGCTGAGGTATTGGCCGTTCATCCACTCCAGTTTCGTGGGATCGAACACCGCGGCTTTCTTTTGAACGCCCTCGAGGGAAAAGGCCTCGACTAGTTCCTCGATGTCGAAATACAGTTCGCGGTCGTCGCCCGGGCTCCAGCCGAGTAGCACCAGGAAGTTGGTCAGCGCCGCCGGAAGGATTCCCATGTGTTGGTAATCGCCGACGGCTGTTGCCCCGTGGCGCTTGGAGAGCTTCTTACCGTCCATCCCATGGATCATGGGAACGTGACCGAACGTCGGCGGGTCGATGCCCAGCGCGCGATACAGGGCGATCTGCTTAGGGGTGTTGGAGACGTGGTCGCTGCCCCGAATGACGTGGGTCATTCCCATGTCTATGTCGTCAACGACTACGGAAAAGTTGTAGGTCGGAGTGCGGTCCGATCGGAGGATGATCCAGTCTTTTATGTCCCTCCCCTCGAACGAAAGGGTTCCGTGGACAGCGTCGTCCCACGCCAGCGTCTCATCCGGCATGCGGAACCTCACGGCACCACCGTCCTCATACGTGTGGCCGGTATCGATGAGCTGCTCGGCCCATTCCCGGTGCCGCTCGAGGCGGGCCCCCTGGAACACCACCTCCTCGTCCCAGTCCACGCCGAGCCAGCGCAACCCGTCCAGAATGACCTGGGTATGCTCCTCGGAAGACCGCTCCCGATCCGTATCTTCGATGCGGAGCAGGAATTTCCCGCCCGTCTTCCGGGCGAACAGCCAGTTGAAAAGCGCCGTGCGAGCGCCGCCAACATGTAAATAGCCTGTCGGGGAGGGAGCGAACCGGACGCGGATGGCTGTCATCTGGGGAGTGGGGAGTGGGGAGTGGGGAGTGGGTCCCGCCCATCCCCCGGGGTGGAGGGAAAGGGCCCGCTCCCCGCTCCCCGCTCCCCGCTCCCTGTTTGCACGTGAGCCGGAGGCAATTGGTTCACCTGGTGTCGTCTCTCCTACCTAGTCAGGGGAGAAAGCAATCACGGAGAGGGGGGGATTCGAACCCCCGATAGAGCTTTAAACCCTATAACGGTTTAGCAAACCGGCGCCTTCAGCCACTCGGCCACCCCTCCAACCCGTCGAGACGGAAAAATCCGTCGGAAGGCAATAATAATGGAGTGGTGGGGGTTTTAGGAGGGAGGAGACGGCTTCGCCTCTACGCTGCGTCGTTCATGGGCCGCCCGGGCACCCGAACCCGGTTCCTCGGCCGGGTCTTCGCCGCCGACACCCTGGTCTTGGGCAAGGCCCGCCTGGTCCCGCACGCCCTACACCTCGGCCGTTGGCCTCGTAGCGTGAGGGCGAGCCAGCCGGGGAGCCACAGTCCCAACGTGAGTGCGGTGCACAGCGCGTGCCTACGGTGCCCCGGGGCCTTTATCTCGTGTGCCCGCGTGTCGCCGCAGGTGCGGCAGTGCAGGAAATAGCGGCGGGTAACGGTCATGGGCACCTACGAGGAGTTCATTCAGTAGATGCTCTCAGGGGGCCGAAGGTTACAGTGGAATTTGCCCGTAACCTTTGGCCACCTGAGAGCATCTAAAAACGGCAGATATCCGTTCGCGGCGAGTCAGGCCCGTCACCCAGGTTACTGCAGATGGCCATAACATATTGCATCGACAAGACAGCCAAGCTCATCAGGGCAAGGGTGTTCGGCGAGATTTCCTTCGACGAGTTCCGTACGACGCTCCGGGAGATGCTCGAAGATCCTGATTTTGATCCCAGCTTTGGACGTCTGTGGGATGTTCGGGAGGCTCGGACGATATTATCGGGGGAGGATGTCCGGGGAATAGCGCAAGTCGTGCGCAAGTTCGTCGGCGGTCGTCGGTCAGCCGTCGTGGCACAGACTGACGTGGGCTACGGATTGGCACGGATGTATTCGGCGCTTGTGGAAGAGGCCGGAATCGACGTGCGGGCATTCCGCGACATGGATGAAGCGATGATGTGGCTCCAAGCACCGGCCCAAGGATATCTAGTTCCCGACGTTTCTGCCGTTCCTCAGACGTTGTGAGATCGGTCGCCACGGATCGATTTTGTGAGCACAGCAGCCACGGATGATCGATTGCGGGCACAGATCAAGCTGCAACGGTCCGGGCGCTGAGTTGTTCTAGGAACTCGCCGCGACAGCCACAGGTCCCTATCTTTGGCCTTCATGGCAGAACTCCTCGACCGTCTCAAAACAGCCCTCGCAGACCGCTACGCCATCGAGAAAGAGATTGGTGCCGGCGGCATGGCCACCGTCTACCTCGCCGAAGACCTCAAGCACCACCGCAAGGTGGCCGTGAAAGTGTTGCGGCCTGAACTAGCCGCCGTCCTGGGCGCCGAGCGGTTTTTGAAAGAGATTGAAGTCACAGCCAACCTGCAACATCCGCATGTCGTTCCCCTCTTCGACTCGGGAGAGGCAGACACGTTCCTCTACTATGTCATGCCATTCGTCGAAGGTGAGTCGCTGCGCGACCGCCTGAACCGCGAGAAACGACTTCCGATTCAGGAAGCTGTTGAGATCGCGAAGGACATCGCGGCCGCGCTGATGCACGCCCACGGACACGGGGTCGTCCATCGTGACATCAAACCGGAGAACGTGCTCCTGATAGACGGCGAGGCGCTGGTAGCCGATTTCGGGATTGCGCTCGCGGTTGCGAGCGCCGGCCGTGACCGCCTGACGGCCACCGGACTCTCCCTCGGCACTCCGGCGTACATGAGTCCCGAACAGATCGGCGGAGAAGCGACCATCGATGGGCGGAGTGACATCTACGCATTGGGGTGTTTGCTCTTCGAGATGCTTGCCGGTGAGCCCGCATTCTCGGGGCCAACTCTTCAGTCCATCATTGCGAAGACCCTGGCCGATCCGGCACCGTCGGCGCGGAACGAACGGCCGGATGTGCCCAGGAACATCGACGCCGCGATCATCAAGGCGCTTGCCAAGGCACCGGACGAGCGTTTCGCGACGGCGCGTGACTTTGCGGAGTCGCTTAGCGTCGAGAGTGCGCCCCCGCCCTCACCCGGTGCCGGGCGGGCCCGTGCGGCTCTTGCGGTGGCTGCGCTGGCGCTGGGAGCCGTGGCCTTTCTCTGGTGGCGCAGTGCGCAGGTCGCTCAGGCTCGCGAACTCCTGCCGCGCATTTCTACCTTGGCCGAGGCGGCGCAGTACGCGGAGGCGTACGATCTCGCCCAATCAGCCGAGCGGTATTTGAAGGAGGACTCGACGCTGGCCCGCCTCATGTACCACGTGGCCGATTTCTTGACCGTGGCGACCGAGCCCGCCGGCGCCCGGGTAGCGATCCAACCCTTCACGGGCGGCGCCCGTTCGTCTGCCCAGATGGAGGTCATCGGCGAGACACCAGTAACGGGGTATCGCATGCCTCGGGTGGATCATCGTGTGGTGATCACGCTGGAGGGTTTCGAGTCCGCCGAGCGAATCGCCTCGACGGCCCTCAGCCGCGCGGCAGGCGGCAGGTCCTTCATGAGGAGCACCGCCTTCGTTCCCGGGCGAGTCGCCGGCTTGCTGGGGACAGAGGCGGAGGCAGCACTGTTCCGTGCTCGCGAGGTCGTGTTCGACGTCGCGCTGGTTCCGGACGACCGCCGTCCGGACATGGTCTTTGTTCCGGGGGGAGAATACAAGCTCGTCAGCCCGGACGCGCCGGTTGGGTTGGTCACCACGCTGGACGATTTCTTCATGGATCGGTTCGAGGTTTCGAACGAGGCCTTCCGCGAATTCGTGTTACAAGGGGGATACGGCAGCTCCGAGTTGTGGACCGGAACCCACGATGCTGCCCGCGCCCCGTTGGTCGACCGGACGGGTTTGCCCGGACCGCGAGCGTGGTCCAGCCAGACCATGCCCACCGGTTTGGAACGACACCCGGTGACGGGTGTGACGTGGCATGAAGCGGTGGCCTATTGTGCGTTTGTCGGCAAACGGCTCCCGACGATCTTCGAGTGGGAAAAAGCGGCCCGGGAAGGACGGGCGGCCAGCCGGGGCATATTGATGCCGTGGGGGCTCATGGCTTCCCTGGGCGCCAGCGCTTCCCGGGCGAACTTCAACAGCACTGGCACCGTGCCCGTCGATGCTTTCCCGTTCGGGATCAGCCCCTACGGCGCGTATGCCACCGCCGGCAACGCGAAAGAGTGGCTCGCGAATCGCATGGGAACCGGCTACACGGTCACCGGCGGATCATGGGAAGACCCGGCATATCTCTACACCGAGTACGGTTCGCAGCCCGGGACTTTTGCCTCTGAAGCCCTTGGTTTTCGCTGTGCGACCACCGCTCGAGAGGGTGACGGCGATCAAGGTGCTCAGCACATCGAACTGGACGAGCGGACTCCGGTCTACACCCCTGTCGATCGAGGAACGTTCGAGTCGCTGCTGGCGCACTATCGCTATGACCCCCAGCCCGCAAATCCTCGGTTGGACAACACGACGGAGACTGACGGGTGGGTGCGGGAACGCATCTGGATCGATGGCGTTGGGGGTGACTCGGTGCTCTTGTACTTTTACGTGCCACACCAGGCGCTCCCTCCGTATCAGACGATTGTCCATGTTCCCGGATCGGGCGTGTTCTGTTGCGAAACGATGATGGAGGAAACGGAGTGGTCCATTGGCCCGCTCATTCAAGGAGGTCGGGCCGTGCTCGCCCCCGTGCTCAAGGGCATGGTGGAACGGAGCTGGGGACCGGGGTACACGCGTCCGGAAACCCAGTCCGTGCGGTTCCGCGACGAGATGGTGCGTCACGCCACCGAGCTACGGCTCGGCATCGATTACCTGCAAGAACGCGACGATGTGGACATGGACCGTCTCGCGTACATCTCGGTGAGCTGGGGTGGTGGCTCTCGCCTCGGGTTCGCGGCCGTCGATGACCGATACAAGGCGGTGGTGTTCATCGGTGGGGGAATCGACGAACGCGTGAAACCCACCCTCCCGGAAGCCGACAACGTCAACTTCGCTCCGTACATCGACGTCCCGAAGCTTCTGCTCAACGGCCGGAACGACGAGGAACACCCATGGTACACCCGGGCGTTGCCGCTGTGGAACCTGTTGCGCGAACCGAAGGAACTGGTACTCGTGGATGGCGCGGGCCACGTGCCACCTGTCGCGGTGAGAATCCCGGCCATCAGTGACTTTCTGGACCGGACGCTCGGGCGTGTGAAGACTCGCTGAGCGTCTATTGAAACGAGGACGAACCTAACACAAACGGAGGTACACGATGCAACGACACTCGAAGCTTGTAAGCCTTTTCTTGCTGGTCGCAGTCGGTGTGGTCGTAACGGCGGCTGCATTTCCCGGCGGCGCCACGATGTTCCACGAGACCAAGGAAGTGGCAGGCCTTGCCGTTACCTTCGGTGCAGAACCTGAGCCGGCGCTCACTGAGGAGATGCAGTTCTTGCGCTGGCGGATCAGGTCCTTGGATGACAAGGAAGCCTACACGGACCTCCAAGACGCCGAGGCTATCATCAAGCGCGATGGTGAAGAATTCGGCCCCTTCCCTGTGCGGGGCTCGCGCCGGGATCCGGGTCTCTACCAGACGCGGCACATCTTCACCGCCGGAGGTGAGTACGAATCCGTCTTGAGCTTTCGCAAGGGTGAGGAAGAGGAAGTCCACACGGTTGATTTCACCTTTCGCATCCGTGATCGGGCGACCCTAGAGATTCCGCGCCGTAAGGGCGGCGGCAGTTGAAGACAGCGACCACAGTGGCTGAGCCGGGGCCGTTTGCGTCTGGCCCCCTCAGTTTGCGGACGCCATGCCCATAATGCCTATCCAGTGATCACGACTTGTGTGAACCGGGCTCCTCACCGAGAGCGTGCTGCTCTCCTTGATCGGCGGCGTAAGAGGTAAAGGAAATTGACATGACCTTTGGTCACGGCGTCGGGCAGCCGGTCGAGGGGGCAGCACCATCTTATCAGAACGATCGAGAGGTTGTAAACATGAAAGGTGCCGAGTTACTTGTTCGCTGCCTCGAGAACGAAGGTGTCGAGAACATCTTTGGCATCCCCGGTGAGGAGAACATCGATATGATGGATGTTCTCCTCGACAGCAAGATCCGCTTCATCACGACGCGCCACGAACAAGGTGCGGCCTTCATGGCCGACGTGTACGGGCGACTGACTGGCAAGGCGGGTGTTTGCCTGGCGACGTTGGGACCCGGCGCCACGAACCTGATCACGGGAGTTGCCGATGCCAACATGGATCGCGCGCCGGTCGTGGCCATAGCCGGCCAGGTGGCTACGACACGGATGCACAAGGAAAGCCACCAACATCTCGACCTTGTCAATCTCTTCAAACCCATTTCGAAGTACAGCGCGCAGATCCGTGAACCCGAGATCATCCCGGAGATCGTCCGCAAAGCCTTCAAGCAAGCGGAAGCTGAGAAGCCCGGTGCCAGCTTCATCGACTTTCCCGAGAACATTGCCAAGATGGTTGTCGACGGTAAGGAACCATTGAAAGTGCAGCGCGCGACAGTCCCGACGCCCCCCAGCGAGAAGATTGCCCAGGCTGCGAGAATTATCTCGCAAGCAAAGTATCCGCTCGTTATGGCCGGCAACGGCATCGTCCGGGCAGGGGCCGCGGACGAGTTGGTCGCCTTCGCGGAGACGCTGAACATTCCAGTAGCCACGACATTCATGGCCAAGGGCGTCATACCGTCTTCGCATCCCCTGTCGCTCGGCGCGGTCGGTCTACAAGCTCATGATTACGTCGGGTGCGGCTTTGACCGTGCCGATGTCATCATCTGTGTCGGGTATGACATGGTAGAGTACCATCCCTATCTGTGGCATCCGGACAAGCAGCGGCAGATCATCCATGTCGATGTCACCCCCGCCGAGGTGGACGAGCATTACATCCTTGCAGCTGGTGTGATCGGCAACATTGGGGAGGCGTTGCAGAGAATCGCGAGCGAAGCCTCGCCGCAGGAGAACACTCTTGCGGCGGATCTGCGCGAGACGATCGCTCAGGAATTGTCCGAGCACGCAAATGACAGCGCCTTCCCGATGAAGCCGCAAAAGATCGTCTGGGACTTGCGGCAGGTTCTCGAGCCAAACGACATCGTGATTAGCGATGTGGGCGCGCACAAGATGTGGATGGCGCGCATGTACCAAGCGGAGCAGCCCAACACGTGCATTATCTCCAACGGCTTCGCGTCCATGGGTATCGGCGTGCCGGGCGCGATCGCCGCCAAGCTCGCGTTCCCGGATCGTACCGCGCTCACCGTAACCGGCGACGCAGGGTTCCTCATGAATTCTCAGGAGATCGAAACCGCGCTCCGAATCGGCACGCCTATCGTGATCTTGATCTGGAATGACAGCGAATACGGCTTGATCACGTGGCATCAACTACAGCACTTTGCTCGCCCCAGTCATATCGATTTCAAGAACCCGGACCTGGTCAAGTATGCGGAGAGCTTCGGCGCGAAGGGCTATCGGGTGGAGGCGGCGGCCGATTTGATCCCCATCCTCGAGCAGGCCGTGGCCGATGACACCGTGGTGGTGATCGATTGCCCGGTTGACTATTCGGAGAACATGAAGCTGACGGAAAAGCTGGGGCAGCTGGTTTGTTCTAACTAGTACTCCGGGCCGAAATTGCGGTGACATGTCACCGTACTTGTGACACGCCGTACTAGGTGAGCGTATCCAAAGTTTCGGAAGCGTGTGCATGGCTGAAAGTTGACGACGAAGGAGTAATCTCGTGGTACCACACTTCCCGCTGATGGTTCCTGGTGCCCGGCCTGACCGCGAGCATGCGGAGGTCCGGGCACCGTATGATGGAACGCTCATTGCTACTGTTGCGCGGACTGATCGTGCTGGTGTCGAGACCGCATTGGAGACAGCCCATAGGCTGTTTCGCGATCGCGATAGCTGGCTGAGCCCGCACGAACGAGGGGCGATCTTGGAGCGTACCGCTCGCATTATCCACGCCCGTCGCGAAGAGCTCGCCGTTGAGGCTGCCAGAGAGGGCGGTAAGCCGCTCGTCGATTCGCTCATTGAGGTAGATCGGGCGGTCGACAGCGTGAAGGTGTGCGTGGAGCGTCTACGCGTTCAGGCAGGTAGCGAGATTCCGATGGGTCTCACCCCCGCATCCACCGGGCGTCTGGCGTTCACGTGGCATGAACCGATCGGCGTCGTGGTCGCCTTCAGCGCATTCAATCATCCATTGAATCTCATTGCCCACCAGGTGGGTCCAGCCGTCGCCACGGGCTGTCCCGTCATCGTGAAGCCGGCCGAAGCAACCCCCCTGTCTTGCATGCGCTTCGTTGCGATTCTGCGCGAGGCAGGGTTGCCGGAGGAGTGGTGCCAAGCGCTGCAGACAACCGATCTCGAAGTCGCCGGCGCCCTCGTGAGCGACCGGCGGGTAGGGTTCTTCAGCTTCATCGGCAGCGATCGGGTAGGCTGGATGCTGCGTTCCAAACTGGCGCCGGGAACGCGGTGCGCGCTCGAGCACGGCGGGGCGGCGCCGGTGATCGTGGCCGCCGATGCCGATCTGGATTATGCGCTGCCACTCCTCGCCAAGGGAGGCTTCTACCACGCAGGCCAGGTATGCGTATCAGTCCAACGGGTGTTTGCCGAACGCCGCATTGCGAGGGAACTGGCCGAACGGTTGGCCGAAGCAGGCAACGCTCTGAAGGTCGGAGACCCGACAGAGCCCGACACGGATGTCGGACCCTTGATAAGGGAGGCTGAGGTGCAGCGGGTCGGAGAATGGGTGCGCGAGGCTATCGATGGCGGCGCAGAGTGCTTGTCCGGCGGCGAGCCCAGATCGGCAAATTGCTACGCGCCGACAGTCCTGTTCAATCCACCGGCAGATGCCAAGGTGAGCACGCACGAGATCTTCGGGCCCGTGATCTGCGTGTACCCCTACGACGAGCTGGATGAGGCGATCAATTGGGCGAACGCTCTGCCCGTGGCGTTCCAAGCTGCGGTTTTCACGCGCGACCTGGATACCGCCCTGCGAGCGTCTAGGCGGCTTGATGCCTCCGCAGTCATGGTCAACGATCACACTGCCTTCCGCGTCGATTGGATGCCCTTTGCCGGACTGCGACGTTCGGGTCTCGGAGTGGGAGGTATTCCGTACACCATGTCGGACATGCAGATAGAAAAAATGGTGGTAGTGCGTTCTCCCGAACTCTAGTATCTGTAGGAGTGCAGGCTCAAAGGTTGTTGCTCCGCCGCACCGCGCAGAAAAAGCCCGCCGCCACCTCCGTCACGGTTCCGCTAGCCCACGAGCCCAGAATGGAGTTCGGCCCCACAAGTCGCACGCGGAGAACCGTGTACCCGCCGTCGAATGGGACCGCGTTTCTGCGGTTGGTTTCCGACCCCAATCGCATGACGAGGGATTGGGCGGTGGTGTCGTCCCGACTGTTTTGGATGACGAGGACGCCGGGTTGCAGCGGATCGTTTGAGTTCGTTGTTCCCAGTGGTAAGGCCCCCACCTCCGTCACATCGATATCTGCCGCTCCGTAAAACGGCACGACGACGCCGAGCATCGCGTTGCCACTGGCGCCAATGAGGTTACGGAGTCGGTCGGGGTTTTCGAACAGCGTCGCGGTGCCGCGCGCGATCTGCCCGCTTCGCTCGCCGCTCGTGGCGACGAGAGTGAGGGAGTAATCTCCCGCAAGAGCTGCGATCGCTTCCGCATCCAGCGTACGCGGGCGTTCGAACGGGGCGCACGGCGGGGGACCGGCACGCTGCCCGCGATTCGCGCAGCCCACGGCCAGCGCCGCCACGGCTGCCGCGTGAATGCCTCGCTGGGCAATTGACCGACGGTACGTCACCGTCGAATCACGGCTGTGATTGTGCCGTCCCGCTCCACGATGTAGATGGGCCCGCGACGGACGTCGCTCACGAGCGGAATGCCGAGTTCGCGCTGTTCACCGCTTCTCGCGGCTGCGGCGGCAGTGCCCGGCAGCGAATATGGGTTCGCCAGGTTTGCGTTGACGACGTATCCCAAGTCGCCGAGAGACTCGACGGTAACCGCGCTCAACGGGTTGACGTCGTCTATGAAACCCGTCATCAGCTCAGTCTCGAACACCGACTCGCGCCAGTGCGAATCTCGTGTTCCAGCTCCGCCCTGAACATTCTCGACGGGCACCTTCGATCCGGACGAAAAGCCGGACCCGCCTGCCGCGTTAAACGCGGCAATGCCCCGGGGCCCGGTAAAGTGGGTGTCGGCGCGCTCATTGTTCGGTAGGGAGGGGTTGACCAGGAAGCCAAAATCATCCCACAGGGTCCCAATGCCGAGCACGTGACCGATTTCGTGAATCACAACGTCCAATAGTCTGCCATCGGCCTCGAGTCGCGGGAGATCGTCAAGATCCAATCGTATGACCCCTACGACGGTTAGCATGCCCGGGTCGCGAACAAAGCAGGGACCGGCAGATCCCAAGACGTTACCCGGCCCATCGATCTCTTCGAGTTGCACGAAGATACGGACATCGTCGACGATGTCGTCAAACCCCGAGTGCCGCACGCCGCACGCTGCCGAGTCCACGGGATTTGCGGCGAACGAGACATCGGCTAAATCCCCGATGATGAGCTGTTCCCATCGGCGGGCGGCGTCGGCGAGGGCCTGCGTGATGCCGGCTCCCCCGCCGCCACCGAGTCGTACGATCTCGATGCCGTACACCTCGGCGAGGGCGGTCGCGTTGAACGTCAGCGTAGCGATACCGGACACGAGCGCATCAACGCTGTTCGTCCCCTCCGCCGAGCCCATTGTCCAGGCCTCGGCCGCCGCGATCCCCGCGTCATCGGAGACCGCGGGCGATCCGGTGATCGTCCCGCCGCCGTTGGTTACGCTGAACAACACTGACACGCCCGGAACAGGATTGTCGAACTGATCCTGGACGCGTACGGTCGGCGGAGCCGGGACTGGCTTGTTGACCGCCCCAAACTGACCGTCGCCGCCAACGGCCCGCATCGAGGCCGGAACATCCGGAGTCCCCTCGGCCGTGAACGCGACGGTTCCCAGCGCCCCCAACGACGCCTCGAGCGTGTTGGTGCCAGCGCGGGTGCCCAGGGTCCACTCCACGCTGGCAAGGCCATCGGCGGCCGTGTTCACCAAGTCGGCGCCGATCGTGCCACCGCCCGCGATAACGGTGAAGGCAACCGGAACGTCCGCCACCGGCAGGCCGAGACCGTCCGTAACGAGGACCTGCGGTTGAGTCGGCACCGGAGCGACTACGGTCGTGGTCTGGCCGTCGCCCGCCGCGAGGGCAAGCGCAACCGGCCCCGGCGTGCCGGTCCCCTCGAAGGTCGCGGTCGCTTCGCCGGCGGTAACGGAGAGGGTGTTGGGTCCGGGCGCGCCTCCCAGCGTCCAGCTTCCGGCATCGGCTTCGCCATTGCCATCAGTAGTCGCTGTCGCAGCGCCAACCGACCCGCCACCGGTCGCCACGGTGAAGGTGATCTGGAGATCAGTCACCACATTGCCGAACTTGTCGGTGACGCGAACCGTAGGCACCACTGGAACCGGGAGGCCAGCCGTGACCGTCTGCCCGTCGCCCAGAAGCTTTTCCACGATGCCGGGAGG
>Ga0114950_10001316_pt1 | contig 18526 bp, 16 predicted proteins | sample N075metaG_FD_83503 | JGI IMG/M metagenome (GOLD analysis project Ga0114950, IMG submission 83503) | Deep subsurface microbial communities from Kermadec Trench to uncover new lineages of life (NeLLi) - N075 metaG | ecosystem: Environmental > Aquatic > Marine > Ocean trench > Sediment | place... | reverse complement strand
GTGGATGCGGCCCTCGAAGTTGCGGTTGCCGGACAGCACGCTGGTGCCGAGCAGATCGTTTGCGCGCACGGCCGCGGCGATGGATTCATCCAACGGGCCGGAGTTGCCGATACAGGTCGTGCAACCGTAGCCGACGACATTGAAACCGAGCGCGTCGAGGTCTTTCGTCAGGCCCGACCGGTCCAGGTAGCTGGTGACCACGCGCGAGCCAGGGCCCAGGCTGGTCTTGACCCACGGCTGGACCTTCAGTCCGCGGGCGACGGCATTGCGCGCCAGCAGGCCCGCGCCGACCATGACCGACGGGTTCGACGTATTGGTGCAACTGGTGATGGCGGCAATCAGAATCGCGCCGTCCTTGAGTTCGAAGGTTTCACCGTCCTTCGTGACCGGCACGGAGCGTACTTTATCGACACCTGAATCTTTGCGGCACTGGTTATAGGTGCGCGCGGCGGCGCTCAGCGCGATGCGGTCATGCGGCCGGCTCGGGCCGGAAATGCACGGCTCGACGCTGCCGATGTCAAGTTCCACGATATCCGTGAACAACGGATCGGCCGGGTCGTCTTCGCGCCACATGCCCTGGGCCCGGGCGTAAGCCTCGACGAGGTCGCAGTGCGCGGCGTCGCGTCCGGTTAGCCGCAGATAGCGGATGGTCTCGCCGTCGATCGGAAAAATACCGCAGGTACTGCCGAACTCGGGCGCCATGTTGGCCAGGGTTGCACGGTCGGCCAGCGGCAGCTGCGCCAGGCCGGTGCCGAAGAATTCGACGAACTTGCCGACCACGCCTTTCTGACGCAGCATCTGTGTGACTGTCAGCACGAGGTCTGTCGCGGTCGAGCCTTCCTTCAGTGTGCCGGTCAGCCGGAAGCCGACGACCTGCGGAATCAGCATCGTGATGGGTTGCCCGAGCATCGCGGCTTCCGCCTCGATCCCGCCAACACCCCAGCCGAGTACGCCGAGGCCGTTGATCATCGTCGTGTGCGAGTCAGTGCCGACGAGCGTGTCGGGGTAGGCGACACGCTCGCCGTTTTTCTCAGTGTCGAACACGACCCGTGCGAGGTATTCGAGATTGACCTGGTGCACGATGCCGGTGTTCGGCGGCACGACGACGAAGTTGTCGAACGCGTTCTGACCCCAGCGCAGGAACGAGTAGCGTTCCTGGTTGCGCTGAAATTCGATGGCGTTGTTCTCGGCCAATGCGGTCGCAGTACCGTATTTGTCGATTTGCACCGAGTGGTCGATGATCAGTTCGGCCGGCGCCAGCGGGTTGATCTTCTCCGCATCGCCACCGAGCTTGACGACGGCGTCGCGCATGGCGGCCAGATCGACGATTGCCGGCACACCGGTAAAGTCCTGCATGACGACGCGGCCCGGCGTAAACGCGATCTCGTGGCTGGGCGTGGCCTGTGGGTCCCAGTTGGCCAGCGCGCTGATGTCGTCGGCGCTGACGTCATCGCTGTCGGCATGGCGCAGCAGGTTCTCGAGCAGGATTTTCAGGGAATAAGGGAGACGGGCGACGTGTCCTTCCGTGACCGCTTGCAGCCGGTAAATCTGGTAATCGGTCCCGCCGACCGACAGGATGGTTTTCGCATCAATTGCTTGCGCCATGGGGCATCTCCGTATGCTGGCCGGACGAGCCGGCCCCGGGTGGGCTGTTGGCCGGTAGTCGCCGGACCCGTGCGCGGGGCGGCGTTCGGCGTGAAAGAGGTGCAGAATTATAGCGGAGCTACCCGGCTGTCGGCCACCATAAGGCGGATTGCGCGGTGTCAATCCGGCCCGGTTTACGCGATTCGTGTCACAGTCGATCCGCAGCGCGCGGTATGCGCCCGGCAGCCCGTGACGGGGCGCCGGCATTCGCCGCTTCCAGATATCGCGTAATATATCAAGTATTGATTCTAATATACTGAATATACAAGAATTAATGGAGTCTGGTAAATACAGTTATATGGCCGAAGCGACGGCTCTGTTCAGGGCGGCGCACCAGGTCTTCGACGACGAGCCGAAGATTCTGCTCGACCCGCTCGCGGTCACGTTGCTCGGTTCCGATACCGAACACACGTTGCATGCCGAGCGGGAGCGCCATGCGAGCTGGCATGCAAAGCGCGCGCGGACGCTGGCCGTGGTGCGCAGTCGCTATACCGAGGACCAGCTGGTCGCGGCGATCGGCAGGGGCGTCACCCAGTACGTGATTCTCGGCGCCGGGCTCGATACGTCGGCCTACCGTCCGGGGCATCCCGGCGAAACTCTGCGGACTTATGAAATCGATCATGCCGACACCCAGGCCTGGAAGCTGGCCAGGCTGGCCGAGGCCGGCATCGAAATTCGCGCCAACCTGCAGCACATCCCGGTGGATTTCGAGCGTCAGTCGCTGCTCGATGCGCTCACCGCGCACGGCTTCGACCTGACGCAGCCGGCATTTTTCTCCTGGCTGGGTGTCATCTATTACCTGCATCCGGAGGCGGGCATCGAGACCTGCCGACAGATCGCGCGCTGCGCGCCGGGCAGCCAGCTGGTGCTGGATTTCGTCGTCAGCGATGCGCTGCTGAGCGAGTCCGAGCGCGAGGCGGTCGCGACCGTCAGCGCATTCGTCGCGCAACGCGGCGAGCCGTGGCTGAGCCGCTTTGCCCCCGATGAATTGCAGGGCCTGTTGCGCGCTGCCGGTTTCGGGGCGGTCGATTATTTCAGCCGTGAACGCGCCACCGCGACCTACCTCAAAGACCGCACGGACGGCCTGTCGCTGGACCCGGCCATCCAGCTGATGAGCGCGGTTGTCTGACGCCGGATCGGCTCCGCCGCGTACCTCGACGTAGTCGTCGGCGGTCAGGTCCGCGAGCCCGAAGGGCTCCAGCTTCGCATCGCTCTTGTCCTCGCGCCGGGTCGCATCGTCCACGGTGATGGTGATGCCCAGCATGACGAGCGTGCCGGCCGCGGTGTCCACCGCATCGACCAGCGCCGTCACGCGCAGTTGATTGCCCCGGCGGATGTCGACCTTGGTGGCGACCAGTACGCCGGCGTCATTCAGTTGACCTTCGGCCTCGACCTTGACATTCAATGCGAGGTCGGCAGCCATGCCCCCCTCGAACACGGTCGTGCCGGTGGTCGTCACCGGGAAGCCGCTGACGTCGAAGTCGGTCGAGGAGGCGAAGCGCGTGATGAAGCCTTCGATTTCCAGTTGTATCTCATCGAAGTCATCGAAAATGCCATCGTCGCCGATACCAGGACCGTCGGGTTCGATCTTCGTCGCCACCAGCTTACCGTCGCCCAACTCGCCGCCAAACTCTATGCGCGTCGCGCGAATACCGCCGGCCCCGTCGAAGAAACCATTGACCTCTACGATATCGCCCAAGTTCAGCCCGTCCAGCGAAGTCGCCCCGAGGCTGTCATCGAATGACGTTGCCGCATCTACGTGTACGGTCTGACCCGCGACGACCAGCGTTGAGGCGAGCGGGTCGATGCGGTCGATCGGGCCTCGACAGCATCGTCCGAGAACACGGACAGTGCGATGTGGCCGGGCACATCGGGATCGAAAGTCACGACGACGATGTCGCCGATATTCAGGTCGGCCTGCCCGCTGCCAATCCCATCGTCATCGACCTCGAACTCGGCCGTATCGGTTTCGAACTCGACGCCGTTGACGAAGATACTGCCGAAGCCGGTGACGGTGCCTGCCTTGACGCCCAGCCGGTCGATGCCGGGCAGGGTGCCGCCGCCACCACCGCTACCGCCACCGCCACAACCACTGAGCATGATTGCGATCGTGATCGTCAGGATGCTCACTCCGATAGACTTGTTCATGGTCCGCTCCTATTGTTTGCCCTGTTTGTTCGCCAACTCGCCCTGAATCAGAAACAGACCCACTCCGAGGCGTACGGTGTGACCACTGCCCGAGGTTCCATCAGTACACCGGTGTTTGGCCAGCCAGTCATCGACGAGCTCGAGAAACGGCCCGCCATGTTCTTCAATGAATGCTCGAAATTCGGGGATCGCGGCCACATCGATCGTGTCGTCCGTGGCCCGGCCGAGGAACCGGCTCGGGTTCGTGTCATCGGCGGTGAGGTTGTGGTGGATGTTATCGCCCAGGTCCGCGAATATGCTGCCGGCATTCATGATCCACTGCGGATCGAAGGGCGTCGGCATGTAGTAGCGCCGCTGTGCCGTCACCCGGCCGTCGGCATCTGCGACCACGGCGCCGACGCGTTTGAGTTCTTTGATCATCATCGTGACCGGAATGTCGTCGGCACCGTGTACCCGCACGACGGTGTCGATCAGTGTGCTGATCGCGGGAAATGCCCCGCGCAGATACGCGTGGTGCGTTGCCTCGATGTGCTCGACTATTTGCGTCAGCGTCAGGCCATCGAGTTCGCTGACATCGATGTCCACGGGGGCTTCGGCTGGCTGCGCCCGCGCGAGGGTATTGAGCAAAATGAGCGGATTCAGACCGAAATCCCAGCACAGCTCGCCGATCGTCACCTCCGCATCGGCACCCTCGCGAAAGATGCCGGTCGATGTCAGTGCCGCCAGCATGACGGGGCTGGCGGCCTGCAACTCGGCGACCCGGGTTTCCGAACTCAATGCAATCATTTTTCCTCCTGGCCGCCGGCGCGGCGCCTACTGTTATCAGCTCACGGGCCGGATCAGGATGTAGCAGGTTGCGCTGGCCCGCCATACGCGTTTATACCCAGCCACCCCCGGGAATGCCGCAGGCCGGAGACTTCCGGCGCATGCGCCGTCACTGACGGTGGTTATTTCGGTGCCGGGTTCATGCCGGGGTGGCGAGTGATCCGGCGGTGCCGGCGGGTGCCGGGGCTCCACTGCGCACGGCCCGCATGATCGGGCCGCCGCCGAGGCATTCGTCGCGTGCGTAGAACACGGCGTACTGACCAGGCGTCACGGCCCACTGCGGTGAGTCGAAGCGGACGTTCAGGCTGTCATCAGCCAGGCGGTGGACCGTGCAGTCGATATCGGCCTGTCGGTAGCGCGTTTTGACACAGCAGCGCAGCTCGCCGCCGTCCAGCGCGGCCGGCGGACCGGTGATCCAGTGCACCGGCCCGGCCGTCAGCCCGATCGACCACAGCAGCGGATGCGCGCGGCCCTGGACGACGATCAGGGCATTCCGGGCTGCATCTTTGCCGGCCACGAACCAGGGTTCGTGGGTGCCGCCGGCCCAGCCACCGATGCCGAGTCCCTGGCGCTGGCCCAGCGTGTAGCCGGCGAGGCCTTCGTGCGTGCCGACGACCTGGCCCGCGGGCGTCATGGCATCGCCCGGCTGGCCGGGAATGAACCGAGCCAGAAATTCGCGGAACGGGCGCTCGCCGATGAAGCAGATGCCGGTGCTGTCGGGTTTGTCGTAGACGGCAAGGCCGGCCTGGTTGGCGATCCGCCGGACCTCGGCCTTGACCCGATCGCCAAGCGGGAAGCGGGTCCGGGCCAGTGCCTCGCGCGATACCTGGTGCAGAAAGTAACTCTGGTCCTTGCCGGGGTCGACGCCTTTTAACAGGCAGCCGTCCGCACGAATGCGTGCATAGTGTCCGGTCGCGAGTAACCCGCCGCCCAGCCGCTGCGCATATTCGAGCATGACGCCGAACTTGATCTCGCGGTTGCATAACACGTCCGGGTTTGGCGTGCGGCCGGCTGCGTATTCGCGCAGGAAATCGGCGAACACCCGGTCACGATATTCGCGGGTGAAGTTCACCGGGTGCAGCGGGATGCCGAGGTCGGTACAGATTTGCCGGGCGTCGCGCAGATCCTGCGCGGCTGTGCAGTAGCCGTCGTCGTCTTCCCAGTTGGTCATGTGCAGACCTTCGACGCGATAACCCTCGCGCAGCAGCAGCCACGCCGCCACCGCGGAATCGACGCCACCGGATATTGCGCAAATGACCGTGGTGTCGTGGTTCGACTTGTCGGGGCCGTCCGTCATGCCGGCAATTATCGTCGCAACCACAGCCGATACCAAGCCCGGCCATTACCGCCAGCGGCCACTCGACTGACAGTTCCGAACCCGGCGGGGAGCGATGTCGCTCAGATGCGCAACTCGCGCAATTCCTGCTCGACCTGTGACATGTCCCAGATCTCGTCGAACAGCTTGAGATAGCGAGCCGCGACCGCGGGCTCATAGGTATCGGCGATGCCTTCCCAGCGACGGGCATCGACGCGATAGAGCAGCGCCGTCTTGTCGGCGATCAGGAACGCCTCGCGATGATCGCGGAAGTCCTCGTGGACATTCCGGAATTCGATATAGGTATTCAGGCGTCGCCCGAGGGTCACGAAACGATGGCCGTTGCGGACCAGACGATGCGGTTCGGAAATCAGGACGCGGATGCGCGCATAACGCTTGGCGAGCACCAGCCGTTTGGCCACGTCCAGGAATTGATCCTGATCGTAGATACCCTCTTCCAGATCCGGGGTAAAGATGGAAATCCAGCGGTTCGCCGTGCCGGCGACCTTGCAGACGGCGTCCAGTGTGTCCTTCCGGGTAGACAGGACCCATCTCTGGCCTTGTGTGCGGGGTTCTTCCATCGACGAGGCGGCCTTCCAACCGATCGTTTTCGTTGTCAGCACGTCGTTCGGCTCGGCTTCGGAACGGGTGCATCGGTCTGGAGATTTTACGGTGCTGCGCCGGGCTCCGGTGCGCACTGCGTCACGTTCCCGCTACCGTCATGGCAGCAGGCTCAGGCGCCCGGATCATCGTTCGGATGCCGGGGCCGGCCGGGTTTTGCGGCCCGCTGCGCCAGCTCGGCGGCCAGCCCGATGTAGGTCGCCGGCGTCAGCGCGGCCAGCCGGGCACGGGCGTCTGCCGGGATATTCAGCCCGTTGATGAACTCGATCATTGCCGCTTGGGTGATTTTCTCGCCGCAGGTTAATTCTTTTAACTGCTCGTAGGCATCCTGGGCGCCGTAGCGACGCATGACGGTCTGCACCGCCTCGCCGAGCACTTCGACGTTGCGGGCCAGGTCGGCATTCATCCGCTCGGCATCGGGCTGCAGCTTGTCGAGGCCCTTCTGCAGAGAATCGCAGGCCAGCAGGCCGTGACCGATGCCGACGCCGAGATTACGCAGGACCGTCGAGTCGGTCAGATCGCGCTGCCAGCGCGAGACCGGCAGCTTTTCAGAGAAATGCCGGAGCAGGGCGTTGGCGATGCCAAGATTGCCCTCGGCGTTCTCGAAATCGATCGGGTTGACCTTGTGCGGCATCGTCGAGGAGCCGACCTCGCTCGCGATGCGGCGCTGGCGGAAGTAACCGATCGAGATATAACTCCACAGGTCCCGGCACAGGTCCAGCAGAATCGTGTTGATCCGCGCCAGCGCGTCGCAGTATTCGGCGATCCAGTCGTGCGGCTCGATCTGTGTCGTGTACTCGCTCCAGACGAGGCCGAGCGATTCGATGAATGCGCGGCTGAGCGCGGGCCAGTCGACCTCGGGGTAGGCGACGACATGCGCATTGAAGTTGCCGACGGCGCCGTTGATCTTGGCCAGCGGCGACACGGCGTTGAGCTGGGCTAACTGACGCTCGAGCCGCGCGATGACATTGGCGAGTTCTTTGCCGAGGGTCGTCGGGCTCGCGCTCTGGCCATGGGTACGCGACAGCATGGGCTGATTGGCCTCGGCGCCGGCCAGCGAACGCAGGCGTTCGATGATCCGGCGCAGCGCCGGGCGAATGAACTGATCGCGACCGTCGCGCAGCATCAGCGCATAGGCGATGTTGTTGATGTCCTCGGACGTGCAGGCGAAGTGGACGAACGGGCGAATCCGGTTCAGGTCGGCGTCACCGTCGAGCCGGTCCGCGATCAGATACTCGACGGCCTTGACATCGTGATGGGTGGTCGCCTCGATCTCCTTGACCTGGCGGGCCTCGCGTTGCCCGAATTCGTCGGTGAGCTTGTTCAGGTAGTCATTGACGACCGGCGACAGCGGCCCGAAATCATCGATCTCCGGCCGATCGGCCAGAAACTGCACCCAGCGCACCTCGGTGAACGTGCGCAGGCGAATCAGGCCGTATTCGCTGAACAGTTTACGGAAGGGATCGCAGGTGCGGGCATAGCGCCCGTCGAGGGGCGATATTGCGGTCAGGGAGCTTGCATCCATAGATTCGCTACCGGCCGAAAAAATCAAGCCGTCCCGGTAATCCGTCAGCTGCGGGAAGCGCATTATAAGTCAATGTGGGTAAGTTATTCGCCGCGCAGGACGGACTCGGGCTAAAATGCGCGGTTCAGCCAATCACCTGATTCCAGGAGCGACGGGATGTCAGACGGATTTCGCGTCGAGCGCGACAGCATGGGCGAATTGCAGGTCCCCGAGGACGCATTGTGGGGTGCCCAGACGCAACGCGCAGTACAGAATTTTCCGATCTCGGGGCTGGCGATGCCGCGTGCGTTCATTCGCGCGCTGGGGCTGATCAAGTGGGCGGCGGCCGGCGCCAACAGCGAACTTGGCCTCATGAAGCCCGGCCCGGCCGGCGCGATCCAGACGGCAGCGCGGGAAGTTGCTGAGGGCCGGCAGGACGCGCAGTTTCCAATCGACGTTTTCCAGACCGGTTCGGGCACCAGTTCCAACATGAACGCCAACGAAGTCATCGCGCGCCTCGCGACCGATATTCTGGGGTCGCCGGTGCACCCGAACGACGACGTCAACATGGGTCAGAGCAGCAACGATGTGATCCCGACCGCGGTTCACGTCAGCGCGGCGTTGCTGATCACAGAAGCCCTGCTGCCGGCTCTGCGGCACCTGCACGCGACCATCGAGAAGCGGGCCGCCGCGACCGCGCACATCATCAAGACCGGCCGCACGCACCTGATGGATGCGATGCCCGTCAGCCTCGGCCAGGAACTCGGCGGCTGGGCCAGCCAGATTCGGCATGCGATCCAGCGTCTGGAGGATTCGATGCCGCGCCTGTGCGGACTTGCGCAGGGGGGCACAGCGGTCGGCACCGGCATCAATGCGCACCCGAAGTTTGGCGCGAAGGTCGCGGTGCTGCTGACGGAAACCACCGGCGTGACGTTCGCGCCTGCCGACAACCTGTTCGCGGCGCTCGCTACGCAGGATACGGCGGTCGAAGTCTCGGGCCACCTGAAGACGCTGGCCGTGGCGTTGATGAAAATTGCCAACGATCTGCGCTGGATGAACAGCGGTCCGTTGGCCGGTCTGGCTGAAATTGCGTTGCCGGCTTTGCAGCCGGGCAGCAGCATCATGCCCGGCAAGATCAACCCGGTGATTCCGGAGGCGGTCGCGATGGTTGCCGCGCAAGTCATCGGCAACGATGCCACGATCACGGTGGCCGGGCAGTCCGGTAACTTTCAGCTCAACGTCATGCTGCCGGTCATCGCGTACAACCTGATTCAGAGTATCGAGGTATTGGCCAATGGTTCCCGCCAACTGGCTGACCAGGCAATCGCCGGTTTCACGGTCAACGAGGCCAATTTGTCGGCGGCGCTGGATCGCAACCCGATCCTGGTGACCGCAATGAACTCCGTCATCGGCTACGACCAGGGCGCCGCGATCGCCAAAAAAGCCTATGCCGACGGTCGTCCGGTCAAAGAGGTGGCCAGGGAGATGACCGACCTGACGGACGCGGAGCTCGAGCGTCTGCTCGACCCGGCTGAGTTGATCAAAGGCGGCATCAAGACCTGAACGCGGTCGGTGCCGGCGACGTGGAACAGAAAATCGAACGTCGCCTGGCCGCCACCGCAGCCCCGGCGGATCCGATTGCAGCGGCGCTGGCCCGGCTGCCGGCGGGTGTCGCTGATGCCTGGTTTCGCAAGCCGCTGATTCCGGCTGCCGTGCTGCTGCCGCTGGTACGGCATGGCGATACGCTGTCCATCTTGCTGACCATGCGCACCGATCACCTGAAAGATCACCCCGGACAGATCAGCCTGCCGGGCGGGCGCGTCGAGCCGGGCGATGTCGGGGCGGCCGGCACGGCGCTGCGCGAGGTCCATGAGGAGATCGGCATCGCGCCGGAACAGGTGCGTGTGCTCGGCTACCTCGAGCCGCTGGCCGTGGTCACGGGTTTCGCCGTGACCCCGGTGGTGGGATGGGTCGCGGCCGGTTTTGAGCTGCGGCTCGATGCCTTCGAGGTTGCCGAGGTCTTCGAGGTGCCGTTGGCGTTCCTTATCGATGAGCAAAACCTCACGCGCACGGTGCGCACGGTGCGCGGCATCGAGGCGCGTTTATATGAGTATGCTTTCGAGGAACGCAGGATCTGGGGCGCTACAGCCCAGATGCTGAAGCAGTTCATCGATTTGATACGGTAAAAAAAGAATAAAAACATAGTAATATGAGCTCTATAGAGAAATTACTTGAAATCATGGCGCGGCTGCGTGACCCGCAGCGGGGCTGCCCGTGGGATCTCGAACAGGATTTCGGCACGATCGCGCCGTACACGATCGAGGAGGCCTACGAGGTGGCCGACGCGATCGATCGCGCCAACCTCGGCGACTTGCGCGATGAACTCGGCGACCTGTTGTTGCAAGTCGTCTTTCACGCACAGATGGCCGACGAACTGGGTGAATTCGACTTCGGCGACGTCGTCGAGGCAATTTCCGGCAAGCTGGTTCGGCGTCACCCGCACGTGTTCGGCGCGGCGACGATCGGCGATGCCGAGGCGCAGACGCAAGCCTGGGAAGCACACAAGCGACGGGAGCGGGCCGAGTCAGGGCCGGATCGGGCGACCGTGCTGGCCGGCGTCAGCGCGGCGCAGCCGGCGTTGCTGCGGGCCGCGAAGCTCGGCAAACGTGCCGCGGGCGTCGGTTTCGACGGGCCGGACGCCCAGGGGCCATTGGCCAAGATCGGCGAGGAACTCGACGAGGTGGCCGCGGCCTGCCGGGCCGGCGATGCAGCCGCGGTAGCCGAGGAGATCGGTGACCTGTTGTTTGCGGTTGCGCAGTACGCGCGGCGCCTTGGGGTCGACCCGGAAGAGGCGCTGCGTCGGGGCAACGCGAAGTTCACCACGCGCTTCGGTCGGCTCGAGCAGAGGCTGATCGCGGACGGGCTGGAATGGGATGCCGTGTCGCTGGACGAACTGGAAACGCGCTGGCAGGCCGTCAAGCGTCAGGGTCAGGGTCAGGGTCAGGGTCAGGGTCAGGGTCAGGGTCAGGGGTCTGCGTAGCCTTGCCGGCGATGGTTTTGGCCGCTGCCATGAACGGTTCGATCAGGTCGAGCGGCAGCGGGAAAATAATCGTGTTCGTGCTTTCGTTGGCCACCTCGGTCAGGGTCTGCAGGTAGCGCAGCTGTAAGGCCTGACGCTGCGAACCGAGCGTCTTTGCGGCTTCTGCCAGCATCGCCGAGGCCTGTCGTTCGCCCCGGGCGTGGATCACCTTGGCGCGTCGCGCGCGCTCGGCCTCAGCCTGCGCGGCAATCGCCCGAATCATGCTCTCGTTGAGGTCGATGTGCTTGATCTCGACGTTGGCAATCTTGACGCCCCAAGCGTCGGTGTGTTGATCGAGGATAACCTGGATATCGCTGTTCAGCTTGTCGCGTTCCGACAGCATCTCGTCGAGCTCGTGCTGACCGAGCACGGACCGCAGCGTCGTCTGCGCGAGCTGACTGGTTGCCTCGAACACCTGCGCGACCTGGATGATGGCCTTTTCCGGATCGACGATGCGGAAATAGACGACCGCATTGACCTTGACCGACACATTGTCTTTGGAGATGACATCCTGGCTCGGTACGTCCATGACGATGACGCGCAGATCGACGCGAACCATTTTCTGGACGAACGGGACGACAATGATGATGCCGGGGCCCTTGACTCTCTGGAATCGGCCGAGCAAAAAAATCACGCCGCGCTCGTATTCGTTCAGTATCTTGAAGACCGAGAACAGGGCCAACGCGAACAGTCCGATTGCAATCAGTGTGCCGAGCATTATCGTCTCCACGGAGAATTACAGACCCGTTACCGCTTGTTCGACCGGCGCGACATCAAGCACCAGCCCGTCGATTTTCCTGATCGTCAGTTTATCGCCCTTGTGCACAGCGGCGTCGCTGCGTGCGCTCCAGCGCTCGCCATGGACGAACACGGTGCCGTTGCGTTCGAAATCCTCGAGTGCTTCGGCGATCTCGCCGAGCATGCCCTCTTTGCCGCTGACCGGGGGTCGTCGCCGCACGCGCATCAGCGCGTAAATCATCGCGAGCAGCAACGAGCTTGCGACCAGCGCGACACCGAAGATCAGCGGCCGCGCGATCTGCATGCCCGGAATATCGCTGTCCAGCAGGATGATCGAGCCGAACACGAAGGCGACGATGCCACCGAGCCCGAGTGCGCCGAAACTGGGCATGAACGCTTCGCCGACGATCAGCATGACGCCGAGCAGAATCAGCGCGAGGCCGGCGAAGTTCACCGGCAGCACCTGGAAGGCGAACAGCGCCAGCAGCAGGCAGATGGAGCCGACTACGCCCGGCACGATCGCACCCGGGTTATAGCCTTCGAACATCAAACCATAGATGCCAGCCAGCATCAGCATATAGGCGATGTTCGGGTCGGTAATCGTCGCCAGCAGCCGGGTGCGCCAGTCCGCTTCGAAGGTTTCGATCACCAAGCCGTCGGTCTCGAGTACGTGGTCGGCGTTACGAACTTTCACGGTGCGCCCGTTGATGGCGATCAGCAGTTCTTTGATCGACGGCGCGATGACGTCGATGACATTCTGTTCGAGCGCATCCTCGGCGCTCAGGCTCGCGGCTTCGCGCACGGCTTTCTCGGCCCAGTCGGCATTGCGATCGCGCAGTTCGGCGAGCCCGCGGATGTAGGCGACGGCATCGTTGACGACTTTGCGCTCCATCGCCGTGCCGGTCAGCGCAGGCTTGGCATCACCGCCGGCCGAATCTGCATTGTCATCCGCGTTGCCGGTGTCACTGTCATCGGCATCCCGGAGCGGGTTGAACGGCGACGACGGGGCATCGCCGCCGCCGATCTGCACCGGCGTTGCGGCGCCGAGGTTGGTGGCGGGCGCCATGGCCGCGATGTGGCTGGCATACAGCAGGTAGGTGCCGGCGCTGGCGGCACGCGAGCCGCTCGGCGAGACATAGGTGACCACCGGGATGTCGGAACTCAGGATGGCCTTGATCATGTCCCGCATCGCGGAATCGAGGCCGCCCGGGGTATCCATCTCGATCAGCACCAGCGACGCGCCGATCTCTTCGGCATAGGCGAGACCCTTGATCAGGTGCGCGCTGGTCGCCGGGCCGATCGCTCCTTTGATCTCCACCCGTACGCCGCCGGCCGTTGGCGCCTGATCGGATTCGGCCGGCGCATCCGACGCTGCCGGCGCCAGGCCGGCGCTAAAAACCAGCAGACAGAGCAGCAGGCGAAACCGGCGAGACATGGAGCGTTAATCCTTGCGGTAGCGGTAGCCACTATCATAACAGGCCGGGATGGTTCGCCGAGTGGCGCAACGGAGCCCGACCCGTGGCCGGCCGCACGGCCGATTCGCGCCCAAACCTGCCATAATCGGCACCCGAACGGCTCCGGCAGATTAAGGAAAGCGGTCATGCGTAGTACCACCCGGCCAGGGATCCCGATGCCTGGCGTCGTGGTGCCCGGATTTCAAATCGAATCCGTGCCGATGGCGGATGCCGGGCTGTGAATACCGCCGCACAGGCCGTGGGCTGGGCGCCGGACAGCTGGCAGACGAAGCAGGCCATCCAGCAACCCCACTACAAGGATCAGGCGGCCGTCGACGTGGCCGTGGCGCGCCTCGCAGCGCTGCCCCCGATGGTGACCAGTTGGGAAATCGAAGCGCTGCGCGAACACATCACGGCCGCGCAAAAGGGCGAGGCATTCGTCCTGCAGGGCGGGGATTGCGCCGAAAACTTTGAAGAGTGTACGTCCGAAAATATTGTCCGCAAGCTGAAGATTCTGCTGCAGATGAGCCTCGTGCTGACGGCCGGGCTGAAGCGGCCGGTGGTGCGCATCGGGCGCATGGCGGGGCAGTACGCGAAGCCGCGTTCCGCCGACACGGAAATTCGCGACGGGGTCGAGTTGCCGAGCTACCGTGGCGACCTGATCAACGGTCTGGCCTTTGACGCCGCTACGCGCGAGCCGGACCCGGACCGACTGCTGCGTGGCTATGAACGCGCATCGATGACTCTGAACTTCATCCGCTCGCTGATCGATGGTGGTTTCGCCGACCTGCATCACCCGGAGAACTGGGATCTCGATTTCGTCGGCCACTCGGCGTCGGCGGATCAATATCACCGCATCGTCGAGCGTATCGCCGACTCACTGGATTTTTTCGAGTCGATCACCGGTACACCGATTGCCCAGGCGCGGCGCGTCGAGTTCTATACCTCGCACGAGGGTCTGCACCTGTTGTACGAGCAGGCGCAAACGCGCTTCCTCGAGCATCGCCAAGCCTGGTATAACCTGACGACGCATTACCCGTGGATCGGCATGCGCACGGCCGCACCCGATGGTGCCCACGTCGAGTACTTCCGCGGTATCTGTAACCCGATCGCCGTCAAGGTCGGAACGGCGCTGTCGATCGGGGAGCTGACCCGCCTGATCGAGACCCTGAACCCGGACAAGGAGTGGGGTCGGCTGACCCTGATTCATCGTTTCGGTGCGGGTTCGCTCGAAGCCCAATTGCCGCCGATCGTCGCGGCCGTGCAGAAACTCGACACCCCGGTGCTGTGGGTGTGTGACCCGATGCACGGCAACACCGAGTCGACGGCCGACGGCTACAAGACGCGGCGTTTCTCCAACATCCTTGCTGAGCTCGAAGCCGCGTTCCGGGTGCACGAGTCGCTCGGTTCGAAACTCGGCGGCGTGCATCTGGAACTGACCGGCGACCATGTGACCGAATGCATCGGCGGCGCGCGCGGCTTGACCGAGAAAGATCTGAAAAACGCCTACCGCACGCAGGTCGACCCACGGCTCAACTACGAGCAAGCCATGGAAATCGCGTTAAACATCGCGAACCATCATGCCAATTAGCCGGCGCCGGGAAAGATCGGGGTCAGACCGACTGCCCGGGCGGGAAGCCCTGCCTGTAGGAGCGGCTTTAGCCGCGAAAAAGCATCGAATCGCGGCTAAAGCCGCTCCCACACACAGAGCTCCCAGACACAGAGCCCACACACACAGAGCCCCTACACACAGCGCCTCCACACACAGCGCTCCCACAGAAGTGATTCCCGGGAGTCGTGTCTGCCCATGCGCGCGGCAGCGGGACCGCAATGGCCTGGCGCCGATTTTTTCGTCGTGAGCATCGACGGGCTGCAGTTCGATGCGAACTGTCGGCGTTGCACGCGGCTGGCAGGCTTCCTCGACACCGTGCGCAGCCAGCACCCGGAGTATTTTTCGCGGCCCGTGCCCGCGTTCGGGCCCGCGGACGCGCGCTTGCTGATCGTCGGTCTGGCGCCCGGGCTGCATGGCGCTAATGCAACCGGGCGGCCGTTCACCGGCGACTACGCCGGCATACTCTTATATAAGACGTTGCACGAATTCGGTTTCGCGACGCGGCCGGTCAGCGAGGCGGCCGATGACGGGCTCGAGCTCATCGACTGCCGGATCACCAACGCCGTGCGCTGCCTGCCGCCGCAGAACAAGCCGGTCACTGACGAAATCGACGAGTGCAATACCTACCTGGCGTACGAGCTCGCGTGTCTGCCGAAGCATGGCGTCGTGCTGGCGCTGGGCACGATCGCGCATCGCGCGATACTGAAGGCGCGTGGTGTGCGCCTGTCGAAGTACCCGTTTGCTCATGCGGCACACCACCGCTTTGACGACGGCCGCGTGCTGATCGATTCCTACCATTGCAGCCGCTACAACACGCAGACGCGTCGCCTGACCACCGACATGTTCCGCGCCGTGTTCCGCGCGGTGCGCCTGGCGCTGGAGCGTGACGCCAGCTGAGCGGAACCGCGCGATGATGAGCGATACCTTCGATGCCCGGCAATTCCTCGCGACGCTGAGCCACCGGCCCGGCTGTTACTGCATGCTCGATGCAGACGGGGCCGTGATCTATGTCGGCAAGGCACGCGACCTGAAGAGACGCGTTGCGACGTATTTCGGCAGCAAGGCGCATCATCCGAAGACCCAGGCGCTGATGAACCGCATGGCGCGGGTCGAGGTCACGGTAACCGGCACCGAACGCGAAGCGCTGCTGCTCGAGTACAACCTGATCAAGGAGCACCAGCCGCGCTTCAATGTCCTGCTCCGCGATGACAAAAGCTATCCGTATATTCACGTGACGACGGAGCAGGCGTTCCCGCGCTTCGAGTTTCATCGCGGCGCGCGTCGGCCCGGTTCGCATTACCTCGGGCCATACCCGTCGGCGGGTGCCGTGCGCCAGACGCTCGGTCAGTTGCAAAAGCTGTTTCGCGTCCGCCAGTGCCGGGATTCCTACTTTGCGAATCGCAGCCGGCCGTGTCTGCAATACCAGATCCGGCGATGCACGGCGCCGTGCGTCGGCTTCGTCAGCGAGGATGATTATGCCCACGATGTGGCGAATGCACTGCGCTTTCTGTCCGGCAAAAACGATGCGGTGGTCTCGAACCTTCAGGACCGCATGGACCAGGCGGCCGAGGCGCTGGACTACGAGGGCGCCGCCCAATATCGCGACCAGATCGCGACCATCAAGGAGCTGCAGTCGCGTCAGTTCGTCTCGGGCAGCCGGACTCGGGATGCCGATGTGCTGGCCGTCTGCGCGGAGCACGGTACGCATTGTGTCGGCGTATTGATGATCCGCGGCGGGCGCATGCTCGGCAGCCGCAGCTTCTTCCCGCGCACCTCGGTGCACACCGAGTCGGGCGAGGTGCTGTCGGCGTTCATCCTGCAACACTATTTCGTGCATGCACCGCCGCGGGAAATCATCGTCAACACCGACATCGAGGAGCGAGAATTGCTCGAGGTCGTGCTGGCCGACCGGGTCGGCCACAAGGTCGCCATCCGGCTGCGCGTGCGTGGCGATCGTCGCCGCTGGCTCGACATGGCCGCAACCAATGCCGGGCAGGCCCTGCAGACGCGTCGCGCGGCCGGCGCGAGTCTCACCGCGCAGCTCGCCGCGCTGACCGAGTTGCTCGGCCTCGATACGCCGCCGGAGCGCATCGAATGTTTTGATATCAGCCATACCGCGGGCGACCAGACCGTCGCGTCCTGCGTCGTGTTCGGTCGCGAGGGGGCAATGAAGGCGCATTACCGGCGCTTCAATATCAGGGACGTCGAGCCGGGCGACGACTATGCGGCCATGGAGCAGGCAGTGCGGCGTCGCTATTCGCGGCTGAAGAAGGGTGCGGCACCGCTGCCCGGGCTGGTCATGATCGACGGGGCCCGCGGTCAGCTCGGCCGCGCGCGCGAGGTATTCGCGGATCTCGGCATCGACGATGTTCAGCTGATTGGAGTCGCCAAAGGGCAGGGGCGCAAGCCAGGCCGCGAGAAGATCTACCTGCCCGAACTCGAAGATCCGATTACGCTGCCCGGCGACTCGGCCGCGTTGCACCTGATCCAGCACATTCGCGACGAGGCGCATCGTTTTGCCATCACAGCGCATCGTCAGCGGCGCGGCAAGGCGAAGCGGGTGTCGATGCTCGAATCGATACCCGGACTCGGTCCGGCCCGGCGCAGGGCATTGCTGCGTCAGTTCGGCGGCTTGCAGGGCGTGCGCAAGGCCGGGCTCGACGATCTGGCGAACGTCCACGGCATCAGTCGCGTGCTGGCCCGGCGCATCTATGAGCAGGTACACGGTGGGTGAATTGTTACTCGACCGGTCGCAAGGCACGCTACAATGCGGGCGCCGACGACGCGTGATTCGGGGAACTATTCCGGCACAGGGCATGCTAAAAAATAATCTCGCCACCATCCTCACGTGGTTTCGTATCGCCGCGATCCCGTTGATCTGCCTCGTGTTCTATCTGCCGCCGTCGCGCTTGATGCATCCGCTGGCATGCGTCATTTTCGCCATTGCTGCCATCACCGATGCACTGGATGGCTACGTGGCGCGGCGCTATAACCAGCAGTCCGCATTCGGCGCTTTCCTGGACCCGGTCGCCGACAAGCTCATCGTCACGACGACGCTGGTGGTCATCGTCCAGGCCGACCCGCGGGTCCTGGTGGCCGCGATCGCCGTCATCATCATCGGCCGGGAGTTGACGATTTCCGCGCTGCGGGAGTGGATGGCGGAAGTCGGGGCCAGCAATCTCGTGGCGGTATCGGGGCTCGGCAAGATCAAGACGATCATGCAGATGGTCGGTCTCGGCATGATGTTATGGACCTATCCGGTCTTCGGGATTCCGATTTACACGATTGGCCTGACTCTGCTGATCATCGCGGCCGGCCTGACCCTGTGGTCCATGTTCGTGTATATCCAGGCCGCCTGGCCGGCATTGATGCAATCCGACACGGATTCTTGACAGTCGGCCGGCAGACCGTATCATTCGCGTCCGGGCCGGCATTTTCGGCCTTCGCCAAGACATCATGCGGGCATAGCTCAGTTGGTAGAGCGCAACCTTGCCAAGGTTGAGGTCGCCAGTTCGAACCTGGTTGCCCGCTCCAGTTCACCCCGGTGTCAGGCGTTTTCGGGTCGCGGATTTGCATCGTCAGGGTG
>Ga0114950_10001315_pt1 | contig 18526 bp, 14 predicted proteins | sample N075metaG_FD_83503 | JGI IMG/M metagenome (GOLD analysis project Ga0114950, IMG submission 83503) | Deep subsurface microbial communities from Kermadec Trench to uncover new lineages of life (NeLLi) - N075 metaG | ecosystem: Environmental > Aquatic > Marine > Ocean trench > Sediment | place... | reverse complement strand
GTATTAACAGGATAATCCCCAGCGCGCGTCCCAGTGCTGTATGCCAGTGCGATTGGCAGCTCATTGCTCCACCATAATTTGATTTGGCTATTGACCCATGCTGTGATTGAGAACGGATTTGCCCTAATTCAGTCCTCTAATGATAGCATCCTCTGGTCTGCTTCGAAAAAAAGTGCATACTTGGCGTCACATTACGTCATCCGGACCTTGACCAGATAGGGTTTGCCAAAATGTCTGCTGTTGACTGAAAACAAAACTTCAGCTCAGGTATAAATTGTGCTTTCAGGTGGAAACGTCCAAGGACTGCTGTGGGTCGATGGCGGAAGTCCAGCACCAGCCTAGCCCAATGGCGGCTATCAGCAGGTCTCCAGCCGCTGAAATCAAATATTTTTCATTTTCCAGATATGAGTGATTGCTTCTGTCAGTAGCGGACACTGGTAGGTACTGAAAATCCGGTATTTAGACTACCGCTTGCGGCCACAAGCCGTCGTTCAGGATCGTCGTGGAGGGATTGGGCGACCGGTTGAAACCGCAGCCATAAGCAGACATTCGTGGGTGCCACCTCAATCAACGTCGCGTGTGAGACTTACGAGCTTGTCTAACGGGTCGATATCGTTTCGTCCAATGGTTTTCGCCACATCTGACACCTGTTGGCTTATCCATTCCTGTTCCTTTCTCCCCTCTTTGGTCGGATATAACCTCCGAATGCGGCGATCTTGACTGTCAATTACCTCAGTAAGGTGCCCGACCTCAAGCTGCCTGGATACGTACCGCGAGACGCTTGACTTCGCTAGTCCTGTAATTGAAGCGAGTTCGGATACGGTTGGATGACGATCACCCCGATCCAGAATCACAATCGTCATCACAACCAATACTTCGCCAGTGAGTCCGCTGCCGTATCGATGTACTGTTAATTGCAAGAATTTCCACAGCGCGGCGAATAATTCATCGTCCTGGATTTCCATCACAACCTCGCTTTTTCGCGCCTTTCACCTTTCGGAGGGTTTGGCTTTATCGTTTCAATCAAATCTACACTAATTTTTAATCTTGGTACAACACCAAAATGAGCGAGACGGGCAGCGCCACGTCCGATCAGAAGCTCGCACAAGGCTCGGTACAGGTCTTTGGTGAGCGTCTGCCTTGGGGTCGAACCCGGAAATTGGGTGTAAACGTAGCCTAAGGGCTGCTATAAGCAGGTTTCCAGCCGAAACTAGCAGCGTGCCAGAAAACTCAGGTCACACCCCGCGTCTTCTTGTCTTCCAGCGCCTTGCGGTTAAATTCCTCGAACTCCGGCGATACGTTCATCTCATACAACTTGTGCATGAATAACACCGGCGTCATCGGCCCCTCGCAATAGGCGACGAAGCGCCAGCCGGCCGGCTTCTTGCGGAACACGCACATCACCCGCGCATCGCCGCCGGTGGCCTTCATCGGCCCGCGCAGCTTCATGTCGTGGCGGACCCAGCAGGCGCACATCGCGACATCGGGCGCGATCTGTTTTACGCGAAAATCGCGGTACTTCATCATGATCGACTCGAGCGCACTCTTGCCGGGGGCCGGTTCCCAGTACCGCTCGACGGCCTCCCAGCCGAACTTCCAGTCATCCTGCTCCTCGGCCAGGTAAAACGGGTCGGCATCTTCATCGTCCCAGAATTCCTTGAGGCGTACGAGCTGTTGGGAATTCCAGACCGCCTCATAGTCGTGAAAGAGTTGTTCGATTTCCTGCTGCAGGTCTGCCATATCCTTGTTTCCCGTTCTCTGTAGATCGATTACCGCTAGAATATAGTCTACTTCGATGCGAGGGGATGGAGTTCATGATTCTTGGTTTTCACCACGCCGCGATCTCGACGCCGGATCTGGACCGCTGCCTGAACTTCTACAAGAATGTTATCGGCTGCGAGGAAGCCTGGTCGTTCGAATGGCCCATCGGCACACCCGAGGCGGATGCAATGACCGGCCTGACCGGTTCCGCGGCACGCGCGGTCATGCTCAAGCTGGGCGACAGCTTTCTCGAGGTGTTCGAGTTCAGCTCGCCGCAGCCCGCGGTGCTCGACCCCGCGCGCCCGGTCTGCGACCACGGCATCACGCATGTCTGCCTGCAGGTTGAAAACCTGCACGACGAATATGCGCGCATGCGGGCCGCCGGCATGAAGTTTCACAGCGAGCCGCTGAGCCAGGACTCCGGCTACGTCGTTTACGGGCGCGACCCGGACGGTAACGTCGTCGAGCTGATCGAATTTACGGAGATCGCCGATGCGTAACAAAGGATCGATACGCGGCGAACTCGTCCTCCTGCTGGCCCTGATGGCGGCCCTGATGCTGCCCGCCGGGACCGGCTGGACGGCCGAGGTCAGCAGCGTCGAGTTCGGACACATGTTCGTGCTGAAACTCAACGGCGCGATCGAGCCCGGCGACCTCGAAGCATTGACCGGCCAGCTGCAAGCACACGGGCAACCGCCCGATGCGTTGCAGATCGAATCGTCGGGCGGCGACCCCGCAACCGCCATGGCGATCGGCCGCTTCGCGCGCGAGTCGTTGCTATCGGTCACGGCGGGCCGGGTCTGCGAGGGGTCCTGCCTGCTCGCATGGCTCGGCGGCGTGCGGCGCGAAGTCGTCGAGCCGATCGACGCGGCCGGCGCGCTGACCGACAGCCCGGAACTGCGGGCCTACCTCGCGGAGATGGAAGTCCCCGCTGCCGGCATCGAGGTACTGCTCGCACCACGGGGCGAAGCCCTGCTCCCGACCCGGGCCATCGAACTGTTCGGGCAGGACTCGCCGAGCTACACCGCCTGGCTCGCCGAACAATGCGATCAGCTCGATGAGGAGGAACACCGTGACTGGGAAAATATTCGCGCGCTGCAGGCAATGGAAACTTCGATGAGCAGCATGGGCATGGGCGGCAGCAATGCGATGTATGTCATGGGGCCGGAAGTACAGGCGCAGGCTGCGGCCGCACGCGAACTGCCACCGGAGTATGTCGACGGCCTCCTCGCAAGGAAAACCGGAATCAACCGCTGTCAGCGCGCAGCGATCATGCGCGCACGGAAAGATCGCTGGCAGCCTGCCGGGTAAGGCCTGACTGTGTCAGCGCAGACTCGATCCAAAAGCGACTGTCAGCAATCGTCACTCGCGTGGCCTTCGATCACACATAAAGAGACCCGCTCGAAGCGGGTCCCTGATGTTGATTTTCTGGCAGTGGTTACGCGGATCTACGCCGTCTCCAGCCAAGCAGCCCCAGCGCGGAACCAAACAGCCAGGCGGCGGCCGGAACCGGTACGGTGCTGATCGTGTATTCGGCAGTTCGGTCATTGCCATCGATCGGCAATTCTGCGCTCACCGTGACAAAAACTGAATTGATCGTGCTGAGATTCAGACCCGTAATGTCGACGGAGAACAGACTCGCCAGACTATTGTTCGGTAGCAACTGACTCGTGGAAGTGGCCGTAGTGGCACCGTCAGAAACTGACACCGAAAACGACCAGGAGTTTTCATTGTCGTTGGCCACGTTCAGGGAGAAAGTATCGAATCCGGACCAGTTTAGACCGAGCCCGCTGGCCCCGATGTCGGCCGAATTCACGCCACTGACCGCGAAGCCCCAGACTGTCGTAAAGCCGGCGCCCGCAGGCGACTCGCTGGTCTTGATCGTGGCAGGACTACCGGTCGCGCTGATCTGGGTGAAGCTCTTGATACTGGCAGGGCTGAGCGACACCGCCATCGCACTGGCCTGAAGCGGTGCGACGAACGCCAGCGTCAATGCGGCGATAATGCTGATTTTGTGTATGGATATCCGCTTATCGATACCTGTCCCGGCCGGTGCGTGTGCCGGCAAGGAGTCAGTTTTACTATTTTTCTAAATCAGGACTATCCAAGGGATGTGCGTCATCGGTTGGTCAGTCCAAGAGTGAAAATAGTTAATTCGCCCGTCTATGTAAATTATTATCGTATACGGAACGATACCAGTTCATAGAATCAGTGACTTGGAACACTTTCCTTGTAATTCCGATTATATTTCAGCTCCGGTCCTGCGCAAATCCAGAACCACGGGCACCAGATTAGGTTCAATCCCGGCATGAACTGACCGCAGGGGCTTAACGAAACCGTCCGCGATACTAAGGCAAAACCAGCGGGTCGAGTCCGAACCAAACCACCTAGGGAAGCAACGGCCGATGATCGAGGCCGGTGCCGGCCACCTGGACGTCTTTGATCTTAAACAGCGACTTCCAGTCGCGCGCGATCAGCAAGTCCATGAGTTCGGACGGCTTGCCGGCCTTCTTGTTCTCGATCTCCTGCATGATCGTGATCAGCGACTGGTCGACATCGGGGCCGAACAGATAACGCAGGTAGTCCATCGGCACACGGGGTTCGTCCGAGAACCGGCCTTCCTCGTCGAATGTCGGCGGCAGGATCGGCGGCACGTAGAACACATTCGGCTCGGTGCCGAACTCAGGGTGTAGCGGCAGCGCGACTTTCCATTCGTAAACCAGTTTCCAGATCGGGCCATCCTGGTCCTCAAGAAAGCCGACAAACCGCAACCGCCCGGGACACTGGCGGGCGCAGGCGGGCGCGATGCCTTGCTCAATGCGCGGGAAGCAAAAGATACACTTCTGCGATGTGTTCGTGACGTAGTTGAAATAAACCTTGTCGTAAGGACAGGCCTGGTTGCACAGCCGCGTGCCCTGGCACTTGTCCTGGTCGACGAGCACGATGCCGTCTTCCTCCCGCTTGTAGATCGCACGCACCGGACAGGCCTCGAGGCAGGCCGGCTTCGTGCAATGATTACACAGGCGCGGCAGATAGAAGTGATAGTTGTTCGGGTAGTCTCCGGAACTCGTGTCCTCGTCCCAGTTGGCACCGTAGCCCATCGGCTCTTCCTGCTTGAGGCGCGATGCGGTGCCGTCGAAATAGACGGCTTGGTGGTTCAACGGCTTCTCACCGCCGAAGTCACCGTCCGGGTGCAGCCCGCCAAACTGGAGTTCGCCGTCCTTCCAGCCGGATTGCGCACCCTTGTCTTCCCAGTCACGCGGATAACCCGGACCCGGCTTGGTCTCGACGTTATTCCACAGCATGCTTTCCTGGCCTTCCTCATCGGTCCACAAAGACTTGCATGCCGCCGTACAGGCCTGGCAACCAATGCACTTGTTCAGATCGATAACCATCGAGACTTGCATACCCATATCTAAAACTCCCGCACCTTGTCTTTATACCAGCGACTTACGCTTCGCTGTGTTTCTCGAATTCAACCGTGCAATCATGATACGTCTGGTTCGGCACCTTGTCCGGCGTCGCAAAATGAATCTGGCCGTATCCGCCCACCATGTTCGTCGGCTTGATGAGCCCGGCCGTCGGTATGACCGAGCTGAAGTTCTCGCGGCCCTCGAACATCATCGGATCCCAGCCGTGATACATGAACAACGTTTTCGGCTGCAACGATGAACTCACATGCGCCTGCACGATGAACGAGCCGAATGAGTTAAAAACGCGCACCTTGTCGCCGTCCTGCACGCCACGTTCAGCGGCGTCGTCCGGATTGATGAAAATATCCGGCTCACCGCGCTGCAACGACATCAGCAGCGGGTCGTCCCGGAACATGCTGTGGATACCATGTCGGGCGTGGCCCATCGTCAGTCGTAACCCGTAGCCCTCGATTTTCAGCGGCTCTTTGAACTGCGGCAGGGACTCGCCCTCCTGCTGGAACCAGTCGTGGTCAATATAAAACTGCTGGCGGCCGGTCAGCGTGTCATACGGCTTCTTGTCCTTGACGCTTGCCAGTGTCTGGTAGCTGTAGTTCGAGTTCTTGCCGAACTGCACATCATCCGAATCGTCAGAACGAATGAAACCCTTCTTCTGCAGGTTCGCGTAATCCTTGACCTGCGACATACCGGCTGAATTCGAAATCATGTAATCAACCACGTCGCGCGTGCGCTGGACCGTCTTCGTCGTGCCGTCGCTGAGCACGAGCGTCGTGTAGGTGTCATGGAGCTTCGTGTAGTCCCATTCAACCCGCTGGCCCAATGCGAAACCCTTGATCGGCGCGATGCCACGCGCCCTGGCACGCTCACTGATCTTCCGCGCCAGGATCTCGAGCACTGCCCAGTCGTCCTTCGACTCGCCAAGCGGCGCAACCGCCTGGCTGATCACATGCACGAACGGCGTGCGGCCCTCCATCGTGAAATCTTCGCGCTCGTAGTGATCTGCAACCGGCAAGACGTAGTCGGAATACATGGCCGTGATACTCATATGCGGCGTCATGCTGACGAGCGTATTCAGCCGGTCGAATGCCCCGCTCCGAAAACCGTTCTTGCCGCTGGCGCGCCAGTTTGCCGGGTTATGCCCGGCCATTAACGCCATCTTCCATGGCGTCTTCGTGTAATCGGGAATCCAGCGCTTCTCGACAGCCTCGGCATGATGTTTGGCCACGTGATCCGCAACCTGGTCGCCATACACCTTGCGATTCATCTTCTCGCCGTCGCTGTGCACGTAGTCCCACAGCGAGATGGCCGCAACGTTCAGACGCGGGCCCATGCCATTGAATGCATAGCCCATCAGGCCATCGCCGTTCGGCAACTGGGTGGTCTGGATGCCGCCGCCGGCGCGACCGGTGTTGCCGGTCAACGCACACATCAGCAACCAGGCGCGCAGCAACAGATCACCGTGCAGCCACTTGTTCGCGCGATAGCCGGCGAAAATCATGCCCGGCTTGGCGGTCGCAAACGTATGCGCGACATCGCGGATGACGTCCGGATGAATACCCGTCATCTGCCCGGCAATCGCCGGCGCATAACCCTGAACGTGCTGTCTGATCAGTTCGAAAACCGTCGTCACCTCGACCGGCCCGTTGAGCGTCTCGACCGCCCACGTACCCTGCAGCGCGGGCTTGATAGCGCCGAGCGCCAGCGAATCGCCGTTATCCGGCGGCGGACCCATCCAGGCCGGCGCGCCGCGACCGGTTGCCGGAACCGGCATCAACTCGTTGGTGTTTTCATCCCAGAAGTAAAAGCGACGGTCGCCGCCTTCCCGGCCGTCGATATCAGTCTGACGCAGGAACTTCCGGTTGTCCGTACGGACCAGAAACGGCAAATCGGTTTGTTCGCGGACATAGTCCCACTCGACCTTGCCCTCTTCCAGGATGACCTGCACGATCGACAAAGCCAGAGCCGCGTCCGTGCCGGGTTTGGGATTCAGCCACTTTGACGAGTGCATGGCCGAGGCGTTGAAATCCGGTGTGATCGTGATGACCTCGGTACCGTTGTAACGCGCCTCCCAGAAAAAATGCGCATCCGGAATACGGGTAACCGCGGGGTTGCAGACCCATATCAGGCAGCACTTCGACTTGAAAACCGCCGCCATATTGTCGCCGGGTAATGCAAAACCGAGCACCTGGTATGCGCCGACCGGCAGATCGCCGACCCCGGCAAAAGTCTCGGGTACAACGATGCCGGTCAGGTTCGCGAACCGGAACAGGGAACCGAACGACGCGCGCTTCAGAATGAGGGCCGTGCCCATCGCCAAAGTGATCGATTCGCAACCATGCTCGACAGCATTATCGATGAACTTATCCGCGATCTCGGTCGCGGCCTGGTCCCAGGAGATGCGTTCCCATTTGCCCTCACCGCGCGCACCGACCCGCTTCATCGGGTACAGCACGCGCTGCTTGCCGTACATGTATTTCGCCGCGCGGATGCCTTTCTGGCAGCCACGCGGCCCGTAATCAGGGGTGTCGTCGCCGGACCGGCCGTATTCGCCCTGCTGTTCTTCGCGCCAGACGATGCCGTCCTTGACGTAAATGTTGAACGCGCAGTGCCCGGTGCAATTGATGCCGCGGCTGCCATGCACGACCCTGTCCCAGGTCCACTTCTGCCGCATCAGGTCTTCCCACGCCCCGTACGGCTGATCGGGCACCTCCTGCCCGAGTGCGGCCGGCGCCGCGTAGTTCAGTGACAACGTCGCCGCGAGGCCCCCGGTGCCCCGCAAAAACTGGCGACGGCCGGTATTCAACTGGCTCATCAAGCATTTCCTCCCCATGGACCCATAACTCTAGCAGGCTGTTGAAAGAACGTCAGATCAATCCGGCCTTGATCAGCCGCTCGATGTTCTCTGCCTGCCGACGCCGGAAGACATCGCGGTTCGGCGGCTCGACGACCTCACCCTCGTCGAGCAGAAAATTGGCCCGGTGATGGTCGGCCTGCGCATAGCTGTCGGCGAACAGCCCGTAGGCCTGCCGCGACAGGATATTCGCCATGCCCACACGGCGGCGCGCCCGGCGCAGCGCGCCGATGTCGAGCACAGCGTTCGCGGACATACTCTCACCACCCTGCCCGGCCTCGGCCATAACCTTGCCGTGCATGTCTACGATTTTCGACATCGCACTACAAGTATACGCCGGAATTGGAATATTCTCGATACTCGCCGAGTTCGGCGACACGACGTATGCCATGTTCTCGACCGCGCGGGCGCGCCGGGCGATCTCCTTGATCGTCAGCTGCGGGCTACCCGGCTCGCTGGTCGGGTGGATAATGACCTCGGCGCCGCGCATGACGTGCATGCGCGTGAACTCGGGGTAGAGAATTTCCTCCGATGCGATCATCGCGAGGTTGCCGATCTCGGTCTTCGCGACCGGGAACACGCCATCGAGGCCGTAGATATCGAGATACTTGTCCCATACATCGTGCGGCGTGGGCTCAAAAGCCGAGGTCAGGCGGCGGTAGCGCAATATGACATCGCCGTTCGGACCGATGATGAAACAAACCTGGAAATACAGCTGCGGAAAATTCGGGTCGACCTCGTAAACATTACCGGCAAGGAAGATATCGTTGTCCTGCGCGATTTTGCCCAGCGCCTCGTACTCGGGACCGTCATACGCGAAACAAGCCTTTTCCCGCCACTCGGCCGGTGTCTCCTGCATCGGAAAGCCGGTAACCGCATATTCGGGCAAGGCGACCAGGCGAACCGGTACGCCATAGAACCATTCGCAGAAATTGCTGGCGGTCGTAGCATAGCCCTCGATCGTCTTGATCGACTCCATCATCCTGGCGCGGGCCTCGCTGACATCCGAAATCAGGTTGAGCCCGTAGCAGGAAACCTGCAATGCAACCGCGATGAATTCAGGCCCCACCGGCTCTTGGTCCGTCATGAAGTGATCCCCTCAAATTATGATGTTATTGATCGCCGGGCATCGGCGAACTGACTATAAAGCAGTATAGTAAGGTGTCGTCCCGGCCGCGCAGGGCAACGAACCGGGCCGACCACGTGTCAGCCAGCCACGGCCGGGCTCTGTCGGCGGCAACGAACCTTGGTAGCATGGCAAGCTGCCGCAAATGGGGTGCGGGCCAACCCGCACGACAGGACTCAATCGATGGCCACGAGCAAGAAAAGCGCCAGGAAATGGAGCAAGCCGGGCATGGAACCGACGCTGAACGGCACCGGTTTCATGTTCAGCGTACTCGACGAATTCGCCACGGATTTCATCAAGTTCGCAGGCGAGGGTCCGGACGAAGTACTCGACCTCGGGTGTGCGTTCGGCATTGCCTCGCTCGGCGCACTGGAAGCCGGTGGCCGGGTCACGGCTTGTGACCTCGACCAGGGTCACCTCGACATTCTGACCGGGAAGACGCCGGAGGCGCAGCGCGCCCGCCTGCACACCGTGCAGGGGAAGTTGCCCTACGTCGATCTGCCCGAGGCGTCGTACGGGGCGATCCTGTGCTCACGCGTGTTGCATTTCCTCGACGGATCCGCCATCGATGCGTCGGTGCGCAAGATGTTTTCATGGCTCAAGCCCGGCGGGCGGCTTTACCTGGTCGCCGACACGCCATACGGCATCTGGCGCAAAATGATCCCGATCTTCGAGACCAAGAAGGCCAGCGGCGAACGCTGGCCCGGCCTGATGATCGGCCTCGAGAATTACCTGCCGTATGCGCCGACCGATCGCAGCATCGACGGACCGCCGTTCATGAACCTGCTCGATCCCGACCTGCTGTCACGAACCTGCACCGAGGCCGGTTTCACGATCGAGCGCGCGGCCTTCATCGACCGCAGCGACTTCACCGGGCTCGGGCGCCTGGACGGCCGGGAGAATGTCGGCGTCCTGGCGTTCAAGCCGCAATAAGCTGCGCATCAGCGCACGAGAAAATACGCCGGGGCCGCATCCTCCTGCACGCTAAACGAATCGACGTAGGAACGTACGTCGCCACGGCTCAGGATCTCGATCTCGATCGTATTCACGCCCCGGTCAACACGTAGCTTGCGCCGGTCGATCTCGAGACCTAATGCGCCAAACAGAATGATATCGATTGCGGGGGCCGCGATCGGGGCAGTCTGGTTTTCGAGCACGATCCTGAATTCGTAGCCGTTATTTTGTTTCGTGCGCACATTCGTGAATGCAATCGTGCGTACGTACGGATGATCAACCTCGAACACCCGGTCGAACTCCATATCGATCAACCCGGGCAAGCGCTGATTTACGAAGCCCTTGATACTGGCCTGCTGCTGCTCGACCGTAGCCCGCAGCTTCGCAATTTCGATATCTTTCCGGTTCAACCGGAATTCCATATCACGCTCCTGATTGCCGGCGCTGGTGCTGATGCCAACGGTCACCAACAGAATGAGCGCGGCAATGCCGATCAACACGACCATGGCAATGCGCTGATGCCGGAGCCTTCGGGTAGCATGCTCAAGCTTTCTTGCCATCGAGTTCAGCGAGCGTCGGCGTCGCGACGACCTGTCCCCGGCCGTCTGGCCGCTGTTCACACTGCGTGACCCTGCCGCGGCGGCTGAGCTGACCTCTTTTCCGGCCGGCCGCTGATTCTCCGCTACCGTATCAGGCGCTGGCTGCGGCTCACTCGATGCATCGGTAACCCGCGATGCGAAGGACTCGTCCGCGGCAATATCGTCGCTCGCCCCGGCATCCGGCACTTTGACTTCCGTCGCTCACTCGCCGGCTACGTCCGTGTCATCCGCTATCGATGAACCGACGGCATCGAGCGACACGGGCTCGGATTGTCGGTCATGGTGTTCGGAGTCAGCTTTGGCCGATTCGTTTCTCATTTTTATCACTCGATAACCAGGCTGCTTGCGGCCATTTTATCGAAAATCGGCGCAACTTGGCAGTACCGGTCAAGACAGCGTGCCGGAGGCATCACGAGCCGCGGCTCCGGACAATATGTAACATAATCCCGCGCGTACCGTTGTCTCTGTGGGAGCGGTTCCCACAAAAGCCACCCCCACAAAAGCTTCCACAGAAGCTCCGCCGGCAACCTATCGCAATAAAGCGAGGTCTGCGCCCGGAATCGCCGCAGCGCAGATAACCCGCAAGCACTCGTCGACTTGCGCATCGCGCTCGACCGCAGACACTGCGACGTACGCCAGCAAACTGCGCTGGGCATCGATGGCCCGCTCAGGCATCGAGCGCTCAGTGACCGGGACGCCACCATCGAACCGGTTCTTTAGTGTGTCGGCCAGCACCAGTTGCTCAACATGCTCGGCGTCAATCTCGGTGCCCTGCACGAGCGGCCGAAAAATCTGCAGCAGGAAGTCCGGTACGCCCAGTGGTTCGTCGCGGCATGCACGGCGAATTCCACGCAACGGCTTGACGATAGTCTGTTGCCAATCCCGCGTGCGGCGTATGCAGAGGTCCAGATCAGTCGCATCGAGCGAACCCATACCTGCCGCTCCGGCCCAGACACAGAGCAACAGCAGGTTTACATTCATGGCGCAGCAATCCTGCAGATAGATACATGAGTCCGCGACGCGCGGCTTACCGTATACCTCGAGAGAAAAATCCCAGAATGGGTTATCGGGAAACTGCGCGCTCATGCGTCATGCCGGGTGCCGTTGGATTGACGATCGGATCGAGCAGCACAATAGCACGGCTCCGCCCGAGGCCTGAGTTGACATAACGCAAAGCCCGGCCGAAATTGCTGTGAAAACGTGATCCGATCAGCCATTTCAAAGAGTTAGCACTGCTACACTTCGCCGAATATTGGTTATCATGCAACACAGAACCGCGCCGACGCTGCGGCACAGATAAAAAGAAATAATTATGGCTTACGACCCGCGCAATCCGGATCACGGAGAATTGCCTGACGAGTTTTGCGACTCGCTGGACTCTTATGTGCTCGGGCTTATCAGCATCGAACAGATGCGCCGACGGATTGCATCAATGTTGTCCGGCCGCCCTGAATGCGATGCGAACATGCTGACTGCGATCGATGCCGCGTTTCAGGACGGACACCTTAACAGCACAGCCTTCCGCACATTGATCACCGAAATCGATCTTGCGACATCCGAAGATGAGCCGACCGAATGGTCGGAAGAAACCCGCCAGGAACATCAGGGCGAAGACAAGTTGTTGGATGCGGAGATTGATGGCCTGGCACCGGTTGCGCAACCGACTGCTGCCAATCCCGGCGCCCGACTTCGTGATCGCTATGTCCTTCACGAAAAGGTCGGCGCCGGCAGCATGGGTGAGGTGTACAAAGCGCTCGACCGAAAGAAACAAGCCGCGGGCGACACGCATCCGTGGGTTGCTATCAAAATCCTCTCGCCGGCATTCGCGCAGCATCCGAATTCGTTACAGGCCCTCCGGCAGGAAGCCGCGCACGGGCGTCGCCTGATCCACCCGAACATCATTCGCGTGTTCGAATTCGACTGGGATACCCGCGACCAGTTCTTCATCACCATGGAGTGGCTCGAGGGCGAGTCGCTCGTCGACATGCTCAACGCGAAACGCTTCCAGCCGTTGCCGTTCGCGCAGGCCAGGTCGATTATCGAGGGCCTGTGTCACGGCCTGACCTACGCCCACGAACATGGCGTCGTACACGCCGATGTCAAACCAGGCAATGTCTTCATCACGCGTGCGGGCCACGTCAAGCTCCTCGACTTCGGCATTGCACGGGCATTGACCGGGCAACCGGATGGGTTCGATGCGACCGCGATTGGTGCGCATACGCCGGCCTACTCGAGCTGTGAAGTCCTCGAGGGGAACCCGCCCGAGGCGGCGGACGACGTCTACTCCCTCGCCTGCCTGGCCTATCGTTTGCTGACCGGACGACGCGTGCATGCCGGTGCCACGGCCCTGCAGGCCGAGTCCGGCCAGTTGGAGCCGACCCCGATCCGGACGGTCAACCCACAGCAGTGGACCGCCCTGAAGAATGCTTTGGCCTGGCGGCACGCGCACCGCACGCCGAGCGTCGCGCAGTTTCTGGCTGAATTTTCGAGCCCCGCCACGGCCAAAAAACCGGTTATCGCGGTACAAAAATCGGCCGTGATCCACGCGCCATCCGCCGGCATGCCGCTGAAGTACAGCGTGCCGGCGGTTGCTGCAGTCCTGGCCACGATCGCCATCGTCACCTGGTGGCCGCAACCACCAACGGAACAATCTGCCGCGATGCTGACCGGACCTGCGGCCAGACGCACGATCGCGCCCCGCAAACCCAGCGCGCCCACGTTGCCCGAAGCGCCGGTTGCTCCAATCGAAGCGGTCGAGCCTGACTTCGACAACCCACCTGTCGACAAACGACCCATTGCAGCCGAATCCGGCGCAGCAGATGACCAGACCGCCACCGTCGAACCGGCCGTGCCGCAAGCGGCCCCGGCGCGGGTCGTGCCGACCGAAGAATTGGTTGACGCAACCATGGCCACGACCGCGACCCAACTCGCCACACTGGCTGCGGCCGCCAACCAGCGCATGGACGAAGGTTATTTAGTCAAACCTGCCGACGACAGTGCACGGAACATCGTCGCGTCGATCGAGGCGATCGATGCGCAATCCGACGAGCTGGCGCAAACTCGGATGCGGTTAGCGACCCTGATGTTACTCGAGGCGATGGTTGCCATTGCCGATGAGAAATTTAACACCGCCGGGCAATGGCTTGCCGACGCACGCGCACTCGGCGTGCCGACGGCGATGACCGATCGATACGCGGACAAACTGGCGAAAGCACGCGCGGCCAGCGCCACACGCGCCAGTGAATCGCTCGGTGCGATCTTCGCATCCGCTACCCCAGCCGCGATACTCGCTGATCCGGACATTAACTACGGGCCGATCACGATGTTGATGCCCGACCTGGACGGAATGTCGGGAATGGCTGCAACCACAGACGCGACGACGCTGGCGATGGTGCTGCCCGGTGGTCTGCTCCATCCCGGCGACCAGAGCGTCACGGTGCCACAGGGGCCGCCGGCACCGACGCTAACCCCGCTGTCGCAGCTCAGGTTCCGCAGCTACATCGAGCCTGAATACCCGCAACGCAGAGCGACACGCGACGAGACCGGATGGGTCGAACTGCGCTTCAGGGTCGATGCATCGGGCTATACGAAGAAGGTACGCGTCGTCGCGGCCGAACCAGCCGACCTGTTCGATACCGCCGCGATGAATGCCGTCCGGAAATGGCGCTTTTTACCCTACGTCGTCGACGGCAAACCCACCGTAACCGAAAGCGGTGTGCGATTGCGCTTCGAGGCCGAATAAACCGGCCTGCTCGCTACAAGCCGAGCGGCGTGAAGATATCGCGCTTGACGAAGCGGCTTTTGAAGAAACGCCAGCCGACTTTCCGACCGGTCAGCCAGCGTACGGCGTCGCCGTTTCGCGTTGAATTCAGCATCCCCTCGACGAGATACGGCGTCACGGTGTCGACCGTATCGGCCAGCACGTTCATAATCTTTTTGACCTGCTCCCAGCCCTCGCCGCGCTGCTCCGGCGGCGGTACGAGCATGTCGGTGACGACAATGCCGGGGCTCAGGTAGCACATCTTAACCGGTGTATTTTCAAGTTCGGCGACCAACGACTTCGTGAAATAGCGCAGCGCATATTTCGTCGCGCCATAGACGCTGACGCCCGGCCGCACCTGGCCGTTGCTGCCGAACCCCTCCATATTCCAGATCGTGCCCCCGCCCTGCGCATACATGCCCGGGATGACGACGCGATTACAGTTCAGCATGCCGATGATGTTGGTCTGAACCGTCTGCAGGTAGTCTTCCTTCGGCAGCGCGAAGAACGGTACTTTGGAGCCGTCACGGCCGGCGTTGTTGATCCATGTGTCGACCGAACCCAGACCCTCGACGGCTTGCGCCCACAGCGTCTCGACCTGCGCGTAATCGGCAACGTCACAAACCTGACCCAGCACTTTTCTGTCGGGAAACTCGACCCGGAGATCCGCGACGCTCTGCTCGACCGCAGCGGGCCGCCGACTCGAGATCATGACGTCATGGCCACGCTTCAGAAACTCGCGCGCCATGCCGTAGCCGATGCCCTTGGTGCTGCCGGTGATGGCGATGTTCATACGCTTCCCTCGATTGACCGAAGTGCTATTAAAAAGGGGAAACCGGAGTCTGGCAAGCCGATGTCAAGAACTCGCCATCCAACGGTAACCGGCTGATCACACTCGATCCGGTCATCGGCCACGAGCGCCGGGGCCACGTTCCGGATATCCGCATCGGTGGCTATGCGACCGGGAGCAACCCGGAAGGCATGCGGAGCCCGGCCTGCGCCCTGCCCCGGTAAATGGTCATACTCTGCCGGCGACCGTGCAGTAAACGCGGCTGCGTGAGAGCATCCCCCGCGTTTCACCGAGGCACCCATGACCGACTCCAGTAACACCTATACCTACGGCAAATACATCCTGGCCACCGGCGTGGTGATTTTCGCGATCGGCCAGTCGCTGCTGTTCATCATCGTCGCGCCGATGGCGCGATCGATCGGGCTCTCGGAGATGGAGTTCGGCATCACATTCTCACTCGCGAATGTCTCGCTGATCTTCGCAGCGCCATACTGGGGCAGGAAGAGCGATGCGATCGGGCGCAAGCCAGTCTTCATTATCGGCCTGTTCGGCAGTGGCGTCGGCACATGGGCGATGGCCTATACATTGCACTTGGGCCTTACGGGCGTGGTTGCAGGCATCAGCCTGATGGCCGTGATTTTCCTGTCACGGATCATCTACGGCTTAACGGCGTCGGCGATCTACCCGTCGGCGGCGGCGTACATCGCCGACGTAACGAACTGGCAGAACCGCGCCAGGGGTATGGCACTGATCGGCAGTGCCAACAGCATGGGTTCGATCCTGGGCCCGGCGATCGGCGGCGGCCTTGCCTTCATGGGTGTGCTGTTCCCGATGTATGCGGCAGCCGCGATTTCGGTCATCGGTGCACTCGCCGCGATCATCTGGCTCCGCGAGCCCGAGCAGCACCGCGAGCGCAAGGCAAACAAGAACACGCCCGAGTCAACGCTGAAATTTACCGACCCCCGCTTGCGCCCCTACATGATCATGTGGGCGACTTTCTTCGTCATCTTCATCTCGCTGAACTTCGTGACCGCATTTTATATACAGGATCGTTTCGGCGTTACGGATATGGCAGATGTCATGCGCACGGCCGGCATGATGCTAGCCTGCATGGCGATTGTGATCACGCTCATCCAGGGGATCCTGTTTCAGTTCATCAAGCTCTCCCCGCAGTTCCTGCTGCGCCTGTGTGCACCGAGCTTCTCCGCCGGCCTGTTCACGATGGCCTTCGCGCCCTCGCTCCCGTTCCTGGGCGCCGGCTTCGCGCTGCTCGGCGTCGCCTTCGCCTGTGCCACCCCGGGCATCAGCGGCAGCGCGAGCCTGACCGTCGAGCCCCACGAACAGGGCGCCGCGGCCGGCTACCTGTCGGCCGCCAACACCACCGGCGCAATTCTCGGCCCGATCGTCGGCACCAGCCTGTACAAGCTGCAACCGAACGCACCGATGCTGATCGGGGGAACCTTGATGGCCATCGTCGGCATCTACGCGCTGACAATCCCGGCGCCGGTGCGGCGGGACAGGAAATAGCTGCAATAGCCCGACACGGGGTCGAAAACGTTCCCGCGGGAACGCCCGATGAGCTTTACGTGTACGGACGGCAGACCGATTCCGCGATGCGGAGGGTCGAACAGCGGCAAGCTACGACGGCGACCGAATGGACTGCGACATGGCACTGGAGACGCTGGCCGGACGCGCAAGATAACGGGCAGGCGTCGCCTGTTCACAAGTCACTCAAAAGCCGCCCAACCGAAGTGTCTGCCCGATCTGCTCCTGCCATACAACCAGAACTCCGGCATCACGGGCATACACTTGCCATCGCGACACGACGGCCAACACTTCGGCGACGATGGCCTCGGCCCGACCGCGTTTCATCGAGGCCGTGTGGGCGCAGGCCTTGAAGTCTTCAATCGTGAACGCATCGCGTTTGCCGTTCAGGGTCATCTGGTGACTGGCTGTCCATAAACCAGAAGGATTAAAACTGTAGGTCAGGTCGAAGGCGGGTGACAGCGACCATTGACCCGACTTGTCCATCAGGAAGGCGATATTCTTGACGTGGTCGTCCCAGGACCGGGGCGCGTCGGATCGCTCTGTTCCACGGTGCGCGGACGCACGCTGACGGACTTTGCCCTTGCGCTTCAGCAGATCCATGGGCCTTGGACCGGCTGCGGGGATCAAGTGATTCAGGTTGGGCAGGAGTTCCAGCACGCGAAGAATACGGATCAGGCCTCGACATCTGTGCCGAGGCGCCGGCTTCTATCCGCTCCACCGTTCGCTTGGCGACACCGGCCTGCTCGGCCAGCGCCGCCTGGGTCAATTGGAGGTCCAGCCGGCAACGTGCAATGCGTTCGCCGAGTTCAGCAAGAATGCCGTCATCCAGGAGCGGTTTCGGTATCTGAATAGTCGTCATCTCTGATGAGTTATATCGATAATAATCAATATATCGACATATTTGACGAGATATATATTAACAAAATATTCTTGTCAAGTCGCTATTATGTTGACTCTCATTACTGAGACAAGGGCGAAAGAACACGGGTTGGGTCTGCTATACGCACCGGTGGGTGGGCCGACCGCTTGGCCAAGTACAATAAACTTAATAATTGACCCACCGGATATCTGGTTTGATGACCATTCTGAGTACAGGGGAGTCAAACCCGATAACGTGAAGGCTGGAAACGAATTTATGGGCGAGACCTTACACATGAACCACACCGCGTGTGCCGAGTGCGATCTGTTAATCGCGGTTCCGGATATCCGTGACGGCGAGCGGGCCGATTGTCCCCGTTGTGGCAACGTGATTACGCGACGGCCTCGGCAAGGCACGGAGCGAGCGCTCGCTTTTGCGATCGCGGCCTGCGTATTTCTGGTTATTTCACTATCATTTCCGTTCCTGTCGTTTTCCCGCAGCGGGCTCGAGAATGTGATGACATTGCCTGAGGCAGCGCTGGTTATTTACAATGAGCAGAATCATGCACTGGCTGCCGTCGTATTCGTGGCAATCATTGGCGCACCCGCGGCCCTGCTGGCCGTGCTGCTGGCCCTGACCGTCCCGTTGGTGCTGGAACGACCGGCACCCTGGCTGCGTCAGGCCGCCAAACTGGTATTCAAGCTAAGCGATTGGAGCATGCAGGAGGTCTTCATTATCGGTGCGATTGTCAGTCTCGTGAAGATCGCGAAACTCGCGACCGTGGTGCTCGGCTTATCATTCTGGGCTTACATCGTTTTCACGATTTGTCTGACCGCTGCCTTATCCG
>Ga0114950_10001312_pt1 | contig 18561 bp, 14 predicted proteins | sample N075metaG_FD_83503 | JGI IMG/M metagenome (GOLD analysis project Ga0114950, IMG submission 83503) | Deep subsurface microbial communities from Kermadec Trench to uncover new lineages of life (NeLLi) - N075 metaG | ecosystem: Environmental > Aquatic > Marine > Ocean trench > Sediment | place... | reverse complement strand
TGAACAACTGCTACATGAAGCATTATTCGCAGGTGTTCAAACCGGTCGAAATTCAGATGATGCTGTCGGCGTTCTCCAATATCGAGACCGTGCACATCGCCGCCTACTCGCACCTGCTCGACACCATCGGCATCCCCGAGAGCGAGTATTCGGCGTTCCTCAAATACCAGCAGATGAAGGACAAGTACGACTATCTGCAGCAGTTCAACGTCGATACCAAGGAGAACATCGCCAAGACCCTGGCCATGTTCGGCGCGTTTACCGAAGGCCTGCAACTGTTCGCCAGCTTCGCCATTCTGATGAACTTCCCGCGCTTCAACAAAATGAAGGGCATGGGCCAGATCGTCACCTGGTCGGTGCGCGACGAGAGCCTGCACACCGCCTCGATCATCAAGCTGTTCCGCACCTTCATCGACGAAAACCCGGAAGTCTGGAACGAGGAATTACGGCGCGACCTCTACGTGAGCTGCGAGACCGTGGTCACCCACGAAGACGCTTTCATCGACCTGGCGTTCGAGCTCGGCAGCATCGAAGGGCTCGAGGCGCGCGAGGTCAAACAATATATCCGCTACATCGCCGACCGCCGGCTGCTGCAACTGGGCCTGCAATCGGTCTACCGCATCGAAAAGAACCCGCTACCCTGGATGGAAGAAATGCTCAACGGCGTCGAGCACGCCAATTTCTTCGAAAACCGCTCCACCGAATATTCCAAGGCCGCCACCCGCGGCACCTGGGAAGAGGCTTTTGAATAGCGCGTTACCAAATTTACGGTGCCTGTTTGTTTCTCTCCTCCCTGAGTAGCACGTATTACTGGGCGGTAACGGTGCAGAGCCGTTACCGCATTTCTTTGTTCGCGCCGCGGTAGAGAGCGATGGAATTTGTTTCGACAGAAGATTACCCCATCCTTCGACAAGCTCAGGATGAGGGGAATTTTCAGGATGAGCGCAATTAACAGAAAACCTCATCCTGAGCTTGTCGAAGGACGAGGTGTCTCGCAAATTCCCTAAATCGCGGCTTCGAGCTCGCGCTGCTGGGCCGGTTTAAAGCCGACGATCAGGCCGCCCTCGATTTCGATCACCGGGCGCTTGATCAGGGTCGGGTGATCGACCATCAGGATGAGCGCGGTGTCTTCGGTGACATTTTCGCGGATCACGTTGGGCAGGCCGCGCCAGGTGGTGCTGCCGCGGTTGATCAGGGCTTCCCAGCCAACCTCCATCGCCCATTCGGTCAGCTTGTCCAGATCGACGCCGTCGGCGCGCACGTCGAGAAACCGGTGGGGCACAGTGCGCCGTTCCAGCCACTTGAGGGATTTCTTCGTGGTATCGCAGGTCTTGAGACCGTACACGGTCAGCATGGCGCAGGTTCCACAGATTGGTTTCTTCGCAGGTCTTTAACACGCGCGCTTTCGCATTGCCTATAGCGCGGCGGTTGAATTTCGGCGAATAAAATATTCGCGACAGGTTATTTGACAAGGCTGGAACAGCGGCGGCAGTTCGCCTATATTCGCCGCCGCCTACGGGCGGTTTTTCAGCATTGCAAACCAGGGAGTAGTCAAGTGGGCCAATTCGGCATTGGACAGGCTGTCACGCGGATCGAAGATCAGCGCTTGCTGACCGGCAACGGCCTTTATACCGACGACATCAGCATCGGCGGGCAGGCTTACGCGTTTATCCTGCGCTCGCCCCATGCGCATGCCGACATTAGAAGTATCGACACCGGCGCCGCCAAAACGGCCCCTGGGGTTCTGCTGGTGCTGACCGGCGCGGATGTGACGGCGGAAGATATCGATCCAATGCCGTGCATGATCCCGATTACCAACATCGACGGCAGCGAACGCTGCGACACCTACCGGCCCATTCTGGCCCAGGACCGGGTGCGCCATGTGGGCCAGCCGGTGGCAGCCGTTATCTCCGAGACCCTGCACCAGGCGCGCGACGCCGCCGAGATGATCGAGGTCGAGTACACCGAATTGCCGTCGACCACCGACACTTACGGATCGGCCCAGGACGGCGCGCCGCAAATCTACGAGCAGGCTGCCAACAATGTCTGCTTCGACTGGGGCAAAGGCGACCGGGAGGCGACCGAGGCGGCGTTCGCCACGGCGGCGCGGGTCACCACGCTCGAGCTGATCAACAACCGGATCATCGTCAACACCATGGAGCCGCGCGGCGCCATCGGCGACTACGACACGGGAACCGGCCGCTCGACGCTCTATTCCTCGTCGCAGGGCACCCACTGGCTGCGCGACGCCATTGGCGACATGATCCTGAAAATCGGCAAGGAAAATCTGCGGGTCGTCACCGGCGATGTGGGCGGCGGCTTCGGCATGAAGATTTTCCCCCACCCGGAGCAGCCCATCGTCGTCTGGGCGGCGCGTAAACTGCAGCGCGCGGTCAAATGGACCGCCGAGCGCAGCGAAGGTTTCATGTCGGATATCCAGGGCCGCGATCACGTCACCAAAGCCGAAATGGCGATGGACGCGGACGGCAACTTCCTGGCGCTGCGGGTGACGACCTACGCCAATCTGGGCGCTTACCTGTCGCACTTCGGCGCCTTCATCCCGACCGAAGCGGGCACCGGCATGCTCAACGGCCTCTACGCCATTCCGTCGATCTGGGCCAACGTCAAGGGCGTGCTCACCAACACCGTGCCGACCGACGCCTATCGCGGCGCCGGCCGTCCCGAGGCGATCTATTGCGTCGAACGGCTGGTCGATAAATGCGCGCGCGAACTGGGCGTCACGCCCGACGAAATCCGCCGGCGCAATTTTGTCAAGCCCAGCCAACTGCCCTATTCGACCCCGCTCGGCGACGTGTTCGACAGCGGTGAATTCGTCGAAATCATGGAAGCCAGCATGGCGCGCGCCGATTGGGCGGGGTATGCCAGCCGGCGCGAAGACAGCGCCAAACGCGGCAAGCTGCGCGGGCTCGGCATGGCGACCTATGTGGAAAAATGCGGCGGCGGCATGCCCGAAACCGCCGACGTCAAATTCGACACCGACACCGATCACATCACCATCTACATCGGCACGGTGAGCAACGGTCAGGGCCACGATACGTCGTACAAGCAAATCATGTCGGACCGGCTCGGCATCGACACCGACAACATCACCATGGTGCAGGGGGACAGCGACCTGGTGCCGGCCGGTCTGACCGGCGGCTCGCGCTCGGTGACGGTGGGTGGCGTCGCCGTGTCCAAGGCGTCGGAAGCGATTATCGAGAAGGGCAGGAAAATCGCCGCCCATATGCTGGAAACCGCAGAGGCCGATATCGATTATGGCGACGCCACCTTCCGCATCACCGGCACCGACCGCACCCTGTCGTTGTTCGACATCGCCCGGGCGGCCACCGATCCCGCCAATCTTCCCGACGGCATGGAGCCGGGGCTCGACGAGGCCTATACCCACGCGCCCGACGTGCCGACCTATCCCAACGGTTGCCATATCTGCGAATTGGAAATCGACCCCGACACCGGCGGCCTCGAAATTCTGCGCTACACCGTCGTCGACGACTTCGGCGACATCATCAATCCGCTGCTGATCGAAGGCCAGGTGCATGGCGGCATCGTCCAGGGCCTCGGCCAAGCGTTACACGAGCACACCGTCTACGACCACTCTGGTCAGCTCCTCTCCGGCTCGTTCATGGACTACACCTTGCCGCGCGCCGATAATTTTCCCGCGTTCGATTTCACCATGCGCAACGTGCCGTGCACGACCAACCCGATGGGCCTCAAGGGTTCGGGCGAAGCCGGCGCCATCGGCGCGCCACCGGCGGTGATCAATGCTATCGTCGACGCCATGGCAGCGGCGGGTAGATCGACCGACATCGACATGCCAGCCACGCCAGACGCAATCTGGGCGGCCGCCAATCAGCGCGCCGCCGCCGCGTAACGTGACGCGGGCGCGCGCCCGCCAGGAGGTTCCGTGAGCAACGACTTTGCCCCCCTGCTGCCGGCGGTGTGCGACATCGCGCGGCTGGCCGGCGCGGCAATCATGGCCGTCTACGCCACCGACTTCACCGCCGAACGTAAGGACGACGGCTCGCCGGTCACCGAGGCCGATACGGCGGCGGAGGCGATTATTCTGCCGGCCCTGCGCGCGCACACGCCGGATATTCCCATCGTCTCGGAAGAACATATGGCCGATGGCGCGGCGCCCGATATTTCCGGCGGCAGCTTCTGGCTGGTCGATCCCCTGGACGGCACCCGCGAATTTCTCAAGCGCAACGACGAGTTCACCGTGAATATCGGCCTGATCGTCGGACTGGAACCGGTGTTCGGCGTGCTCTATGCACCGGCGCTGGATGCCTTGTATTTCGGCGCCGGCGCGGGATCGGCCATGCGCTCCCTGAAAGGCGGCGCGGCGCAGCCTATCCAATGCCGGGACGTCGCGCCGGACGGCATCGATGTACTGGTCAGCCGCTCCCACAGCCGCAACGAGCGCCTCGACGATTACCTGAGCGATAAAAATGTCCGTCAGCGTATTCCCTGCGGCAGCGCCCTGAAGTTCGGTGTTTTGGCCGCCGGCGAAGCCGATCTCTACCCGCGCTTCGGACCGACCAGCGAATGGGATACCGCGGCGGGGCACGCCATCATCCGCGCCGCCGGGGGCGACATCGAAACCTTCGACGGCCAGCCGTTCGCCTATGGCAAGAGCGGGGAGAAGTTTCTCAATCCGGGCTTTGTCGCCTATGGCGGCGATAATTTCTGACATGAAACCGGCCACCGCAGCGGCGCTGGACGAAGCAGCGGCGATCCTCGGCGGCGGCGGCCTGGTCGCCTTTCCCACCGAGACGGTCTATGGGCTGGGCGCCGACGCATGTAACGAGCGGGCCGTGGCGCGCATTTTCGCGGCGAAAGGCCGGCCCCAATTCAACCCGCTGATCGTGCACGTCAAAGACCTGGCGGCGGCGGCGCGCTATGCCGATTTCGACGGCCCCGCAAAGGCATTGGCCGCACGCTTTTGGCCGGGACCGTTGACCCTGGTGCTGCCACGGCACGCCGACAGCGGCCTATCGCTGTTGGTCAGCGCCGGCCTCGACACCGTCGCGCTCAGGGTGCCCGCCCACCCGTGTGCACAAAAGCTGCTCGCCGCCTTCGGCGGGCCGATTGCCGCGCCGAGCGCCAACGCCTCGGGCGCCGTCAGTCCGACCCGCGCCGAGCATGTGGCGCAATCGCTGGGCAGCGAACCCGACCTGATCATCGACGACGGCCCCTGTTCGATCGGCCTGGAATCGACCGTGGTCGACGCCAGCGGCGAGACCCTGTGCGTGCTGCGCCATGGGGCGGTGACGCTGGAGGAATTGCGGACGGAATTCGGTTCGGTCGCCGACGCCAGCGCGGCGGGTGAAACGGCAGAAACCGTCAAATCCCCCGGAATGCTGGCCCGCCACTACGCGACGTCCCTGCCGCTGCGGCTCGACGCGACATCGGCGGATCCCGATGAAGCCTATCTGGCGTTCGGCGAAGCGCTGCCGCCGGGCGCCGCCAGAACCGAAAATCTCAGCCCCTCCGGCGACCTGACCGAAGCGGCGGCCAACCTGTTCGCCCTGCTGCGAGCGCTGGATTCGCAGGAATATAAGGCCATCGCGGTCGCCCCTATCCCCGATGAGGGGCTGGGCCGGGCGATCAACGACCGCCTGCGCCGGGCGGCCACGCCGGCCTAAGGTTAACATGGCTACGCCGGCCTGAAATGGCCGGGTGCTTGCCGCGCTTTTGCGGAAGGATTACATCATGGCCCATGAGCATTGCCGCCAAGGATACGCTGCCGCCGCTACCGGCGGGATTTCTCGGTAAGCTTGCCGCCATCGTCGGTAAGGCGGGCATCATCACCGATCCCGCGGACATGGTCCCCTATCTGGAGGAAACCCGCGGTCTCTATGAAGGCGCGAGCCCGGCCATCATGCGGCCGGCGAATACCCAGGAAGTCGCCGCAGTGGTGACGGCCTGCTCAGCAGCCAATGTCGCCATCGTGCCCCAGGGCGGCAACACCGGCCTGTGCGGCGGCGCGGTCGCCAGCGGCGAGGTGATTATCAATCTGGGGCGCATGAACAAGGTGCGCGGCGTCGATCCGTTCAATTACACCATGACCGTCGATGCGGGCTGCATCCTGGCCGACCTGCAACGGGTCGCCGAGGAAAACGACCGGCTGTTCCCGCTGAACCTGGGCGCCGTGGGATCGTGCCAGATCGGCGGCAACCTCTCGACCAACGCCGGCGGCACCTCGGTCTTACGCTACGGCAACACCCGCGAGCTGACACTCGGCCTCGAGGCGGTGCTGCCGGACGGACGCATCTGGGATGGCCTCACGGCGCTGCGCAAAGACAATACCGGCTACGATTTGAAGCAGCTTTTCATCGGCGCCGAAGGCACGCTGGGCATCATCACCGGCGCGGTGTTGAAATTGTTTCCGCTGCCGCGCGAACGCCATACCGCCTTCGTCGCGCTGGAAGAGGTCGAGGCGGTGCTCGAACTGCTCAGCCGCGCGCGCATCGCCAGCGCCGATACGGTATCGACGTTCGAGCTGATCCCGCGCATCGGTATCGACCTGTCGCTCAAGCACATGCCCGAGACCGTCGATCCTCTGGCCGAGCGGCACGAATGGTACGCGCTGATCGAATTCGAAAGCGGCGCCGCCGGCGGCGGGTTGGGCGACGCCCTGGAGGGATTTCTCGCCGCCGCGCTGGAAGACGGCCTGATCGTCGACGCCGCGATTGCCCAATCGGAGGCGCAACGCCAGCAGATGTGGTTCATCCGCGAGGCGATGGTGCTGGCCCAGGCCCCCGAGGGCGCCAGCATCAAGAACGATATCTCGGTGCCCATCTCGAAGGTGCCCGAGTTCATCCGCCGCGCCGACGCCGCCGCCATCGCGCTGTGCCCCGGGGTGCGCCCGGTCGCCTTCGGCCATATCGGCGACGGCAACGTGCATTATAATTTGCAGCAGCCGGTCGGCGCCGACGATGCGGCGTTCCTGGCCCGCTGGGACGAGCTGACCGACGCGGTGATTAAGATCGTGCGCGAGTTGGGCGGCAGCTTCAGCGCCGAGCACGGGATCGGCCTGCTCAAGGTGCGCGAAATGGCCGACTTCAAATCGGCGGTTGAAATGGACCTCATGCGCACCGTAAAAAACGCGCTCGACCCAAAGGGCTTGATGAACCCCGGCAAAGTCCTATGAACGAGGAACGCCGATGACCGACTACAACGCGCCCGTCAAAGATATGCGGTTCATATTCGACGAACTGTGCGACCTCGAAGGGTTGGGCGGCCTGCCGTCGTTCGCCGATATCACGCCCGATCTGGTCGACCATATCCTCACCGAATCGGCCCGCTTCACCGCCGAGGTGGTGGCGCCCCTAAACCACAGCGGCGACCGGCAAACCTCGGTGCTCGACGGCAACGACGTACGCACGCCGGACGGTTTCAAGGAAGCCTATGCGAAATTCGTCGAGGGCGGCTGGAACGGCACGCCGTTCGAGGCCGAACATGGCGGCATGGGCTTGCCCTGGACGGTCACCACGGCGCTGCAGGAGATGTGGCAGTCGGCCAATCTGGCCTGGTCGCTGTGCCCGCTGCTGACCATCGGCGCCATCGAAGCCGTGATCGCCCACGCCACGCCGGCGCTGCGCGAAAAGTTCCTACCCAAGCTGGTGAGCGGCGAGTGGACCGGCACCATGAACCTGACCGAGCCCCAGGCCGGCACCGATCTAAGCCTGCTCCGAAGCCGCGCCGAGCGCGAGGACGGCCATTACCGCATCACCGGCCAGAAGATTTTCATCACCTTCGGCGAGCAGGATTACACCGACAACATCATTCACCTGGTGCTGGCGCGGCTACCCGACGCGCCGCCGGGGGTGAAGGGGATCAGCCTGTTCCTGGTGCCCAAATTCCTGGTCAACGACGATGGCAGCCTCGGCGAGCGCAACGACGTCTACGCCGTCAACCTGGAACACAAGTTGGGCATTCATGCCAGCCCGACCTGCGCCATGGCCTATGGCGACAATGGCGGCGCGCTCGGCTATTTGATCGGCGAAGAGCATGACGGCCTGCGCTGCATGTTCACCATGATGAACAATGCGCGCCTCAACGTCGGCCTGCAGGGTGTCTCGATTGGCGAACGCGCCTACCAACAGGCCGTCGAATACGCCCGCGCGCGGGTGCAGTCGGCGCCGGTCAGCGGCGGGGGGGAATCGGCGGCGATCATCAATCACCCCGACGTGCGCCGCATGCTGATGATGATGCGTGCGCAGATCGAGGCCATGCGCGCGATTTCATATTACGCCAACGCGGCGCTCGACCGCTCCCGCCACCATGGCGACGAAGACGTGCGGCGCGCCAACCACGCGCGCATGGACTTGCTGACCCCGGTGGTCAAGGCGTGGTGCACCGATCTGGGCGTCGATATCGCCTCGATCGGCGTTCAGGTGCATGGCGGCATGGGCTTCATCGAGGAAACCGGCGCGGCCCAGTATCTGCGCGATTCGCGCATCGCGCCGATCTACGAGGGCACCAACGGCATCCAGGCCATCGATCTGCTGGGCCGCAAGCTCCTGCGCGATGGCGGCGGCGCGATGGGCGATCTGCTCGACGAGATGGAACAGATCGACGCCGAGCTTCTGGCCACCCGGGACGCCGATTGCGCGGCGGTGCAAAAATCGCTGGCCGCGGGCCGCGCGGCGTTGCGCAGCGCATCCGACTGGCTGCTCGATCCCGCCAACAACGACATCGACGCCAAATTCGCCGGCGCCACGCCGTTCCTCCACCTCACCGGCACCGTGGTCGGCGGCTGGCTGATGGCCCGATCCGCGGTGGCGGCGCACCGCAAACTGGCCAACGGCGACGACCGCGCCTTCCTCGAGGCCAAGATCGTCACCGCGCGCTTCTACGCCGAGCACGTGCTGCCGCGCGTCCATGCGCTATTGCCCGAAATCACCGAGGGCAGCGGTTCGGTGCTGGCGCTGAGCGAAGACCAGTTCTAGGCGGCGTTAAGCCCCCTCTCCCTTGGGAGAGGGTAATTTTCTCAGCCTTCCCAACGGGACATGCATACCTAAAAATTAAATGTTCCCGCTCTGTGACCACCGTCACAGACGCCCGTCCGCGCCGGCGTTAAATTTCCATCATTGCTCCTTTGCCAGGAAGCAAGCATTCCCCTAGACGGCGGGCCGGATACACAGTTCAGCCCGCCGTTCGCCGTTTCAGGGCCGCGGTTTCAGGGCCACCGTTTCAGGTGTCAGCAATGCAACCCTTGCAATTGAACCGCCGGGCTTTGTGCGCGACGATGGGCGCGCCCTTAAATCTTGCAGAGGTCCCATGAGCACGCCCATCGATTTTTACTTTGCCTGCCCGTCGCCCTGGTCTTATCTGGCGGTCGAGGAGCTGAAGCGCGTCGCCGACGCGCATGAACGTAGTATCGGCTTCAAGCCCATCGATGTCGGGCGCTCATGGTCCGAGGCCGGCTCCGGCCAACCCCTGGGCAACCGGCCCCAGGTGCTGCAGGATTATCGCCTGGTCGAACTGCCGCGCTGGGCCGCGTGGCGCGGTGTTCCGCTCAATTCCGAACCTAAGCACTTCCCCACGCCTTTTCACATGTCTTCGGGCGTCATCATTGCCGCGCGGCAGGAGGGTACGGACGTCTACGCGCTGACGCGGGCGCTAATGCGCGGCTGCTGGGCCGACGAGTTGGATATCTCGGATGGCGATACGGTCGCCAAAATCGCCGATGGCGTCGGCCTCGACGGCGCGGCGCTGCTGGCCGCGTCGGAAGCGCCGGCGGTCGCCGACGAGCTGAGCGCCAACACTGACGCGGCATTGGCCGCCGGTGCGTGGAGCGTGCCGTCCTTCGTCGTCGATGGCGAATTGTTCTTCGGCCAGGATCGGCTGGAAATGATCGCCTGGCGTCTCGACGGCGGCGGCCGCTAGCCGTTCGCCTTCCGCGCCAGCCAGGCAACGGCATCGGGGAGCGAGGCGACAATTGCGTCGGCCCTGGTATCAACCGGCGCCTCAGGGGAATCGATCAATAACTTTTGGCCGACACCGGCGCTGATCGCGGCTTCGATATCGGTCTCGCGGTCGCCGACCAGGGCCGATGCCGCCAGGTCGAGCCCCAGCGCCTCGCGCGCCTTGAGCAGCATGCCCGGCCCCGGTTTGCGGTCGATCGATTCGCGCTTATAGATGCCGATGCCTTCTTCCGGATGGGTCGGCGCGTGAAACACCCGCGCGATATCGACGCGCTCATCGGCAAAGCGCGCGCACATCCATTCGCTCAATTGCTGGAATTCTTCTTCGCTATAAAGCCCGCGCCCGATACCCGCCTGATTGGTGACGACGACCAGGTGATAGTCGAGCGCCCGCGCCTGACGGCAGGCCTCGAACACACCATCGGTGAAGATGAAGTCCTCGGGGCGCCAGATGTAGCCGACATCGATATTGATGACGCCGTCGCGGTCGAGGAACAGTGCTTTATCACCAGAACTCACTCTCTTAATCCGCGCTTGCCGCAACCTGCGCGCGCATCTCGGTCAGGGTCTGGTTGCTGGATATCAATTCCTCGCTGACGGTCAGCTCGATCACGGCGGGGCCGCCCGCGGCCAGGGCGCGCTCGAACGCCGGGGCGAACTGCTCGGTCGTCTCGACGCGCTCGCCATGGGCGCCGAACGATTGCGCCCAGGCGACGAAGTCCGGGTTGGTCAATTGGGTGGCCGATAACCGCCCGGGATAGTTGCGCTCCTGATGCATGCGGATAGTGCCGTACATGGAGTTGTTGGCGATGATCACGATGATGGCCAGGTTGTGGCGCAATGCGGTCGCCAGCTCGTTACCGGTCATCAGGATGCCGCCGTCGCCAGCGTAGCAAATTACCGTTGCGTCGGGGTGCGCCACCTTGGCGGCGACGGCGGCCGGCATGCCATAGCCCATGGCGCCGCTGGTCGGACCCAGCAAGGTGCGGTAGCGGCGGAACGGGAAGAACCGGCTGGCCCAGCCGGCGAAATTACCGGCATCGGTGGTGAGGATCGTATCGGCCGGCGTCAGCTCGCGCAAATCGTGAAAGATCTGGCTCAGATTCAGCGGCACGGGGCTGTCTTTGGGAACGATCCAGTCTTCGTAATCGCGCCGCGCGGCTCGGGTCCAGGCGTCCCAGGCCGACGTATCGGCCTGCTGGCTCTGCCGCGCCCGGGCGGCGAACGGCCCCACCGCCGCATGGATCGCCAGATCCGGCTGGTAGACCCGTCCCAGTTCGTCCGGATCGGGGTAGACATGCACCAATCCCTGGGACGGGTTGGGCGCGGACAACAACGTATAGCCCTGGGTGGTGATCTCGCCGAGCCGGGCGCCGATGACGATCAACAAGTCGGTGTCGCGCACCCGCTGGGCCAGCTTCGGATTGGCCGCGATACCCACCTCGCCGGCATAATTGGGGTGACCATTGTCGATGATATCCATGGCCCGGAACGACGCGGTGACCGGTAGATTATTGGCCGCCGCGAATGCCTCCAAATCGGCGCCGGCCCGCGCCGACCAGCCGCCGCCGCCGACCAGGACCAGCGGGTTCTTCGCCGCCTGCAGCATCTCGCGCAGCCGCGCCATATCGCCATCGGAGGGTTCCGGCTCGATGCGCTGGTAGGCCGGCGTATCGGCGACCTCGACCAGATCGGTCAGCATATCCTCGGGCAGGGAGACGACGACCGGTCCCGGCCGCCCCGACGTTGCGGTCGAAAACGCCCGCGACACGATTTCCGGCAACCGGGCAGCGTCGTCGACCTCGACCACCCACTTGGCCAATGGCGCGAACATCGCTTCGTAATCGACTTCCTGAAACGCTTCGCGCCCGCGAAAGCCGCGCGGCACCTGTCCGACGAACATCACCATCGGCGAGGAATCCTGCATCGCGGTGTGCACGCCGATGCTGCCGTTGCACGCGCCGGGACCGCGGGTGACGAACGTGACCCCCGGCTTGCCGGTGAGCTTGCCATAGGCTTCGCCCATGAAAGAGGCGCCGTTTTCGTGCCGGCATGTAATGACCGCTATCGTATCCCCGGCATCGTGCAGCGCGTCGAGCGCCGCCAGATAGCTCTCCCCGGGCACGCAAAAAACCGTATCGACGCCGTGCACTTTCAAAGCATCGACCAAAACCTGACCACCTGTACGTTGCAACTCGCTCTCCCCAACTTACAATCGCTGATTTTCGATGGTGAACCTAACATCGACGCCGCGCGCGGCAAACAATCGTCTCCGCCGTAAATTCAGGGATGGCAAACAACCATGCGTTGAGCTAGTGTGTACTAATAGAATAGACAGGTACCGGTTGCGAGTATGTCCTTGGTTGATTTGCCTTCCCCACCTGACAAACCAACAGTCTATATCGTTGGCTCCGAGACCCTCCCTGACGGGATACTCGACGTGTATCCAAAATGGGCGCGGCGCTTCGGCCATCGATCGGCGGCAATCGAACCGGTCGCCGCGCCATCGGGAGCCGGTAGTGCCGAGTACGAGCGGTTCATCGATTTCCTGCGCGACGAATATCACGCCATAGGCGCGATTATGATCTCGAACGCCTCGGCATTATTCGAGCATACGCGGCAAATGTTCGACGAGGTGGACGGCGATGCGGAATTGCTCGGCGAGATCGGCGTCGTGGTTCGCACACCCGGTACATTAACCGGGCTGGCGCCGGCGAAACGAGCCGCTCAACAGGCCTATGAGCAAATATTCGGCGACGGCAGCAACCCGCCGGAGGCGCTGATCATCGGCGCCACCGGACCGGCGCGCGCGCTTGCCATGGCGCTAAGCGAATCCGGCAAACGGCGTGTCTGCCTCACCACGCTCGATGGCAAATCGATGACCAACATGCGCCAGCGCATCGCCGAGTTGTCGGAAGACAAGCGCCCGACGTTGCGGCATATCGAGTCCCAGTTGGAGCATGACCGGTTGGTGACGTTGTTGCCGCCGGGAAGCCTGGTCGTCAACGCCATGGGGCCAGGCGACAAGGACACTCCGTCGCCGGTCGGCGACGCCGCCCTGTTCCCGCAAAATGGTCTGATCTGGGACCTCGAAGCGGTCGGCATCAGTTCGCCCTTTCTCGACAAGGCCCGGCACCAACGGCGCCCCCGCGGGCTGCGCCTGGCGGACGGACCCATTTTTCACCAATATCAATGGTTCACCGCCGCGGCCGCCGTGTTCGGCATTACGCCCACCCAGGACGATGCCGTAAAGCTGCGCAAGCTTATCGGTTAGCCTTTATTTTCCTCAGCGCAGCGCGGCGGCGATGTTGCCGCCATCGACGGTGATGACCGCGCCCGTGGTTTTGCGCGCCAATGCCAGATCGACGAACGCCTGCGCCACGTCGGCGCCGGTGACTTCCCGGTGCAGGAGATTCCCGCTCATATAATCGTCCTCGCTGACCCCGCGCGCCGCCGCCCGCGCACTAACCATATCGTCAGTTAGCAGACCGCTGCGGATGCGGTCGGCGTTCACCGCATTGGAGCGAATACCCTCGCCGCCATAATCGACCGCGTACTGCCGCGACAGAAACAGCGTCGCCGCTTTCGGCAAACCATAGGGGCCGAAATCCGCCCCCGGATTGACCGCCTGTTTCGACGCGTTGAACAGCAAAACGCCGCCGGTCTGTTGCGCGCCCATGATGGCGACGGCGGCCTTGGCGACGCGCTGATGGCCAAAGAAGTTCAATTCGAAACTCTGCCGCAGCACCGCATCGTCGACCTCGCCGATACGGCCCTGCCAGGCCGCGCCGGCGTTCGACACCAGAATATCGACACCGCCGAACGTCAGCGTGACCGCCTCGAACGCGGATTTGACCGAGCCGTCATCGGTCACATCGCATGGAATGGCGATACCGCCCACATCGGCGGCCACGTTCCGCGCCGCGTCGATATCGAGATCGAGCAAAGCGACATCGGCACCGGCGGCGCGGAACGCCCGCGCGCAGGCCCGGCCGATTTCCCCGGCGGCGCCGGTAATCGCCACGACATGGCGGGCTAGCGGTTTTTCGCTGCCCTGGCCGAGCTTCGCCTGTTCGAGCGACCAATACTCGATATCGAACATGTCGGCCTCGCCGATGGATTGGTAGGCGCCGAGCGCTTCGGCGACGGCGATGACGGCGATATTGTTTTCGTACAAATCGGCGGCGACGGCGGCCTTGGCATTGTCGCCGGTGGCGAAAAAGCCCAGGCCCGGCACCAACATTACGCGCGGCGATGGATCGAGCGGGGTTTTCGGCGCCCCGGCATCGGTGTTGTGGCGTGTGACATAGGCGCTGTAGACGCGCTGGTATTCGGCAATCGCCGCCGCCGCTCGGTCGTTGAATTCGTCGAGGCCGCCGGCTGCCGGCGGCGGCAGGATCAGCGGCAGTGGTTTGATGCGGATCGCATGATCGGGGGTCACCGGCCCTTGCTGGCTATAGCGTGCGAGTTCCTGGCCATCGACAAAGTTGCGGATCGCCGCGTTGGTGCGGAACGCCAGCACGAACCGTTTGTGCAACCCTTCGTCGGCATCGGTCTCGATCGCCAGCAAGCCGCGCAGAGCCGGCGCAATCGCCGCGGGCCGCGCCAAGTCATCCGGCAGCGCCACGCTGACGAACGATTTCGGCGATGCGTTGGCGAGATGCTGCTCTGCCGTGGTGACCAGCCCGATCATCCGCTCGTAGGCCTCGCGCGCCGTGGCGCCGAAACTGAGGACGCCGTGCTTCAGCAGGATCAAGCCTTCCACGTCGGGCGATTGTTCGTAGATCTCGGCGCACGACTTGGCCAGAGCGAAGCCCGGCATGATGTAGGACGCCAGCGCCACCCGGCCGGCGAACACATCGCGGCAGATATCCGCGCCGTTGGGCTGATCGGTCAACGCCAGGACCGCCGTGGAATGGGTGTGATCGATAAATTTGTGCGGCAGGAAGGCGTGCAGCAGCGTCTCGACCGACGGGTTGGGCGCCGCCGAATCCAGCAGGTTGCCGCGCTGGGCGTTGACCATGTCCGCGTCGCTCAGGCGGTCGAGCGCGCGCAGACGGCGGAGAGGTTCGAGACGCACCGCCGGCAGGCCCGTCGGCTCGATATTCGCCATATCCCAGCCGCTGCCCTTGACGCACAACACCTCGACCTCGTCGCCGGCGATGTCGGTCATCATGGTCTTGACCGAAGTATTGCCGCCGCCATGCAAGACCAGTCTGGCGTCGCCGCCGAGCAGGCGCGTGGTGTAGACGCGCAACGCCAAATCATCGCCGACGCCTTGCGGGCCATAGCGATCGAGGGAGGCCTGCGCCCCGCTATCAATCCAAAGACTATCCATAATTCACTGAATTAAAGATATTTTCGATACCAGTCGAGGGCTTCGACCTTCTGAATCTCGTGCAGCTCGGGACTGCAGAAATAATAGGACTCGTAATGCTGGGCGCCGGGAATCTTGATCAGCTTCTTGGGCTCGCCCAACGCCGCGTAGCAGTCGAGCTGCTCGGCCACCGGCACCAGCATGTCGTTTTCGGCATACACCATCAGCACAGGGCGCGGCGAGATATGACCGGCCACCCATTCGGGCTTGAAACGCCAGCACGCCGCGGCGCTCTCCAGATCGTATTCCGGGTTGAAGCGCGGGTCCTTGGCGTGGAACGTCTCGATGACGTCGCGCGTGTGGGGGTCGAGCAGCATGATCTCGCCCAGCGGCGCGGTGGATTTCTCACCGGTCAGCACGCGTTTGCGCTCGGCTTCCTCGACCCGCGCCTTGAACGCCTGCCATTCGTGGGGCCGGCGCGCCGACCGCATCCAGCGTTCGCCGTCCGAGACCATCACCGCCGAGACGATGACCTTGACCCGCTCGTCGAATGCGCCGCACCAGATGGCGTTGGCGCCGCCCCAACTCGAGCCGTAATAGGCGATGCGCTCGGGATCGACGCCATCGACGGTTTGCAGGTAAGTCACCGAATCGTAGGTTGCCTGGGCCTGCTCCATGGGGCGGTGGCGGCCGCGTTCGCCCTCGCTTGCGCCGAATCCCGGATAGTCCCAGGACAGCACGAAATAGCCCGCCTCCCACAGCCATTGCGGCACGTCCATGCCGTAGACGTCCTTCATGCCGGTATAGCCGTGCAGCACGACGATGCCGGGCCGGTCCGCGTCGCCGGGCTGCCAGTCCTTCGGCTTATAGAGAAAGGCAGCGATCTTCCTGCCGTCGGAATAATACTCGACTTCGTCCCAGACCTTTTCGTGCGTCATGCGTGCCTCCCCGCCTAATTTTTTTTTTCTTTATCGATTGCCTTATTGTTGCTCAGCCGAGCGTTGCGTACCAGTCGCGCAACGCCACCCCCATATCGCCGGGCGAATCTTCCTGGGGATGATGCAGGCCGCGCACGGTCACTTCCGTCTGGTTGGGCCAGCCGCGAATGACCGCTAAATCGCGCTCGAAGATAATCTGACCCGGCGCGACATTGATGAACAGTTTCGGAATATCGTTTCCGGCCATCCACACGGCGATGCCTTCGACCAGTTCGGCGACGTCCGCCGGTTCGCCGGCGATCGGTATCTGCCGCGGCCAGGTCAAGGTGGCGCGGCGCGCCTCGCCGGCTTGCGCATAGGGGCGGCGAATTTCCGCCATGGTTTCGTCGTCGATGTCGCGCATCACCCCGGCGGTGAAAATTTTCTCGACAAAGAAATTCTCCTCCAGCACCAGTTGCTCGCCGTCGGGGCCGCGCAAGCGCTTGAGCATGGCGCCGACGGCATCGGGATAATCGTCGTAACCCGCATGGTCGCAGACCAACGTTTCGCAGTGCGCCAACCCCTTGATGGCGTCGGGATGGCGTTGGGCCCAGGTCAGGCCGAGCGGCCCGCCCCAGTCGTGCATGACGAATGTCACATTGCCGGTAACGCCGAGTGTTTCCAGCGTGCCGTCGATATATGTCTGGTGCTCCGCCAGCGTGTAGGAGTTTGGCCCGGAATTGGCGAGCTTGCCGGAATCGCCCTGACCGATATTGTCGATGGCGATCAGCCTGGCCTTGCCTTCGAGATAGGGCATGATGTTGCGCCACATGTAGGACGATGTGGCATTGCCGTGCAGGAAGACGACCGGATCGCCCTCGCCCTCGTCCACATAGGCCATGGTGTTGCCGTTAACCTCGATGGTTTTCTTTTCGTACGGCATGCGGGGACTGATGGCGGTCATCTCGGTTTCCTCTCTGATTGGCGCGTCACAGGCCTTGGTACCATTGCGCCAGACCCTGGCCGATGTCGTCGGGCGAATCCTCCTGGGGGTGGTGCAGACCACGCACGGTGACGGTCGTCTGGTGGGGCCAGGAATCTATGATTTCAAAGTCGCGGCCGAACAGTATCTGGCCAGGATCGGCCTTGATGAACAGCTTGGGAATATCGCTGCCGGCCAACCAGGCGGACAGCGTTTCCACCAGGTCGGCGACTTCCTTCGGTTTACCTTCAATGGGGATCTGGCGTGGCCAGGTGAGGGTCGGCCGGCGGTTCTCGGCATCCCCTTCATAGGGCCGGCGGATCTCGGCCATGGTCTCGTCGTCGACTTGGCGCATGACCCCGCCGGTGAATATGGCCTCGACGAAATAATTGTCCTCGAGCACCAGCTTCTCGCCGTCGGGTCCGCGCACCTTGCGCAGACGCTCGCCATGGCCATCGGGGTATTCGTCGTAGCTGGGATGGTCGCGCACGACGATCTCGCAATGGGCCAGGCCCTTGATGCGGTGCCGGTGGGCGTGCGCCCAGGTCATTCCCAGCGGCCCGCCCCAATCGTGCATTACCAAGGTGACGTTATCGCCGATATTGAGCGCCTCCAGCGCGCCGTCGATATAGGTCTGGTGTTCGGCCAGAGTGTAGGAGCCGGGGCCGGAATTGGGCAGCTTGTCGGAATCGCCCTGGCCGATATTGTCGATGGCGATCAGCCGGCCCAGCCCCTCCAGATGGGGCATGATATTGCGCCACATATAGGCCGAATTGGCGTTGCCGTGAAGAAAGACAATGGCGCCGCCTTCGCCCTCGTCCACATAGGCCATCTGCCGGCCGTTCACGGCGACTTTCCGCTTGGCGTAGCGCATTTTGGGGTCGATCACGGCCGGCATTTTCGCGTCGTGAGTGGGAGGGCACTCAACGACACTTGCGGGGTCGCGCGCAACCCGCTTGCGCGCACAACAGCTTTGCGTGATTGGCGGTGCAGCGCACCCCGGTTCGCGCCAGGGTCCGCCACGCGCGGCATCGATCGGTTGGAATGTTTGCGCCGCGGTCCGCTACGCCACGGGCGCGGCTTGCGATCTTACCGGCGGTCGCTCGATCTATTGGCTAGCTGGACATCGGCCAACGGATCTCGCGAGACACTATCTTCCCAGCGGGGAAAGATCGACATCAGATCGCGGTTCAGCAGTGTTTGCAGAAAGGTCATGCCAACCCCGGGGCTGAGATAATGCCGGTAGGCCTTGACCGCGAACAGATTGGGGTTCAACCAGTAAATCAAGGGGTTGATTTCCAGTTCGCTCTCGAACGCCTCCCCGGGGGTCGATTCAAAAATTTGTTGGCTTAACCGCGGCGGCATGATCGCCATTTGCACAATGGAGGCGATGTA